>JAABUT010004767.1_pt1 | contig 10505 bp, 9 predicted proteins | sample 5559281 | NCBI WGS metagenome assembly JAABUT01 (sample SAMN10711880, study PRJNA513359) | rock metagenome | isolation source: Antarctica rocks | place: Antarctica: Victoria Land, Ricker Hills nord | collected 2016-01-04 | reverse complement strand
TCTCGGTCTTCGCTGCCGGGGCCCTGCCAGGTCCCGCAGTGACAGCCACGGGGTGTGGCGCAGCTTGGTAGCGCGCTTCGTTCGGGACGAAGAGGCCGCAGGTTCAAATCCTGTCACCCCGACCAGTTGGCAAACCGGCTCTGATGCGATGTAGGAGCGGGTCCTCCAACTCCTGTGGCGCTTTCATGAGGGATGCTGGGGATGTCCACGGCTCCCGTTGACGGAGCCCTGGCCTCCGCGTCGCCCCTAGGCTAGAGCGCACTGGACTCGAGTTTGCATGCCTTGATCAAGGGAGACGAGTGCACAGGCGACCTCCTCGCGATCGCTGTGGACACCTAAATCCGGAAGCCCGTCCAGGTCGACCATCCGTGATCGAGCGGGTGTTGTCGGGGCAGCCCGCTGGGTCGAGACAATCGCCGAGTTGCGAATATTGCGGCTAGCATTGACATGCTACGGAAGGAGTCACCATGAGCGCACCGTCGGGCCTCAGAGAACCTGAGACATACGTGCCTGCCGCCGGCGAGCAGGGGCAGCTCCTCGACCTCGTCACCGCTCTTGCCGGCCGTGGAACGCACGTTGAGCCGCAGCCAGTCCTTGTCACCGCGGACAACACCCGACACGAGCTCACACCAGGTCTCGCCGATCTTCTGGCGCAGATCGCTGAGGCCCTCGCCCAGGGCCACGGCGTCACCGTCATCCCCCGACAACGACTGCTCACCACCCAAGAGGCAGCGGACCTGCTGAACGTCTCGCGTCCCACTCTCATCAAGCGCCTCGAAGCCGGGGAGCTCCCCTACGAGATGCGGGGACGACACCGCCGCATTCGACTGGACGACCTCCTGACGTACCAGGACCGACTTCGCGTGCAACGGGCCGAGGCCCTCGATGCCATGCAGCAGCACGCTGAGGAGGACGGGCTCTACGACCTGCTCGATGGGTTGCCGCCCGCCACGAGGTAACCGTTGCTGCTTACAGTCGCCCGCCCGGCGCCGTCATGACAGCGTCAGCGGGTACTTTGCTGGACGAGGGCCCAGTGGTCGAACACGCTCCACACCTCGACGATCCGGTTAGCGTGCACGGTGTAGATCGCGTATTCCCGGAAGCGGATGGGTGCGCCGATGGTGGTGAGACCGACCCAGGGTTGGCTCAGTGTGCCGGAATCGGTGTAACGAACTGTCACTCGGTCGCCGCAGACGATCATCTCGTCGACCGTCCAGGTGTATCCCGCGACCGCCTCGACATTGGCGGCGATGTGGTCATCCCACCACTGCGCACCGGTCATGCGCTCTCCGTTGTGGCTCAACTCATCGGCCACGATCGCCAACGCCTGCGCCCGCTGCCGTTCGTTGAGGGCAGTCACGTACCGGCCGAACAGATCAGCCACCTGTGAAGCGGTCACGTCAGCCACTGGGCCAGACTATGGTTTGAGGAGGTCCTCGCAGACTGCCGGTCCACACCATTCGAATCTCGCTCCACCATGGACCGGTGGCAGCTACCGCCGACCTTGTGCCGCAAGAAGGAAGGTTGCAACGAGAAGGCTCCCCCACAGCGGCGTCTCGAGGTCCAGCGTGTCCCAGCATGTGGTGCCGCGAGCTCAGTGAACTACCTTCGGAGCCATGGCAACAGACATCACGGTCCGCATCGGCGGGACAGAAATCCTCACGGACGAGCGGCGCCTCGCGCTCGAGACACTCATCGGGAATCTGCGGCAACTTGACCTCGACGGTGAGATCGCATATCGACCGCCAACCGGAGCGGGCGTTTCCTGGTACGAGATGACTGCAATATACCTCGGGGCGAAGGCCGTCGATGCGGCAACTGGTCACGTGGTGGACCGCGTCATTGATGCCGTTCTCTCGCGGGCTGTCGACTGGGCCAAAGCGCGCATGGACAACGAAGGCACCGCTCGGCCGCAATCCATCACTCTCTACGGGCCGGACGGTAAGCCACTCAAGAGCGTTCGTGTGGACAAGGACGTGGTCGAGGAGGAGGAACTTCCCTAGCAACCGCTTGGGCGCCGCCGGCTGGGGCTCTCGCTAGTGTGGCGGCATGGGTTGCAGGGGCGCAGGGTCGTGAGCGAGGAGAGCCAGCTCGCGGCTGAGCAGCGCGCCCGTGTCCTGATCGATCGCCAGCTCAGTCAGGCGGGGTGGTCGGTGCAGGACAGGAAGGGCCTGAACCTGTTCGCCGGCCAGGGTGTCGCGATCCGTGAGGTGGTCATGGCGAAGGGCCACGGCCGGGCCGACTACCTGCTGTACGTCGACCAGCACGCGGTCGGGGTGATCGAGGCCAAACCGGTCGGCAGCACTTTGTCGGGGGTGGAGTGGCAGAGCGCGATGTATGCCGTGGGGTTGCCTGCCGAGGTGCGGCTCAAGGCGGTGACCCGGGACGGGCGGTTGCCGTTCGTGTTTGAGGCGTCCGGGACCGAGACGCACTTCACCAACGGCTTCGACCCGCACCCTCGGGCTCGCCGGGTCTTCGCGTTCCCGCAGCCGGTGACGCTGGCCCGGACCCTGCGCGACGCGGCAGCTGACGAGGTCCGCCCGACCTGGCGGGGCAAGGTGCGGGCGCTGCCGGCCCTGGACACGGCGCCGCTGCGGCCGGCGCAGGTGACCGCGATCGGCGGCATCGAGCGCTCCCTGGCGGAGCAGCGCTTCGACCGGTCTCTGGTCCAGATGGCCACCGGAGCCGGGAAGACGTACACGGCCGTCACCACGGCATACCGGCTGTTGAAGCATGGTGGGTTCAACCGGGTCCTGTTCCTGGTCGACCGCAACAACCTGGCCGACCAGACGTTGGCGGAGTTCCAGAACTACCGCACACCCGATGATGGGCGGCGGTTCCCCGAGATCTATAACGTCGACAAGCTCACCGGCGCCGGGATGCTCGGCTCCTCCAAGGTGGTCATCTCGACGATCCAACGGGTCCACCGGGCCCTGACCGGCAAGGAGGTCACCGACGCCGACGACCCAAACCTGGACGACTTCGTCCCCGACGCCCCCGTCACCCTGACCTACAACAAGGCGTTCCCGCCGGAGACGTTCGACCTGGTCATCGTGGACGAGGCGCACCGCTCGATCTACGGGGTCTGGCGCGGGGTGCTGGAGTACTTCGACGCCCACATCGTCGGGCTGACCGCGACCCCGGGGAAGCAGACCTTCGGGTTCTTCCGGCAGAACCTGGTCTCGGAGTACACCTACCCGCAGTCCGTCGCCGACGGGGTCAACGTCGACTTCGACCTGTATCGGATCACAACCCAGATCAGCGACCAGGGCTCGGCGATCGAGGCCGGCACCATCGTGCCCAAGGTCGACCGGCGCACCCGGGTCCAGCGCTACGAGGCGCTCGAGGAGGACCTGGAGTACACGGGCAAGCAGCTGGACCGGGCGGTGACCGCCAAGGCCCAGATCCGCTTGGTTTTGGAGACCTTCCGCGACCGGCTGCCGACGGAGATCTTCCCCGGCCGGACCACGGTGCCGAAGACGTTGGTCTTCTGCAAGGACGACGCCCACGCCGAGGAGGTGGTGACCACGATCCGTGAGGTCTTCGGCAAGGGCAACGACTTCGTCGCCAAGATCACCTACACCGCCAAGGACCCCAAGGGCCACCTCCAGGCGTTCCGCACCTCGGCCAGCCTGCGGGTCGCGGTCACCGTGGACATGATCGCCACCGGCACCGACGTCAAACCGCTCGAGTGCGTGTTCTTCATGCGCGACGTGCGCTCCGCGTCCTACTTCGAGCAGATGAAGGGCCGCGGCGCCCGGACCATGCCCGACTCCGACTTCCAGGCGGTCACCCCGGACGCCGCCGCGAAGCTGCGGTTCGTCATCGTCGACGCCGTCGGGGTGACCGAGCACGACTTCGTCGACCCACCGCTGAACCGGGACAAGGGCATCTCGCTGCGCAAGCTGCTGGACAAGGCCGCCGCCCTGTCCCTGACCGAGGCCGACACGGCGACCCTTGCCTCGCGCCTCGCCGCGCTGGAGCTGCAGCTCACCGACGCCGAACGGGCCGAGCTGGACCAGGTCGCCGGCATGCCGGTCCGCCACCTCGTGCGCGCCCTGGTCGACGCCGTCGATCCCGACACCCAGGCCGCCGCGGTCGCCGATGCGGGCAACCCGGAGACGGCGGTCCAGGAGCTGCTCGACGCCGCGGTCAAGCCGTTGGCCGCTAACCCTGAGCTGCGGCAACGGATCCTGGAGCTGCGGGCCACCCACGACCGGGTCATCGACGAGGTGAACACGGACGTCCTGCTCGACGCCCACGGCGTCGTCGACACCGCCCGAGCCCGCTCGATTGTCGAGTCGTGGCAGCAGTACCTCATCGAGCACCGCGACGAGATCACCGCGATTCAGCTCATGCAGGAAGCTCGCGAGCGGCGGGTCAGCTTCGCCGACATCCAGGAGCTCGCCGACCGGATCAGCCGGCCCCCGCACAACTGGACCCCGGACCTGCTCTGGTCCGCCTACGAGGCCGTCGAGGTCGACCGGGTCCGGCACAGCACCCGGCACACCCTCACCGACCTGGTCTGCCTGATCCGGTTCGCCACCCACCTCGACGACCAGCTCGTCCCCTACGCCGAACAGGTGCACCAGCGGTATGCCGGGTGGCTCGCCCAACAGTCACAGGCCGGTGTTACCTTCAGCCCGGCAGAACGATGGTGGCTCGATAAGATGGTGGAGGTGATCGCCGTGTCCGCAGGCGTATCCGCCGACGACCTGGACAACGCCCCCTTCACCGAACGCGGCGGCATCGACGGCGCCAGCCGCGACCTCGGCCCCAACGCCGCCACCCTCATCGACCAGCTCAACACCACCCTCACCGCATGACCAATCTGCCCGTCGGGTGGAAGTTGGCCACCCTCAACGACCTTCAGTCGGACGAGCCAAGAGCCATAACCGATGGCCCTTTCGGTTCCAGTCTATCCAGCGCGCACTACTCCGAATCCGGACCTCGTGTCGTACGCCTTCAGAACATCGGGGATGGCATCTTCAACGATGCCCGAGCCCATATTTCCGAGTCGCACTTCAACGCGTTGCGGACTCACGAGGTGCTTCCCGGAGACCTCATTGTCGCGTCCTTGGGCGAAGTCCTACCTCGCGCCTGTCTGGCTCCGGCTTCTCTAGGACCCGCCATCGTCAAAGCTGACTGCATCCGCGTTCGCCTCTCGCCGCAAGTTGACCCCCGTTGGGTCATGTATTCGATGCAGCGGCCACAGGTGCGTAGGTGGGCCGACGATCACCGCCACGGAGTCGGCCGCCCACGCCTTGGGCTCAAGGTGATTCGTCAGATCCCCGTACCCTTGCCGTCGTTGGCAGACCAGCAACGGATCGTCGACATCCTCGAAGACCACCTCTCCCGCCTCGACGCCGCCACCGACCTACTCGACTCTGTCGCCCGCCGCACTTCCGCCTGGAGGCGTTCGGTCGTGGATGGTCAACTGTGGCAGAGCCCGCACCCGGAGGTTCGCGTCACGGAGTTGCTCGCCGAGCCCCTGAGAAATTGCCATTCCGCACCAGCCGTGCGGGACGGTTCGAGCGGTATACGCACGCTCACCCTGACGGCCGTCACTCGCAATGAGTTCACCGACGAGTTCACCAAGGTCACGTCCGCTGACCCGCATCGGGTACGGGACCTTTGGCTGCGGAATGGAGATCTGCTTGTTCAACGAGCCAACACACCGGAACTCGTGGGGACCACTGCCATGTTCTCCGGGCAGGACGGCTGGGCGATCTATCCAGATCTGCTCATCCGGCTCCGGCCCAATGAGCAGCGGGTCCTGAGCGGCTACCTCTGCGCGGTATTGCGTAGCGAGCGAGCCCACCGCGAGATGCGTGCGAAAGCCAAGGGACTCGCGGGCTCGATGCCGAAGATCGACCAGGCGGCGATCGGCTCAATCACTGTGCCACTGCCTGACTTGGAGACCCAACAGGCCCTGCTGGTGCACTTGAACGAGGTGGACTCGGCACACGAACGGACGACCGCCAAGATGGCGGCGGCCGCAACCAGAGCGCAACTCCTGCGACGAACACTTCTTTCGGCGGCGTTCTCCGGGCGGCTGACCGGGCGCTCGAGCGACATGGAGATTGTGGAGGAGATGGCTGGTGTCTGACGCGCGTCGGTTGGTGGACAAGCTCTGGTCGTACTGCAACGTCCTGCGTGACGACGGGGTTGGCACGATCGAGTACACCGAGCAGCTGACCTATCTGCTGTTCCTGAAAATGGCGCACGAGCGCGAACACCGATTCCTCCAGCCCGAGCGGATCGTGCCGGAGAGCTGTTCCTGGCAGCGGCTGCTTGATGCCGATGGTGACGACCTCGAGGTCACCTATCGGCACATCCTCGAAGAGCTCGCCCGACAGCCAGGGACCTTGGGGGTCATCTTCCGCAAGGCCCAAAATCGGATCCAGGACCCGGCGAAGCTCAAGCGGCTCATCGTGGACCTGATCGACAAGGAGAACTGGTCGGCCACCGGGACCGACATCAAGGGTGACGCCTACGAGGAGCTGCTGTCCAAGGGGGCCGAGGACGTCAAGTCCGGCGCGGGGCAGTACTTCACTCCGCGGGCGTTGATTCAGGCCATGGTCGACTGCGTCCGGCCGACGGTTGCTGACTCGGTGATCGACCCGGCAGCGGGGACCGGCGGATTCCTGCTCGCGGCCCACGACTTGGCGTCCAAGGACGCCGAGACACTGACCCCAACCCAGCGGACGCACCTGCGGGACTCGTTCGTCCACGGGGTCGAGCTGGTCGACGGCACGGCGCGGTTGGCGGCGATGAACCTTTTGCTGCATGGCATCGGCACCCCGACCGGGGAGAGTCTTATCGAGGTGAAGGACGCGTTGATCGCGGATCCGGGCACGCGGCATACCGTGGTGTTGTCGAACCCGCCGTTCGGACGCAAGTCCTCGCTGACCATGGTCGGTGCGGATGGGCGGGAGGCTCGCGAAGAGCGCGAGATCGAGCGGCAGGACTTCGTCGTGACGACCTCGAACAAGCAGTTGAACTTCGTGCAGCACATCGCGACGATCTTGGGCATCAACGGCCGGGCCGCGGTGGTGCTGCCGGACAACGTGCTGTTCGAGGGAGGTGCGGGAGAGACACTGCGGCGGCGGCTGCTCCGAGACTTCGACCTGCACACGATGCTCCGGCTACCGACGGGGATCTTCTACGCCCAGGGCGTCAAGGCCAACGTGTTGTTCTTCGACAAGAAGCCGGCCGGTGAGCGGCCGTGGACCCAGCGGCTGTGGGTTTATGACCTGCGCACGAACCGCCACTTCACGCTGAAGCAGAATCCGTTGCGGCGGCAGCATCTTGACGAGTTCGTCGCCTGCTACGTCCCGGGAAGGTCGCGCTCCGGGCGGGTAGAGTCGGAGCGGTTCCGAGCGTTCGACTATGACGAACTGGTTGCCCGGGACAAGGCCGACCTCGACATCACTTGGCTGCGGGACGAATCGCTCGAGGACCTCGACAACCTCCCCTCGCCCGAGGTAATCGCCCGCGAGATCGTCGAGGACCTCACGGCCGCTCTCCTCGAGTTTGAAGCGGTCGCGGTCGCACTAGAGAACTCTGGATCGGCCGCCCCGGCGAACGCGCGCGGAGAGCAGTAGCCCTGCGAACTGGAAGACTGCGAGCGGAAAATGCTGGGCACGGTCTCGTATGGCGAGTACCGCTCCCAGGAAGACTCAGGGATGTCGGCGGCTGAATCGCGGGACCGGCGGCTTGATCTCGCTCGGTTCGACGACATCCGAAGTTGTCACGACATCAGGCGTTCACATCCTCAGCAGGCGGCGCAAGGCACACTGAGCCATGACCGACTCTCAACAGGACTCGCTCCAGGAGATGATCGCAGAGCTGCTCGACGGCTGGAAAGACTTCGTAAGCGGCACCGGCCCGAACCTGGTGGACTGGCGTGGGCGAAGCGAGGCGCAGGTGGCCACGATCATGACCCTGACGGCGCACGTGCACGCTACGGCGGCAATCCTGCGCCCGGCAATACCAGATGAACTGACCATCGCCCACATGCCTCTCGTCAGGTCGATCTTCGAGTCCACCATCACTATCGCCTGGTGCGACGAGGTCGCTGATGCGGCCCAGAGCCTGGTTAACGAGAGCGCCCGACAGAGACGAGCTTTGCGGTCCTCACTGGAAAAGAGCCGGACGATGAGCGAGATGGCCGATCAGATCAGCGGAACCGACTGGAGCAGCCTGCCGACATCGAGCAGCCAGCAAGCGAGGTACATCGAACAGCGCTGCGACGACGTCGCCCTCGACGGCGCGTACGCCTTCTACCGGATGCTCAGCGGGATGAGCCACGTCTCGATCGAGACGATCGACGCCTACCTCGACGCTGAGTCCTTCATCCCCGGTGAACCGCTGAGCGTGAAGTCCAACCCAGGCCCTATATCGTCCTCTCCCGCCTGGTCGCATCTGGTCGCGTGTTGCCTGGTCTGGTCGGGCATGGTCGTCAACTACCTCGACAAGACCCGCAGTAGACGCAGTCAACTCCGCCTCGTCGCGCGCGCACTGGGCATACGTCCCGAACTACCCGTGAAGTACGACGCCCACCGCCGCGGCCAACAGTCAACCAAGCGCCAGCGCTGACTCACCCACCACGGCGTTACCGGACGAGCCCGGCCGTCCTCCCCACGGCGTGACAGGGGGCGTTCGGTGGGCCAGCGCCACAGATCTGGTCGTGACTGACCACGACTCGAAGGTGCTGGCGGGACGCATGTTCCGGTGCAAGGGGTGGGACCTCGGGGCCGCGTTGGACTGGGCGGCCCAGCGGGCCGCGCGGGCGGGGTTCACGGGTGCACCGACACGCCGACATCGCGACTTTCAACAGCCCCTGGCGGCGACCGGAGGCGTATGTCGGCGCTGTGGAGCAGGATGCCGAATGTGACGAGAATCGATGCTGGAGAGCTCAACTTCGAGTGGGACCGCGACTTGGTGGCTACGATCAAGGCCGTCCTGGGACAGGTGGCGGAGACTTACGAGCTGTCGAGTCTCGTCAAGGGTGTTCTCTCAGGCGACCTGGAGGAGCATGCGAAGGCGTTGGTTCGAGCGCTCGACTACCACCAGCGCAGACCGTCGGGTAGGCGCTCGTCTGCGGATGCTCGGTACGGCCCCATGATGACGACGACAGAGGGGTACGCATACCCAGAGCCCCTTTCGTCGCTTGCCCCGGAGACGGCGTTGGCCTGGGCCGACGCAACTCGAATATTCCACGCCAACGACGTTGTTCTGGCGCGGCTTGGCGACCTCCTGTGGAGCCTCAAGGCCCAGCCACGACCTGATCTCCACGCCCGCACGGCCCAAGCCGCCATGCGACGGCTATGGGCGCGTGGGAAGTTGCTTCGGTGCATCGTGCGGACGCGCTTATCCGGGCCCTGGAGCTGGCAAGCGAGCTTCAGGACCTCGCCCTGGTGTCAGAGATTGCAGCTGATTTAGTATCGGCGATTCGCGAAACTCTCGTTCAGGAGGAGTGGGCTCCGGGCGTCGCCGTTCCAATGATCGAGGCGCTGTCGGGGCTTCCGGAGCCGAGTCAGCCGGCAGACGTTGAGGAGCTCATCGCCGAATCGCGCCGACGGTATGCCGACGATCCGTTCATCATCGAGTCACTGTCGTTGCTCCAAATGCAGCGCGCTGGCGGGGATGCGCAACAACGCCAGCGCATCGCCCGTGAAGCCGTCGAGATGTGGCGCGACCACGCGGATAGGCGTGGGGGCCTTGTGGGACTGGCGCACCTCGAGCGAGCGCTTGAGCTGGCGCGTAACGAGGGCTTGGTGGACGCGGCGAACGAGTTGCGTCTGCTGATACAGCAGCCCAGAAGTGCTGATGAGCTCGGCATGCAAGAGATAGCGGGCGAGGTGACGGTCCCGACAGAAGTGATCGAGGGATTTGTCAATAGCTTTGTTAATACATCTGGGCCCGAAGAGACGCTCGCAAGGCTTGCAATGCACAGCCCGATCACAGATGTTGATTCGGACATGCGGCTCGTGCGTGACCAGATGCACGAGTTCCCCCTTCAACACATGTTCTCGCGGGTGGTCACCAATAGCGACGGCACGCCAATCGCTCATATCACAACTGATGAGCAGAAGTTCAGCCATGCCCTAAACCAGCATCACAGCATGGCCATCACGATCTGGGGCAGCCTCTTAGGGATGATCATCGAGCGACTCACGAATGGCGCCCATCTGGCGCCGGCGGACGTTCGGCGACACGTACTGGGAGAGTTCATCGACGACCCGATGGCTGAAGGTATTGCCAAGGCCTACGAAGAGATCCAAAGTGGGGACTTTGAAGGCGCACTTCAGCGTTTGCTCGTGCGCATTGAACGAGCAATCAGACACGTATCGCGTGGCCTCGGGCTGCCAGTCTCAGACCTCCGGAAGTAGATGACTGACTGTCCCTGTTAGCAGGGCTTTCTCTTTGTGTCTTTGCGTCGGAAATCCGATAAGATATGCTAGTCTTGGTGCCATGGTTCAGGACGCGTTGGAGGGGAT
>JAABUT010004766.1_pt1 | contig 10511 bp, 12 predicted proteins | sample 5559281 | NCBI WGS metagenome assembly JAABUT01 (sample SAMN10711880, study PRJNA513359) | rock metagenome | isolation source: Antarctica rocks | place: Antarctica: Victoria Land, Ricker Hills nord | collected 2016-01-04 | reverse complement strand
GCTCCATCGTCGCGCATCGAGGCCGTCAGAAGATGGGGAAGTGAACAAACACCGGGCGACACCGAATGCGCTCGATCCGACCATGACATTCCGGCAAAATGATCAGGCCGATCAGTTTAGTCCAATGTCCTTTGTCATACGTTCAGCCGCCGCCATCCGGCCAGCGCGGCCCGGATCGCCCCGGCCTGCCGCCCATGGTGCGCCTCGCGGTGGTGCGCCGGGCAAGAGGCTCGCGACGTTGGCGGGCATGTCGGCGCCGCCCTCGGCCAGCGGCTCGATGTGGTGGACCTCGCTGTACGGCCGGCCGTCCCGGCCCTCGAACACTGGGTGGGCGCAGCCCGGCACCTCGCACGCGGGCGGCCCTTCATGATGTTCCCGCCAGAGGTATTCTATATACGACTGCTGGGGGTATGACGAAAGCCGCTGCGGCCCTTTTGAGGCAGATCAACCGAGGAGGGGAGATAATAAAGGTTTACTGTTATGGCGACTTGGAGGAGTTGCAGGACAGTCTGCTTGAGAATCATACACTATGGTTTCTTTTAGACTGCGCGCTTGCTGAAAAGCGGCGTCCATCGAAAAAGGGACGCTCATGAACGCGTATGTTTGTTCGTCGCGCTATCCTTGGCTGACGTGGCATTTGTGTGGATATTGATCGGCATGGAAAGCGAGCGCCGCGTCAGCTTGACCAAGCAACCCAGGAGTGAGCTGTGGACGACACTGACAAGATTGTGGCTGCAATTTTTGCGGCAAGTTTTTGCGCCAAGCTTAGCAAGCCTCAGCATGTTGACTACATCATTCGTTACCGCGAATTCCTGAAACTACTTTCCGAGCGCGATAAGGAAGTGTCTGCAAGCAACCTTGAGGCGATTATTAAAATGGGCGAAGGCTAGATCAGCCGTTCAAGGCGGGGATGTGTCAGCCTGCCGCCGATCGCCGCCGTCCTGCCCGCGCTGGCCCGGCGTCCAAGGGCACACGGCCAGGTTTGTCACAAGCAACGCCGTCGCGTCGCGGACTAGACGAGGCGGCTCAGCTGGCCTCGGTCGGCGCGTCGGCTCCCATGCCCATGTTAGCCCAGCCGTCGCCGGGGCATCGCCGTTGAAGCGGATGCCGTGCAGTTGCACAGCATCGCTGGCGACCCAGCGCGCTTGCTCAATCACCCAGCCGCCGGTTGACGGCACGCGGGCCAGGAGCAGGTCGCCAGCGCCCGGTAACTCCGCCACCCGCCACAGACAGCGCAGCGTTTGTGACTGACCGTCGCGGGTCCGCGTCGGCTTGAACTCAAGCGGCTTCACCCTTGCCATAATGGAACTCCGGAGTTGTTACGCTTGTCGCCGCGCTTCTACTCGTCGCCCTCAGACCACGCCAACGATTCGCGTAACCGCATCGTGCCGCACTCGTCGGGCGCGAACTCGATCAGTCGCCGCGCGTCAGGCGATGATACCCACACGCCACCTCGACGTTGCCGGCCAGCATGGGGTTGGTTGAGGATACGCCCGAGAATGACATACAAGCCCGGTTGGTTTGTAGCGCGGGCGCGTTTGGTGATCTCGCCGATGATCCCGCGGCTAGCTTGGCCTGCGATCCTGGCCTGAATCTGTCGGATGCGGAGGTCGGTCGATAGTGCGAGTGCCTCAATCTCGCTTACGATCCGTTTTGGAATTGCAGGGCGGCCTAGATGTTTCCCGCGCGCTTCGGCGGCCCTCATGCCAGCGGTGACGCGCTCGCTGATCAGCGATGATTCGAGCTCGGCCATCGCGCCGATGATGGTGAACATCACCCGGCCCATGGGGCTGTCGGTGTCGACCTGATCTTGGACGCTGACGAAGCGGATCCCGAGATGATCGAACTCCTCAAGCGCGGTCAGCAGATGACGCGTGCTGCGGGCGAAGCGGTCGAATTTCCAGACCAACACGCAGTCGATTTCCTGGTTGCGCGCCGTCGTCATGAGAGCGTTGAGCTGAGGCCGGCCCTCCCGGCGGCCTGACACGGCCACATCGAAGTAGTCGTGCACGACATCGAGGCCGGCGCGTGCGGCGTAGCCGTGCAGGCCGTCATACTGCAGGTCCGGCTTCTGGTCGGCGGTCGAGACGCGCAGGTAAAGGGCAGTGCGGGTGCCCTGGCGCGGCCGGGGCACCGCACGCCTGTGTCCAGCAAGGCTTGCTTTGCTGGACGCGCGAGCCGTCCCGCTATCCCATTGAAATAGCACAGTTTGGTTGCTACTGGTGGCGCACCCCTTTCTGGACACCAAGGGCAACCCTTGAAGCGGGCGTCCGAATACGAAGGCACCGTTCGGCCCACGGCGACGCAAGCGGGGCAAAACCCCGGGCGAGCAGGTGCAGCAGAACAAAGGCCCTTGTTGATATTCTAAGCTAGACCTTTGATATAAAATGGTTATTCTCATTGACGATATGAGATTAGTCTGATCTCAGATCATGTTTACCCGGGGTTTTGCTCCAGTTACACGGCGAACGGCGACATGCCAAGTGTTTGATTAGGGAGGGTTTTTAGCGGTCGGGTCCCTTGTGACTACTTTCTGCCCGTATCCTCATCCTACCCCTTCAACGCACCGCCGGGGACATTCAGCACCCGCACCGCTGCGGCCTACGCGCTAGGGCTGATTACCGAGCGGGAGTTCAAGGAATGCGACACCCTGCGCCGCATTCGAAATCGCTTCGCCCATGACATGCGGGCTTCCTTCAATACGCAGGATATTGGCGACCTGTGCCGTAATCTGACGATGGCGGCACAGGACTATGACGCCGTGGTTGTCGATGTGCGGGGCCGCTACACCACGGCAGCTGTTGCCCTCATTTTGGGGCTGACCAACCGGCCAGTATACGTGGCATGCAAGCGGCAGCGGGCGGAGAACTGGCCCCCCCTGAGCAGTAACTTGGGTCCGGCTGCGACTAAAGATCGAAACTCAAGACTTTCGGGCGGTCGCACACCTTCAAGCTTCTCAATGGCTTGGGCGCGTCAGAAGGTAACCGGGGCAGATTCCCGGGCAATTAGGCTGCGACTACGGCCTGACGGGCCCGCGTCCTGCTCAACAATCGCTCACATTCCTTGTCTTCTTCTAACAAATCTACTATGAGACAAATTGGGATCGTAACGTATTATGCATTCGCATCATAAATGATACGGCAGTGTGGTATGGACATCCTTTTTATCAGTCACGTTTGCTTCCTGCGGGATGCAATGGTTGCGGCCTTGCAAGGTGCCGGCGAGAACCACGCCCGCAGCGTGTTCTCCCACGAGACGGTTGAAGCCGCCCTGGTGGAGCTCACGCCTAGCTTGGTCGTCGTCGACGCGTCCCACCCCGAGGGGATGACCCTGGTAGCTGCTGTTCGGGCACAGGTTCCCAAGGTGAGCGTGATCGTCCTAGCCATGCATGAGCGGGACGAGGACTTCCTCGCCTGGGCCGATATCGGCATCTCCGGGTATCTGGGGCCAGACACCTCGGCCGGTGATCTCCTATCTACGGTGCGCCGTGTCGGGGCCGGGGAGGTGGCTTGCCCACCCAGACTGACCGCACTGCTGCTGAACCAGTTCGCCAGCCGCTGCACGGAACGCACGACCCGGGCCGGGATCTTTTCCCTGACTGCCCGCGAGCGGGACATCGCTGAGCTGCTGGCGGACGGCATGTCCAACAAGCTGATTGCACGCCGGCTGCAAGTGGCCCTGCCCACCGTGAAGAACCATGTCCACAGCATCCTCGACAAATGGGACTGCCGGAGCCGGGGCGAGGCGGCCGCCCGCTACCGCCAGCAGATCCGAGACGACGTCAAACCAAGCAGCGGAACGCTCGTCGAGCTGCGGGCAAGCCACGTGTCTCAGATGGGCGGCGCCACGCTACGCAATGGCGGCATGCAGCAGCATCTGTCTGCGGCCCCCGGCTATAGAGCGGCCTAAGAACGACGTTGGTGATCGAAACCGGGCATTTCAGGCGGCGTCCATGATCATCCACTTCCATACGCTTCTTGTCCTGAGCCATCTCCTGGCGCTTGCGTTGGGCCTGGGCGCTGCCCTGCTTGCCGATTGGGTCGTGCTCAGGAAGCTGGTGTTCGGCATCGTAAGCCAGAGGGCGGCTGGGCAGTTGATAGACCTATCGCATGCGGTTTCCGCGGGCCTCGTGCTGATTTGGGTGACGGGAGCGCTGCTTGTGATCGACAGCGCCCTGGACACGCCGATGTCGATCATGAACCAGAAGCTCTGGGCTAAGTTGGTCATCGTCACCATCCTCACGCTCAATGCGCTGCTGCTGCACAGCGTTGTGCTGCCGCGGGTGACGAGCAGGGTCGGGCAGCCTTTGTTCGAGACGAGCTTTGGTCGGCTTCCAATGACGTCGACCCTGCTCGGGGCAGTCTCAGCGGTATCCTGGATGTTTGCTGCATATTTGGGGGTGGCCCGCGAACTGAATGGGCAGATGAACCTCATCCCAATTCTGGGCAGCTACCTCGGTGCGCTACTGCTGACGTGGGCTGGTGCCATGATGCTGTCCTACTTGGTGCGGCATCACAGGATGCGGTCAGAGTCTTCCAAGGCCGCTCATGACGCAGGGAGCGATCTGGTCGCTGGCTAGCGTCAGAACCCATGACGGGCACCCTTCTTACTTACTGTCGTAACAAGGCATATCAGGCTACAACTCTGTATCGTAACAAACATTCTATCAGATATAGTCCACAACCAGCAAAAATGTTTCGTACGATACAGAATAGCTGAGACATTGAGCGTTGGTAGGATCAGCAGCAGAACCACCAAACGCTGCGCTGCGGTGAAATGGACCACGGCAAGGATTCATGTGTGATCCTCATACCGGCGCCGCTAGCGAGTTAAAAAGACGGATTTTGTCCAATCCATATCCCAGACTGCCGACGAGCCAGTGCCGCTCCAGGCGATAATCAACGGCTACGACAGACTCACCGCGGCGGGCGCATTTCAGGCGGTGATCACGCCCTGTACACTCATCTACAGAAAAGTGCACAACACGGGCGACCACCAAAGAGGCCCGGGAATGCTGGGCTTTGAAGAGGTGAAATCAGCAGGGTTTAGTGCACAGCCCAACCAAACCATCAGGGCCGTGCCAGCCCGTTCGACGAGCAGCGAGCCTAATACGGGTTTTCCGGCCAATGTGGGCGTGTCCTCAACGGTTTGGTTTTCGTGGACTGGTGCCCGGAGCCGACCTGCGGCTTCGCTCAGGGCGCTACCGTAAAAATCCACACGGATGCTGCCAGTGGGCCTAGTCAGCCAGCTCACCTGCGTGGCTGAAACTCGAAGGATCGTCCGTACGGGCTTTCCGTCTATGTCTTCAAAGCCGCGTAGGTATAGCAGTGGTATAGGTGGTGAGTTGAGGCAGCTTCCTGAAAAGTAAAGTTGCGCGCCATCAACACGCCCCGTCTCGGCCATGTTTCCGCCCTACCGCATGATTAGCTTCCTTAGTAGACCAGGAGACTTCGCCATGCGCTTACTTCGCTCTTTCGTGCTTGCTGCTCCGGTGTTGGCAGGCATTGTCGTGCCTTTCGCGCCTGCAGAGGCGCACCGACGCCATGATGGTGGGGCAGCGCTCATCGCTGGCCTGATCGGCCTGGGGCTGGGCGCGGTTGCTGGTAACGCATTCACCGGGCGGTCCGACCAATATGAGCCGACCTACTCCCAGCCCAACTACGGGTCGCCGCCGGGCTACGGGTACGGTCCTGCCTACACCGTGCCACCCCCGGTGATGTATGCACCGCCGTCTGTCATCTATGCTCAGCCGCCCGTCGTGGCCTACGCGCCGCCGGCCTACTACGCGCCGCGAGGCGTTTATGCGCCACCCCGGCCGCGAGCCTATCAGGACGGCCCTGTCGACGCGGGATGGGATGACGACAACTGACAGGTTCCTGCCTGTTAGTGCGGGCGGCGCTAGAAATGCCACGCCTACTCGTCACGCGACCGCCAAGTGTCGAAATCGTCGGGCTTAACGGGTCAGCTTCGACATCGTGGCTGGACTGACGCTTGAGGTGCTGATCCAACACTCGTGCTTCGGAACCGCTAGCCTGAGTGGGAAATAGCGATGTCTCGGACAGGATAGCTTTATCGCTCAAGATCTCGGCCTTTGCTCCGCTCGCGCATGGGCGTCCCTGTTTTTTTCGCTGCGTGCGATGGTTGGAGATCTGGTCGGGTTGGCTGAGGCTGGCGCGCGCGCAAAGCAGCCACAGCCTCGACGTTGCCGGCCGCCGCCTCTGCCTGGAGCCATGCCTGCCATTGTGGGACACGGTGTGCGTCTCGGACTTGGCGCCGTTCCTCCGCCTCGCGTGCAAGGCGCACCGCATGGTCCTGCCGGCGCTTGTCGGCGACGTGCTGGAAGCTGTCGCGCCGGAGATGACCGCGAAGCCCGGTCGTTTGCTCTGCCTTCATACGCGCGCGATAGTAGGCCGTCAGCGCGGCCGCATAGGCCCGGTGCTGCTCACGGAGCGCAAGCGTTGCCGCCGCCTTGGCCTGTGTTGCTGCCTCACGCTCCAGCTTGTAGGCCTCATAGAGCACGCCGCGTGTGTAGGATGCCTTGGCCTCCTGGGCGCCAGCCGTCAGCCCCGCCGGCTCGAACGCGCCCAGCGTCTCGGTCAGCGACTTCAGCGATAGGCGGCGGTCCACGTCGCTGGCTTTGATGTGTAGCCGCGCGTCTTTGGCGTGGCCGATCACCAGGCCAGCGCCGCGAAGCTTCACGACCAGCCCATGGGTCGCTGCAGCTCGATGCAGCCCCTGCCATCCCTGTCCGGCGTCGCGCGCCGCCAGCAGCGCCAGGGCGGCTTCCTGACGCACCCAGGCCAGGAACGACGGCACGCCCTCGCGCGCCGCGGCATCGGCGGCGCGACCGTTTCGCCGGCCCTGCGCTGCGTCGCGCTGTGTCGTGTGGTTATCTGCAATTAGACCATGCTTGATCTCGAGTTCGGCGCACGTCTCCTGTAGCCGGAAGTGATCGCGGAACGGCGCCACGTTGCGGAACGTCGCCGGATCCACCGTGCTGATCGCGATGTGGAGGTGCCAGTTGTCGGTGTTCTGATGCACGGCGGACACGCGCTGGTGCCGGGCCAGGCCGATCGCGTCGCAAAGCCGGTCCTCGATGCCCTCGACCTGCTCGCGCGTCGGCCGCTCGCCCTCGGGGAAGCTAACAACCAGGTGGTAGGACTTGTCGCGTCGGCTCCGGGTGTTCCGCGCCTGCGTGGAGATGATCTCCTTCACCGCCCATCCGGCATCGGTCGAGGCGCAGTTCATCACCCGTGCCCACGCCACCTTCTCGCCGCCGTGGCCCGCGTCCAGGATGTAGGCACCGAGCCGTTGCCAACTGGCCGGGTCAGCCCCCTTATCCTTCTCCCTCACGTTCAGCACGTAGGCGCCGAGGCGTTGAAAGCCGCTGCCGCCTTTGGGCGAAAGGATGCGCTTGGCGATCATTCGAAGATCGCTGCGGGATACTGTGCCCGATAACGTCCAAGGTGCCGGCCGACCCCAAACCGGCTTGCAGCAGCACCCTCGATGAGCGTTTGCCATTGCTGGGCGTTGTCCAGCTCGCACCCTTGCGACCGAGCCTCCTTGCAGGACGTCCGTGCTTCCTTCCAGGCGTGCAGCAGTCCATCGTCGGACAGTGCCATCAACGCCCTCCACTGCTCGGGGTCCGTCGTGATCCGGTCATTGGCCATATCGTTCTCCCGTATCTCACACCCGACTGACAGCATCGGCCAACTTGCCCTGCGTCTCGCTGATGCGGTCGAGCAGGGCTCGGATATCCCGGACCGTAGCACCCTGTCCTGGCCGTTCCGACAGCCACAGCTTGAGCAATCCGCCGAGCCGGCCCTGGTCGGCGTTGACCTTCGCCAAGGCGGCAACCTGCTCATGGCTGGATGCCGCCGAGCGGAAGGTCGCACCCATGCCGGCGGCTCGCAGGTAGGCCGAGACGGACAAGCTGGCGGCCGCGGCGCGGCCCACGATCTCCCGCCGTTCGGACTGCGACACCACGACGCGCAATGGGCGCAGCCGGTCCCGGACCTCATGCTCGGGCAGCATCTTCATGGTGTTTCTGTCCTCCTGCTACGTCTGCACCGTCGAACCGGAGGTGAGTAAGCCACACGCATTGTTGGCCAACAATGCCTATCCTGCCATCAACGCCTTCGTCATTCTATGTCACCTAGCGTCTTTCAACGTCCTCTCTGCCGATTGAAGGTAGTCGAGACGTTTAAAGTCATATAAAGTCGTTCATGGCTCTAAAGAGACCTGGAAAGACATTAAACGCCAAAATGACAGAAAGCAAAATGAGAGGCCATGCACGGGTCACGTTCCGCGCTCACATCGCCCTAATCCGCACCGAATTGGAACAGGGTCACACCGCTAAGTCGATCTATGAACGGCACAAAACCAAGCTCGGCAGCATGAGCTATCGGCAGCTCTTGCGACATATTGAGCGAGAGATCACCGGGCTATCCAGTGTGCCTCCCGCACCGGAAGTCGCCACAACTCCGCCGCCTCTCACGTCTTCCAAACCCATCCCAGCAACAGGGACCGCTCCACATGCTCGACACGAACCAACTGCCAAACGAACCTTCGTCCACGACGGCCGAACGAAGGAAGGAGAAGCCGAAAGGCTATTCGGCCCCGGATACCTCCCCGGAAGCCGCAAATAGTCCAGTGCGCAAAGTCCATGCGATCATGCAAGGCAAGGGCGGCGTCGGAAAAACCTATATCGCCAGCCTGATCGCCCAATACTTGATCGGGCAAGGCGAGCCCGTCGTCTGCCTCGATACGGATATGGTCAACGCCACGTTCCGCGATCTCAAGGCGCTCAAGGTCGAGCCGGTGGACCTGTTCAAGCCGAACAGCGACGAGATCGACGTGAACGCCATGGATGGCATGGTCGAGCGGTTCGTCACCGAGGACACCAACTTCGTCGTGGACAATGGCGCCACGTCGTTCGTCCCCCTGTCCCGCTACTTCGTGCAGGACGGCATTGCCGAGACGTTGGAGGCAGCCGGGCGCAAGCTGGTCATCCATACGGTGATTGCCGGGGGGCAGGAACAGCTTCAAACCGCTAGAGGCTTTGAGAGTCTCGCCAATCAGTTTCCTGACAACGCCGATATCGTGCTCTGGCTCAACGAACATCATGGGACGATCGGAAGTGCTGGGGCCGAGTTCGAGACGACGCCGCTTTACCATGCGCACAAGAGCCGCCTGCTCGGCATCGTCCGCCTGCCGCGCCTGCATCAACAAACCTTCGGCGCGAACGTGGCTGACATGCTCGCGCGAAGCCTGACCTTTGCGGAAGCCGACGCCAGCCCTGACTTCTTCATCGTCGCCAAACAACGGCTGCGCCAAGTCAAGCGGCCGATCTTCGACCAGCTTTCGGCGGTGGTGTGATGGACCGGGATCGGCTCATCGCGGACGTGCACCGGGAGACCGGCATCCAGCTTGACGAGGCGGACCCACTGCTCGCGGCGGCGGTCATCAACGAGCGGATGCTGGACGCCTCGCTGGCCGACCTCCGCAAGCTGGTGAGTGGCGCCGCGGTGAAGCTCGCCGCCGTGGGCGAGGCGAACGAAGCCGCTGCGAAGCGCCTGGCGTCCGAGGTCGTGAACAGCGCGGCCGAATACCTGGGCACACAGTTCAAGGACGCAGCGCAGGAGGCTGCGGCGGGGATGCTGGCGGAGATGCGTCAGGAAACGGCCAAGGCTGAAGCCGCGAGCCGTCAGGCGCGCAGGTTCGCGTTCTGGTCAGGCGCAATCGGCGCGGGGTCGCTGTCCCTGATCCTGGGTTACGGCCTGGCCGGGCTATGAGCTTTTGCCAACAGCGCATAACCTTACGCGGCCAGGGTCGACACGTGCCAACGTGCGCTGTCGTCAATGTTTTTGGCTCTTATTGTGAAGTCTGTAGCGACCTGGGATGCTCCGGCTACGCGGTGAGGGAGACCGGCAATGGACTCAGTGGCATTTGCGGCCTGGCTGCTTGGTGTTCGGTGTTTGGATGCATCGCAGCGGGGACGGGCGTTTCAGGAACTGGTCTTGGCCGAAGAGCATGATACGGGTTCATCGCACAACGGTATTGCGGTTGCGGCGATGACGGCTGTCGAGGCCGAAGCCGTGCCATCAGCCGTTCGCGCGAGGACCGTCAATGCTGCAAGCGGCCAGGATCTGTTGTCCCAAATTGGGCAGGATCGGCTCGCCAGCTTTGGATGCCCGCATTGCGGTGGCGACGACATTCGTCGCTGGGGCAAGGCCAGCGGCAAGCCCCGGTATCGCTGCGTGAGCTGCCGCAAGACATTCAATCCGCTGACCGGAACGCCGCTGGCTGGATTGCACTACCCGGATCGCTGGCAGGATCAAGCGCGGGCCTTGATCAGCGGCGAGACGATCGCGAAAGCGGCCACGCGGTGCGGGGTGGATTACACGACCGCGTTCCGATGGAGACACCGGTTCCTGGAGGCTCTCAACCGGGACAAGCCCACACGCCTGTCCGGGATCGTCGAGGCCGATGAAACGTTCGTTCTGGAGTCC
>JAABUT010004765.1_pt1 | contig 10515 bp, 7 predicted proteins | sample 5559281 | NCBI WGS metagenome assembly JAABUT01 (sample SAMN10711880, study PRJNA513359) | rock metagenome | isolation source: Antarctica rocks | place: Antarctica: Victoria Land, Ricker Hills nord | collected 2016-01-04 | reverse complement strand
CAGCGAGGAGCTTTGAGCTGCTTTGGCAACCGGTTCAGTGTGGCACAGTTGGCATAACAGGGACCAACCATCCACAATTGCCCCAGGGGAGTCGGGGCCGATCGGTGAGACATCGGTCGTGGAAAGAATTAACACGGGGGATTCATGAAGACAAGCGGGGTTGACGGCGCTGCCGTTCCACGGCGGACCACCCGGCCGCGATGGCTCGACATCCGCATCATCGGGGGGTTGCTCCTGGTGATAGCGGCCGTCGTAGTAGGAGCGCGGGTGATCGGTGCCAGCTCACACACCACTGCGGTTTGGGCCGCAGGCAGGGACCTTGCCACCGGTACCGTCCTGACCGCGGGCGACCTGGTGCCGGTCGATGTCAATCTCGGTTCCGGCGCCGGCAACTATCTGGCTGCTTCCGACGTGGGCAAAATCGTCGGGTCCGGGTTGGTGGTGCCGGTGAGGGCGGGTGACCTGGTGCCGGTATCGGCCGTGCGGCCCACGGCGGCCGGGCGGATCGTCGTCATCGGTGTCTCGCCGGATCGGATGCCGCCCGGCGTGACGCACGGATCGCTGATCGACCTCTACCTGATCATCGGCGGTACCACCACGGCCGTCGACACCAAGACCGAACTCATCTCCGCGAAAGTCACGGTGCAGTCGGTGAGCGCGCCGGCCTCTGGCGGACTGTCCGGGGCGACGTCGAACCGTTACCAGGTCGCCGTACTGGTCCCCCCGGCGTCGGCCGATCAACTGGTCAAGACGTTACCCAGGGGTGAGGCCTTCGTCGCGTTGTGGAGCGGGAACAGATGAGCCCCGGGCTTCTCACCGCGGGCAACGGCCAGAACTGGGAGAACGATCTGGTGGCTGCGCTCGACCGACCCGGGTCGGGGATGACGGTGATCCGCCGCTGCGTCGACGTCGCCGACGTGCTGGCCGCCGCCACCACCGGTCAGGCTTCGGTGGTCGTACTCTCGGCCGGTCTGCGCCGGTTGGACACCGAAGTGGTGCAGCGGCTGGCGGCCGCTGGTGTTGCCATCCTCGGAATCCACCCGGCAGGGGACGAGCGGGTCAAGGCCCGGCTCACCCGCCTCGGCATTCTGAATCTGATTGCGGACGACGTCGGAGCTCCGGCTCTGCTGGCCGCCGCTCGCGTCGCGGTCACCGCGCGCACCTCCGAAACCCCGACGCCGCCGGGCTCGGCACCCGTCGGGTTCGCCGACCCCCGACTCGCCCTGCCGAGCGCTGATCGGATTCCGGGAACCCCCGAGCCCGCGCCGCCGGCCGACCCGCCGCCCGGTGGCCGCGTCATCGCAGTCTGGGGCCCGGTCGGCTCGCCAGGCCGCAGCGCGGTGGCTGGAAACCTGGCAGTGGAGTCGGCCGCCACGGACGTGCCGACCTTGCTGGTCGACGCCGACATCTACGGTGGCGTGCAGGCGAGCGCGTTCGGGCTAATCGACGAGTCACCCGGCCTGGCCGGAGCCTGCCGACATGCCGCCAACGGCCGGCTGGACCTGGCCGAGCTGACGAAGCTGGTCTGGGCGATTGCGCCGAACTTGCGTCTGCTGACCGGCATCACCAGGGCCGATCGGTGGCCGGAGGTGCGCCCGTCGGCAATTCCGACGCTGCTGAACGTCGCGAGATCAATGGCTCCGATGACCTTCGTGGACTGTGGGTTCTGCCTCGAGGCCGACGAGGAGATCACCTTCGACACCGCCGCCCCGCGGCGCAACGGCGCAACGCTGGCCGTCCTGACTGCGGCCGACGTCGTGCTGGTGGTGGGCTCGGCTGATCCGTCCGGAATGGAACGGCTGACCAGGGGTCTGGCCGAGCTGAAAGAAGTGCTGCCGGCCGTGCGGCCCCGCATCGTGCTCAATCGGGTACGGCGCACGGCCGCGTCCATCGACGAGGCCAGAACAGCGTTGTCCCGGTTCTCGGGAGCGGCGGTGACCGCGGCGTTGCCCGAGGACCGGCCCAGCATGGACAAGGCCTGGATGCGGGGCGAACCGCTGTCGGAGGTTGCGCCGAGTTCGCCGCTGCGAAAGGCGCTGCGCGAGCTGGCATCGGAGCTGCAGCCGGTTCGAACGGCGCCGCCGCGCACTGCGGTCGTCTCGGGATGAGGCGGCGCGGCGCAGCTCGGCTTGGGGCAGCTCGGCCTGTGTCACCATGAGGCATGACCGACCGCCTTTCGGCGACCGACGCCGCGTTCCTCTACGCCGAGGACAAGTCCGCACCGATGCACGTCGGGGGCGTGGTGGTCCTGCAGCCGGCCCCGGGCACGTTCGACTACCAGCACCTGGTCGACCTCATCGCCGCTCGGCTGACCCTGGTGCCTCGATACCGGCAGCGGGTCCGTTTCGTTCCTGGTCGGTTGGCGCGGCCGGTGTGGGTGGACGACGCGAATTTCGACCTGACGTACCACGTTCGACGGTCGGCGCTGCCGGAACCCGGAACTGCGGCCCAGCTGGAGGACATGGTCGGCCGGCTGATCTCCCGGCCGCTCGATCGGACCCGGCCGCTGTGGGAGCTGTACGTTATCGAGGGCCTGCAGAATGGCCGCATTGCGTTGATCAACAAGACGCATCATGCGATGGTCGACCGGATCGGGGCGGTTGACGTCGCAGCGGCGATCCTGGATCTCTCCGAGCGCCCACGGACGCTGCCGGAGCAGCCGTGGATTGCGCAGCCGGCGCCCAGTGACGTCGATCTGATCGTCGACGCGATCGCCGACATCACCAGCCGACCGTCAGATCTGCTGGACGTGGTGAGGCTGGCCGCGGCGGACATCGGTTCGACGGTGGCGAAAGTGGGGCACGTTGGAGCGGAAGTGGTGGAGATTCTGCGACGCACGCTCAAGCCGGCGCCACGGTCCGTGCTCAACATGACCATGAGTGGGAAGCGGCGGTTCGCGACCTTCCGCCTCGATCTGGCCGATGTGAAAACAATCCGGTCCGCGCATTCGGCGTCGATCAACGACGTCATCCTGACTTTGATCACCGCGGCGCTGCGCACCTGGCTGCTTGCTCGTGGCGAGGCCGTCACCGCCACGACCACCCTGCGGGCACTGGTACCGATGTCGGTCCTGGGGCCTGCGGCGAACGGTCGACCGGAGGGGCCGGCCTCCTCCCCGGTCGTGTCGTACCTCGTCGATCTCCCCGTCGCCGAGTCGAACCCCGTGATGCGTCTGCATCAGGTGTCGTTCGCGATGGGAGCTCATTCGGATTCCGGTAGGCAGGTCGGCGCAGATGCCCTGCTTGCGTTGGGCCGGTTCGCGCCGCCGACGCTGCATGCCCTTGGTGCTCGGGTTGCGGGGCAATTGTCGGGCCGGATGTACAACATCCTGATCACGAACGTGCCCGGCCCGCAGGTCCGCCTGTACGCCGGCGGTTCGCCGGTGGAGGCGATGTATCCGGTGGCGCCGTTGGCCGCCGGGCAGGCGCTCGCGGTGGCGTGCACGTCCTACAACGGAGCCATCTTTTTCGGCCTGACCGCCGATCGGGACGCGATTCCCGACCTCGGGGAGTTCGCACTCCACATCGGTGAGGCCATCGAAGAACTGCTGCCGGGCTCCGCCCAGGCGGTGTCAGCCCTGTCGAGCACAGAGGTCGTTGATGGTTCGGCCGCGGACGAAATCGGCGAGGTGATCGCGGTGGCTGCGGTGGAGGTTGCGGTAGGTGAGGCGGCTGCGGTGGTCGCGGTAGGCGAGGTGGCTGCGGTGGATGAGGTGGTCGCAGTAGGCGAGGTGGCTGCGGTGGAGGAAGTGGTCGCGGTGGCCGCCGGGGATGAGGCGGCCGGAATCGCCGCAGCCGAGGAGGTGGTCGCGGCGGTGAACCAGGAGCCGGTCGAGCAGCAGCGGCCTACGCGCCGCCCAGCTCGGCGCAGCGCCGCCACCGGGCAGGCGGAGCGCGCTACGGCCACACCAAGACCGACCGGTTCTCGCGGATCCGGAGCGGATCGATGAGGATCTACGTCCCGGTGACGATGTCGACATTGCGACGAGTGGTGGCCGATCGTGAGATCACCCCGCTCGGAGGAATCGTGTTCGCCGTCACCGACGACCTTCGGCAGGAGTATCCCGACGCGTTGGAGGAAGACCTGGAGTACCTGGCACTGTCCGACGCGGCCAGGGCGTGCCTGCGGCTGCTGGCGGCAGCCGGTCCGGATGAGCCGATGTTGCGCGTCGTCATCGCCGCAGATGTGGCCGGTGCTACGGCCGCTCCGCAGCTTGATCGAGCCGCGGCCACCATCTCCGGCTCGGTGCCGTGGAAGCAGCTGGTCTCGTTCCATCTCGACGGCGCCGATGCCGCGGACATCGTGCAGGCCGCAGCCGCGATCGTCGATCAGGCAGACCTGGGGGACGATGACGCCGAATTTGCGGTCGGCTCAGCCGACGACATCGACCTGGCCTGGTACGCACCGGGCGAGATTGCGTACTTCATCGAGGATCTCGACAGCGCGCCATGACCGCCGGCAAGACGCACGGGGCCCCGCGCCCGATCCGAAGATCGAAGTGCGCGGGGCTCAGGGTGTCAAAGCCGGCTGGCTGCCTGGTGCCGTGTTCGCCGAATCGAACCCGAATCAGACGTTCTTGGTGAATTCCAACTCGAGGGCGATCTCGACCTTGTCGCTCACCACGGAGTTACCGGCGCCGAAGGCTGCGTTGAAGGACACGTCGAACTCTTTGCGACTGATGAACGTGGTGGCTGAGAAGCCTGCCCGCTCCGCTCCGAACGCGTCGGTGGTCGCACCCAGGAACTCCGTCTTGAGCTCGACGGGCTTGCTGATGCCGCGGATCGTCAGGTCGCCGAGGAGGACGAACTCGTCGCCGTCGAAGTCCCGAACCCCGGTCGAGACGAAGGTGAAGGTGGGATGCTCGGCGATGTGCAGGAAGTCAGGGGACTTCACGTGCTCGTTGCGCTGCTCCTGCTTGGTGTCGACGCTCGCTGCGTCGATCACAGCTGTGACGGTGGCGCCTTCCAGTCCGGTCTCGGGAACGACCAGGGTGGCGGATTCCAGAGCAAAGGTGCCCTTGGCCTTGCCGACGGCCATGTGACGAACCTTGAAGCTGACGTCCGAGTGGACGGCGTCTCCGGTCCAGGTTCCGGTGAGCGTGGTGGTGGGCGTAGTCATGAGGTCCTCCGGTTTTGTGATGTGTCAACTACCTTGACCGTAAGCCTAACGTCGGAATGTGGATCTGTCATCCAAAGCGACACGGACACATTCTGTGACATTCGCCATGAGTCGGGTATTCAGCCGCGATCGGTCAAGTTACCGATGGGTAACATTCGTCGGCGTGACCTCCGTAATGTCCAGCACACCTCGTCGGTACGTCGCTCTGGGCGACAGCTTCACGGAAGGCGTCGGAGATGATCTGCCGGACGGATCCGTCCGGGGCTGGGCAGACCTGGTGGCCGGCGTGCTGTCGCAGCGGTGGTTGGTCCAGGACCCGGCGGGGGAGCGAACCGGATACGCCAACCTGGCGATCCGGGGGAAGCTGCTCGGCGCCATCATCGAGGAACAACTTGATGCGGCCGTGGCCCTGAGGCCGGACCTGATTACCTTCGCCGGTGGCGGTAACGACATGCTGCGGCCCCGAATGGATTTCCCGACCCTGCTTCTATTGCTCGACCTCGGCGTGGCGCGGCTGACCGATACCGGAGCCACAGTGGTGATCTTCACCGGAGCGGATCCGTGCGACGGGCTCCCGCTCGGCGCGCGAATCCGAGCGGGTGGGGACAGACTGGCTGCCGGCGTCCGGAAGATCGCGGTCGAGCGCGGAGCGTTGTTGATCGACCTGTGGCCCATCGCCGAACTTCGCCGCCCTGGCTATTGGGCGCCGGACAGACTCCATCTGAACCCAGCCGGCCATCAGCAGGTGGCCGGCCGGGTTCTCGATGCTCTCCAGATCGATCGTCCGGCACACTGGACCACTTCGCTGGGATCGGAGCTGCAGCCAGCTCGGACGACTCGCAATCAGGTCGACTTCTACCGGGAGTTCGTCGGCCCCTGGGTGCGCCGGAGATTGACCGGGACATCGTCGGGCGACCACCGCCCACCCAAGCGCCCGGAGCTCGCGCAGTTGTCGGACTCCGCTGCTGTCACACCGACCGACTGAGCGAATGAAGTCGTAGCCCAGGCACGAGTTCAAGATCCGTGAAGGTCCTCCGTGTGCTCTCAGGGAGGACCCTCCGTGGGCTCTCAGTAGGTCTTCACGGCCAGGTTCTTCCACTGCTGCCATGGGTAGGTCCAGTCGAAGATGTCGCCGTCGGAAGGCTGCAGTTTGATCGTGGTGCCGGTCACCTCGACGGGATCACCCCGCATGGCGGACTTGAAGTACGCCTCGGCGTCTTTCAGCGAGAGGTTCACGCAGCCGTGGGAGACATTGGTGTTGCCCTGGTCCCCCACGGTCTTCGGATTTGCGTGGATGAACTCACCGTTGTCGCTGATCCGCACGGCCCAGTGTTCCAGAACGTTGACGTATCCGTACTTCGGGTTGCTCATCAACTTGGTCGGGAAGAGGTCGTTGACGACATGGACCCCCGACCGGGTGATCTTGTCCGGGGTATCGCCCTTGCCGTACGAGGCCGGGTAGGAGGCGACCTGATGGCCGTCGCGGAAGACCTGCAGGAAATGCGAGTTCACATCGGCCTTGACCACCTGATTGCGTCCGATGGTGAAATCGCTGGTCACATCGCTGGACCCGTAGGCGCCGGCCGCGAATTTCAGACCATAGACCTTCGCCTCGACGTGGACCTTCGTGTTCGCCGGCCAGTAAACGGCCGGCCGGAAGTCCAGCGCCCACCGCTTGTCGTCGTGCTGGATCCATACCCACGCACCGGTGACCTTCGGCGTCGTCCGAATGGAGACGGCCTTCGCAATGGCTGCTCGGTCGGCCGGATTCACAGCGAAGGCGACGATCACCGGAGTCGCGACACCGACCACGTCACCGTCACTGGGGCTGATCGTGGTGCGCACCTTGCTCGTCGGCACCACGGTCGAGAAGCTGCCCGCGATCGGGACTGCCTTGCCATCGGTGCCGGTGGCGGTACCGGATGCCGTGTACGTCTTGCCGTACCCCAGAACTTCACCGAGCGACCAGCTAGTGCCATCGGCCGACACTGCACCTTTGAGCTCGTGCCCGGTGGAGGTCGTCACCTTCACGTCGGTGATCCGGCCCTGTTGCACCGAGATCTTGAGTGGGTCAGCGACGCCGACCGTCTTGCTCCCGAACGCCGGGCTGGCGCTGACCTTGGCGACCGGCAGAGCGTTGACGCCAGCGGCAGGCGACGATGAGGCCGCAGCTCCGGAGGTCGCGGGCCCGGAGGTAGCAGGCCCGGAGGTAGCGGGTCCGGAGGTAGCGGGTCCGGAGGCGGGGGGGCTCGATGCCGGAACGCCGGATGCCTGGGTGCCGGATGCCTGGGCGCCCGAAGTTGGGGCGCCGGATGCGGCGGGGTCGGAGGAGGTGGGCGCAGTTGTGGACCCGCCGGCGCTTCCGGCGACTGTGACGGAGGCGGTGTTTCCGCTGGCCGCGACCGTTGAATTCACCACCACGGTCTGCGAAGCGGCTGGACCTCCGGAGGAGCAGGCGACGGCCGCGAGCCCCAGTCCTGCCAGCAACGCGACTAGCCGAGTCGAGCGGACAACCCCATGTTGGTGAACCATCAATTCCTACCTGTTCGAGTGTCAAGAAGTTCGATGTCGTTCGTGGCCTTGCCGAGCCCGGTCGACCGAGCCCGTCCGACCGAGCCCAGCCCGTCCGACTGAGCCCAGCCGACCGGGAACACCAGGTCGGCCAATGGACGCGCTGCTACCCGCTCCGGTTGCCCGTCAGCCCTGGAAGAGATTGTCCGACCCGTGGATGCACCGGTTCGGGCTCCGCGCCGTTTCAAGCCGGTGCGCAGTGCCCAGAGTTGTCCGCTCCTGCTGGTTCTCCTCGCATGCTCGAGCCGCTCCGGTTCCTTGCTCCATGGTGCCTGACGCCGGAAGCGGCGCGGTCTCCAGCGCCTCCTCAGAGGTTTGCCACTTGAATCGGGACGGCCTGACCTCGCGACACCAGGTGCCCACGTCCGGCCGGTAGCGACCCTCGTCGGCGCGGAAGTACCGCGTCCAAAAGGCTGCCGTCGGTGGAATCAGCGTGCAGCAGGAGGCCCGTTCGCAGCGCGGCGAGCTCCGCGATAGGTCCGCGGGAACATCGCACCGCACGATCGAGGCGCGCACCCACTGCGAGATTCTGAGCGACCCCGGCCACCGTGACGAATCTCGCCAGGAGTGCTTCGCCCTCCGACGGCCAACTGTCGACCTCGTCCGCCACCAGCAGGAGCGGGCCCTGGTGATCGACGAGCAACCTCCGCAGTGCGTCGAACCCGTCGCGAATATCGACGTCTCGACATCCGACACCCGGGTGCGGCGGTCCGACGCCCGTCACGCAGAACGGTGACGGCGGGGGTGCACTCGGGCGGGAACCTGCTCGCAGCACCGGAATTCCGGCCGCCGCGGCCGCCGTCGCAAGGACGCCGAGCGCTGTCGTGACGCCACTGCGTCGAGGACCAGCGACCAGAAGGCCGCCCGCGCCCGTTAGGTCAACGGTTCGAGCGCCGGCATCGTCCCCACCGAATCCGATCGGTACCGCTTCCGGGGCGGCGGCAGGCAGATCGAGGAATTGTGCGAATACAGGCAACGGTCGGACGGTGATCCCGCGCTGGGGAATCGGCTCGGTCGCCGGCGCCGAAATGCCGGCCGGGCAGTGGACGACCTGCATCTCGTCCGGACCGCAGCGGCCTCGGCCCGGCGGCCCGGACATCACGTCGCCGCGGTCGTCGACGCCGAAGCGCAGCACGCTGCCGAACGCGCCGGCGATCCGGTGATGCGCCAGACGCGGATCGCCGCTGAGCACGACCCGGATGCCGGCGCTCGGTCCACGGCCGGCAAGGTCGGTGATGGCGGCCGACGTGGCGCCGTAGTCCAGGGCGTCGAGCGGTCCACTGACGAGATCCCAACCGTCCACGAGCAGCAGGACAGGAGGACCGGGCACCCCGTTCCGAGTCCGGAGTTCGGCCTGGAGTCGGTGCACCAGGCGTTGGACCAGGACCGGATCCTGCCCGTCGAGATGACTGCGCACACCGGGCCAGCTCGACAGGTCCGCGAGCCCGCGTCCCGGGTCGATGACCAGGACCTGCGCTCCATCAGCAGCCGCCATCCACCCGAATCTGCGCAGTGCGCAGCTGCGGCCGGACGCCGGCGGCCCCAGCACCAGCACCGATGCCGCCGGAATGCGCAACAGCGGTTGCAGCTGTTCGGCCGGGCGATCCAAGATGCCGATCACATCCCGCCGGCCGGCTTGATCGCCGGTCGGCGGTACGAGCTGCGGGAGGGCGGGCAACCAGGGAGGTGCCGGCCGTGGCATACCGGCCGCAGCGGCCGTGATCGCCTCCACAATCTCGTCCAATTCCGATCTCGTCCCAAGATCCGGTCTCGTCGTTCCAAGATCGGATCTGGTCGTTCCAAGTGCGGATCTCGTGCCGACACCAGGGGTGGCCTTCCGAGAATCGCCGTGATCGCCGGCGGCGGACCCGCGCAATCGGACCAGCGGACCCCTGCGTGCTGCTCCGGAGACCCTGGCGACCTGGACGAGGGTGATCCGGGAACGCTCGTACCGCACCCACGCTCGACCGGCCACCTCGCCGCTGAGCCGCGCCGCGGCCGGCGTGTCGATGACATCCACCGAATCGGCGTCGTCGGTGACGCGCAAGCAAATTCGCAGCCCGATGTTCGCCTTCATCGCCGGGCTCAGCACGCCGGCGGGCCGCTGGGTGGCCAGCACGAGGTGCAGCCCGAGGGACCTCCCTCGCTGCGCGACGTCGAGCAGACCACGCAGAAACTCAGGCAATTCGGCACCGAGGGTCGCAAACTCGTCCACGACAATCACCAGGGAGGGCGGCACCCGCCCGTCAGCGCAGTGTCGATCCGCGCTGTCCGAGGCGCTCGCACGGTGGTTCCGCAGGGCCTTCAGATCGCTGGCTCCGGCCGCGGCCAGGAATCGCTCCCGTCTCCGGACCTCCGCGTGCAGGCTTCTGAGCGCCCGGACGGCCAGAGCCGCGTCCAAGTCGGTCACCATTCCGGTGGTGTGCGCCAGGTTTCCGAGCGGGCCGAAGGCTGCGCCGCCCTTGTAGTCGATCAGCAGAAACGCTGTTCGATCGGGCGGCGCTGCACAGGCCAAGCCGGCGATCAAGGTCTGCAACAGCTCCGACTTTCCCGAGCCGGTGGTGCCGGCGATCAGCAGGTGTGGACCGTCGGCTTCAAGATCGATTGTCACCGTTCCGGACGCTCCCAGACCGAAGGGCACGGACATGGACGGCTCAGACCACCCGTTCGCCACCGCCTCCCGGAAGCTGTGCCCGCCAAACAACGCTGACAGGTGCACCTCGGGCGGCACCCCGAGCCCCGGGGTGTCCGGGTCGGACAACGCAGCCAGGTCGTCCACCAGAGCATCCAGGTATTCCGCCGATACGCCGGTCGCCTCGGCGTTCG
>JAABUT010004764.1_pt1 | contig 10518 bp, 10 predicted proteins | sample 5559281 | NCBI WGS metagenome assembly JAABUT01 (sample SAMN10711880, study PRJNA513359) | rock metagenome | isolation source: Antarctica rocks | place: Antarctica: Victoria Land, Ricker Hills nord | collected 2016-01-04 | reverse complement strand
TGGTCAACGTCATCACCGGCCGCACCGCCGAGGTGGCGCCCTGGCTGGCGTCGCACCGCGACGTCAACGCCATCGACCTCACGGGCGCGGCCGACGCCGCCGGCGTCGGCTGGGGTGACCTCGAGCGGGCCTCGGCCGAGAACCTCAAGCGGGTGCTGCGTCCGGCCGGAACCGGCGCCGCCGCCGTCGAGCCCGACTGGTCGGTCACGCCCGACCTCACCCGGATCAAGGCGTACCTCGAGACGAAGACCGTGTGGCACCCCAAGGGCCGGTGAGCACTCCCGAACTCGCGCGGGTCGTCATCCTGTCCGGCCCCTCGGGGTCGGGGAAGTCGCGGCTGGCGGCGCGCCTGCACGCAGCGCACGGGTGGCCGGTCGTGCGGCTCGACGACTTCTACCGCGACGGGGACGACCCGGTTCTGCCGATGACCGACCTCGGTCCCACCCGACTCGTCGACTGGGACCACCCCGGGTCGTGGGACGGCGAGGCGGCGGTGCGGGCGCTGTCCTGCCTGGTGACCATCGGGCACGCGGAGGTGCCGGTCTATGACATCGCGCAGTCCCGGGTGACCGGCTCGGCACAGGCGACACTCGGACCTGGGCACCTCGTTGTCGCCGAGGGTATCTTCGCCGCCGAGATCATCCCCCGGCTGCGGGAGGAGGAGCTGCTCCACTCGGCCTGGTGCATCGCCCACGACCGGTGGGTCACGTTCGCCCGCAGGCTGGTTCGCGATCTCTCCGAGCGCCGGAAGCCGCCCCACATCCTGCTTCGGCGGGGACTCGCGCTGTGCCGGGACGAGCCGAAGGTCATCGCCCGGATGGAGCGGCTGGGCGCCCGGTGCACCTCTCCCGCTCGCGCCGAGTCGGCGCTCGCCGCCGCCTGACGCCGCGCTCGCCGCCGCCTGACGCCGCGGGGCGGGAGCCAGCCCCGCGGCATACGGGATGTCGGAGGTGCGGCCAGACAGGCAGAGGAGCGCCCAGTGCCCGGTCTGCCCTGGTATGCCGGGTGGTTGCGGCTCCTCTGCCTGTCTCGCTGACCGGTGGGCGCCAGCTCTATCGCCTTTCCGTCACCCGTGTCACCGTCGACCGCGGCGGCGCTCAGGCTCCCGGGAGGCTCGAGACGAGCCGGATCGCGAAGTTCACGTAGCCGGCCCGTTCGAACGCCGCCGCCATCGGCACGTTGCCCAGGTCGGTGTCGGCCCGGATCCGCTCGGCTCCGCCCTCGGCAAGGATCACGGTGATCTCCGCCAGGAGGTCGTCGACGTAGCCGTGACCCCGGTGCTCGGGCAGCACCCCGAGGTATCCCACCACCGGGCCGCCGTCGTTCGCCGACGGCATCGCGAACCCGACGAGCCCACCGTCGGCGTCCTGGGCCACGCGCCACCAGTCACGGTCCCCGGGCATCGACCGGTAGACCCTCAGCTCCTGGCGGGCGGCGCCCACGGCCCCGCCCCGCGCGACCTCTCTCGCCGTGCCGGCGTCGAGGCTCCCCTCGGTGACCCGCGCGAAGAGGTCCACGAAGACCTCGTCGTCAGGCTCCGGGACGAACGTCAGCCGCGAGGAGCGTTCAGGCACAGCGCTTTCCGGTGTCCACTCATAGCGCAGCCGTTCTGTCGTCACGGTCAGGCCGGCGGCCGCAGCTGCCTCACGACGCGGGGTCAGCTGGGCGACGATGTCGAGATCGCCACGCCAGTCGCCGGGCAGGAACACGTGGTACTCCGGCCTCTCGGCGTCGGCGGGGAGCCCGTCGACCATGCTGCGGATCAGCTCGGCCCAGACCCGGCTCGGGTCGACCACCGACGGGTCGGCCCAGAGCGCGTCCAGGGCGACGGGATGGTCCGCGTCGCTCGGGCCCCACCAGACGGCGAGGCCGAGGAGCCGGTCACCGTCCTCGGCGAGCCAGGTCCAGCCGGGGCGGTAGATGCCGAGCTGCAGGTACTCCTCGTAGCGCTCGGGTGTGGTGGTGTTGACGGACTGCCTTGCCAGAGCTGACAGGACACGGTCGAGGTCGGACTCGGTGGTGGTGCGGATGATCATCATGCCTCCGAAAACGAGGCGCGGTCCGCTCAGAGCGAGGTGAGAGAGCGGGAGGATCGCGCCGGAACACGGGTCTTGGTCTCCATGGCGCCTCCTTCCACTAGTGGGGTTCTCGCTGGGCCTCAGCCTACGAACCCGCCCGCCGGTTCCGCCACCCGATTTCCGCGGACCGCCGAACAGGGCGATCAGGCTCCCGTCCCGCCGTCCACACCCTCACGAAGGAGGTCAGCATGCCCGTTGTGCCGGGCGTACTCGTGGATCACCTGCATGAACACCCAGCGCAGCGACACCCACTCGTCCCACTTCGCCTGGTACCCGGTCACGTCCAGGGACGCCGCCGCCGCCGCAACGGTCCGGGCGGCGGCCACCTCGGTCTCCCAGGCGGCGAACGCGTCGGCCATCTCGGCCAAGGCCGCGTCGTAGGCCTCCTGAAGTCGAACCGGTCGGACCACACCAGCGGCACGTCCTCACCGGCGATGACGCGTCGGAACCACGTCCGCTCGACCTCGGCCAGTGCCGGACCAGACCGAGCAGGGACAGCGTCGACGGCGGCATCGACTGCTGACGCAGCTGCTCCTCGGTCAGCCCCTGACACTTGAACGCCAGGGTCGACCGGTGCCAGTCCAGCCAGGCCCGCAACATCTCCCGCTCGCCGGCCACCAGGGGAGGGTCCACTCGCTCATCGATCATGGGCCCTGCCTACCAGCCGGGCTCTCCTGTCGCCAAACGCCTTCCGGCTGGAGGCTCAGGTGTAGAGCCCGTCGTGGGCCGCCCTGGCGGCGTCCCGCTGGGTGCCGCGCTGGGCCACGGACCACTCGCGGGTCGGACGGTCGATGGCCAGGGTCGTCCAGCCGCCACCGTCCTCGTCGCTGACGTGGACGAGGATGGTGTGGCGGTCGTGCTCGACCCGCACCCGGTGCTCGGGGTGCCCCTCCTCATGCAGGGCGCGAGGGGGTTGTTGTCCCTGGGGTGGCAGAGCTGCCACGAACGAGTCCCACCTTCCCCTGGAACCGGTTGGCCGGGTCACGCGTCTGCTGCGTCCGTCCGTCATGACCTCATGATGCCGCTCAGGGAGGTGAGTCGCGCTGATACGTTTGCCCGCACGGTGGATGAGCGCAAAGGTCGGGGGGGAACGTGTCCGCACGGGCGGGTCGGGAGGGTCGGCCATGAGCGGCTTCGGCCCACCCCCCGGCGCCCCCACCGAGGACCCGCGTCGTCGCCCACCGTCCTACCTCCCGCCCGGAGGACCTGCCTCGGCGCCCGGTCAGCACCAGACCACGCCCGGTATGCCGGGTGAAGTCTCACCCGGCGCCCTCGCCACGTCGGGTGAAGGCTCACCCGGCGCCCTCGCCACCTCGGGTGAAGGCCTCCCCGCTGCCATCGCCACCTCAGGTGGAGGCTCACCCGCCGCCCTCGCCGCGCCCGGTGCGGGCGCCGTCACCACGGCATACCGGCGCAGTCCGTCGGTGCTGCGCGGGGTGAGCCATCCGCTCATGGCGACCGCGCACAAGCCGGGGATCATCCCCCTGCGGCCGATGTCGACCGGTGACCTCCTCGACGGGGCGGTCAAGCACTTCCGACGCAACCCCGGCCCCGTTGCGGGGCTCTCTCTCCTCGTCCTGGCCGTCGCCGTCGTGCCGTCGGTGCTGCTGTCCGGGCTGGCGCTGACCGGCTCGTGGTACTCGGGGCTCGGCCTCGACTCGGTCCTGGGCCCCCAGACCTTCACCGCGCTGCTCCTCGCCCTCGGGGTCGGTCTCGCCGCGCTGGTCCTGTGCGGCCTGCTCGCCCACCCTGTCGCCGAGGCGACCCTGGGCCGCCGACCACCGCTGTCGGAGATGTGGGCCGCGGCGCGGCCTCGCCTGCTGCCGCTCATCGGGCTCCAGCTCGTCGTCATCCTCGCCGTCGGCGTGCCCGCCCTGCTGCTCATCCTGCTCGTGGCCCTCGTCGCGAGCGGGCCCCTCGTCGTCCTGGCCGTCGTCGGAGTGCTCGGTGGCCTCGCCGTTGCCGCCTGGACGGCCTTCCTCGTGGCCCGCACGGCGCTGGCCGGCCCGGCTCTCGTGCTCGAGAAGCGCTCCGTCCGTGACGCGCTCCGCCGGGGCTGGGCCCTGTCCGCCGGAGCGTTCTGGCGCCTCGCCGGGACGGCCCTCGTCGTCGGCGGCCTGGCCCTCATCGTCTTCTTCGTCCTCGAGCTGCCGATCGTCCTCGTCGGCAACCTGCTGATGCTCCTCCTCGACCCCACGCCGACGGTCGAGGCCTTCCTCGGGGCGCTGGTCACCAACCTCGCCACCCTGCTCGCGGCCTCGGTCGTCGTGCCCTTCGTCGCGGGTGCGAACGGCCTGCTCTACATCGACCAGCGGATGCGCAAGGAGGGGTTCGACCTCGTCCTGCTCCGGGCCGCCAGCCAACGTCCGGGTGCTCGGCGATGACGCCGGTGGCGGGCTGGACCCGCTGGGTCGCCTGGACCGGCGGCGCCGGCTGGGCGCCCTGGGCCGGCTGGACCGGCAGGGTCGGCTGGACCGGCAGCGCCGGCTGGGCGGGCTGGGCCGGCTGGACCGGCAGCGCCGGCTGGGCGGGCTGGGCCGGCGGCGTCACGGCCGACGTCGGGGCTCGGCTCGGCGCATCTCTTGCGGCGCTTCCCGTCCCCGCGGATCTCGACCCCTCCGGCGACGAGGCGCGGCAGTGGGTCGGCGACGAGCTGGCCCGGGGGGACTACCGCGACACCCGCTCGCTCTTCGAACGCCTCATGCGCTGGCTCGTCCAGAAGATCGCGGACCTGCAGGACAACCAGGGCTCGGGCGGGGTCAGCCTGCCCCCCTTCGTCATCGCGATCGTCGTCGTGGTGATTCTCGCCGCCGTCGCCTACCTGCTGACGAAGATCCGGGTCGAGCAGAAGACCCTGACGGACCGGCAGTCCGTCCTCGGCGACTCGCAGCTGACCGCCGATCAGCTGCGGGAGCGCGCGAGCGCCGCCATGACCGACGGCCGGTGGGGCGACGCGGTGCTCGACCTGACACGGGCGATCGCCCGGGAGGCGGACGACCGGACCCTGCTCACGGATGCCCCCTCCCTCACCGCGCACGAGATCGGCAGCCAGCTCGCCGGGGTCTTCCCCGCCCACGTCGCGGCCGTCGTCGCGGCGATGGACCTCTTCGACGCCGTCGCCTACGGCGGGCGCGACGCGACCCGGGCAGACGCCGACAGCGTCCGCGCCACCGAGGACACCATCCGGCGGGCCCGGCCCGAGCTGCCGAGGACGCCCCGGCGCCCGGTCGGCCCACCCGGTGCGAGCCCATCGTCGGCTCAGGCCGAGGAGTCGCTCTGGACGACGGGGACACGCTCATGACGACGGCGGCGCTGTGGACGACGGGGACGCGCTCATGACGACGACGTTGTGGGACCGTTCCACCGTCGGCGAAGGCAGCTCGCCGACCGCGCCGGCGCCCCACCGGACACGACGTAGAAGGCTGCGCTGGGTCGTCATCGCCGTGGTCGTGGTCGTCATCGCGCTGGTCATGACGTGGCGTGTACCGGGCCCGGCCAGCACTGAGCCACTCGACCCGCGCAACCCCTCGCCCACCGGCGCGCAGGCCCTGGCCCGGGTGCTGGCCGTCCACGGCGTGGGGGTGACTGTCGCGCGCGGCCAGGCCGAGCTTGAACGGACGCGTCCCGACAAAGACACAACCGTCCTGGTTGCCAGCACCGGAAAGCTCGCCCAGGCGACGATCCTGCGGCTCGGCAGCATCAGCCGGAACGCCGAGCGGCTCGTCGTCGTCAACCCCGATCCGTGGGTGGTGCGCTACCTCAGCCCGGAGGTCGATGTCGACCAGCGCCGCCGCAGCGCCGACGACTTCACCGACGGCGGGAGCAGCTGCACCAGCAAGGACGTCCGCGCCGGCGAGACGCTGTCGCACACGCAGAGCGAGTTCCAGCTGCTCTCCAGCGCCCCGACGGCGGGATGCCTCACCCACGACGGCCACTCGGTCTACCTCGCGCTCCCGGCGTCGTCACGCCACGCGCCGCTCATCCTGCTCGGCAGTGTCAGCGCCATCACCAACGAGGAGATCGACGAGGCCGACAACGCCGCCATCGTGCTCCGGACGCTCGGCCACTCCTCGCGCCTCGTCTGGTACGTCCCCTCGATCTCCGACGTCCCGAGCACCGACCGCTCCCGCACCGACCAGCTGCTGCCGGCCTGGCTCGGGCCCTCGCTCCTCGTCGTCCTCTTCTCCGTGATCGCCGTGCTGTTCTGGCGGGGCCGGCGTCTCGGCCGCCTCGTGCGAGAGCCGCTGCCGGTCGTCGTCCGCGCCGTCGAGACCACGGAGAGCCGGGGAAGGATCTACCGGCGAGCCAAGGACGCAGCTCGCGCAGCCATGGTCCTGCAGGATGCCACGCGTCGTCGGCTGGCCGGTTACCTCGGGCTGCCGGCTTCCGGGTCGGCCCACACCCTGGTCCTGGCCGTGTCCGCCGCGAGCGGCCGCCGTCCCGAGGAGGTCGACCTCCTCCTCCATGGTCCACCGCCGTCCACCGACAGCCACCTGCTCGGCCTGGCCGCTCAGCTCACGGCCCTGGAGAAAGAGGTACGCCGCACATGACCGACCCCACCCACGGTGAGCACCCGGCATACCCGCCGCAGGGGCGACCACCACAGCAGGGGCAGCCGCCTCGGCACCAGCCGCCGCCGCCGCAGGGGCGACCACCGGAACAGGGGCAGCCGCCTCAGCACCAGCTGCCGCCGCCGCAGCAGCCCCAGCCGCAGCAGCAGCAGCAGCAGCCTCCTCCGCACCAGCCGCCTCAGCACCGGCCGCAGCGGACCGAGCACGAGGACCCGCAGTCCGACCGGGCCCGCCAGTCGCTGCTCGCCGTGCGGGCCGAGGTGAGCAAGGCCGTCGTCGGCCAGGACGCCGCCGTCTCCGGCATCATCATCTGCCTGCTCACCCGCGGCCACATCCTGCTGGAGGGGGTGCCCGGCGTGGCCAAGACCCTGCTCGTCCGCACCCTCGCCAAGGCCCTGGCCGTCGACACCAAGCGCGTGCAGTTCACGCCGGACCTCATGCCCGGGGACATCACCGGTTCGCTGATCTTCGACGCGAGCACGTCGGACTTCGTCTTCCGGGAGGGACCGGTCTTCACCAACCTCCTGCTCGCGGACGAGATCAACCGCACCCCCCCGAAGACCCAGGCCTCCCTGCTCGAGGCGATGGAGGAACGTCAGGTCTCGGTGGAGGGCCAGCCGCGCCCGCTGCCCCAGCCGTTCATGGTCGCCGCCACGCAGAACCCCGTGGAGTACGAGGGCACCTACCCCCTGCCCGAGGCCCAGCTCGACCGGTTCCTCCTCAAGGTCGTGCTCCAGGTGCCGGGCCGCGACGACGAGCTGGAGGTCGTCCAGCGCCACGGCCGCGGCTTCGACCCGCGCGACCTCGACGCCGCGGGGATCCGCCCCGTCGCGGGTCCGGACGACCTCGCCGCCGGGGTGGAGGCGGTCCGCCGGGTCGCCGTCGCGCCCGAGGTGGCCGGCTACATCGTCGACATCGCGCGCGCGACGCGGGGCGCTCCCTCGCTGTCGCTCGGCGTCAGTCCCCGAGGCGCGACCGCGCTGCTGGCCACCGCCCGCGCCTGGGCCTGGATGAACGGGCGCGCCTTCGTCACCCCCGACGACGTGAAGGCGCTCGCCCACGCGACCCTCTCGCACCGGCTGTCGCTGCGGCCGGAGGCCGAGCTCGAGGGTGTCAGCGTCACGTCGGTTCTGGCCAGCGCCATCGGCTCGGTCCCGGTCCCCCGCTGAGAGCCCGTATGCCGTCCCCTCGCCTCCGCCCTCCCGGTCACCTCCTCCGTGCGTCACCTTCCCGTTGCGTCCGGCAACTCGGTGGCCCTGGCGACCGTGTTGCCGGACGCAGCGCCGACCACCTCTCCGTTGCGTCCCCTCTCCGTTGCGTCCGAGGTCCTGGCGACCACGTTCTCGGACGCAGCGCCGACCACCTCTCTGTTGCGTCCCCTCTCCGTTGCGTCCGAGGTCCTGGTCGCTCGGGCGGCCACGGTCTCGGACGCAGCGCCGGCTCCCTCTCCGTTGCGTCCGAGGTCCTGGTCGCTCGGGCGGCCACGTTCTCGGACGCAGGCCGAGTCATGGGGATGACGGCGTGGCGCTGAGCGGGCGGCTGCCACTCCTGCTGCTGGTCGGCATCGTCGCCGTCGTCCTCCAGCCGACCCGCGAGACGGTCCTCGCCTGGGTCGGCCTCTGCGGGGTTCTGAGCATCCTCGACCTGTTCCTCGCGGTGTCCCCCAAGCGCCTCGTCCTCGAACGGGAACCGGTCGACCAGGTGCGCCTGGGTGCCGCCGGGGAGACGGGCCTGCTCCTGACCAACTCGAGCCGGCGCACCGTGCGTGGCGTCCTGCGGGATGCCTGGCAGCCGTCGGCGGGGGCCGTCGGCGACCGCCACCGGGTCAAGGTCAAGGGCGGCGAGCGCCGTCGCCTGACGACCACGCTCTGTCCGACCCGGCGCGGCGACCGGCTGGCCGACCGCGTCACCGTGCGCAGCTTCGGACCGCTGGGGCTGGGGGCCCGGCAGCGCTCGTTCGACGTCGGCGGCGTCATCCGTGCCCTGCCCCCGTTCCACTCCCGCAAGCACCTCCCCTCCCGGCTCGCCGCCCTGCGCCAGCTCGACGGCCGGTCGGCGGTGCGGGTGCGCGGGCAGGGCACCGAGTTCGACTCGCTGCGCGACTACGTCGAGGGCGACGACGTCCGCTCGATCGACTGGCGCGCGACAGCCCGTCGCCAGAACGTCGTCGTGCGGACCTGGCAGCCCGAGCGGGACCGCCGGGTCATCCTCGTCCTCGACACGTCACGCACCTCCGCCGGCCGGGTCGAGGACATGCCTCGCCTCGACAGCGAGATGGACGCCGCACTGCTGCTGGCGGCGCTGGCGTCACGGGCCGGGGACCGCGTCTACCTCATTGCCGGCGACCGCTGGGTCCGTGCCCGGGTGACCAACGCGAGCCGCACCAACCTGCTCGCCGACCTCGTCCAGGCCATGTCTCCCCTCGAGCCGGCCCTCCTCGAGGCGTCGTGGCCCACCCTGGCCGCAGCCATCGCGGACACCAGCCGGCGGCGAGCCCTCGTCGTGCTCCTCACCGCCCTCGAGCCGGCGGCGATCGAGGAGTCGCTCCTGCCGACCCTCGCCACGCTGACGACCCACCACCGGGTCGTCCTCGCCTCGGTCAGTGACCCCGCCCTGGCCGAGATGGCGGCACGCCGCAACACCTCCGCAGAGGCCTTCGACGCCGCCGCCGCCGAACGGACCCTGGGCCTGCGCCACCGCACGGCCGCCGTCCTCGGGCGCCTGGGCGTCACCGTCATCGACGCGACGCCCGAGGAGCTGCCGCCCCGGCTCGCGGACCACTACCTCCTCCTCAAGAGCCAGGGCCTACTGTGACCCGATGAAGCTGATCGGGATGCTGGGCGGCATGTCGTGGGAGTCGACAGCGGAGTACTACCGCCTCGCCAACGAGCTGACCCGGGAGCGCTTCGGTGGGCTGCACTCGGCCCGATGCCTGCTGCACTCGGTGGACTTCGCGGAGGTCGAGCGGATGCAGGCGGAGGGGCGATGGCAGGACGCCGGCGCGCTCCTCGCCGAAGCCGCCCGCGGGCTGGAGGCCGGCGGCGCGCAGCTGCTCCTGATCTGCACGAACACGATGCACAAGGTGGCCGACGAGGTCCAGGCCGCCGTCTCGATCCCCCTCGTCCACCTCGGCGACGCGACGGCGGAGGCGGTCACGGCGGGCGGTGTCACGACCGCGGGACTGCTCGCCACGGCATACACGATGGAGCAGGACTTCTATCGCGGCCGGCTCGAGTCGCACGGCCTCGAGGTGCTCGTCCCGGACGAGGCCGCCCGGGCCGAGGTGCACCGGATCATCTACGAGGAGCTGTGCCTCGGCGTCGTGCGCGAGGAGTCGCGGCGCACCTACGTCGCGGTCATCGAGCGGCTCGTCGCAGCGGGCGCGCAGGGAGTCATCCTCGGCTGCACCGAGATCGAGCTGCTCATCGGACCGGCCGACTCGCCCGTGCCGGTCTTCCCGACGACGCGGATCCACGTCGAGGCCGCGCTCGCCCTCGCGGCCGGGGCCTGAGCCGACTCAGCCGCCTTCGGCCGCCCCTCAGCCGACGACGGGCGCGAGGTCGCCCTGGTCGCGGCGGGACACGTCGCCGGTCTCGCCGCGCCGCGCCGCCCAGCGCCCGAGCGTGAAGACGTAGGTCAGGAACAGCGCCTCCACGAGGAAGCCGACGCCGACCCGGGCCCACGTCGGCAGTGGCGAAGGCGTGACGAAGGCCTCGATGATCCCCGTGACGAGCAGGACGACGATGAGCCCCAGCGCCACGGACATCGCCGAACGCCCTTCCTGTGCAATGGCATTCATCCGGGTCCGTGGCCCGGGCTCGACCCAGCCCCAGAAGATCTTCAGGCCGACACCCGCCGCGACGAAGACG
>JAABUT010004762.1_pt1 | contig 10519 bp, 8 predicted proteins | sample 5559281 | NCBI WGS metagenome assembly JAABUT01 (sample SAMN10711880, study PRJNA513359) | rock metagenome | isolation source: Antarctica rocks | place: Antarctica: Victoria Land, Ricker Hills nord | collected 2016-01-04 | reverse complement strand
TCGTGATGACCCAGAACGGCGGGACGATGTACGCCAAGGCGCAGCTCGATAAGGTGCCGTTCGCGAAGGACATCATCTGGCGGCCATTCCCGAAGCGGCTCAGCGACGGTAAGTACCTCGAACTCTACTCGGGCAACCGCTGGCTGATGCTGAAAGGGACGAAGAACAAGGACGCATCCTACGATCTGATCCGACACATGCAGTCCCTGCCGATCCAGCAGAAGCTCTGGCAGATCGGCCTCGGCTACTCGGTGGCGGCCTACAGCAATCAGCAAAGCGATCCGATCCTCCAGGGCAACGATGTCGCGAAATCTGCGCTCCAGATCGCCTTCACGCCGACCGATTGGACCGGCATTCGCTGGCCCGGCCCGCCGAACCAGGCGGTCGATACGATCGACTCGAACAACAGTTACACCGACGCGATGGCCGAGATTCTGCAGGGGAAACCGGTCGCCGAGGTCGTGAAGAATTACCACGCCAAGTTCGTCCAAATCTTCAAGGATTTCGGACTCAAGGGCGCCTGAGATGGGTCGTTCGGTTGGGACGAGCGTGCTGCTATTGCGCGCTCGTCCCGCCTTGCTAACCCCTGCTGACTATCTTGCCTGGCAAGGAGGAACGGATGGCTACAGAATCTGCGCGTCGCGCCTCGGTCGCGGTCACCACGCGGCGCGCGCCGAATGCACGTTTGAGGCGTCTCCTGGGGAGAGATTGGCAGGCGGCCTATCTTTTCGCCCTCCCACTGGCGTTGCTCCTCTTCGGACTGATCGCATATCCGATCTTCTACGCACTGCGCCTGAGCTTCTACAATGTGATCGGGAATCGCGTCACCGGCTTCGTTGGCCTGGCAAACTACCAGCGCCTCTGGGGTGATCTCGCATTCCGCGAGGCGGTGCTGCACACCGTGCAGTTCGCGGTCATCTCGGTCTTCGTCAAGTTCTGGTTCGGACTCTCTGCGGCGCTCTTGTTGAACAAACTGAAGCGTTTTCGTGGCCTCCTCACCGCCCTGGTCCTGCTCCCGTGGATTATTCCAGAGGTAGTGGCGGCGCTGATCTGGCGCGGACTGTATAACACGACGTACGGTGGTCTCAATCAAACCGCTCAGGCTTTAGGAATCCTCGGCCCAGGTCAGGCGATCGATTGGCTTGGTAACTACAATCTGGCCCTACCGGCGATGATCCTGGTCAACGTCTGGAAGGGCATCCCGTTCTTTACCATCATCCTGCTCGCCGGTCTGAAATCGATCGACTCGACCCTCTACGACGCGGCGGCGGTCGATGGTGCCAATGGCTGGCAACGTTTCGTCAATATTACGCTACCCGGCCTGCGCTACGTCACGATCGTCGCTGCCCTCCTGTCGCTGATCTTCACGCTCAATGCCTTCGGCCTGATCTACCTGATCACCGGTGGGGGGCCGGGTGGCGCGACGCGTATCTTCTCGATTCTGGCATACGAGTTGGCGTTCTCTGGCGTGGGGCGTCCGGGTCAGGGGATCGCGGTCACGATGGCGCTCGTGCCGGTGCTGCTGGTGATGATCCTCGTCCTCGGTCGTTACATGCGCGGCGATACAGAGAAGAGCACTGTCGGCGAAGATGGCCCGCTGGCGCGTTTCGCTCGTCAGCTCCACCTGTCGACAGTCTGGCCATTCGCGTTGGCGATCATCGCGCTGCTCCTCTACGTCTTCGCGCAGCTCCATATCTCGCTGGTAATCATGCTGCTGGCTCCGGTGATCATCCTGGCGGTACGCTACGCCATCGACGCGCTCGAAGGGATCTTCAGCGCGGTCGGCGGCGCGCTGAAGCAGGGAATTACTCGGGGGAGGGTCGAGCGCGAGGGTCGGCTACGGGGTGTGACGAGGCGCGTCGGCGGTCTTGGCGCGTTCGTGGCGCTTGGCGCGCTCGTTATCTTCGAGCTCTACCCCTTCTATTTCATGATCATCACCGCCTTCAAGCAAGAAGAGCAGGTGCGTACCAGTCGCTCGATCTTCTGGCCGGATCCCTTCACCTGGACGCATTTCAATCACATGCTGAACGAGACACTCTTCGTGCGCTGGTTCCTCAATAGCTTACAAGTGGCGATCGTGAGTTGCCTCCTGTCGGTCTTGATCGGCGCGCTCGGAGCCTACGCGCTGACGCGCCTGAAGTGGCGCGGGGCGGGCTTCATGTCCACCATGATCCTCTTCGTGTACCTGATGCCCTCGATCATGGTCGTCATCCCCCTCTACCGGATCTTGTCATCGCTCGGGCAGACGAACTCGCTCACCGCGCTGATGATTTGCTATCCGAGTTTCGGGCTCCCGTTCGCCTGTTGGCTGCTAATGGGCTACTACCGCTCGATCCCCGAGGAGTTGGAAGAGGCGGCGATGATCGATGGCGCGAACCATTTTCAAGCCTTCTTCCGCATTATCCTGCCGCTGACACTGCCGGCTCTGATGACGGTCGGCCTCTTCGCCATCACCGGCGCGTTCAACGAGTTCGTCATCGCCAACATCATGATCAATTCGGAGAACTTGCGGACGCTGCCGGTCGGGCTCTCCACGATTATCGTCGGCGACATCTTCCCCTTCGGGCAATTGTCGGCGGCGGCGATCATGACGGCTATCCCGGTCACGCTCTTGTATATGTTCGCGCAGCGCTTCATGGTCGAGGGGCTGACGGCGGGCTCGGTCAAGGGCTGAGTCGGACGACTGGACAGACGACCAATCGGCGGTAGAATCGGGGCGGGGCCGACGCTGGCCCCGCCTCAACTCGTGGGAGGAGATCGCATGACAGCGACGAGTGTGCCGGTATTAGGTGTCGGCGGGACGTTCAAGATCAGCGTGGAGGATATCAAGGCGGCGAAGGGGGCGGCCCCCTGGGGGCACCGGATCGCGGACAACGAGCACTACAACATCACCGTGATCTACCAGGATCCCGGCCACCAGAACGACTGGCACTATCACCACACGCCGGAGATCTGGTACATCTACGAGGGGGAGTTGTCGTGGACCCTCGAAGGGCAACAGGATGCGCCGATCCACGTCAAGGCGGGGGAGTGGATCATCGCCCCGGCCAACACCTACCACTTCATCCAGGTCCACGGCGACAAGCCCTCGATCCGCATCGCGGTCACGCCGCACGGCGAGTTCCACCGCTACGACCGCGAGGACAAGCCGGAGGCCCCGGCGGGCGCACGCCTCGGCCCGGCCTGAGCCACGGCCCGATCGATCGGTCGCCCCGTCCCGCAATCGCGGCGGCGGGGCGACCGTTTTACGTATATCATGCGCCTGCGCCCCCGGTGCGGCGGCTGCGAGATGGGGGAAACAGGTGGATAGCGCAGGCTCGCGGATCGAGGCGGTGCGTCTCGCGCTCTACGGGGTGCCGCTGCGCGCGCCGGCGGGGGACGCCAAGGTGTTCACCGGGCGGCAGCGCCTGCTCGAGCGGGTGGCGGTCCTGGCGGCGGAGGTGATCACCGCCGACGGTGAGGCCGGCTTCGGCTTCAGCTATGCGCTGCGCGCCGGTGGCCCCGCGATGTTCGCCTACGCCCGAGAGGTCGGCCCATTGCTGCTCGGCGAGGACGCCGCCGATATCGAGCGCCTCTGGGATCGCATCGCCTGGCACGGCGCGTCGATGGGGCAGGGCGGCCTCGCGCATCAGGCGCTCGCCGCGCTCGACATCGCCCTCTGGGACGGCAAGGCCAAACGCGCTGGTCTTTCGCTCGCCAAATTGCTCGGCACGCACCGCGCGAGCGTCCGCTGCTACAACACCTCCGGCGGCTACCTCACCACCCCCGCCGAGGAGGCGGTGGCGAACGCCCAGGCGGCGCTGGCGCGCGGCATCGGCGGGATCAAGCTGAAGGTCGGGCACCCCGATCCGGCGATCGACCTGGCGCGCGTCGCCGGGGCGCGGGCCGCGCTGGGCGCGGACGTGCCGCTGATGGTGGACGCCAACGGGCAGTGGGACCGCGCCACGGCGCTCCGCATGGGGCGCCGGTTCGAGGAGTTCGGGCTGACCTGGATCGAGGAGCCGCTCGTGTCGGGCGATGTCGAGGGGCAGGCCGCGCTCGCCGCCGCGCTGGACACGCCGATCTCGACCGGCGAGATGCTGACGAGCGTTGCGGAGCACGCGCACTTGCTCGACCTCGGCGGGGCCGACATCCTGCAGCCGGACGCGCCGCGCGTGGGCGGCATCACGCCCTTCCTCCGCGTGGCCGCGCTGGCCGATCAGCGCGGCATCCCGCTCGCGCCGCACTTCGTGATGGAGCTCCACATCCATCTGGCGGCGGCGCAGCGACGCGAGCCGTGGGTGGAGCACTTCGACTGGCTCGAACCGCTCTTCGAGGAGCGTTTAGCCATCGCGGATGGGCGGATGCTCGTCCCCGACCGCCCCGGCCTCGGCCTGACGATCAGCGCGGAAGCCGCCGCGTGGCGCGAGGCGACGACGGAGTTGCGCTGAAGGTTACGGGTAGTGGCGGCGGGGCGGGTGCAATGCAATCGCTGCACCCGCCCCGCCACCTATGCGCTTACTTCGGCGCGTATTCCGCGCACAGCATCCCGAAATACGTCGGGACTTCGTAGGAGAGGACGTCGCCGCGCCAGCCGCGACCCTCGGTGAGTCCGTGCAGGACCAGCAATGGTTCGATGGCATCGGTGAAAGCGCGCCCCAACCATCCTTCGTCGTAATACAGGAGTTGGTCGAGGGTTCCGGCCTCGATCGCTTCTGCCACGCGCGAATCGCACTCACTGGAGGCTGGATCGAAGCCGTAGGGGCCATCGGCGGCGTGACGGTGACCCATATCGGCGCTGCCGATAAAGGCGACCCGCCGCTCTGTCTCGTCTATCGCCGCACGTAAGGCGCGACCGAACTCGACGTATGCGGCGCGCGGCACGCCCGGTCCCAGGCTCGCGACGAACAGTTGCACTGGCGGCATTATCGTCGCCCCGAGGTACCAGAGCGGATTCATGCTGCCATAATCCAACGGGAGTGGGCTGAAGGGGAGGGCACTGCGGATGCGAGCAACCGGGAGGTCGCGCGCCCGCGCCTGCTCGGCGATCGCGCCGTTCAACTCCCGATCGGTGGCGAAGCGCAGGGAAAATGTGTGTGCGGTCGCGCCGAGATTTGGCGGGCCACCAGTTTCACCATGCAAGCGGTCGCTATCGAGCAGGGCGATCATTCCCTCGACTTGAAGGTTGTGGGGATCGATGATGATGATTGTCTCTGGCTGAGCCTCCGCTAGGCGTTGCCCTAATGCGGTGAGGGCAGCGTGTGTCGCGCCAGCTTTTTCGCCGTCACGCCCGCTCACCAGGGGTACAGTCAGCCACCCGTGCGGAGCGATGCAGGTGAACACCAGCTGGTCCATCGGCCCCCCACAATTCCCTATAATGGTCACCGCTCTCGCCCTGACAGCGTATTTTCGCCGTGAGGATGGGCGAGCGTTCCTGGCGGGGCGGGCGCAGCAATTACACCCGCCCCGCCCCTTTCGCGCTTACTTCGGCGCGTACGCCGCGCACATCATCCCGAAGTAGGTCGGCACCTCGTAGGAGAGGAACTCGCCCCGCCAGCCGTCGCCGAGCGCGCCGTGCAGCATGATCATCTGCCAGAAGCTATCCGCCGCCGCCTGCGAGACGAACTCGGTGTTGATCGCGAGGAGTTCCCCCAGCTTGTCCCGCTTGAGGATGTCGACCACCCGATTGTCATACTCCGCCGAGGCCGGTCGGAAGCCGTAGGGACCGCTCGCCTGGTGGCCGTGGCCGTGATCGCAGCTGGCGATGATCGCCACCCGCTTGCCGGACGCCGCCGCCATCTCTGCCAGCGCCCGCCCCGCCGTGACGTGATCCTGGAGGGAACGGTCGCGCGCCGGGCTGAGGATCACCGTCGGCACCGGCGGGGTCGAGCGCCCGCCCATGTACCAGAGTGGGATCAGCACGCCCCAGTCCATGATCGCGGTCGCGCCCGGTTGATCGTTGCCGCCGTAGCTGATGCCGACCGCCGGGACGCCCGCGCCGTTGATCGCGTCGAGGGCCGCGCGCCCGAGTTCGCGGTCGGTCTGCGCCTTGAGCGCGATCGGCTCCTGCGTCCACTCCGAGAGGGAGCCGGTCAGATTCCCCGCCATCACGATCGCCATCGAGCCTTCGACATGGACGTTGTGCGGGGTCATGATGATCGAGACATCGGGACGCGCCGCGTCGAAGCGCCGCCCCAATTCGGCCATCGCCGCCTGTGTCTCGCCGCCTAAACCCTGCTCCGCCTCCGAGAGGGCTTCCGGGATCGCCAGATGCCCGTGCGGCGCGATCGCCGCGAAAACCAGACCACTCATAATGCGTCCTTTCGTCTTGCGCGGCAACGCCGCAGTCGTATCTGCCAGTGGTGGCACGCGGGGCCGCCCGTCCGTTCGTGTCAGCGAAGGGGGCCGCATGGTGTTATACCAGATATGCGGGGTGCGCCCGATCGTGGCGGGCGCGGGCGACCGATCGAGGGGGCGAGCATGAGCGAGACGAGCGCCGGGTCTGCACGGCGTCGGGATGGCGCAGAGGGGGCGGTGCGCGTCGATCCCGCCGCGCTCCGGCGACTGCTCGGCCTCGCCGCGCCCTACCGCTGGCTCCTGATCGGCGGCGGCATCTTCCTGCTGATCAGCAGCCTCCTCGGGTTGGTCCTCCCCTGGCTGGTGCGCGGCATCATCGATGGGGCGCTGACGAACGGCGACGACGCCCTCTTGCGGCGCACGATCCTGGCGCTGCTCGCCACCTTCGTGGTGCAGGCGGTCGTCGGGATCGCCCAGGGGTATCTCCTCTCTTTCGCGGGTGAGCGCCTCGTCGCCGATCTCCGTCGTCGCCTCTACGCCCATTTGCAGGCGCTCTCGGTCGGCTTCTTCGATGGGCGGCGGGTGGGGGAACTCCTCTCGCGCCTGACCAACGATGTGGGCGCGATCCAGACGAGCCTCACCGGCAATCTGCTGACCTTCGTGCAGCAGGTCGTGATGCTGATCGGCGCGGTGACGCTGGTGATCGTCACCGAATGGCGACTCGCGGGGATCGTGCTGCTGGCGGTGCCGCCGATCATCCTCGCGGGGGCATTCTTCGGGCGGCGCTTGCAGAAACTCTCGGGCGAGGCGCAGGCGGCGCTCGGCGCGACGACGACCGTCCTCGAAGAGACGCTGGCCGGGGTCCGCACCGTCAAGGCGTTCGGGCGCGAGGGGTACGAGATCGCGCGCTACGGGCGCAGCGTGGAGGAGACGTTCGCGGTGGCGATGCGGCGCACGCGCGTCCGCTCGGTCTTCGGCCCCACGATCACCCTCTTCGCCTTCCTCACCCTGACCGGGGTGCTGGTCTTCGGCGCGCGCGAGGTGGCGAACGGGCAACTCTCGCCCGGCGCGCTCGTCTCGGCGCTGCTCTACATGACGATGGTGGCCGGTTCGATCGGCGGGCTGACCGGGGTCTACGCGCAGTTGCGCGAGGCGAGCGGCGCGGCGGAACGCCTCTTCGAGATCCTCGACACGACCCCGCAGATCGCGGACGTGCCGGGCGCGCAGCCGCTCCCCGTCCCGGTACGCGGCGCGGTGCGGCTCGCCGACGTGTCATTCCGTTACGACACCCTTGCCTCCGATACGCCGCCTACGTTATCCGACGTCGAACTGACGCTCGCACCGGGGGAGACGGTGGCGCTGGTGGGGCCGAGTGGCGCGGGCAAGACGACCCTCGCCAATTTGCTGCTGCGCTTCTACGAGCCGAGCATGGGGCGGATCCTCCTTGATGGGCGCGATCTCCGCGCCATCACGCTCGCCTCGTTGCGGGAGGCGGTCGGCGTGGTGCCGCAGGAACCGGCCCTTTTCGGCGGCACGATCGGCGAGAACATCGCCTACGGGCGGCTCGACGCCCCGCAGGGAGCGATCGAGGCGGCGGCGCGCGCGGCGAACGCGCACGGCTTCATCGCCGATCTGCCCGAGGGGTACGACACGGTCGTCGGGGAGCGCGGCATCCGCCTCTCCGGCGGGCAACGGCAGCGGGTGGCGATCGCGCGGGCGATCCTCAAAGACCCGCGCCTGCTGATCCTCGATGAGGCGACCTCCTCGCTCGACAACGAGTCGGAAGCGGCGATCCAGGCGGCGCTGGAACGGCTGATGCGCGGGCGCACCACGCTGGTGATCGCCCACCGCCTCTCCACCGTGGAGCGCGCCGATCGAATCGTTGTCCTCGACCGGGGCCGGATCGTGGAGCAAGGGACGCACGCGCAACTCCTCGTCGCCGGTGGCCTCTACGCGCGCCTCTACAACCGTAGCTTCGTCGACGATGACGCGCTGGACGTCCCCGCCGCCCTGGCGCTCGCCGAGGATTGAGGCGCGGTATACTGCGTTACACATCGGAGCTTTGGGACGGAGCGAGAGACAGGCCATGACCACACAAGCCCTGATGACCGCTGGAGCTTTGTGGCGATTACCTGATGATGGTAATCGCCATGAGTTGATCGCTGGGGAGTTGCGGACGATGTCGCCGTCTGGGGAAGTACACGGCGGGATCGCCGCGACTTTTACGACGTATCTCAATGTGCATGTCATGGCGCAGCGTCTGGGTCGCGTCTTCGCCGCCGAAACTGGCTTCTTAGTGGCTACCAACCCCGACACGGTCCTCGCCCCGGATGTGGCGTTCGTGAGCGCGGAGCGACTCGGCGCGGTGTCGAGCGGCTTCCGGCATGGGGTGCCGGATCTCGCGGTAGAGATCGTCTCACCGAGTGGTCGTTACACCGAAGTCGACGAGAAAGTCGCGTTGTGGCTTGCCTACGGCACGCGCATGGTCGTCGTGGTGAATCCGCGCCGTCACTCGCTCGCCGTGCATCGCTCGGCGGTGGTGGTGCGGCACCTCACGGTCGAGGATCGGCTCGATGGCGAGGACGTGGTGCCGGGGTGGAGCATGGCCGTGCGCGATCTCTTCGACACGCCGTAGCGGGCACGATCGAACGCAGAGGAGGTCGAAGACTGTGACCGCCGCAGCTTTCCTCGCGGGTCGCACGCCGGTTGCGGTGGAGGATGAGATATGGGGTGCGCCGGGAGCGCCGATCCCCTTGCGCCTCTCCTGGTATCTGCCCCCCGATCAACTGCCCGCCGCACTGGTCACCTCCGTGCGGGCGATCGTCCTGCGGGATGACGCCGTATTGGTCCTGCGCGAGCCAGATGGGCGTCCTTACATCGTCCCCGGCGGGCATTGTGAAGCCGGAGAGTCGCACGAGGAGACGGTGCGGCGCGAGGTGTTGGAGGAGACTGGTTGGACACTCGGCACGCTCGCGCCGCTCGGCTGCATCCACCTCCATAACCTCGGCCCGGAGCCGCCCGGCAATCCCTATCCCTACCCCGATGCCTTCCAGTTGGTCTGGCATGCGGCTCCCCTTGCCTCCCACCCCGACGCGATCGTCTTCGATCAGTGGGTGGCGTCGTCGGCGTTCGTGCCGCTGTCTGAGGCGCTGCACCTACCCCTCCGCCCCGGCGAGCGGGCGCTGCTCGTCGCCGCGCTGGCTCTGCGCTGAGCGCGCCGGTGCAGGTCGCCACCGCGCCCGATCTTTGCTACGCTACCGGGCATGACTGTGCTCGCCCTTGCGACAGGCGATCGTGGAGTGCCCTGCTGGTGCTGGCCGCTGCCGTGGCCGCTCGTGCAGGGCCAACGAAAGGAACGACGATGACCGCACGCGCATTGCCCGATTCGGCGGCGGCGTTCGCCGACGCCACCTGGGACGGCATCGCGCCGTACTATGAGGAACTCGCCACCCGCCCGCTCGATCGCGCGAATGCTGAGGAGTGGCTACGCGCGTGGTCGGACCTCGACGCCTTGCTGGAAGAGGCCGAGGCGCGCTCCGAGGTTGATTACACGACCGACACGACCGATCAGACCAAGGAGGAGCGTTTCCTGCGCTTCGCCAGCGAGATCGGCCCGCAGCTCGGTGAGCAACGGGTGCGGCTCGCGTCGCGCCTCCTCGATCTCGGCTATGAGCGTCCCGGTCTGGAGACGACCGTGCGCCACTTCAGGAACAGCCGCGACCTCTTCCGTGCGGAAAATGTGCCGCTCGGGGCGGCGGAGCAACGCCTCAACGCGCAATACCAGAAGATCACCGGGGGGATGACCGCCGAGTGGGACGGCGAGGCGCGACCATTGCCGCAACTCGCCCCCTACCTGGAGGACACCGACCGCCCGACCCGCGAGCGCGCCTATCGCCTGCGCGCGCAGCCGTACATCGCCGCGCACGACGAGTTGGCCGCGATCTTCAGCGAGCAGTACGCGCTGCGCCAGGAGTCGGCCCACAACGCCGGGTTCGCCAACTATCGCGACTACGCCCACCGGCAGAAGGATCGCTTCGACTATACCCCGGCGGACTGCGAGCGCTTCCACGAGGCGGTCGAGGCGACCTTCGTCCCGGCGGCGGCGCGCATCCGCGAGGCGCGGCGGCGCACGATGGGGCTCGATACCCTGCGCCCCTGGGATCTCGGCCCCGATGCGCAGGGTCGCCCGCCGTTGCGGCCCTTCACCGACATAGTGGGGCTCGTCGAGCCGGCGCGAGCGGTC
>JAABUT010004761.1_pt1 | contig 10519 bp, 5 predicted proteins | sample 5559281 | NCBI WGS metagenome assembly JAABUT01 (sample SAMN10711880, study PRJNA513359) | rock metagenome | isolation source: Antarctica rocks | place: Antarctica: Victoria Land, Ricker Hills nord | collected 2016-01-04 | reverse complement strand
CCGGCAGACCACCCCGACTGACCACCGGGGCACACCAGCACACCCAACAACAGAACGGAGAACGAAAAACGACCCTCACGACCGGCCACAAGCCAACACAACAGACGCGCGAAAGATCGAGGCTAGCTTGCGGTACGCCGCTGGCCAGTGCTCAGGCAGTTCCGTGATCGGGGTGGATCCGTGCCGGGTGAACCAGGCGGTCTCCTCTTCGCCTGCGGCCACTTTGCGGGCCAGGACGATCTCGAAGGCGCGTTCGCCCAGCGCCAGCCCTGGCAGGCCCGCACCTGGGTAGGTTAGGTCTTCGGCGAGCAGGCCGTAGAGCCGGTAGACCTCCCAGTCCAGTTCCTCCTGCCGAGCCACCATCTCCGTGTGCAGCCGCTCCGATTCGGACTGAGCCGCGACGAGCGTCTCTGCCGTTGGGACTCCCAGGGCCGCGACCGCCTGCGGAGACTGTGCCGCAAGCTGTTGGGCGAGGGAATCCAGCAACCGACCACGCTCCAGTGGCAGCACCGAGGGAAGCGGGTAGTCCTGCAGGGTGGTGCCAGTGAACTCGTAGCGCGGCTCCCAGTCTTCGTCACCGATCCCGCCGCCGATACCGCCATTGCCCTTGTTATGACTGTTCTGCTTCAGCCAGAAGCACGCCGTCGACGAGTTCAGCACCCCCAGCAGCGCCAGATGCTCGTCCTCCGTCGCCCCCTCCGGCAGCATGATCACCGGCGCTGACTGCTTGAAGACCTTCCCGCGTCGGTCGAGCACGAAGTGGTTGTGGGTCGCGACGAATGCAAGTGCAATCCCAAGTTGAACCGAGTAGCGCTCCGGGTGCCATCTGCTGAACTCGTACCAGGTAAGGCCGATTTCCTCGTGCGTGCCACCCGGCTCGCGGCGCTGAGAGAGCCACGCCCCGTTCCGCCAAAGGAGTCTCGCGACCGCATCGTCCACGAGACTCGCCTGGAGATGGATGCGTTCGTAGGGGAAGAGCGACTCAAGCTCCGGCACCAATGCCCAGTCGCGGACCGGTTCGCCCCCGACGAGTGGCACAGTCGACTGTTGGCGCACTCCAAACCTCCGCCAGGTCTTTGGAACAGCGAAGTAGGCATCGTCAGCGCCGGTGTGACATGTCCTACCAATAAGGCGCACACATCCCGAGAGGCTGCGACAACATCCGGCAAGCTTTGTCATCAAGGCAGGCGCCGCACCACCGGAAAGGCTCCATGGATGGTTGGCCAGCACCGCCCGTCCGATATCAACAGTGGTCACCCAGCCGTCGTCCCAGCCGGGCTCGTCGACGTGCTCGACGATCGATCGCCACACAAGTCCCTTGGCCGGGTCGTCTGGTCGCCCGGGTTCTCCCCGCACCCCTAGCACCGCGCGCAGTGTCTGTCCGACGGGTCGCTGGTTGCGGCCGACGATGATCACCGTCGGCGTCCCGTGACCAGGAATGTAGGCACCGGAGGTGTCCGCGACGAGCCGGAGATCCTTCGTCGTCAGGAAGTCTTCGATGAGCTTGCTGCCGAACTCCCGCTTCATGAACGAGTTCGAGGTGATCTGCCCTACCCACCCCGCTCGCTGGCCGTTGGCGCCCGTCTTGGCCAGGCCGAAGAAGCGCTCCATGAACGGCACCGTCAGCGCATACGTGCCCTTGCAGGTGGAGTACCGCTCTCGGTACGCATGGTTGAGCGTCTTGTCCTTGACCGTGATGTACGGCGGGTTGCCGACAACACAGTCGTAACGACCGTCGGTCAGGATGGACTGCAGGACGGTGTGGTCTTCAGTTGCGTAAGCGATACCGTCGGGCCTGGTGACGTCGTCGGTCGTCTGTTGTCCCAGTCGGTGCAGCAGCGAGTCACCGGCTGACAAATGGAAGCGGAACGCTGGCGCGTCCTTGAGCGAGGTCAGCCCGCAAGCCTGCAGCGCGGTGATAATGAGGCGAAAGCGGGCGGTCGCGACGGCGAAAGGGTTCAGGTCAACGCCGTGCACCGCGTTCAGCGCTTCCTGGACCATGGCCTGCTTCTCCAGGCCCGGAGCATGGCGCTGCCATCGGTCGAGGAGGCGGGCGAAGGCGCCGAGCAGGAAGTGGCCGGACCCGCAGGTGGGGTCGATCATCCGGAAGCCCTCGAGCGGACGCTCGTCCAGCGCGGGTTCGAGGGTGCGGTCGAGGATGAATTCCTCCACGAACACCGGGGTCTGCAGTAGCGCGTAGGTGGACTTGGCGTGCTCGGAGAGGTCCTGGTAGAGGTCACCCAGGAAGCGGGTGCTCAGCGTCGGGTCGGCGAGGTCATGCCGCAGAACGCCGTCTTCGCCCCGCTGACGCCAGAACTGGACGAGCTTCTCGACAGCGGCACCGGAGGGGCTGAGCAAGTTCAGGGCGGCATGCTCGTCGACCAGACTCGCGGTGGACGGAAGCGACGCGAGGTGATCCACGGCCTGCCGAAGCCACTCCCGGGCGGTCACATCCTGACCGGCCGCGGAACGCTCCCGGTAGAAAGCGAGCTCGGCATCGAGGGCTTCTTGGCGACGCGCGCCAGGCCCGGTAATCCATACCTGGGCGACCAGGGCGTTGTCCTCGCAAAAGCGGACGAACACGGTGGTGAGCACCCATCCGACGGCGGCCTGGGTGATCCGGTCGTCGCGCCAGGCCACCCACGACGACGAGGTGCGGCCTCGGCTGAGGGCGTCGCGGTGCGCCGCCTGCCACACCTGCTTCGGGGTGTCTCCGGCGTCGTCGGTGTGGGTGATGGATTCGAGTCGTTCCCGGAGGTCGTCCTCCAGGGCCAGCACCTCGCGCTTGAGGTCGGTGGTCAGCGCGGGCGTCGCCGTCATGAGGCTCCGGAGGTTGCAGGGGTGCGAGAGTCGAGCCAGTCGGCGTCCAGCCGCAGGTACTGCCCGGGCGCGGCCAATGGCAGGGGCCGGTTGTCCACCACGGCGCCCTGAGTGCCGTGCAGCTGCGGCACCAACAGCCACACCGCCTGGGTTCGGGGGGTAGCAAGATCTGTCCAGCGACTCAGGGTGGCCAGGTGGCCGTAGCGGGCCAGGGGTGCGGCCTCGGTCAGCAGCACGGGGCGGGTACCGGCAGGGGCGTCGTCACAGGCGTTGGTGATGGCGGCGTCAACGGCCGGCAGAGACTGCGCCACCAGCTGCGCCAACCCTTGGGCGCCGCGGGTGCCCTCGGCCTCGGCGTCGGCGGCTTGCACCGCGTCCCACGGGATACCGACTTCGGTGGCCTTCGCGCGCAAGGCGTCGAGCAGCACGCGCGTGAGATCAACGACCTGCGCGCTCAGCTCGCGCTGCAAGGTGCCGATTGCCTGGTCGACCCTGCGGCCCTCCACCCCCAGCGCGAGGAACGAGCGGCTGCTGGCGCTCTCGGTGAGGCGGTGGCCTACGTGCCCGCCGGCCACCAGCTGCGGGCCGGCCGGCACCGTGCGAGTGATGGGCCGCGACTCCAATCCGGTGGTGTCGGGGGCTTGCACCCGGGAGCGGAACACGTCCTGGTCCTCGTCGAACACCAGGGCCAGCCCGGCATCCTGCACCAGGGTGATGAGGCGGCGTCCGCTCGGCAGCGGCGGCAGGGCGGGGAAGCGGGCGCGAACCCGGTCCCGCACCTCCTTCACGGTGAGCGCCGCGCGGCCGCTCACTCCGGCTAGGGCCAGCGCCAGGGCGGTGGTGGGCTCCAGGTCGCGGTGGTGCAGCTCCAGGGCACCGGAGAGCTCCGCCGTGGTCGCCAACGCGGCGGCCAAGCGCAGCACGCGGGACGTGCCGGTAAGCGCGTGGTTCTCGCCCAGCAACTTTACCAATGCGGCCTGCAGCTGCGCGGTGGCGCGGGCGGTGGGAACCACCGTTTCTCCGGCGGTGCGGGCGGTGGCGACGAGATCATCGACAGTCTTACCGAGGGCGTCCGCGGCGTCCAGCAGCGTCGGTTCCGTCGCCACCACCGCGATACGACCGCCGCGACGCCGGGTAGCCAGCGGGGCCTCGTCGGCGTCGGCCCGGTCCAGCTCGTGCGCACGGTCGTAGGCCACGCGCAGCAGCCCGGCGGCCACCCGCTCCGGTGCGGGTCCGTCCGTAGTCGGGCTGGGAGGCAGCGCGGCGAGCACGGCGCGGGTCAGCTCGTCCACCGTCGCCACGCCGCCGAGGGAGGCCAGCGACTGACGCGCGGTGTCCAGTACGGCGTCGAGCAGGGTGCGACTGTCGTCGTCCGTCGACCACCTGGTTTGCATGGTGGTGATCTGCTGCGTGATCCGTGCCCGGGTGACCCCGCTGGCCGTGGCGATCTCCTGCTGGTTGGCGAAGGCGTCCAGGGCGCCGTCGAGGCCCAGGATTTTGCTCACCGCCAAGCGCAGCTGCGTGGCCCTGGCCGTCCCGGCGGCGGCGACCAGGCGCTCGGCGGCGGTGATCGGATCGGGCAGGTCGCCTTGGACGTTGCGGGTCGCTGTGCCCGTGCCGTCCAGGCGGGTGCGCCAGCTGCGGTAGCGGCCCTTGACCTCTTTGCGAGTGGGCTCAGCCACGCCGGACAGGCGGTTGAGCCGTACCGGGTCCAAGGCCACCAGCTCGCCGACGGTCTGCACGCCGTAAGGCTCCAGCGCGGACAGCGCCCGCGCCGAGAGCCCGGCTTTCGTCAGCGCGGTCGATGACTCCGCGGCCGCGGCCAGGGCGTCCGCGTCGTCGGGCACCGTGGTGGGCAGTGGCGTGAACACCGACTGCCACGCAGTCAACATCTCGGCAGCGGTGTCGAAGCGGGCGCGTGTGTCCCTGGCGAGGGCTTGGCCGAAGAACACAGCGAGCCCCGTCGCCACCGCGGGGTCGAACATGTTGTGTTCAACGGTCGCCTCGTCGGGTACCGACGCGGGGTCGCTGAGCCCGTCGCCATAAGCCGGCGCGGTGCCGGTGGCCATTTCGAACAGCACGATTGCCGCGGAGTACCGCTCGGCCGCAGAGTCGTAGCGTCCGCGGCCGGGTGACTCCAGGAATGGGTCCAGGTAGGGCGGGGTACCCGCGGTGAGGGCGGACGCGCCGGCCCGGGACAGGGAAAAGTCGAAGAGCACCAGCCCTTTTCGGCTGCGGCTGTCCCGCCGCACGCCGAGGTTCGCGGGCTTGATGTCGCGGTGGTCCACCCCCGCCTTGTCCAGTGCGGCCAAGGCAAGCAGCAGGTCCGCCCCCCAGCGTTCCAACAGGTCCAACGACACCCGTGCCCGCCCGCGTAGGACCTCCGCCAGCGTCTCCTCGCCGGCGCTCTCCAACACCAGCGCACGTCGGGAACCCAGCTCCACCGGACCTTCGATGAGGCGGACGACCCGCGGGTCTCGCACGGAGGCCAGCACCTCCGCCTCCGCGGCCAGCCGGGTGGCGGCAGCGTCGTTGATGGCGACCTTGAGCACTCGGGTCTGGTTGGCCGATTGCGCCACGGCGTGGTCGAGCACCAGCAGACCGACCGCGGTGGAGCCGGCACCGAGGCGGCGGACCAGCTCGAAGCGCCCCGCCAGCAGGGCTCCCGGGGCAGCGTCCAGGGCATCGACGTCGTCCTCGGGAGACTCGGTCAGGGAGCGCTCCGCCGCGGCGAGACGCTCCAGGAACTTGGGGACGTCGGCGAGGCGTTCGCTCACCGCGGGGCGGGTGGCCTCCAGCACCAGAGCCCGCACTGCGGTGGTCACCTGGGGCAGGTCGGCGGCTAAGTCCAAACCACCGTCGCGACGCACCCTTTCCCGGAGGGCGGCGCGGTCCGGGGCGGCGGGACGGCCGGCCAGTACGTAGTACGTCAGCGCCCCGAGGGCAAACACGTCGAGCGGCACTCGCTGCGCACCGGTGTTCCACACCCCCTCGGGCGCCTGAAACGCCTCCGTCGCGCGGCGGTCGGCGTCGGAGGGGTTCATCACCGACCGCAGCCGCTCCGCGGCAGGGGTGGGCTGCTCGGCGCCGAGGATGCCGGTGACTCCCGGGACGCCAATGGTGGAGGCCGCGCTGCGGGTGGTGCCGGCGCTCTGCCAGTCGCCCACCAGAACCTTGACCGGGTCGCCCGGGTGTGCCTGACGGACGTGGACGGCGTGCGGGGTGAGCCCGCGGTGCACGACGTTGTTGTCGTGGGCGTACGCGACGGTCTCCGCCACCTTGCGCACGATGGCGAGCTGAGTAAGGACCGGGATGCCCTGCGGCGAGTCGGCCAGCCACAGGTCCAGGCGTTGATAGTGCTCGTCGGCGGGGTAGACCAGCCCCAGTCCGAGGTCGTTCTCCACCACATCCCGCGGGCTCAGCAACCCCTCGTGGGCGAGGCGGGACATCACCCGAAACTCATGCTGCCCGAGCTTTCGTACCCGGTCCTCTTCTGCGGTGGTGGCGCCCGGCGCGGTGACCAGGAAGTGGATGCGGGCGCGGTCGTTACTCACCCGGTGGAACGCGGGCCAGTCCTGCCAGCCGTCACCCTCGTCGGTGGGCTCCTCGTCGATCACCCAGGAACCGGCCTCGCGCTGACGGCGTTGCACAACCCCGATGTTGGCCAGCAGCTGGGCGATGATCGCGTCCCGGTTCGCGCCAATGGCTTGATGACCTGCGGCCGGCTCCAGCAGGCGCTCCCGGATGCCGGGCAGGTTGGTGCTCGCGCTCTGGCCGTCGAGGCCGAACAGGTCGATGCGGGCGCTCGGCGGTAGCTCGCAGCGAAAATGCTCGTGGTGCAGGTACACCGACTCCTGCACGAAGGGCACCACGTCGCGTACGTCCGGGATGGACTGGTGGTGCTCACGCGCCCAGCGCAGCAACTCATCCTGCAGCTTGCTGGCCAGGCGCTGGGCCTTGCGGCGAGCCAGCTTCAGCGGGGAGTCCTCCGCGCGTTTGCCGTCCCGGCGCCAGCGATGATCATCGCCGTGCAGGGTGCCGCGGTAGGCCTTCAGCTCCACCAGGTGCAGGCGCCGGCGGCCGAGCACCAGCAGATCCACCTCGTGCCACTTGCCGTGGCCGTCGCGGAACTCGAAGTTCGACCACGCGCGGAAGGGGGCGGTGTCCGGCAGCAGTGTGCGGATCCGGGCCAGGCCCTCCGCCTCGTGCGGGAACTGGGACGGCGTGATCTCCAGCCAGCGCGGCTGCTCCTTCGGCACGGTTCTCACCCCTCCCACTCGCACGCGAGTAAACCACCCTTCACATCGTGTTATCGACCGGCGGGTCCAATACTGACGGCGTGACCGGGTACACCAACGTTGCCCGTTACGTGAGCGCTTGTCCTCTATGTGCGTAGGAGTGTTGTGAACCGATCGTTGGTGTACCTGCATGGTGTCGGCGACGGCGACCCCGCCGGAGGGTGGCTGGCGGCCCTCAACAACGCACTTCAGCTCCAGGATCTGCCGGCCGCGGACCAGTCGTTCGTCATCGCCCCGCGCTACGACGACTTGCTCTCGACCGACGGAGTCGCCGCCAAGATGCCCGAGGTGACGTACAAGTCACGCTCCGACGATCGGAGTCGGCGCGAGTTCGAGCGTCGACAAGCACGGGTGCACCGGCGGCTGAGCCTCGAGGCAGACGTTCGTGCGTTCGGCTTTAACCGGATTCCGGATGCGATGCTTTCGGGTGCCCAGCGCACTGGGCTCAAGTCGGGTCTCGACATCATCAAACAGGTCAACCGCTACGTCGGCAGCGACGAAGTGCGTGGTGCCGTGCTGCGGCGCATCCTCAGTCACCTTCCGACCAGCGGCGAGATCGTCATCGTCGCGCACAGCCTCGGCTCGGTGATCGCGATCGACCTGCTCGATCACCTTCCGCCGGATCTACACGTCAGCCGCTTCGTAACCCTCGGGAGCCCGGCGAACGTCGAGTCACTGCACCGAGGGAGCGAGCGACTCCTCAAGAAGTTCCCCTACGCGCGGGTGGACGACTGGTCCAATTTCTCGGGTCTGGGCGACCCGATCACGGGTGGACGCGGTCTAGCCTTGGTGTTTCCCGGAGCGCAGGACTTCATCATTGACGTCGGGAAGATTGCTCACTCTTCCGCCCAATACCTCAAGCATCCGGCTATTGCCGGACTCATCGGCGAGATGCTGAGCACACGCCCATCCATCGCTCCTGGTCCGCCGACGAAGGATCTGGTGTTGCGGATCTCCGAGGAGCAAGAAAATCTCCTGCTGAGCTTAGCTTTCGGGCATGCGCTCGCGGCGCACACCACCGACAAAGATGCTGCCGAAAGGTACCGCTCGGCGTTGCAGGTGGTCCAGGACTCAGCGGCAGCCCAGCTAGAACGCGCCGCTGTCGTCGTGGGAAGGGCACTCCCTCTGGAGGTAGCAGACCTCAGTTCCGGACGACCACCTCAGCTATCGCAACGGCTCGAGATGACGGAAGCTGTCCTGCGGCTGTCCACCCTCGCGGAGAGCAACGTGATCGGCCCCCTACGAGGTGGACACCGGCAAGGCGCACCTCATCGCACTCACCGACATTGCGACCCAGCTGGGCTTTCGTCCCGATGTGGGCAAGCGCGTCGGCGAGGCTATTGCCGAAGTGCGGGAGCACACGGGCCGCCGCGGGGTGCCCTGGGGCCGCGTACTCACGGGGGCCGCAGCTTTGGCTTTAATCGCCTCCGGTCCCGTTGGGCTGATCGTGGCCGCGCCGGCGACAGCGCTCGGTGCCGCGGCGATCACCGGCGGACTTGCGGCCTTCGGCCCCGGCGGGATGGTCGGCGGTATGGCGCTGATGGGCGGCCTCGCTTCCGCTGGGGCGGTGGTGGCCACGTCGGCCGCGACCGTCGGGCAGTCAGAGCAATCTGCCGTCGAGCAGGCTGGCGTCCTCGTCATCAGAGTGGCCGCTCAGCGGGCTATGCAAATGCTAGATCTCCCGCACGACCCCGACCTGTGGTTCGTAGTGACGAACCTTGAGACAATGTTGTCGGCTCAGCTCGCGCGCCTTCGTCCGTTCAGCGACCGCAAAGCATCAGGAGTCGACGACCGCGAACGCGCACTGTACTTGGTAACAAGCCTCCTGCGCTTCATGGTCGCCAAGGGCCTCGGGCCCGGTGAGCTCGAGGCCCCGCAAACCGGCGCTGAGGACGAAGCCCACCACGCCATCGAGTGACGGCGCACCTCGATTCCCGATTGCTGAGTCACGAGAGGCGCTCACCGGTGGCGTGTCGCCGGCGCGTACCACGTGCACCGTTGACGTTGCCGGGCAAGCGCTTCGGCGTCTGGGCGCTGCGCAGAGTCAGTGGGCAGCCGCAACCGCTGCTGGTGGTAACGCCCGTACTCGGTGCCCCTCAGCTCGGGTGCCACCGCGACAAGGAACCCGGGGGTAACGGTGAGGAGGTGAAGGTCAAAGAGGGTGTGGACGTCGCTTCGCAGCAACATCCCGTTCCTAACGTGCTGCGTGTAGCCGCCGGAGTAGGCGTCGATATGCGCAGCTTCGAGAACCGGGGCGGCGATGGACCCGGTGACCGCACACTTACCTTCGTAGGCCGCAAGAAGGCGGCGGCGAAACTCCTGCTGTCCACGGCGTTGCACCACGGCGCTCACGACGCGTCGCCGGTCGTCGGTATCGCTGTGCACGTACCCGACGTCAACGGCAACGAGGGACCGCGCGAGGTCAGTGCCGGGCGTATCGACGCTGCGTAGTTGCCTACCGGCTGCTGGGAGAGCGCGCTCCGGTTGCGTTCGAAACAGGGAGCGGAGGTACTGGATACCCTTTGCGTCGTCAACCCTTACCGGCCCGGTGTTCAGCCCTGACCGCGTCTCGATGTTGTCTTTCACATGCCCCCAGGGCGGTGCGGCAACCGGATCCTCGGAGATCATCTCGAACGTGAACCGGGCGACGTAACGCGACGTCTCGCGGTCTTCCCAGGGAATGATGGGGCGGTGAGGAATCGGGCTCGTAGCGGCCGAAGTCGCGCGAACCCAGGCGAGAACACTGGTGCCACCGAGCCAGAAGACGACGTCGTCGGACGGTTCGATTGCCGCCCGGCGGGTGAGGTCCCACGCGCCGTGATCTCGTGCGATGGGCCAATGGTCAGGAAACTCGGCGCCGATCGGGATGACCCAAGCGGTCAACGGACGTGCTCCTACCCGTGTTCACATCGGGTGGGGGCGTGTCCTGCTGCGGAAGCCCGTCGGGCCGTGCTCGGTTGTCTCAGTTCTCGTGTGTTCAGTCGGGGATCAGCTGACGCAGCACCTCCAGGGTCTGCGGGTCGGTCGAGTACAGCACCGTCCCGACCATGCCGCGGGTGAGCAGCACCTTGTAGACGTGGCGCACCAGCCGGTCGAACTGCGGCTCGGGCACCTTCGTCTTGTTGCGCATGTCCGGGTCGCGGTTGGCCGCGCGCACCGTGGTGAACCGGCCACCACGCCACACGAGGTCCGAACCCAGGATCACCCCGCTCCAGTCGTACTCGAAGCCCTGCGCGGTATACACGCAGCCGACCTGGTCGAAGCCGCCGTCGTTGGTCGCCCACAGCGCCGACGGCGGTGCGTCGCCGATGGCGCGGTCGCCCTTGAGGTTCCACGGCCGGGCCCAGGCACCCACCTGCACGTCGTTCACCAGCGACCCGTCGGGCCGTGGATCGCTCCAG
>JAABUT010004759.1_pt1 | contig 10521 bp, 8 predicted proteins | sample 5559281 | NCBI WGS metagenome assembly JAABUT01 (sample SAMN10711880, study PRJNA513359) | rock metagenome | isolation source: Antarctica rocks | place: Antarctica: Victoria Land, Ricker Hills nord | collected 2016-01-04 | reverse complement strand
ACGCGCGACATCCTCAGGGCCCAGGTCCCGTCCTGGCTCGAGATCTCCACCATCGTCCTCATCATGGCCGCGGCCCTCTTCGGCGCGGCCTTCGCCCTGGACCAGGAGGACGGCTCGATCTTCTCGCTCTTCCTCCTCTTCGCCGGCACGCTGAGCCTGGCGCTGGCCAGGGCCCACGTCTTCACCTGGGTCGGCCTCATCGCCCACCGTCACCGGCGCGTCCTGACGCTCGGTGCGTTCGCCGTGGCCTTCCTCTTCCCGTTCACCCAGGACGGCTCGGACGCCAACATGTCCATCGCGACCCAGGTCCTGATCTTCGCGGCCACGGCTCTGGGCCTGAACATCGTCGTCGGGCTCGCCGGGCTGCTCGACCTCGGATACATCGCGTTCCTCGGTGCCGGTGCCTACGTCGGGGCCACCCTGTCCACCTCCGCCTTCGCAACGATCGGGTGGAAGCCACCTTTCCTGGTCGTCGTGATCGTGGGCGCGCTGGTGTCGGCCACCCTCGGCCTGGTCATCGGCACGCCGACACTGCGCGTCTCGGGCGACTACCTCGCCATCGTGACCCTGGCCTTCGGCGAGATCTTCCGTCTCGCGATGAACAACCTCGACGGGAACAACGGACCCGACCTCACCAACGGACCGAACGGCATACCGGCCATCCCCGACCTCGAGATGGGCTCCTTCAACTTCGGCGACACCCACGAGGTCCTGGGGATCACGCTGGGCCGGTTCGCCAACTACTACTTCCTGCTCCTCGTCGTCGCGGCCGTCATCATCACGATCTTCCTCCGGCTCAACGACAGCCGGATCGGCCGGGGCTGGGTCGCCATCCGGGAGGACGAGAAGGCTGCCGAGGCGATGGGAGTCAACGTCTTCGGCCTCAAGCTGCTCGCCTTCGCCGGTGGTGCGTTCCTGGCCGGCATGGCCGGCACGATCAAGGCGCACCAGGACGTCTCGGTGACGCCGGACCAGTACGTCTTTCTCGAGTCCGCCTTTCTGCTCGCCGCGATCGTCCTCGGCGGCATGGGCACCGTCGCCGGCGTCCTCGTCGGCGCCACGATCCTCAAGCTGCTGCCGGAGAAGCTGCGGTTCGTAGCCGACTACCGCCTCCTGATCTTCGGCCTGCTCCTCGTCCTGATGATGCGGTTCCGGCCCGAGGGCATCGTGCCGAGCCAGCGCCGCAAGCTGGAGTTCCACGAGGAGGACGAGGGCCTCGCCGAGCGCATCGGGGACGTCCACCAGGAAGAGGTCAGAGGATGACGGTCACCGACGAGACCCGCCGCCCGGCGCCGCCCGGCGCCGTGGTGCTGGAGGCGCGCGGCGTCATCATGCGGTTCGGCGGCCTGACGGCCGTCAACAACGTCGACCTCAGCGTCCGCGAGGGCGAGATCGTCGGCCTGATCGGTCCGAACGGTGCTGGCAAGACGACGTTCTTCAACTGCCTGACCGGCCTCTATCGGCCGACCGAGGGCCAGGTCACCTTCAACGGCGCCCTCCTGCCCCCGAAGCCGCGGGCCGTCGTCATCGCCGGCATGGCGCGCACCTTCCAGAACATCCGGCTCTTCAACAACATGACGGCACTGGAGAACGTCATGGTCGGGCGGTTCTGTCGCACGAGCGCCGCGGCCCTGACCTCGGTCCTGCGCGGGCCCAAGTTCCGCCGGGAGGAGGCCGAGACCCGGGCCCGGGCCCAGGAGCTCCTCGACTTCGTCGGCCTCGGCAGGACGAGCGAGAGCCTGGCGCGGAACATGCCCTACGGCGACCAGCGCAAGCTCGAGATCGCCCGGGCCCTGGCCACCGACCCCCAGCTCCTGCTCCTCGACGAGCCCACGGCGGGCATGAACCCGCAGGAGACGCGCCAGACGATGGAGCTGATCTTCAAGATCCGCGACAGCGGGATCGCCGTCGTCGTCATCGAGCACGACATGCGGTTCATCTTCAACCTGTGCGACCGGGTGCTCTGCCTCGTGCGGGGCGAGACCCTCGTCGAGGGAACGCCCATGGAGGTCCAGTCCGACCACCGGGTCATCGAGGCCTACATCGGCACCGGTGACGACGACGACGAGGATCCAGCCGGCTCCCCCCAGGACACGCAGGCCGGCCCGTGACGGCGATGCTCGAGGTCCGCGACCTGCAGGTGGCCTACGGCAAGATCGAGGCGGTCAAGCGGATCAGCTTCTCCGTCGACGAGGGCCAGGTCGTCACGCTCATCGGCACGAACGGCGCCGGGAAGACGACGACGCTGCGGACCATCTCCGGCCTGCTCCGACCGTCGGGCGGCTCGATCCACTTCCAGGGGAAGCCGATCGACAACGTCGCCGCTCACGACATCGTCACCCTGGGCGTGGCGCACTCCCCGGAGGGCCGACGCATCTTCCCGCGGCTCAGTGTCGAGGAGAACCTCCTCCTCGGGGCGTTCTCCCGCAAGGACAGTGGGGTGCGGGCCGACCTCCAGGCGGCCTACGACCTCTTTCCCATCCTCGGTGAGCGGTCCAGACAGCCGGCCGGCACCTTCTCCGGAGGCGAGCAGCAGATGCTCGCCATGGGGCGGGCCATGATGAGCCGGCCCAAGCTGCTCATGCTCGACGAGCCGTCGATGGGACTGTCCCCGCTGATGATGAAGCGCATCATGACGACCGTCCGGACGCTGCAGTCCCAGGGCACGACGATCCTGCTCGTCGAGCAGAACGCCCAGGCGGCGCTTCGGCTCGCCGACAAGGGCTACGTCCTGGAGGTGGGCAAGATCGTGCTCGAGGGCAGCGGGAAGGAGCTTCTCGCCAGCAACGACGTCCGCAAGGCCTACCTCGGTGAGGACTGACCACATGGCGTCGCGGGTGCTCCCGGAAGCAAGGGTCCTTGCCCCGAGCCCGATTCTGGCGGATCCTCGGGGGACCACCACGCGTCCGTGTCCGCCGACGTGCTGGTGACCGTCCCAGGAGGCCCACCATGGTCCGACGTGCCCGACGCCGCGCGACTCGACGCACCGCCTTGATGCTCCTGGCCGGTGGGCTGCTCGCCTTCGGTCCCTCCGCCACGCTCGCCGCCTCGGCGGCGACCGCGCCGCACGGCGCCGTGACACAGCACACCAGCATGTCGGACCGCAGCGGGATGTGCGCCAGCATGAACGCCCCGTGGATCTAGCCCGCGACTGAGGTCAGGCCGACTTCCTGACCGTCGTGGTCCTGCGGCTGGCGGACGCCTTCGGGGTTGCCGCCCGAGCGGTACCAGACTTCGTCGTCGCCGCCGCAGTCTTCTTCGACGTCGCCGCTGCGCTCTTCGGGGCTGCCGGCTTCTGGCCGGTGCTCGCCTTGGTGGTGGTGGTGGCCCGGCGACCCGAGGCCGACGCGCGGCTGACGCTGGGGCGAGCGGACGGCATACCGGCTCGCGCCTTCGCGAGGACCGGTGCGAGGAACTGGCCGGTGTAGGAGGACGCCGTGCCGGCCACGTCCTCCGGTGTCCCCTCGGCGAGGACCCGGCCGCCACGCTTGCCACCTTCCGGCCCGAGGTCGACGATCCAGTCGGCACTCTTGATGACGTCAAGGTTGTGCTCGATGACGATGACCGTGTTGCCCTTGTCGACCAGGCCCTGGAGCACCTCGAGCAGCTTGCGGATGTCCTCGAAGTGCAGCCCCGTCGTCGGCTCGTCGAGGACGTAGATCGTCCGGCCGGTCGAGCGTTTCTGCAGCTCGGTCGAGAGCTTGACCCGCTGGGCCTCCCCCCCGGAGAGCGTCGGGGCCGGCTGGCCGAGTCGGACGTAGCCGAGCCCGACGTCGTTCAGCGTCCGCAGGTGTCGGGAGATGGCCGGGACGGCGGCGAAGAAGTCGGCGGCCTCCTCGATCGGCATGTCGAGGACGTCGGCGATCGTCTTGCCCTTGAAGTGGACCTCGAGCGTCTCGCGGTTGTAGCGCGCGCCGTGGCACACCTCGCACGGGACGTAGACGTCCGGCAGGAAGTTCATCTCGATCTTGATCGTGCCGTCGCCGCTGCAGTTGTCGCAGCGACCACCCTTGACGTTGAACGAGAACCGCCCGGGCAGGTATCCGCGGACCTTCGCCTCGGTCGTCTCGGCGAAGAGCTTGCGCATGCTGTCGAACACGCCGGTGTAGGTCGCCGGGTTCGAGCGCGGGGTGCGTCCGATCGGCCCCTGGTCGACGTGGACGACCTTGTCGAGGTGCTCGAGGCCGGCCACCGTCTTGTGCCGGCCCGGCACGTGCCGGGCGCCGTTGAGCTTGTTGGCGAGGACGTTGTAGAGGATGTCGTTGACCAGGGTCGACTTGCCCGAACCGGAGACCCCGGTGACCGCGACGAGGTTGCCCAGGGGGAAGGCCACCTCGACGTCGTGAAGGTTGTTCTCGCGTGCGCCGACGACAGCCACCTCCCGGCCGTCCTGGGGGCGACGGACGGCCGGGACGGTGATCTCGCGGCGACCCGAGAGGTACTGGCCGGTGATCGAGTCGGGGTGGTCGAGCAGGCCCTGGACGGTGCCGCTGTGGACGACCTCGCCTCCGTGCTCTCCCGCGCCGGGGCCGATGTCGACGACCCAGTCGGAGGCGGCGATGGTGTCCTCGTCGTGCTCGACGATGATGAGGGTGTTGCCGAGGTCGCGCAGCCGGGTCAGCGTCTCGATGAGCCGGTGGTTGTCGCGCTGGTGCAACCCGATCGACGGCTCGTCGAGGACGTAGAGCACCCCGACCAGACCGGAGCCGATCTGGGTCGCGAGCCGGATGCGCTGGGCCTCCCCGCCGGACAGCGTGCCCGCCGGCCGGTCGAGCGAGAGGTAGTCGAGCCCCACGTCGAGCAGGAAGCCCAGCCGGGCCTCGATCTCCTTGATCACCCGCTCGGCGATCTGCCGCTCACGGGTGGAGAAGTCGACCTCCTGGAGGAACACCGCGCACTCGTTGATCGCAAGGGCACAGATCTCGGAGATGTTCTTGCCGCCGACGTGCACGGCGAGGATCTCCGGCTTGAGCCGGGCACCGTGGCACTGGGGGCACGGCACCTCGCGCATGTAGCCCTCGTAGCGGTCGCGGCTCCACTCCGAGTCGGTCTCGGCGTGCCGCCGCCGGACGAAGGGGACGACGCCCTCGAACCCCGTCGTGTAGGACCGGTCGCGGCCGTAGCGGTTGCGGTACCTGACGTGGACCTTGTAGTTCTCCCCGTGGAGCAGCGCCTCACGGGCGCGCCCGGGCAGCGACTTCCACGGGGCGTCCATCGAGAACTTGAGGTCGTCGGCCAGGGCGCCCATGACCCGCTGGAAGTACTCCGCCGACCCCGACCCCTGGGCCCACGGCGCGATGGCGCCCTCGTTGATCGACAGGTCGTCGTCGGGGACGAGCAGCTCGGGGTCGACCTCGAGCTCGGTGCCGATGCCCGTGCACTTGGTGCAGGCGCCGAACGGCGAGTTGAAGGAGAACGAGCGCGGCTCGATCTCGTCGATCGCGAGCGGGTGGTCGTTGGGGCAGGCCATCTTCTCGGAGAAGCGCCGCTCCCTGACCGCCTCCCGGTCGGCCGGGTCTACGTCGACGAAGTCGACGAGGACGACGCCGTTGGCCAGCCGCAGCGCGGTCTCGACCGAGTCCGTGAGGCGCCGTTTGGCCCCGGCGTCGTCACCCTTGGCGACGAGGCGGTCGACGACGACGTCGATGGTGTGCTTGACCTGCTTCTCCAGCTTGGGCGGCTCCGACAGGGAGACCACCTCGCCGTCGACACGGGCCCGCGAGAAGCCCTTGGTCTGGAGCTCGGCGAAGAGGTCGACATACTCCCCCTTGCGCGCCCGGACGACCGGTGCGAGGACCTGGAACCGGGTGCGGTCGGGCAGCTCGAGCAGCCGGTCGACGATCTGCTGGGGTGACTGGCGGGTGATCGGCTCACCGCAGACCGGGCAGTGTGGCCGGCCGGCGCGGGCGAAGAGCAGGCGGAGGTAGTCGTAGACCTCGGTGATCGTGCCGACGGTGGAGCGGGGGTTGCGGTTTGTCGACTTCTGGTCGATGGAGACCGCCGGGGACAGTCCCTCGATGAAGTCGACGTCGGGCTTGTCCATCTGGCCCAGGAACTGACGGGCGTAGGCCGAGAGGGACTCGACGTAGCGGCGCTGTCCCTCGGCGAAGATCGTGTCGAAGGCCAGCGACGACTTGCCCGAACCCGACAGCCCGGTGAAGCAGATGAGGCTGTCCCGCGGCAGCTCGACGGAGATGTCCTTGAGGTTGTGCTCGCGCGCTCCACGGACAATCAGCGAGTCGTGCCCGGAGCGGGGAGTGGCAGGGGTGCGGGGGGACGCAGAAGTCACGGTGGCAACTCTAGGCCGGACCACCGACAACGTCTCAATCGTGCTGGCACGGCGGCCGCGTCGACACCGAGGTGATTCCTCGAAGGCGGCACCAGCGGGTCGGGTGGGCCTTCTGGGACGGATGTGCACGGCATACGCTCGGGTCCATGGCCGACCCCAACCACACCCCCATCGAGGACTACGCCGTCATCGGCGACATGGAGACCTGCGCCCTGGTCAGCCGCGCCGGGTCGGTCGACTGGCTGTGCCTTCCGCGCTACGACTCCCCCTCGTCGTTCACGGCGATCCTCGGGACGCCGGACAACGGACGGTGGCTGCTCGGTCCCCAGGGCAAGGCCCGCACGACGCGCCGCTACGTCGGGGACTCCTTCGTCCTGGAGACGACCCACGAGACGGACGGCGGGGTCGTGCGGGTCACCGACGCGATGCCGACCGGCGACGACCGGTCCGACATCGTCCGGATCGTCGAGGGCGTCAGCGGCACGGTGCCGATGGAGCACGAGTGGGTCGTCCGCTTCGGCTACGGGAAGGTCGTCCCGTGGGTCAGCCGGCAGGCCGACCCCAGCGGCGACGGCACCATCATCACCGCCATCGCCGGGCCCGACATGCTCGTCCTGCGCGGCGACCGCCTCCCCAGGGCTTCCGGCGGGCGGCACCAGGACGTCTTCGACGTCGCGGCGGGAGAGAAGCTCTCCTTCTCGACGACATGGTTCCCGTCGCACCTGGACGTGCCGACGGCGCTCGACGTCGCGATGACCCTCGAGACCTCCCAGCAGCAGTGGCAGGAGTGGGCCGACCGCTGCCCCTACGACGGGCCGCACCGCGAGGCCGTGATCCGCTCGCTCCTCGTCCTGCGCCTGCTGACCCAGACGAGCACGGGCGGCATCGTCGCGGCACCGACGACGAGCCTGCCCGAGGACTTCGGCGGCGAGCGCAACTGGGACTACCGCTACTGCTGGCTGCGCGACGCCTCGCTGACCCTGGAGGCGCTGCTCGGCTCGGGGTTCGTCGAGGAGACGAAACTGTGGCGGCGATGGCTGATCCGGGCGATCGCGGGCGACCCGCAGGACATGCAGATCATGTATGCCGTGGACGGCGGCCGCGAGCTGCCGGAGCGCGAGCTGGACCACCTCCCTGGGTATGCCGGGTCGAAGCCGGTCCGGATCGGCAACGGCGCGGTGACCCAGCGGCAGACGGACGTCCTTGGTGAGGTGATGATGGCCCTGGCGCTCGGCCGGGAGCACAGGCTCGAGGAGTCCGAGCAGTCCTGGAGGATCCAGTGCGCCCTCGTCGACGAGCTCGGCGAGCGCTGGGGAGAGCCGGACAACGGGCTGTGGGAGATCCGTGGGCCGCTGCGGCACTTCACCCACTCCCGCGTCATGGTGTGGGCGGCCTTCGACCGGGCGATCTCCGGAGTCGAGGACCACGGCCTCTCGGGGCCGGTCGAGAGGTGGCGGACGCTGCGCGAACAGGTGCGTGCGGAGGTCCTCGACAAGGGGTTCGACGTGGGCCGCAACACCTTCACCCAGCACTACGACACGACGGAGGTCGACGCGTCCCTGCTGCTCATCCCGGTGTGTGGCTTCCTGCCGGCGGACGACCCGCGGGTGCTCGGCACGATCGCCGCGGTCGAGAAGGACCTGATCCGCGATGGCCTCCTCATGCGCTACCGGACCGACAGCGGGGTCGACGGCATCGGTGGCGACGAGCACCCGTTCCTCGCCTGCTCCTTCTGGCTGGTGCAGGCCTACGCCAAGGCGGGGATGCGCGACAAGGCGGACGCCCTGATGGCGCGGCTCGTGGGCCTCACCAACGACGTGGGCCTGCTCGCGGAGGAGTACGACCCGGAGAACCGGCGGATGGTCGGGAACTTCCCGCAGGCGTTCTCCCACCTGGCGCTCATCGGCGCCGCGCACGCTCTTGTCGGCCGCACTACGGTGAAGGCATGACCGACGCGCCGCGCAGCCTCGAAGACGACCTTGATGCCGTTGAGGCACAGACGACGAGGCTTTTGGAGACCGTGCGCGGCCTGGCTCCGGACTCCCTGGGTCGACCGAGCCTCTGCGCCGGATGGACCCGCGGGCACGTCCTCAGCCACATCGCCCGCAACGCCGACGGCCTCGTCAACCTCGTGACCGCCGCGACGACGGGCCGCGACATTCCGATGTACGCCAGCCCGGAGGCGCGCGACGCCGACATCGAGGTCGGCTCCGGACGGCCGCTCGCGGAGCAGCTGGCGGACCTCGAGGACGGTGGCGGGCGGTGGCGCCAGGCCGCCGCAGCTCTCGGCGAGGAGCACGCCGAGCTCCGCATCGAGGCGAGAGGCGGGGTGACGGTGCGCGGTGGCTACCTGCCGTTCATGCGGCTGCGCGAGGTCGTCATCCACCATGTCGACCTGCGCGCCGGGTTCGGCTTCGTCGAGGTGGACGACGACGTGCTCAAGACCTTGCTCGACGACCAGGTGAAGCGGCTGGGCCGTAACGCCGCGACGCCGTCGGTGACGATCCGCACCGACGAGGGCGACGCCTGGTCGATCGGCGACGGCCGGCCCACGGTCTCCGGGTCGCGCGCGGCGGTCCTCGGCTGGCTGACCCGAGGGCTGACCGAGGGTGTCGTCGGCGACCTCCCGACACTGCCGTTCGGCGGCTGACGTGTATGCCGGCACGGTCACCCCCGGTGGCCCCAGTGACGTCCGGGAGCTGGAGGCCCTGACGATCCGCAAGTGCAGCGTCTCCTCGATGGACAACAACGCCTACCTGTTGACCTGCAAGGCAACCGGCGCTCAGCTGCTTCTCGACGCCGCCGACGATGCACCCCGGCTTATGCAGCTCGTGGCGGAGGGCACCGGGTCCCTCGACGTCGTCGTCACGACGCACCAGCACTGGGACCACGTGCGCGCGCTCAAGGAGCTCGTCGCGGCCACCGGGGCGTCAACCGCCTCGGGCGCCGAGGACGCCGACGCGCTGCCGGTGCCCGTTGACACGCGACTGGGCCAGGGCGACCACGTCCGGTTCGGCGACGTGACCCTCGACGTCGTGCTGCTGCGCGGACACACGCCCGGGTCGGTGGCGCTGGCGTATCCGGACCCGGCCGGCCACTCGCACCTGTGGACGGGAGACGCGCTCTTCCCCGGCGGCGTGGGCGGGACGTCGGGTGACGGGCAGAGCTTCGAGTCGCTCCTCGCCGACGTCACCGAGCGGGTCTTCGACGTCTACGACGACGCGACGTGGGTCTACCCGGGGCACGGCCCCGACACGACGCTCGGCGTCGAGCGGCCGCACCTCGACGAGTGGCGAGCCCGCGGCTGGTAAGGACGACCGCCACCGCCGCGGTCCAGACCTCAGGAGGAAGCGTGAACCAGCCGGCACAGCCGACACAGCCCCGGATCACCCTCGGCGAGATCGCCTTCGACAGCGCCCACCTGGAGCGTGACTCGACGTTCTGGGCGGAGCTCCTCGGGGGCGACGTGACCGGTCGTGACGACGACTGGCACTCGGTGAAGGCCGATGGTCTCGGCATCGGGATCCAGCTCGCCCCCGACCACGTCCCACCGCAGTGGCCCGACGGGCAGCCGCAGCAGGTCCACCTCGACCTCAACGTCGAGGACATCACCGCGGCCCACGCCCATGCGGTGTCCGTCGGTGCGACGCTGCTCCAGCCGGCGGACGGGCCCGACCCGGCGAAGGAGCACGGCTTCGTCGTGTACGCCGACCCCTCCGGTCACCCGTTCTGCCTCTGCTGGTGAGCTGACCCTTGACCTAGAGAAGCACCGCGGCGAGCTCACCGATCGCCGCGAAGCTGGCGAGGACACCGGTCCCCCGGTCACGGTCGCCATCATCCAGGTCCGTGGCCACGACGGCCACGACAACCCATCGCGTTCCGCGCTCGAGCAGGGCGACGTCGGCGCGCACCCCGAAGAGGTCCCCGGTCTTCGAGGCGACGGTGATCGTCTCGGGCAGGTAGGCCGGGAGGCCGTCCCGCAGCTGCTGGGTCCGGAGGATCTCCAGCGCGCTCCTGGTGTGCGCCTCGTCGAGCAGGCGCCCCTCGCGCAGCGCAACGAGGACCGCCGCCAGGTCGCCGGCAGAGGTCTCGTTCTGCAGCCCTCGCTCGGCAGCGGCGAAGTCCATCATCCTGCGCCGCAGCCGGGTATGCCGGGTGGGCACCTTCTGCAGCAGCTCACCGACCCGCTCCATGCCGACGATGTCGAGGACGACGTTCGTCGCGTCGTTGTC
>JAABUT010004755.1_pt1 | contig 10532 bp, 6 predicted proteins | sample 5559281 | NCBI WGS metagenome assembly JAABUT01 (sample SAMN10711880, study PRJNA513359) | rock metagenome | isolation source: Antarctica rocks | place: Antarctica: Victoria Land, Ricker Hills nord | collected 2016-01-04 | reverse complement strand
TGTGAATTGCCAAATTATCTGGCACCTTCTGACCACGCTAAATGGCATCTTGTTCGAACGAACGTCCGACTCTACTAGTTGCCGTAGGGCGGATTGTTGCTGGTCACGGGGCTAGTCGTGTGCGGCGGCGACGAGCGGACCGTGCCAAATAGCGTGTACAGAAGGTGCCATTTATCGTGGCAGACGACACCCCTGTATGGTCGTTGGGAGGGGTTAGGGATAGCAAGAAAGTTCACGAGCCGTAAAACGTTTCAGTCCGCCGACTCGTCAGCCGTAAAAACATCAATCGTCTCGTCATGGCCGCTTAATCAGTCGTACCGGACCCCAGATGCACCGTTGATCGGACAGTCCCGACTCACAAAGCTCGACGCCGCAGACTGATTCCAACAGCCACGGGAAGGGCACACCGAAAGCGTCGACCGGGTTCGTTATTGGTTTCTAGATGCTCCTCAACGGTCCACCACGGACGCTGTTGTGTTTCACCGTTGATCCTGAAAAGTTCGGAACTTTGCAATTTTGGTGGTCATCGCAGGGTCACCCGAATTTGTGCTGGTCGTCGGCCGAAGAAGCCGCGCTTGCCGTCGTCGAGGACAACGACGGTGATTTCGGACGGGCCGACGCCAAGTTCAGCGCAGGCTGCAGCCACAGCTTTTTCCACGGTCTGTCCACTTCGGGTGATGGTTTGACGGGCGGGTTCTGGCCGTCGCGGGGGCGGGGTTTGGAATGACGACGTGGGCTGCGACGACGCAATGGACGGGTTCGGTGAAAGTTGGGCAACCGGGGCCGAGGTGGGCGAGTTGTCTGGAATTGGGGGCGCAGCCCAGCTAGCCGTAGGTAACCGGTGCCGCTCGGTTGGAGTTTGGGCATGTGGGGCGGGTTCGGACGCTACCCAAGTGGAGGACGGAGTTCGCGACTGCATGGACTCCGTTGATGGGCGCGCCTGGAGGACACGTTCGGCGGTGATCGACGGATCGGCCTGGTAGGACCCGGAAGGGATCGAGGGGCAAGCAGTGTGTGCGGCCAGGAGGAGACGGTCTTCTTGCCCGGGTTGACACTCGAGAACTGCACGGAAGATCGGCTTTCCCCTAACATCGAACGCTTTCACTGCGCGCAGCCGACCTGACTCTGCTTTGACTGCGTTGACCGCGGCGCCCCACTCACCGCCGGTGCGCTTGAACCATCCGGTGACGAACACATTGGGGTACGCGGCGCGGAGAAGATCCGTGGCGCTGGAGGCTGCAGCGTCGTCCGGCGCGCCGATCCAAACGTAATTCTCGGGGTAACCGCGCTCGTTCTTGCGTTGACCGTCGATCAGCGTGCATCCCGTACGCGCGCTGATCGCGCGAAGGGTTTCCCGGTTCCTTGCACGGAGTGGCTGGTGATGGGGCACGCTAACTTGCCAGAGGGGGCCAGTCAGCGAAGCCACGAGCCGCTGGGCAGCGTCGCAGCCTGGTCCGCTGTCGTCGAACCAGATCTGCAGTTCGCCTGGTCTGGACTCTGGGATGGCGACGTCGCAGGTCCCGTCCTGCGGGTTGAAAGGGCGCAGGTCCCTGCCTAGCCCGCGGGAGTCGGGCTGGATGGCGTCTGCTAATTCGGGTGACATCGCGACGAACCTGCCTATGAGTCGTCCAGAGAACCGGACCATCCCGTTGTCGGGCAGTTCAGCGATCCGCAGAGGTATGGTGGCGCCTTCGCCGGTACCGGCGGGGAGGGTCTCGGTGCGGGCCAGCCCTTTCACGCCGGTGAGGGTTTGGATGTGGAATTCCTTGCCGCTTGTGGTCAGCGCACCGACGAGTACCTCCACGATGTCGCCAACGGACAGGGTCGACCGCGCGGCAGGATCGAACAGCCTGACCGCGAACGCCTCCATTTCGGCGTCCGCCTCGTCGACGAACACGGGCACGGACGAGCCGGGGAGGGCGGCGTTGCCGAGCGCTCGGAACAGGTCAGCTTCGCGGGAACGGATGAGTTGCTCCCCAACCGGGGTTTGAACTCTTAACGCTCCGTCCGGGAGGACCGCCATGATCTGCGCGTCGACGCGGCCCTGCGCGACGGTTGCCGTAAACAGTTCGGTGTCGACGACGCGGACATGCGGCGTGAGAACGCGGACCGCTAGCCGCGACACGCGATTGCGGAACCTGGCCGCTTGTACCGGGTCTTCCAGCTTGCTGCTCGTACCGATCAGACGGCGCCAGTCGGCAACCGTAATGACGCCGGTAGCGGCGATTTCGTCGCCTCGCATCTCCCACGGTCCGGTGGGAACGTTGGCGATATCGATGCCTTCCACGCTGACGGTTTCTCGGCGGCGGGTGTTCCAGGTCAACACGACCGGCACGTCCGCACCGAGCTTGATCCGTTCCGGTGACTGGGGCAGATCCCTGGCGTAGATGCGGGATACGAGTGGCGGGTCGCCTGGTTTGACTAAACTTCCATCGGGCTTGATCTGGACGTGGATCGAGTCGCTATACACGTCGACAATGGTTGCGGTGGTCTTGAACGACGCGCGGCCGGCAGAGAGCCGGGTCAAGGCGCGCAGTGTCGCCTCGGTTTGGGACGTACCGTTCCTGGTCGGCAGCGAGCAGTTCGAAGTTCCAGGAGTCGCCCGGCCGGAAGGCTCGCATTTGCGGGTATCGCAGGCCGGTGCCGATGTGGAACGGGTCTATCGCGGTGGTGAGGGTTGACCCGGCGTGCCTGGCGATGAGGACGGGTTCACGGTCGCGGGGGAAGACGCGGATACTGTCGAACTGGAAGATCGCGCTCTCGTGAAGGTGTTCCTCCACGAATGCGGCCAACACCTGGGGTCGGGTATCGGGGCGGCAGGTGACCATGCCGGACTCATCGACGTGCGAGACGACGACCTCGAACGCGTCCAGCGGGGTCTGGTTGCGGTACGCCGGGTCCAGCTGCGCGGGTAGTTCGAGTACTGGGTTCAGGGCTTGCGCGTCCGTGTCCTTGACTGGCGCGTCGTCCGGGTCCGGGTCGTCGACCGGATCGGTTTCAAGCTCGACGGCCTCCTCGGAGGCGGCGTCGAACCTGCCGCCGGCGTCGGTGATCACCTCTTCTTCGTCGTTTTGCCCGGGGTCGCCCTCGGTGTCGCCGTCGTCCTTGTCTTCGGTCTCGATGGTCGGGTCCGGTGTGGGTGCTAATGCAGCAAGTAGCCGCAAGCGGCTGGCCGCGCCTTGCCCTGTTGGCATCAGGTCAGCGAGGAAGCGGTCGCCCGGTATGACGGTGGTCAGGCGGGTGTGCGGTCCAAGCGGGATCCGTGCTACGGCCGCTAGCCAGTCGTCACCGTCGAAGATCAGCTCTTGCGGTACGGCGACGCAGAACGTCGCGAGCAGCACGCGTTCTGGTGGGGCAAGAGGTGTCGAGAAGCGGCTGCGTACGTGCCGGTCGAGGAGCACGAGGTAGACCGACTCGCCGGGCAGGTGTCGGCTGACCCATGAATCGTCATCCAGCGCTGGCGGGGCGGCGCTGTGCATTGCGGCGACGACGGCCTGGTCCGACCGCGGCCCGACCGCTGGTGACAGGGAGGCGATCACGCTGCTGCGCTCGTCAGCGGGCGCGGCGGAGCGCGCGGAGTAGATCGAGTTGGGGCTTGCCCAGGCGATTGCTGCTCGCAGCCGGGGCAGGAGCCGCGGGTCGAGGCGGCGGATCTTCGACGATCTGGTCTTGGCCATGAGCGGTTCGAGCAGTTGCATGCGCTCGCGGGCGAGGGCGTCCATGACGTCGGGGTCGACGTAGTGGCGGCGCGCCCACGCGAGCTGGCGGTCACGGTCGGGCTGGGCTTCCCATCCCGACCAGATCCGGCAAGCTACGTCGACATCGTCGGTTGCTCCAGCTAGAAGGGCCTTGTGAACGTCGTTGACGTGGAGTTTCGCCGTCGCGGGCCATTTCGTGGACCACGACAGCATCTTGTTCCGGATGTCGGTCGACTTCGCTGCCAGCACGGTGGCGGCCTCGACCGCGCAACCTGCCTGGTCTGCAGTAATCAGGATTGCGGCGTCGTCGAACGAGGCGCGAGTTGATGCAAGCTCTCGCCCTACTGGCGTCGGGTCACCGTGCTCGTCGATGGCGCCGATCGCGCGCAAGGCGGCGATGGTCCGGATGACCTCGCCGGCGGGCGGCCCAGGTGCCAGCCAGGTCAGCGAGTTCGGGTCGGACACTCCAGCGACGGATGCGGCAAGCAGGACTGCAGGTAGTGGCGCGCGGGTGATCTCGGGCGGCGTTTCGCAGTCCAGGCGACCGAGCTGCGCTTCGCTGTAGAGACAGTGCCATATGCCTGGCTGGGTCCGGCCCGCTCGGCCGCGCCGCTGCCGGAGCCCGTGCTGCGAATGGGGAACCTGCTCCATGGACTCGGTTACGGTCGCGGAGTCCCACCGCTTGCGGTTGATGAGGCCGCTGTCGACGACGTGCCGTATGCCTTCGATCGTGAGTGAGGTTTCGGCGAGGTTTGTCGAGTAGATGACCCGGTACTTCGTATCCTTCCGCCGGGAGTCGGGATCCAATGCCCGGCGGCGTTGCGCGGCGGGCAGCTCACCGTAGAGCGGGAGAAGTTCGATGGTCTTGGAGGCTGCTTCGAGGACTGGGTCGGCCTCGATCAGCTTCCGGGTGGCTTTGATCGCGTCTTCGATCGGTGTCTTGCCCGTCAGGAAGGTGAGAATGTCTCCCTGGTAAGCCTCCACGTCCTCCGGGATATCGGCGGGCCTGGTTCCGTCGATCATCCATCGAAGGATTTCCGTGACGGTCGAGACTGCCCGGGCCGGCATCTGGGCAGGCCAGGACGCGGGCGGGAGTTCCGGGCCGGCCCACCACCGCTCGTGGACGGGATGGATGCCTTTGCTGCGCATCGTGGTGACGTATACAGGGAAGTCGGGTTCGAAGAAGTTCCTGAACGTGTCGGTGTCGATGGTGGCTGAGACGATCAAGACCTTCAGGTGCGGCAGGCTATGCAGCTCCCTGCGCAGCAGCGCCAGGATCAGGTCGATGTTCAACGACCGCTCGTGCGCTTCGTCGATGACCACGGTGGACACCTCGTGAAGCGCGCCCTTGCGGATCATGTTCACCAGCGTGCCGTCGGTGAGGTACACCAGTTTGTTGCGCGAGTCGGACTTGTCCTTGTTCTTGGAGTTCTCGTACCCGATGTCCGTACCCGGGCCGGCGGTGGATCCGTGCAGCGTCTCGGCGACGTACTGCGGGATCCCGGTGGACGCTTCAATGCGGGGCTGGGTGACAACGATCTTCCCGTACCGGGTCAGGTGATCTTCCGGGAACGGGGCCGGAGGCACCATCAGCCGCCACGGCAGGAAGGTTGACTTCCCGGACCCGGTGCCTGCCACTACGACCGCGACCTGCTTCGTTTTCATTTCAGTGAGCAGCGTGACAATCTCGTCGTCCTGGATGCCGAACGTGTCCGCGGCCGGCGGGACGAACCCGTCGATCCGGCGCTGTTCATGCAGGCGTACGGGCCGGTCCAGCTTCCCGAACCGGCCAGCTTTCAGGCCAGTTCCGGGAAGCGGTATCCCGGGTTCCATGTCCAGGTACTTCACGGCAAGCCGCGAGATGGCGCGACTGTGCTCGACGCGGTGCTTGACGCATCTCTCCGGCGGTGACTGCCCCCGCGCGAGGTCGTCCAGTCGTGAGCGTTCGGAGTACAACAGCGGCTCGCCGCATTCCTTGCAGGCCACTTGCCAGTCGCGCGGCATCAGAGGTTCTCGATCTGCGGCCACGGGGTGCCGTTCCGTAGGCCGCTGCGTGCTGGGAAGCGGGGGTGGATTCGCAGCGGCCGGGTGGCGGTGACCTGCGCGACCGCCCGGTAGAAGCCGATGGCTGCCGGTTCGTAGCCGGTGTGGGTGAGGACGATATCGGTGACACCCCGATCGATGAGCGCGTGGAGTCTGGGGACGCTGTCCCGGTAGCAGTAGGCGTCTGATTCGGCTTGCGACCGTCGGGGCACTGACACGAGCCGGTTCCGGAACCAGTAACCGGCAACCTCGGCGTCCAGGTCGGTGTGCCGGATGCTCATCAATCCAAGGTGCACGGTTTCCCCGCCGTGGGGCCCGCTCACGGGAAGAGGCCCGAACTGGAACGGTTCCGCTTCGCTTGCCTCCGTCGCATACATGATGCGCAGCGAGCCCGCAGGCGCGCAAGGGTGGTGCAGCTCGCGGAGCACCTCGGTGAGCACGTCGTGTTTCGCTTGCGAACCGACCGGCCACGGCTCGCCGGTCGATACGGCGGTCCGGATTTGTCGGCGAAGGACCTCGGCACTGCGCAGCCGACGCGGGTCTTCCGCAAACACGGCGTCTGCGGTTCGGGGGAGGTCGGCGAGCCTGGCCGCGAGGTCAGGGTTGGGCGCGATGTTACGAGCGGCGACGGGCCGGTCCGGGCGTGACGCGGCGCGGGCGACGCCCTGGCCAGCGCCGACGTCCGGGTCGAGAGTGATCACGAGCCCTGACCGTTCTGCGATTGCCGCCTGGCACGCCTGTACGAACTCGACGCCGAAGGCGGCTGATCCGTCCAGCGCGCCCGTGACCTCGGCCATGAAGTTTGCGACACGCTCGGGTGGATGCACGTTGCTGCTCCGAGTTCCGCCCATCCACGCGAGCAAGTCGCCGGCATCGAGCCGGGCCAGCCTGGTCCCGATCTTGCGGGCTCCCCGCTCGACGGTCGCGCAGGCAAGGCGGTACCTCGTGCGGTCGTCGCTGCCAGCCTCGCCGGTGCGGACTCGCCGCTCGACAACGTTAAGGACGTCGACGGCAGACCGGAAACCCTCGGTATCGACACCGTCTTGGCCGGGCCACGGGCCGTGCGGGACGCTCCACAACGTCGCGATCATTGCCGTGACATCCGGGACCGGTTCAGCCGCGCAGCGATCGCCACGTCCATGCTGGTCGTGTAGTCGGGAGCGGCGAGCACGGTCACGCCCGCGCCCTTCGCTGCCTGGTAGAAAGCCGCGAGATGGTGGCTGCGAGCGAGCGCGTCCGCCGGAACCAGCGCTACTTCGCCCGGCGACATGTGAGACACGATCGCCGGCCCATATTCGACCAGCAGATCCGTGTCAAAGGCGAGCGCCCGCACGGTCAGCGGGGTCAATGACGGTTCAGGCCCGGCCAGCCGGGGCCAGCCCACGCGTGCGGGCTCTCCCCCACCGGTCGCAAAGGTGACTGCGCTGAGGGGCGGGTCGGCCGGGGCGGGCGGCCGGGCGTCTGAAACGTCAACGGTGACCTCGCGGCGGGTGTCGTCCTCATCGGACGCCGAAACCTGCCCGATGCGTTCCAGGTAGCGCAGCAGCGACGACAGCAGCATCGCTGATCGGATCACTTGCTGGTCGGCGAGGTAGCGGAGCCGGTCAGTCGCGTCGACAGCGCCGGTCAGGATCCGGGTGGGGTCGTCCGACCACCGGAGCACAATCTCGACGTCGAGCGCCGGCCAGGCACCGGTGCTGACGGCAGCGCAAATCGTGGGTTTGGGGAAGGGCGCGTCGGCCATCAGACTGCGCAAGGAATCCGGAAGTCGGGTTGCCGCTACCAGCAGCCGCTCGCCGGTGTCGTGGTCCCAGCCCGTCGCTTTCCAGTCCAGGCTGACGCCGTGTAACGACGCCCATTGAATGATGCTCGATGGGATCCGCTGGCCGATCCGGTCGGTTCGCTGGGCGTCTAGCTTGCCATTGAACCGGCTGCGGCGGACGAAGTTAACCGCGAGGCTTCCACCGGCCTGATGCGTTTCGGTCAGCACAGTCGTCAAGGCCCACCGCGTTCCCGCGCCTGCGGCGAACGAGGTCAGGGCCGCGGTCGCGAAAACAGCGACGTCATGCTCATTGGTGTCGCGGTTGTGCCGGGTCTGCAACAACCCGACGATGACGTTCTGCGAGCACAACCGGCGTGTCGACCACTCGTCTGGCCGCAACAGGACGGTCTCGGTCTCGGTTCCTGCGGCGGTGACCTCCTCGACGATCGCGGCCATCGCGTGCACATCATTTCGCCAGTCGTAGACGAAGTCGTTGAATGTCCTGGCGACCTCGATCCGCAGGTCCGGCCGGTCGAGGTCGATCAGGACGACCCAAGAGCCGCCCGCGGCTACCACTAGGCAATGCATCTGGCGTTCGGGAAGCAACTCGACCGGCAGCAGGTCCTCGCCAAAGCTGGGTTCACTGAGCCGCAGAAGCATCAACAGGTCGAGCGCGTCCTCGCGGTCCCCGGGCGACGCGTCGTCTCGCCGAGGACGCAGACCTAGCAGCGCCCGGTTCATGCCCGTGATCGTCCCGCACTCGAGGACCCAGGAGGTCCAGGCAGCCGGCAGCGGGTGAGCAAAAAACTCTTGGACCAGGCCCAGGTCCGCGTCAGCTGGCAAGTCACGCGCGGTCGAGATCAACCGGCGGTCATTGGTCAGGGCCGTCCATGGGGACTTGTGCGTGCTCGATCCGCCGCGCGGCGCAGTTCTCGGTTTCCGGTCGCTCATCATGATTCCCCGACAACGCCGGTAGCCACGTTCGGTCCAACCGGGGCGGCCATCGTGTCCCGATATAGCGCGCATACAGCGGCGATGTCGGCAAGCACATCGATGGGCTTGCCGACCGCGCTCAGACGCCCGGTCTCCGATATCTCGAAGACTTGCGCCTGCTTGTTGATCAGGTCGACCTTCATGACCTGGCCGAACGCCTTACCCCCCTCGAGCGGGGAGAGGAACTCGGCCCGTGTCGAGTAGTACTGCTCCAGGTTCTGACCTTTGCTCATCGAAGGCGTCGACAGGTCGCCCGACGGCGTGATCGTGGACGTGCTCTCGGACGCCGTCGCTTTCACGTTCAGGCTGGTGAACCGGTTGTCGGGGGTGACAGCAACGAAGTCTTCCGGGTTCATCCTCGTAGGTTTCCCGACGATGCCCGGTACAGCACCTTTCAAGTCATCCTGCGACACGAGGACTTCGTATCCGCTGCGAGCCAGCGCTCGCATCGCTACCTGTTCCCCGAGGTTGCCGATTGCGACGGTGTTCCTCGCTATGCGCCACGCCTCAATGCGGTCGTTGATCGCCGTCTCGGTTGCCAGGCTCACCGCCGCCCGCTTCGGCGCGGGCCCGGACTTTAGCGATGGCTGTCCCGCAGTGGTTGCGGAGCCAGCGCGTCCTGGCGACCGCCCGCCGGTCCGGTCCTTCATCGGCGACTTGACCGCCGGCTGTTTGCCCGGCGGAGCTGCGTCTTGGCTGGCGGTCTGGGGCGTACCGACCCAATCCATACCAAACAATGTGAGGATGGCGCGCGCGACCAGCTCGCCAACCGACTCGTCGCAGCCCATGCGCACCCCCTTATCGCAGTCTTCGAATTATGACCCAGAGAGCGAACGAACGGCAGTCACAACGTCGTCCCCTGGCTGTCGGAACGGACTCACCGCTCACGAAAGGTGCGGCTGCCGCCGGAAGATTGGCAGAAGTCAGCAGGACCCGAGGTCCTTGGTTCTGGCGACCAGTTCGGCGATGCGGTTCTCGATGTCGTCGAGGGCGTCGGCCAGCGGTGCGAGCTGGCGTACGGCGTCGATCTTGCGTTGGTTGGCGGCGGCCCAGTCCCACACCGGCGTCGCTGCTGGCGACGCTAGTTCGGGTGCCATTTGCTGTGAGTCAAGAGCCGCGACGAACTCATCGACGCGCAGTGTCTTGTGGTGGGCGAGGCCGGTGTCGGCCTGCCGGGCCAGCCGGGAGGTGGAGTGCGGGCTGAGCGGCCGGATCGGGAGGGGCAGGTGTCCCCACTGGTTGATCGGCGGGAACATCGGCGCGTCGAGGGTCCTGTCGTCGATGGGTTTCGGGGCGTGGCAGGGGTGGTGGCTAGCGGCGGTCACCACCTCGGCGTCCTTGAGCAGTGTCTTGACGCTCTTGTGCTGGACCTCGGTGTCCAGGACGCGGCGCCACCGCACCAACGCGCACGGCCCGCACAGCACCGGATCCGCAGCCGGCACGACGACATGCGCGGTGCCGTGCTGGTCGGTGATGATCGCGGTCCCGTCGGCGATGTGGAGCTGGTCGACGGTGAGCCGGGGAAGCTGCCGGTACGGGATCGACGTCTGCGCGGCGAGGGTGAGCAGTGCGCGGTCCCGTCGGCCGAACAGCCCGGCGGTCCAGCCGTGGGAGGGCAGCAGCCGCATCAGCATGTCGACCTGGCCGGGGTCGACCAGCTCCCGCGCAGAAAATCCGGCTACCTGCGTCGGGTCGGCGGGTACGGGATGGCCGGCGGCGCGGTGGTGGTGTGTGATGGCGGCGAGCCGGCGGCGGATGGTCGCGGGTGCTCCGGGGCAGGCGGCGTTGAACGCGGTGGTGGTGGCCCAGTCCGCAGGCAGTGCGCTCCGGTCGGTGGCGGTGCACCAGTCGGTGAACAGCGCCCAGTCCGCCGCGTACCCCGCCCGCGTATTAGCGGACAGCATCTTGCCGGTGACCGCAGACATCGGTGGACTGGCGACGTACCGGTATTCCGGCAGTGCAGTATTCGGACCGTCAGTGCTCTCGTTGGGCGTCATCGTCATCCTGGGCTTGGACCCGTGCGGTGATGTAGTCCG
>JAABUT010004754.1_pt1 | contig 10533 bp, 6 predicted proteins | sample 5559281 | NCBI WGS metagenome assembly JAABUT01 (sample SAMN10711880, study PRJNA513359) | rock metagenome | isolation source: Antarctica rocks | place: Antarctica: Victoria Land, Ricker Hills nord | collected 2016-01-04 | reverse complement strand
CCTCACCGCCGCGATCGGCACCTTCATCGACGCCTGGAACGAACGCTGCGAACCGTTCGTCTGGACCAAGACCGCCGACCAGATCATCGACCGCGCCACCCGCGGTAAACACACTTCAATAGCGCGATCTTCCTTGCCGACAGTCGAGATCGCATCCTTGTGCGTTCAGCGATGCCTTCTCGACGGCGTCGACGGCGCGAGTGACGACCTCACTGGTCGCGTGCGCCGCTTCTTCTGTCGACTGCGAGGTGCGGGCGCCGACGTCCGAGACCAGTCGCTCGAGGTTGAACGTGTCCTGCACGCCGCCCGCGGTTGCGATGGCGCGGGAGCCGACGGCGAGTGCTTGAGTGATGAACGTCGTGAAGTTAACGCCGCCGCACTCGTCCTCGCTGACCGCCGGGCCGCGGACTCCCGTGGACCAGCGCCGCGATTCTGCAACGACGGTCGGGTTGTCGATGTTGAGGTTGTGGATGATGAGCGCCGGGACGGTCCGGTCGTACAAGACGGCGGACACTGCCGCGTCGGGCTGAGTGTTCATGCGGATGCTTCTTCCTGAAACTAGCGCGTGGGACTCATTGGGTTCGCCGGTCGGCGCTGTTTTAGGTTCAGCCACTTGCGTGGATCCAGTCAACGCTTAACATGATAAGGGGGCTTATCTGCTGTGGGCCCCGGAAATTAGCCACCTGCCCTTAGGCTGTGCCCAATCGAGATTGCGGAAGGAGGTAGTGGAGTGGTCCAGCAGACATTGACGTTGACCGACATCGCCGAGCTTGCTCACGTGCAGCGGCCCGTCGTATCGATGTGGCGTCGCCGTCCGCGGACGCGGGGCGGTGTTGAGGTTTCCTTCCCTCAGCCTGTGTCGGCCACCGGCGGCATCGAGCGCTTCGACCGCGACGAGCTCGTCACCTGGCTGGAGACGACAGGCCGCGGCAACAACGACGAAGCGCGGCAGGACGCACCAGCGGTTTCCGTTCCCGCCGGCGTCGATGGCGAGGACATAGTCGCGCTGCTCTGCCTGCACGCGATGACTGGCGACGAGCTGGACGGTCTCACCAAGTCGCAACTGGTCGAGCTCGCCGAACGCGCCGACGCGCACGACCATGTCGTACTCCGCGAGGTGCGTGTCCTTACTGATGCGCCGGACCTGACGCGCTACGTCGATGATCTCGTCGAAGCATCGTTCGGCCTCGACGATGCGTTAGTCCGCCTCGAATCCGGACGGCTGCGGCGCCAAGCTGGAGGTCGAGGCCTGACGGAGGACGTCGTCGAGCTGGTGCGCGCAGTGGCAGCCGCCTGTCGCGTGCATCTAGGCGACGAGGCGGTCGCGCTCGTGCCCCCGGCGGATTACCAGCTCACTCGAGATGTCGCCGAGGGCTTCGCCGGCCTTCGCCTTGATCCCGACGACCCGGCGACGCGGGCGCACCGGCGTCGCGCGCGGATCAGCGGCGTCGACCTCCTGGACGACGCCGCGGCCACCGTTCGAGTGCTGTCCATCGTCGGCAAACCTGCCACCGATGCACTCGACGCCGTCGATAACCTCGCTATATCCCTCGGGCCTAGCGACATCGGTATCGTTGTCGGCTCTGCTGCGGTGCTGTGTGACCGCCTCCTGAGCGATGCCGAGCTACGGCGATCGCAGACACTTCGTCCGGGCAATCTGACGATAGCGATTCGCCTGCCCCGAGGACTTTGGAAGGGCGCTCACCGCCAGAGCCTCGCGCTGTGGGTCCTCCATGGCAGTCGCGGCGCTCAGTGGCTCCACGCGGCTGATCTGGACTCGGTCGTGGTCGACCTAGACGACTTGGCTTCGGATGTCACAGGTGCTCTCGAACTCTCCGGTGGACGTGCCTACCGCTACGCCCGCCGGGCTGATCTCGTGCCCGTGCTCGCCGGCGCACCTGTTGTGCCACGCGGCGTTCGCGCCCTACGCGTTGGCAACGTCGGCTTTGCGGCTCACCTCGACCGGATCCATGCGGCCACCCTCACAACCAGCGTCGAGGTAGCCGGCTATGACCTCGCCGTCGCACCGGCCCCCGCCCAGATCGTGCTGCGGCAGCGGTCTCTCGCCGAGGTCGCTGCGGCCGGTCACCTGGCGGTAAAACGTGGCAGCCGTATCGACGTCAACCACGCGGGCGCGGTCGGGACTGTGCGGGTCCTCGTCGCCGACGGCAGTTTGGACCACCTTCGACTTGACCCGCTCGACGCAGAGCGACACTACCCGCGTGCGGTGCGAACCGAGCCCGGAGACGTCGTGTTCGCACATCAGCCTCGCCCCGCCGCGCAGGTCGACACCGAAGGAGGCGCGCTGGTGGCTTCTCCGAGCCGGATCATGCGGCTTCAGCCAACTGCGCCGTTCGGCCCGTACGTCCTCGCCGCACTTGTCAACCAACTCGCGGCGGGCGGCAGTGAGTGGCAGACCTGGAGCGTCCCCGACCTGCCGGCCTCCGAAAGCGCTGCCCTCGACGCGGCGCTCAAGAACGCCACGCATCACCTGGCTGAGCTCCGCCGTCACGAGCGGGCCGTCCAGGACCTCACGAGGAGTCTCATCGAGGGCGTGGCCGCAGGAGCGGTCACCCTCGACCCCACCATCACCGAGAGAGCAAGCTGACATGCCACCCCGCAAGAAGTCCGAACCCGAAGCGCCCTCGACAATGAAGGAGCTGAAGGACACCCTGTGGAAGGCGGCGGACAGGCTCCGCGGCTCGCTGTCGGCCAACCAGTACAAGGACGTGATCCTCGGCCTCGTCTTCCTCAAGTACGTCTCGGACGCCTACGACGAGCGCCGCGAAGCTATCCGTGCCGACCTCGCTGCTGAGGGGTATGACGAGGAGCAGACCGCCGACCTAATCGACGACCCCGAGGAGTACCAGGGCTACGGAGTCTTCGTCGTGCCGCCCGAGGCACGCTGGACGTATCTCGCAGAGAACGCCAAGGGCAAACCTGCTGCCGGCGTCGAGCCGGCCCGCACAGCCGGCGCGCTGGTCGATGAAGCGATGGACTCGATCATGACCGCAAACGAAAGCCTGCGTGGCACTCTGCCGCGCCTGTTCAACCGCGACAACATCGACCAACGCCGGCTCGGTGAGGTGATCGATCTGTTCAATAGTGCCCGGTTTAGCCGCCAGGGCGAGCACCGCGCGCGCGACCTGATGGGCGAAGTCTACGAGTACTTCCTCGGCAACTTCGCCCGCGCGGAGGGCAAGCGCGGTGGCGAGTTCTTCACGCCGCCGTCGGTGGTCAAGACAATCGTCGAGGTGCTCGAGCCCAATAAGGGCCGGGTCTATGACCCGTGCTGCGGATCTGGCGGCATGTTCGTCCAGACCGAGAGATTCATTTACGAGCACGACGGCGACCCGAAGCAGATCTCGATCTACGGCCAAGAATCGATCGAGGAGACCTGGCGAATCGCGAAGATGAACCTGGCCATTCACGGCATCGACAATAAGGGACTCGGTGCCCGGTGGGGCGACACCTTCGCCCGCGACCAGCACGCCGATCTACAGATGGACTTCGTCCTCGCGAACCCGCCGTTCAACATCAAGCACTGGACGCGCAATGTCGAGGATCCGCGCTGGAGGTACGGCGTCCCACCGGTCACTAACGCCAACTACGCCTGGATCCAGCACATCCTGTCCAAGCTTTCACCAGGCGGTACGGCCGGCGTGGTGATGGCAAACGGCTCGATGTCGTCGAACTCCAATGGCGAAGGCGACATCCGGGCCCAGATCGTCGAGGCGGACCTCGTCTCGTGCATGGTGGCGTTACCGCCGCAACTGTTCCGCACCGCGGCCATACCGGTATGTCTTTGGTTCTTCGCCAAGGACAAGACCGCCAGCAAGCAGGGTTCGATCGACCGTGCCGGTCAAGTGCTCTTCATCGACGCCCGTGAGCTTGGCTTCATGGTCGACCGTGCTGAGCGTGACCTGACCAACGACGAGGTCGTCCGCATCGGCAACACCTTCCATGCCTGGCGTGGGCCCCCCACCGCCGTGGCCAAGAGCCTGGCGTACGAAGACATCCCAGGTTTCTGCAAGTCGGCGACGCTGGCTGAGATCAAGGCAGCCGACTATGCCCTCACTCCAGGGCGGTACGTCGGAGCTGTCGATGCCGCGGGTGACGGCGAGGACGCCGAGGTGAAGATGTCTCGACTCACCAACGAGCTCATCGACGCTTTCGACGCATCCGCCCGGCTGGAGAAGGTTGTGCGTACGCAGCTGGAGCTTCTCTCATGAGTGGTGCGCCCGCACTCGGTGACGTGCTCGAACTGTTCATCGATAACCGTGGAAAGAATCCGCCCTTTGAGAGTTCGGGAGTGCCGCTGCTCTCCGGGAGGTCAATTACTGACCACGGGATCGACATGAACGCCACGCGCTTCGTCTCACAGGAGACGTATCAGCAGTGGATGCCGCGGCCGCTTCGCAAGGGCGATTTGATCTTGACGAGCGAGGCACCGCTCGGCCGGGTTGTGCTGGTTGATACAGACGCACCAATTGCGCTTGGCCAGCGAATCTTCGGAATGCGTGGACGCCAAGGGGTCCTCGACACGAGATTCTTGTATTACTTGTTTATGACGCCACGGGTGCGTGCCGATCTTGCGGCGCGCGCGACGGGAACGACTGTTCTCGGCATTCGCCAGCCAGAGCTCATGAAGATTCGGATCCCTGCGCCCGCATATCCACAGCAGCGGGCGATCGCAGAGGTGCTGGGTGCGCTCGACGACAAGATCGCCACGAACGATCATCTGTCGAGGGCGGCGCTGGCACTTGCTGAGGCAACATTCAAACGGTGCGTACTCCAATCCACCTACGCGAGCGCGCTGGGCGAGGTTGCTACGACGATGTTGGGCGGGACACCCAGTCGAGTCCGGCCCGAGCTGTGGAATGGAGGGACGGTGCCGTGGATAGCATCAGGAAAGGCGAACCAAGACCGGATTCTCGAACCGTCAGAGTGGATCACTGAGGAAGCGCTCGCGACCAGCGCCGCTAAGTTGATGCCACAAGGTGCGACCGTGATCGCGATTACCGGAGCCACCCTGGGACAGATCGCCAGGCTGGAGATCGCGACGTCGGGCAACCAATCGCTTGTGGGCATCTGGCACGACGATCCTGCGTTGAATGACTGGATCTACTTCGCCGTTCGTCAGGAGATCGACGAGCTTCTGAAGCACGCGACGGGCGCGGCGCAGCAACATGTCAACAAGGGCGCCGTCGATGCGCTGCAAATTCCGGTTCCATCCGGCGAGATGTTGAGCGAGTGGGGGACCTATACGCGGTCTTTGCTTGACGCGGCCGCGCAAGCAGATCGTGAGTCGATCCGGCTTTCGGCTACCCGTGACGGACTGCTACCGCTGCTGATGTCAGGAACGGTCCGCGTGCGGGACGTGGAGCGCATCGTGGAGGGACGTGCCTGATGGTTAGCGAGGCTGAGTGGGAGGACATCGCGCTCGAGCGGCTGTTTGAGCACGGCTGGGACACGCTCCACGGCAACCAGGTTGCGCCCGGAACCGAGGGCGGGCGGACGTCGTGGGACGACATCGTGCTGCGCGGCCGGATGCTCGGTGCGATGCGCAGGCTGAACCCGCTCATGCCTGGCGAATACCTGGAACAGGCGCTGGCTGAGATCGTGGCGCCGACGTCGCAGGACGCGATAGCCGAGAACTACCGGCTGCACGACATCCTGGTGCGCGGCTATCGCGGGATCAGCTACATCGACAGCGACGGCATCGATCAGACTCCGACCGTTCGGCTGGTCAGCCACATGGTCGAAGACAACGAGTTCCTCGCGGTGAATCAGGTGACCATCCGTTCGAGGGAATTCGACCGGCGCTTCGATGTCGTGCTTTACCTCAATGGCATGCCGGTCGTCGTGGTCGAACTCAAGAAGGCAGGTGCCGAGCGCGCCGACCTGTCGTCGGCGCATGCCCAGCTCGGCACCTACCTGCGTGAGTTCCCGATGGCCTTCCGCTTCTGCGTTCTGTCAATGATCAGCGACGGCATCACCGCTCGCTACGGCACGCCGTATACGCCACTCAACCACTACTCGCCGTGGAACGTCGATGACGACGGCCGACCGGTGAAAGCCACCACTGACCCGGAAGACACCAACCTCGGCGTAGAGCTGGAATACCTGCTCGACGGTGTGTGCAATCAGGAGCGGTTCCTGCAATTGCAACGCAACTTCGTCGCCTTTGATGGCGGCGCCGAGGGTTACGCGAAACGGATCGCCAAGCCGCACCAGTACTTCGCCGTCACCAAGGCAGTCGGTACGACCGTCGCCGCCGTCGAGAGCAACGGCAAGGCCGGCGTCGTCTGGCACACCCAAGGCTCGGGCAAGTCGATGGAGATGGAGCTCTACGCCCACCTGGTCAGCCTGCAGCCCAAGCTGAAGAACCCGACGATGGTCGTCGTCACCGATCGCACCGAGCTGGACAGTCAGCTCTTCGAGACGTTCAACCGTTCGCGGCTGCTCGCCGAGACTCCGGTCAAGGCGACGACCCGCGGTCAGCTACGGGACGAACTGCGAAACCGCGCCACCGGTGGCATCTACTTCACCACCCTGCAGAAGTTCGGGCTCACCGAGAAGGAGCGCCAGGCCGGGCTCGATCACCCGCTGCTCAGCGAACGGCGCAACATCATCGTGATCGTCGACGAGGCGCACCGCAGTCACTACGACGAGCTGGACGGGTTCGCGCGGCACATTCGCGACGCGCTGCCGAACGCGGCATTCATCGCGTTTACCGGCACGCCGATCTCCTTCGCCGATCGCAACACCGAGGAAGTGTTCGGCAGAGTCATCGACACGTACGACCTCACCCGCGCAGTCGAGGACGGCGCGACCGTTCCGGTGTACTTCGAGCCCCGGCTCATCGCGGTGAAGTTGGCAGGCGAAGTCACGGACGAGGAATTGGACGTGGCTGCCGACGAAGCCACCGTCGGACTGGACGAAGTTGAGCGCGACCGGATAGAGAAGTCGGTCGCCGTGATCAACGCGGTTTACGGCGCGCCGGCGAGGCTCACCGCACTGGCCGCCGACATCGTCGAGCATTGGGGCCGGAGGTCGGCAGCGATGCTGCCGTTCATCGCATCGCTCGGCAAGACATTCATCGTCGGGGCGACTAGGGAGATCTGCGCGAATCTGTACGAGGAGATCGTCAAGCTTCGGCCGGACTGGCACGACGACGCAGTCGACAAGGGCGTCGTGAAGGTCGTCTACTCCGGCTCGGCGTCTGACGAGGGTCGCGTCGCGAAACACGTTCGGCGTGACGCCCTAAACAAGGTCATCCAGAAGCGGCTCAAGGACGCCGACGATCCGTTGCAGATCGTCATTGTCAAGGACATGATGCTCACGGGCTTCGATGCGCCGCCGCTGCACACACTGTACCTGGACCGGCCGCTCAAGGGCGCGCTGCTGATGCAGACCCTGGCACGCGTGAACCGCACGTTCAGAGGTAAGCCGAGCGGGCTCCTCGTCGCCTACGCACCACTAGCCGACAACCTCAGCCAGGCGCTCGGCGAGTACACCAATACCGACCGTGCCGAGAAGCCGGTCGGTCGCAACGTGGACGAGGCCGCCGCTCTCACCAGAACCCTGATCGAGACCCTCGACGAGATCTGCGCGGGTTACCCGTGGCGGAACAAGCTGCACGGGGACACGAAGAGCTGGATCAAGGCGGCCGTCGGGCTCACGAACTACCTGCGGTCACCGTCGACCCCGGGAAACGAGATCGTCGAGGGTGAGGAGACGCTGGGGAGGCGGTTCCGGAAGCTCGCGAACCAGCTCGCCCGATCGTGGGCGCTAGCGACCGGCAACGAGACGCTTGTCGACCTGCGGACCGCCGCACGGTTCTACGAAGAGGCCCGCGTGTGGATGGGCAAGTTCGACGCTCAGGAGCGGCAAGCGTCGGGTGAGCCGGTCCCCGAGGAGATTCAGCGGATGCTGTCCACCCTCGTCGCATCTTCTACGGCAACCGGCGAAATCGTCGACATCTACGACGCTGCGGGTCTTCCCAAGCCGTCGCTGTCCGAACTCGGACCCGAGTTCCAGCTCAAGGCGCAGAAGGCCGAGAACCCGCATCTCGCGATCGAGGCGTTGCGTGACCTGCTGACCGAGGAGGCGACGAAGGCAACGCGCAACAACCTGACGCGGCAACGAGCATTTTCCGAGCGGCTCAAGGAACTGATGAATCGCTACACCAACCAGCAGCTCACCTCCGCCGAGGTCATCGCCGAACTTATCGAGATGGCCAAGGAAGTGGCCGCCGAAGCCGACCGCGGCAAGCACTTCAAACCGGAGCTTTCGGAGGACGAACTCGCCTTCTACGACGCGGTGAGCGCGAACGAGTCGGCCGTCGAGCTGCAAGGCGAGGATGTGCTCGCGCAGATCGCACGGGAATTGGTTGCAGTGATGCGCCGCGACACTAAGACAGACTGGATGGTGCGCGACGACGTGCGGGCCAAGCTGCGATCGTCGATCAAACGGCTGTTGGTGAAGTACAAGTACCCGCCGGACAAGCAGTCCGAGGCAATCAAGCTCGTCATCGAGCAGATGGAGGCCATGGCGCCCCGATACGCGGTGAGCGGTGAGATGTAGGCGTGGCTCAGCGAGAGGTGGTTACACAGACTCGGCCTGAACACAGCTGCCGCGTCGCTCGGTCGGTGAGTCGGGATCAATGCGACCGAGCGGCCGCGCGAATCAAGACAAACGACGCCGACAAGTTCGAAATGTGTATCTCGCGAGATGGAGGAGGACGATGAGCCAAGCTCCACGACCTGTACCGAGGACTCAGAATCAGCACCAGCTTCAGGAGTTCAAGACACGCTTCGTCAGCGGTACGCAGTACGGTGACACCCTGGTTCGATACCTTGAGCGGTCCGAGTGTGGAATCTGGCGGTACGAACACGACTCTCGAGATGCTCGGCGATGGTGGCTCAACTTCACTTTGCCGCCGAATGTGGCTGAAATGTTTGATGTGCCGCTTGAGATCTAATTGGTGTACGTCGAGTACGAGTCCGTAGAACCGAGGCTGCTGGAGCTATTCCAACAGCGGATCCGGAAGGACGCGAGGGTTGACCCCGGTCTGGTCGCCGTAGCAAGCCTGGACCCGGGCGTTGGGCAGATGGCACGTCGTCGTCGCGGTGAGTTTGCGGTCATCGATCTGACGCTTGGCTCGCTTGGCAAAGACAGCCCGGATATGCGTCATCGGCTGGCTGTCGTGCTCACATCAGTTGACCACTACGACATCACCTCTCCGATTAAGGACCCCGGCGGGTTCTTCGGCCGGAGAGCTGAGTTCGATCGAATCATGTCGGCCCTTGATCGCGGACAGTCGACCGGTGTGTTCGGGCTTCGAAAGACCGGCAAGACCTCACTGCTGAACTATGTGCGAGGTCGTCGAGTGGATGCCGGCCGGCCCGTCGTCTGGGTAGACATCAGCGGTATCAGTGGTGCCCACGACTTTCGCAGGCGCTTCGTCGAGGCGGCATACCAAACTTCGCTAGCGGTCGCTGGCCAACCGGTGCCCGCTTCACGTCTTCGCCTTAGGACCGTCGACAACAACGGAGACCCGAAGGGCACGTCCGAGACCCTCAGGTCCTACTGGCTCAGGGACTTGGAACAGATCTCTGAGCGTGTCGGCGCGCGACTTGAGGTATTCGTCGATGAGATCGACCAGGCAAACCCAGGTCGTTCATTCCTCGGAAGTGACGAGGCAGGGCAGCTCCTGGTTGCCCTGACACAACTTCGCGGCATGATCCAAGACGCCACCCCGGAATCTGGAATGGTGCTCATCTGCGCGGGCGTCGACCCCGCCCTATTTGAGCGCCCGCTGCTGAAGTCGGGCGCGGACAACCTCTTGTACAAACTCGTCCGCCTGATGTTCCTCGCGCCGATGGATCAGGATGAGATGGCCGAGATGGTGCGTGACTTGGGCCGTCGGATGGGCATCCGGATTCGCGACCACAGAGCGATCGAGTTCCTGTTTGCGGAGTACGGCGGGCACCCGCTTCTCAGCCGCAAAGCGTGCTCAATGGCTGCGCGTGAGCGCGCGGCAGATGAGATTCCGTGGCACATGACTCTTGAGGATCTTCAAGCTGTGGCGCGAAGCCGCGGCGACGGGACGCCGCTGCAGCAGGCCTCGGAGATCCTAGAGTCGTTCACTGAGTGGTTCCCGACAGAGGGCGACCTGTTGCGCGCGCTGTGGTCGCCAGATTCCGAAGAGAGCGCTATCGCGCGCCTCGAGATCGAGGAGGAGCCGCGCCACATTGAACATGCAGAGCCGTACGGGCTACTTCTTGCGACCGAACTGACCGCACGAATTCACGCAGTCGAGGTCGCGACTCGTGAGCTCTAGCGCGCGCTGGTTACCAAGTGACATTCGATGGATCGAACACGTCGCCGAACAGCTGATCGACGGCGAAATCGTGCTCGTCCCCCTGTCTGTCAGGCTTGCTTGAGACACCTGCCGTAGATCTTCATCCCTGCAGGGCGAGACTGGACTCCTGAATCTGATGACCTTGACGACTGCTGTGCTGATGC
>JAABUT010004753.1_pt1 | contig 10535 bp, 9 predicted proteins | sample 5559281 | NCBI WGS metagenome assembly JAABUT01 (sample SAMN10711880, study PRJNA513359) | rock metagenome | isolation source: Antarctica rocks | place: Antarctica: Victoria Land, Ricker Hills nord | collected 2016-01-04 | reverse complement strand
ATCAAGGTCAGCGACGAGGAGATGGCCAGCCTCAACATCACCGGCAACAGCTTCCACCCGGAATGGAACTACACCATCACACCGCGAAGACCTGTTTGAAGCGAAAATTGTTGGGCGACACCTATGCTGCAGTTCCACAACCGCATCCGCGAGCAGAAAACGAAGCAATACGATGGCATGACGGTCGGCCTGCTGCATGACCACGATTTGCTGCGCAACCGGGTGGTGCGCGAGGCCGCATTCCATTTTCCAAAGTCCTACATGACGGCGCGCCGTCTGGCGTTGCAGGCGCTGCTCGCCAAGCAGACAGCACAGCAAACGTGGCGGCTCGGTGGGCGTGCCGTGCCAGCGGTCTCGACCTGATCGCTCAACCAGTCCGCTGAGACCGGCGCTGCCAGCCGTATGGCATCGGCTAGCATGATGCCATGCTGCCTGATGGCAGGGCCGTGGCAACCGTCCCGATGCAAACGGCAGCTCCGTTTTGCGCCATGGGACGTTGCGGTGCATGATCTCTCTGCTAATCTCTCCTAATCGGGATTTGGGATCGGCCAGCACGCGACAGGCCCCGAACAGGCGTGTCGTAGCCGAGGGTCTGACGATGGGAACCGACCAGACGTTGCATCGGGAGAGCAAGGACGGAATGCTCAACTTTGACAAGGGCTGGCGCATGATCCGTCAGTGGCCGATGCTCGCCTTGGGCACAGCGCTGCTGGCGGGCTGCGCTTCACCATACTATCCAGTTTACCCGAACTACCCGACACCGCTCTATGTAATGCCCTCGCCTTACGTCGGCCAACCGGTAGTCCAGACGCCATTGCCCGCTCCGGTTCCGCTTCTTCCAGCGCCGGAGCGTATACCAGAAGCCCTGCCAGAATTGGCGCCAGCCCCCGACGCCTCCATGGCCGCGCCGGAGCCGGAGGCTGAGCCGCCCCCGGACACAGCAGCACCCGCTACCGCGGCACCGGAGAGTGCTGCCCCAGCGCCGCCTGCGGCCCAGGCGGGACGAGGCGCCGACACTCCGCTCCAGGGGTTCCGCCCCATGCGCGGCCAAACGCGCCCGGGAATCTAGCTTCAATGGGAAAGCGGGTTACGCGCGTTACTGCGCATCCCGCAACCGCTGCACGCGCAGCGGCACCGGGGGATGGGAGAAGTTGACCAGCGCATAGAGCGGGTCTGTCGTCAGCGTGCTGGCATTGTCCCGCGACAGCCGCACCAGCGCGGACACCATCGGCTCGGCGCCCACCATGCGGCGCGCGAAGTCGTCGGCCTGGTACTCGTGACGCCGGCTGATCCAGTTACCCGCGATGCCAAGGGCCGGCCCGGCCACCTGCACCACCAGCATGCCCACCACCAAAGCCAGGGCGTCGTCCTGGTGCGCAATGCCGAAGCTGGGCAGCAGCCAGGGCTGCTTGCACAGCCAGCCGATTGCAAAGAATGCCAGGAACAGCAGCACCGTCGTCTGCAGAAGGCCGGTTAGGATGTGGTTCAGCTTGAAGTGGCCCAGCTCATGCGCCAACACCGCCTCCAACTCCGCCTCGCTGTTGCCCGAGATCAAAGTGTCGAACAGCACGATGCGCTTGCTGCGGCCGAGGCCGGAGAAGTAAGCGTTGCCATGCGCCGACCGGCGGGACGCGTCCATGACGAAGAGGTCGGAGGCCTGGAACCCGCAGCGGCGCAGCAGGCCCTCGATCCGCGTGCGCAGCGGACCTTCCAATGGCGTGAAGCGGTTGAACAAGGGCGCGATCCAGCGCGGGTAGACGTCCATCATGGCCAGCATGATCAGGACCAGGCCCAGCCAGGCCCACACCCACCAAGGACCCGGCCGCTGCATCAGCCACAGCAGGCCATATAGCAGCGGCACGCCCAATGCCAGGGAGAGCGCGGCGCCCTTCAGCCTATCCAGCGCGAAGGCGCCGGGCCCGGTCCGGTTGAAGCCGAACCGCTGCTCCACCCCGAAGGTGCGCAGGATGGCGAACGGCAGGTCCAGCACGGAGGACACCGCGCCGGCCGCAACCAGGAACAGCACGCTGCGGGTGAGGCCGCGGGGGACCAGGTGCTCGATCCCGCCATACAGCGCGTCGTAGCCAAACACCGCCCAGCCCAGCGCCACTGCCAGGCCGAACAATGATGCAGCCGTGCCCAGGCGCAGCCGCGCTCGCTCGTAGTCGGCAGCGCGCTGGTGCTCCGCCAGGCTGACCGCATCGGCGAAGCCCGGCGGCACGGCACCACGGTGGCGCGCCACATAGGCGGCCTGGCGTGCGCGCAGCACCAGGCCGAGCCCGGTCATGGCTATGGAAAAGAAGACGAACATGAAAAGCAGGACAGGCATGGGTTCGATATAGGTGCGCAGCCAGACCGCGACGACCACCCGGTCCGGCATCAATCCACCGTTTTGACCCAGCCTGGCCTCAATGGGTGAGGTTGAAGGCGCGCTTGCGAACCCCATCGATGCTCCGCTGCACGCGCCGCTGCAGCCGTACGGCAACCGGCTGGGCGCCGCGCCGATCGGGCGGGCGGACGCCGGTGCTGGAGCCGAAGTCCTCGTTTTGAAGCACCGGGAAGGGACGCACGACATACGGCAAAATGCCGTTTTCCCAGAAGCGGTCCATGGTCTGGTCGATCGGCATGAATATCCGTCGGCCGTAGGCAAGCATGCGCGACGCGCCCTCGCGCCGGATGAGGTAGGCGCCAGTGCCCAGCACATGGGTGCGCAAACGATAGAGCGCCCCGCCGCCGGCCAGCTCCGCGACGCGGGTGCCGAGGAACTTGGCCGACGGCGGGTTATGCAGCTGGGTGCGCTTGGTATCCAGGCGCACCACCAGCCAGTCGTCGAGACGGCAGACGAGGATATCCTGCAGGACCGCAGGGAAGGTCGCCTCGATGCGCACGTCGTCTTCCAAGATCAGCGCGGTCCCGATGCCTTCGCGGAGCATGCGGTGATATACGTGATGGTGGCTGAGGCAACAGGCGATCTCGGTATCCATCATGTCGACGCCGTAGATGCGGTGCGCCCGTGCGGGGTCATAGGCGGCGCGGTCGGCTGCCGTCAGCTTGCGACCGTCCACGGCGCCCACGAACTCGGACGCGAGCCCAAGCTGCCCCAGCAGTTCCGTCATGTGGCGGCGCCGTTCGGTGTCGCGCTCGAGGTTGATGACGAAGATCGGCAACGCCGGCGTCATCTCCGTCCTGCCCTGCACGCGCCGGGCTTTTTCCTGGCTGGGTGGTGCATGAAATCCGCGCCCATCAGACCGCTCCTACCCATGCAACCCTATGTCCTTGTCCTTTGCCAGCATCGTGCTGCCAACCGGCGATGCGTGGGCCGCGCACCCCTGGCGGTTCGCCGCCGCCAAGCCGAAGCCGAGCACCAGGAAGAACCAGCCCCCCATCGGCAAGGAGACCAGCGGACTTGTGGAGCCAATCGGCCACACCTGGATGAACACGGCAACGAACAAGCCAACGCGCAACGGGTCCGGATCGCGCCACAGGCCGTGTGACAAGCGGCGCAGCCAGAGCACGACCAGCAAGCCGAAACCGAGCAGGCCCGGGATTCCCGCATCGGTCAACGCCTGCAGGTAGTAGCTATGCGGATGCGTCACGCACATGGCCGCGCCGCCACCGTCATCGGCAGGGTCCTGGGGCCAGCGCCATCCGTGCTGATAGCGCGGGTCCGCGCAGTTGCTTTGGAAGCCATTGAAGCCGAGCCCGGTCCACGGATGCTGCCCGGCCATCGCCAAGGCGCGCGCAGTGATCTGCCCATACGGGCTGTCAGGGAAGGTCTCGATCTGACGGGAGAACTTGGTGACCAGGCGATAGAACGTCGGCGGCGAGACGACCGCCGATGCCCCGATCAGCGCGCCTCCGGCGATGATGGCCACGATTACCAGGCCACGCACCCTGGGCATCAGCAATCCGGTGATCAGCAGGCCCAGGCCCGCTAGCAGCACGGGCATCCGCTGTCCTATCAAGACAATGACGGCAATCCCGACCACTAGGACGCCCCCGGCAGCCAACCGCCCCCATGCCTTGGGCGACGAGTTCAACCGGCCCATGGCAGGCAGCATCGCCGGAAACAGCATGCGTATGAAGGCCGGCGCGGCCTTTGGGCCCTTGAATGGCCCGGTCAGCTCGCCGTCGCCCCAGCGGGGATAGCCATATAGGTTCCTGCCGGTCGCGAACTGCAGCAAGGTCTGCCCGGCGACGTATAGGGCCGCAATGCCGAAGCTCGCGAGCAACCATCTGCGGGCGCGCGGATCGCGAAGCACCCAGTGCTCCAGCGCCGCCGCAAAGATCAGGAAACGCACGACCAGAACGGCCTGGACGACATGGCCGGGACCGCCGGATGGGGCAGCCTGCAATGCGAGGATGGTGCACGCGACCGTCCAGGCCCACCAGAGGAGTCCGACGACGACCCAGTCCCGGCGCAACCAAAGCCACCGGCCTTCGAGCGCACTGCGGACCAGGAACAGGGCCGCGACGACGTCAAAGCTGATCTCCGCGCCGACACGGATGTGAAGCAGAAAGAGCGGGAGCAAGAGGGTGAGGCCGAGGGCGACCGCACCGGCCGCCCACACTCCCCGGCGGGACGCCATCCTGCGCCATGGCTCGGCGCGCAAGGCATTGACTCCCTCCATGGTCATACCGAGCCGGGCTGCAACCGGCCGACCAGGCCCTCGTGGATGTCGGCCATGATCCCGCGGATATCGTATGCGTAGGACCATTGCGGGTACATCGAGCGGAACCGGCTGACGTCGCTCACCCACCAGATGTGGTCGCCGACACGGGCCTCGTCGCGATAGTCACGCTGCATTGGCCGTCCGGTCAGGGTCTCGGCGATCGCGATGGCCTCCATCATCGAGCAGTTGGCGTGCCGGCCGCCGCCGATGTTGAACACTGCGCCCGGCGTAGGCTGCTGGAAAAAACACCAGAACGCCTCGACCAGATCGCTGCAATGAATGTTGTCGCGAACCTGCTTACCCCTATGGCCGAATACGGTGTAGGGCGTATCGGTCACGGCGCACTTGACCAGGTAGGCCAGGAAACCGTGCAGTTGCGCGCCCGAGTGGCCGGGACCGGTGATGCATCCCCCGCGGAAGCAAGCCGTCTTCATGCCGAAGTACCGTCCATATTCTTGCACCAGCAAGTCGGCGGCAACCTTTGAGACCCCGAACAGGCTGTGCAGGCAGCCGTCAATCGACATCTCCTCGGGAAAGCCGCGCTCCGCCCACGGGTGTTCAGGAGCCAGCTCGAAGCGGGTCGTGCCCTCCACCATCGGCAAGTGGTTGGGACCATCCCCATACACCTTGTTCGTGCTCGCGAAGATGAACACGGCGTCGGGCGCATGCCGCCGGGCGGCTTCGAGCAGGATCAGGGTGCCGTTCGCGTTGACGGTGAAGTCCGTCAGCGGCTCCTGCGCGGCCCAGTCATGCGACGGCTGGGCCGCGCAATGGACAATGAGCGAAACGGCCCGGCCGTAACGGGCGAATAGCCGCTGCATCGCAGCCTCGTCGCGGATGTCCGCGTCGACATGCGTATAGCCCTGCACCGCCACCAGCAGCTTGACCTGCCAGTGCGTGCTGGCGTCCTCGCCGAAGAAGCGCCGCCGCATGTCGTTGTCGATGCCGACAACCTCCAAGCCGCGTTCACAGAAGGCTTTGGCCGTCTGTGCGCCGACCAGCCCCCCTGAACCCGTCACAATCGCCACTGCCACCCCGAGCTTCCTCATCGCATCCACCGCCAACAGCCATGGATATCCGGGCCTTATGTCGCAGCGAGGGGGTATGCGCCATAGCGCCAGAACGGGCGTCAGCGATGAGAGCAGCGCAGGCCCGGAGAAGTCCGGCCCTACCTGTTCCCATGGCAGATTTTCAGCCCGGCACCGAACATGGTGAGCAGGCCGGCAATGCCGGCGAGATCCATCAGACCGCGGGCGGCCATCCGCCGCTCACCACGAACCAGGGCACGCCGGTTGCCGACGACCAGAACTCCCTGAAGGCCGGCCCGCGTGGCCCGGTGCTGCTGGAGGACTTCATTCTCCGCGAGAAGATCAACCACTTCGACCACTGGCCGAGTTCTCCAAGGCCGACATCTTCCAGCGCGTGGGCGAGCGCACGCCGCTGTTCACCCGCTTCTCGACGGTCGCCGGCAACCGGGGCTCGACCGACCTCGCGCGCGACGTGCGCGGCTTCGCAGTCAAGTTCTACACCAAGGAGGGCAACTGGGACCTGGTCGGCAACAACATCCCGGTGTTCTTCATCCAGGACGCCCTCAAGTTCCCGGACATCATCCATGCGGTCAAGGAAGAGCCGGACCGCGGCTTCCCGCAGGCGGCCAGCGCCCATGACACGTTCTGGGACTGCATCTCGCTGACGCCCGAGAGCATGCACATGATCATGTGGGTCATGTCGGACCGGGGCATCCCGCGCTCCCTGCGCATGATGGAGGGCTTCGGCGTCCATAGTTTCCGCCTGGTGAACGACGCGGGCAAGTCGACCTACGTCAAGTTCCATTGGCGGCCGAAGCTCGGCACGCAGTCGGTGGTGTGGGACGAGGCGCTGAAGATCAGCGGCGCCGATCCCGATTATCACCGGCGCGACCTGTGGAACGCCATCGACCAGGGCAGCTTCCCGGAGTGGGAGCTGTCGGTTCAGCTGTTTGACGAGGATTTTGCCAAGCCCTTCGACTTCGACGTGCTGGACGCGACCAAGCTGATCCTCGAAGAGGTGATCCCGCTCCGCGTCATCGGGCGCATGGTGCTCGATCAGAACCCGGTCAACGTGTTCTCGGAAACCGAGCAGGTCGCCTTCTGCACCTCGCATGTCGTGCCCGGCATCGACTTCAACAACGACCCGCTGCTGCAGGGGCGCAACTTCTCCTACTCGGACACGCAGCTGAAGCGGGTGGGTGGCCCGAACTTCGCGCAGATTCCGATCAACGCGCCACGCTGCCCGATGCAAAACTTCCAGCGCGATGGCCACATGCAGATGGCGTCCCAGAAAGGCCGCGTCATCTACGAGCCGAGCATGCTGGACAAGGACGGTCCGCGCGAGGACCCGGCGACCGGCTACCGCAGCTTTCCGGCGCGGGTGGAGGGCGACAGCCTGCGCGTCCGCGCCGAGAGCTTTGCCGACCATTACAGCCAGGCGCGGCAGTTCTACATCAGCCAGACCAAGCCGGAACAGGACCACATCGTCGCCGCCATCACCTTCGAGCTGAGCAAGGTGGAGACGAAGGCGGTGCGGGGCCGGGTCCTAAGCCGGCTGCTCAATATCGACTCGCAACTCGCCACCCGCATCGCGGCCGGGCTTGGGTTGCGCGACGAAATCGAGGCCGCCCCTGCAGCGGCGCCGACCCGGACCGACCTGCCGGCCTCGCCCGCGCTCAGCATCCTGGCGAAGGCCAAGCCGACGCTTGAGGGACGGGTGGTCGGATGCCTGGTGTCCGAGGGCGCCGATGCCGGCGCCGTGAAGGCGCTCCGTGGCGCAGTCACCCAGGCTGGGGGGCAGTTCAAGGTAGTGGCAGCAAAGGTGGGCGGCGTGGCGGGCAGCGACGGCCAGGTGATCGAGGCCGATTTCCAGCTTGCGGGTGGCCCTTCGGTGCTGTTCGATGCCGTGGCGCTCGTCGTTTCCAGCGTGGGTGTCGAGGCGCTGACGCAGCAGGCCGCCGCCAAGAGCTTCGTTGCCGACGCCTTCTCGCACCTCAAGGTCATTGGCTACACGGATGCAGCAACGAGCCTGTTGAAGATGGCTGGGGTCGCCACGGGCGCCGACGCCGGGCTGGTGTCCCTGGGCAATGGCGCAGCCGCACGGCTCGTCAAAGCGGCGCAGGGAGCGCGCATCTGGGACCGCGAGCCGAAGGTGCGGCCGATGCACTAACCGGCGGCAAGCCTTTCGGGCCCCTGGCTCGGTGAAGCCAGGGGCGGGATGCTACCGCAGCGGTGGTGCGAACTGCAGGCCGCCCTTGGTCCACAGCGCGTTCGGACCCCGCGCCAGGCCCTCCGGCGTGATCGAGCGGTCGTACATGTCACCGTAGTTTCCCACCTGCTTGATAGCGTCGTAGGCCCAATGGTTGTCCAGCCCGAGCGCCTTGCCCAGGTCCCCCTCCAGCCCGAGCATGCGCCTGATATCCGGGTTCGTCGTGGCAGCGAACCCGTCCACGTTGGCCTGGCTGACGCCCAGGTTCTCCGCCGCGACCTGCGCGTAGTGCACCCAGCGGACGATGTCGTACCACTTGTCGTCGCCCTTGCGCACCATGGAGCCGGAGGGCCCGGTTCCGATCGGCTCGGGCAGGATGGTGAGTTCCTCCGCCTTGGGCCCCTGGCTGAACCGGAAACCCGCCAGCTGCGAGCTGTCGGTGACGAAGGCGTCGCAGCGTCCGGACAGGAAGGCCTGCTGAATCTCGTTCACGTCGCCGATCTGCACCGGCGTGTAGGCGATCTTCGTGGTGCGCGCCCAGTCCGCCAAGTCTAGCTCGGTGCTGGTGCCCGGCCGCACGCAGATCGTGGCGCCGCCCAGCTCCGACACGTGCTTCACGTTGCTGGCGGCCTTGACGATCAAGCTGGTGCCGTCCCAGAAGTTCGTTGCGGCGAACAGCAGGCCGAGGCTCGCCTCTCGCGTCAGCGACCAGCCGGTGTTGCGGATCAGCACATCCACCTCGCCGGCCTGCAGCGCGGTAAACCGGTTCTGCGCCGTCAGCGGCACGAAACGCACCTTGGCCGCGTCGCCCAGCACGGCGGCGGCGATGGCGCGGCAGCCATCCGCGTCCAGCCCCCGCATCACCCCCTTGCTGTCCACGAAGGAGAACCCGGTGATGTCGCCCGATGTCCCGCACAGCAGTTGCCCACGCGCGCGCAATGCTTCCAGCGTGGCCGACCCGCTGCCCTGCGCCTGCGCCGTGCCCACCCACGCGCCGGCCAGCGCCAGCACCAACCCAATGAGCCGTCCCATTCGCATTCCTCCCGCCGATGCCGCATTCTAGCATGACCGACATCGATCAGGGCCGCACCGAATGCCGCAATTGCTGGATACCATCGAGGCCGACACCGAGCTACCGCGCCGCACCGGCGTGGTGGTGATCGGCGGCGGCATCGCCGGGATCAGCACCGCGCTGGCGCTGGCGGAAAAGGGCGTCGCCGTCGCCGTGGTGGAAAAGGGCCGCATCGGCGCCGAGCAGTCCATTCACGATGCGCTCGTTGCCTTGGGCCGGCAGCGGCCTGGGGGCGAGAGGGGCAAAGGAGAGGAAGTTGGCAGGATCCGGGTAGGCGGCGGAGCCCTGGTCTGCCAACGACCTGGGCTGGGTCATTACCTGGCCCGGCACGAACCGACGGAATGGGTCCTGGTTGGGCAGGTCTGCGGCAAATGCGGCAGAGGCCGAAAGCGTCAGCGCCGCAGCCGCCGTGAGAAGGAACATCCTCATGGTCTTACCTTTCCAAGCGACACGCGTCGGGATGCATGCCGCTTAACATTCCAATGGAGCGCGATGGTCCTTGCGGTCGTCCATTGTACCCTGACACCTGGCAAGTCGAACCGGGCTGGGCAACGCGATGGAAAGGAACAGGCGTTGCGCGCGCAGGTATGAGGCAGAGCGTCCACCCTTTCGTCTATGCGGATATTGGCGCATGAGGCTTGGCTTCGATGGTTCGGCTCCGGTAGTCTCTATCTTGATGGACAGGGAGGACGACGATGGCAGTCCTGTTGAGTAGGGCGGAGTAGAGGCATGCCGGACACGCACTTGGCAGGCATCAGGGCCCGGGTGTCGGAGGCGGAGTGGCAGGCGCGGCTCGACTGCGCGGCGGTGTACCGCCTGCTGGCGATCTATGGAATGAGCGACCTGGTGTACAACCACGTCACCCTGCGAATACAAGGAAAGGGCGAGCGGCTGCTGATCAACCCGTTCGGGTGGCTGTATGAGGAGATCACGGCCTCAAGCCTCATCACCATCGACCTCGACGGCACGGTGCTGCTGAACCCGCACCCGGATGTCGGCATCAACCCGGCAGGCTACGTGATCCACAGCGCCATCCATGCCGTTCGTCCCGATGCGGCCTGTGTGATCCATACGCACAGCCGGGCCGGTATGGCGGTGTCGGCCATGCGCTGCGGCCTGCTGCCACTGACGCAGAGCGCGATGCGCTGCATGCCGATTGCCTATCACGACTATGAGGGCCCGGCGGTGGACCTCGATGAACGCGGCCGGCTGCAGCGGGACCTCGCGGACCGGCGGTTCATGGTGCTGCGCAACCACGGCCTGCTGACCACCGGGCCCAGCACCGCCGAGGCGTTCAATGGCATGTACTGGCTCGAGATGGCCTGCCGCGCCCAGGTGGACGCCATGGCGGCACGGGCGGAGCTGATCATGCCGGACGCGCGCACCGTGGACCACGCGGTGCACCAGTATCAGCCCGGGACGCGGCGCCCGTTCGGCGTACTGGAGTGGCCCGCCATGCTTCGCCTGCTGGATCGCCGGGACCCTAGCTGGCGCGATTAGGCGTCTATTCCCTACTGCCCTAGAAACTCGGAAGACGGTCGGGCGAGTGGAGA
>JAABUT010004752.1_pt1 | contig 10535 bp, 10 predicted proteins | sample 5559281 | NCBI WGS metagenome assembly JAABUT01 (sample SAMN10711880, study PRJNA513359) | rock metagenome | isolation source: Antarctica rocks | place: Antarctica: Victoria Land, Ricker Hills nord | collected 2016-01-04 | reverse complement strand
TATACGTGAGCGGTCACGCATTGTCAAGCGTTTGGGCGCACAGGTTACAGCCAGATTACCCGGCCTGCTTGCCTAAGCCCCCAAAGGGTGCTATCATGTTGCTCATAATGGTGCGCCGCGAGGGACTCGAACCCTGCTAACGGTGGAAGGTTACGAACCTTCCCGATCTCCTCGACTACGGCGCATTGTGTAGCACGAAACGGGCGAGTCTCCGTCGAAAGCGGCTCGCTCGTTTTGTTTGCGTGTCAGCATTCTCCCCACGTCGCGCGGCTCTCCGTATAGGCCTCCCCGACGCCAGACTACCACGTCTGCACCAAATCGTCAAACTATCGGTGCAATATTGGTGCGTTTTTCCGTGTATTGTCCATCAATTGGTTGCGTATTGAGTGGGGAATTATATTGACGTTTGGTGCATTGTCACGTATGATACGTGTTGGCAGGAGGAAACTGGTACGGCGTAGACGCCAAAGGAGGAAGGCTGTCATGGATGAAAGACAGAGGATGACTATCACGCTCACAAAAAACTCTGCGGAGGTCTTGGATAGACTCGCCAAGCAGACTGGTAAGTCAAAGAACGAGGTTGTTCGCGATGCGCTTCTGCTTGAGAATTATGCCCAAGACGCTTGGAAGGATCGCGGGCGCATCATCGTTGAGCGAGATGGTGAAAAGCGTGAGGTCATCCCTCATTAGACGGTACATCGTTGCCGAGAAATAACGGGAACACTGGCGATAGTGTTCCTGTTTTGTTTGTCCACTGAAGACTTGACAAGCCGTGCGATAATGGAATCATGCCTAAGCGCTCACGGATGCCTACCGACTTGAATAGCCTCGCCAGCCGCATCACCGAGATGGCGACGAACGAGCAACCGCCCGCCGATGATGGGAAAGACCCGGCTGCGGTTGCGCTCGGTCGCAAGGGCGGGTTGAAGGGCGGTCGCGCACGCGCGGCGGCGATGACGCCAGAGGAACGCCGGGTATCCGCACAGAAGGCAGCGGCGGCGCGATGGGGGAAGAAGGGCATACATGACTGAGAAACGTCTGGGCAAATCGCCCCAAGAAGACGAGGCGCACCCTCGCACACCGCCGAAGAGCGAACGAGGCGAGGCCGATACGCCGCAAGAACCGGGAGCGGGCGGGTTATCCAAACCTGAGTATGACGAAGCGGTTGAGAAGGCTGTGAAGGACGTGCATGGCTAATGCCTCTTGTGCCTAGCAGGTCAAATCCCGCCCCGCCCGATTCAAACTGACCTCCTGTCACTTTGTCGTACTGCAATTCGTACTGCAACCGGCGCACGGACGTATTGCGAGGCGTTGTCAGTACGCGCGCTACACTCATCACTTTCCCTAACTGTGAAGGGGAAGACCGTACTACTGCGTTACACGAGAGAGACCCCATAGACACCGCCAATACATTCTTTTAATCCATTGGTCGTGGGTTCGAATCCCACCGGGCTCACCAGAATCCCCCTTTGCGAAACAACGATAACCGCACATCTATCGAGGGGTCGTATTGTCCCATCACACTGTGGGATCGATCCAACGGAGACGCTGAGACCTCTCGGCCCCAGCGATCTGACTTTCTCTCACGGCAAGCATAGTGCCCGGACAGGTTCTCGCGCGTCACGGCGATTTTACAATCCCTTCCCATTTCCCGTTCGGTACGATACAACGGGCGTCAGCGCGTGTATGTACAGAATCAGGGGAGGCAATCGACATGGGGAAGCGGTTGGTCAGGTTTCTTGGGGGCATCGGCCTCGCTGGGCTGCTTCTCGCGCTAACGGTCGCGCCAGTCGCGGCGGCGGCGATGGTCGCGCGGGTGGTCGGGGGCGGTATCCAATTCGACGGCTCCGGGTTCTATCCCGGTGAACTCGTGCAAGTGACCGGGGTTCGTTACGATGGCTCGACGCTGCCGTTCGGAACGGCGACGGCGAATCCGGTGGGGGCGATCACCGGCATCGTGCCGTATTCCGACACCGCGCTCTCTCAGATCGACGCGCGCGGGTACGCCTCCGGGATGCACGCCGTGAGCAACATCACCGGCGCGCTGCCGTATCCCGTCGTCCCCCCTGGCTACCCGTATGTTGGACCGACCTACCCCTATTACACCGTTGTCGTGCCCGGTGCGCTACCGACGAATGGTGGGTACGCGAACACCGGCTATCCGTACACGGGAGCGCCGTATGGCGGCTTCTCTCCGGGGCCGGGCTTCAATTACCCCGTGCCATCGAGCGGGGCGATTCTCTCTCCCTACCCTGTCGGCTATCCCGGTGTCGTTGGTGTGCCGACCTTCGTGTCGACCGTTCCGTACGCGGTGGCGGGCGCGCCAGTCATCTTTACGGGTACGGGGTGGACGCCGGGCGCGCAGGTCGCACTCTGGGCGACCGCGCCCAATGGAACCAATCAGTCGCTGGCTCCGGTCACGGTCGGTGTCGATGGCTCAATCACCGATACCATCTCGTTCGGTAGCCCCGGCGCGTGGCTCCTCTCCGCACAGATGCAGGGGATGAGTCAGCCGATCAGCGCGGTTGTTCATGTCAACTGAAGCGTTTCTCGTAGCAACTGAATTACCCACTATCCCGGTGGCGGCTGGCTTCAGCCTGCCGCAGCGAGGAACAGTAGGCTGAATTCGCCTAGAGGGCATCGCCGCCACCGATATTCCCGTCTCTGCAATTCCCGCTAATCGGTCGGCGCGGCAAGCACCGCTTCCTTCGGGCGCACCTCATACGCGCAGACGTGCGCGCCCGCGATCATGTGGGAGACGCGCGTCACCTCGGCGTCCGGCAGCGCGGCGCGGAGAAACGCGATCTCCGTCCGGCAGGCATGGCCGTACCGCAGCGCGACGCCGAGTACCGCGCAGTTGTGCTCGGTGATACGGAATGAACCGTCCGCGCGCTCCTCGCAGTCCGCAAGGTAGCCATCCTCATCCAGCAGGGCGGTGACGACGTGGACCTGATCGCGGAACGGGAGACCGTCCGTGCGCGCACGGGCGCGTTGCAGCCGCCGTTCGCCGCGCATGTCGAAGATGCGCCCGAGCAGTTCCGGGCTTTCCCCCTCGACATACTCCAGCAATTCATTCGTCAGGTCGAGGTAGTTACGCGGGAAGAGGTTATCCCCCGTGGGGGTGAGGCAGAAGACGAATTTGGGGCGTCCACGCCCGTCGCGCAGGTCGGTGTGAGCGATGAGCGCGTCCCGCTCGAGGGCGTTGAGATGCTGGCGCGTGCCGCTCAGCGTGATGCCGATGGTCGCGGCGATTTCCTCGGAGCGCGCCGCCCCGCGCTTCTTAAGCAGCGTCAGGATTTTACGCCGCGTCTCCGGAATATTCGCCAGCACGGGCTGTGCAGCCATGAACGCCACCTTCCGAACCGATCAAGACCGTCACACCATATACCAGTATAGCAACCGCGCGGTCGTTCGCCAATAAAACCAGAAAACGATTGCTTAAGTCGCGCGCGTATGCTAGGCTGAGCGCATCGGGGTCATGCCGGACAAACAAAAACATCATTCAGAGGAGACCTCGCATGGTCATGGAAGTCAGCACGGCACCGGTTCGGGTCCTGGGGATCGGCGGGAGCACACGGTCGCAGTCGATGAGCCTCGTCGCGCTGCGTGCCGCGCTCAAGGTCGCGGAGGAGGTCGGCGCGGAAACGCACCTCGCCGCCGTCCGCGACCTCGATTTGCCGCTCTACAACGGCGAGCGCACGCTGAGCGAGTACCCGGCGTCGCTCTTGTTGCTGCTCGAAGAGGTGCGCGCCGCCGATGCGTTCGTCTTCAGTTCGCCGACGTACCACGGCACGATCAGTGGTGCGGTCAAGAATGTGCTCGATTCGCTCGAATTTCTCGCCAGCGATCAACCGGCGTACCTCGGCGGGAAACCGGTCGCGCTCGTCGGATACGGCGGCGCGAGCGCGATGAATGTCATCAACAGCCTCTACCACACCGTTCGCACAATCAACGGGCTGGTCGTGCCGACGGTCATCATCCTGTCGCGCGATGTGCTCGATGTCGAGCATGGCGAGGTGCGGGACGCGACCCTGCACGGTCGCCTCAGCCGCATGATGCGCGAGGTCATCGATCTCGCCCAACTGATGCGGTTACGAAGCACGATCAGCGCGCCATAGTCCGCCGCTACCCGGATCACGGTAGCGTAGGCTTTCAGCCTGCGTCCCTGCGGAGTGTCGCAGTCGCATCCTCATCAATGGTCATCGTCGCGGGATCAACGACGACGCCGTATTCGGAGCGCGCGGCGGCGATGGAAACGAAACCATCGAGCACGTCATCGACGACCGCCGCGACATCGCGCGTGTATGGGTCGTAGTAGCCGCCGCCGCCGGGCAGTTGCAGGGTGAACCGCTCATCGGGGGACAAGCCGACTTGTGACTTGTCCTGCAACGCGCGGCCGTCGCTGATGATGATCGCGCCAAGTGCGCCCTGCGACCCGCCCTCGTAGCCCTCCGCCGGGACGCGCGTCCGGTCGAAGATCGGGCCGAGGTTGTACGGGCGGTCCGTGCGCGTGCCGACCTCCATGTGCTGCCCGCACCCACCCCGGAACCGTCCTGCGCCGCCTGTGTCCTGCGCGATCTCGCGGCGGTAGACGATCAGCGGCGCGACGCTCTCGATCACCTCGACGGGCACGCCCATCACGCCGGAGGGGAAGGCGGTCGTGTGCAATCCGTCGCTCGTCGGGCGTGCGCCGGTGCCGCCGCAGGAGAACCAGACGTACGTCCACGGGTCGCCGTCCGGGTGCGTGCCCGTCAGTTGCGTCGCCCAGATGTTGGCCGCACCCTCGGCGATGACGCGGCCGGGCAGGACGGGCGCGAGTGCACCAAAGACGATGCCGGGGAGGAAGTGCCCGATCACATGCCGCCCCGCGACCGGGGCCGGGGGCAGCGCGTTGAGCAGGCAGCCGGGCGGCGCCGTCACCGTGACCGGACGGAACGACCCCTCATTGTTCGGCACGTCCGGGCAGAGCGCGCACTTCAGCGCGTACGTCACGTACGCATGGGTGTAATTGAGCACGACGTTGATGCCGCGCGGGCTGGCGGGGCTTGTCCCCGCCCAATCGACGTGCATCCCGTCGCCGGATTTCGTGATCGTCACTTCGAGGCGCACGGGCGCGTCGAAGCCGTCGCTGTAGCCGGAATGTCTGTAGACGCCGTCGGGCACGGTGGCGATGGCGTCGCGCATCGCGCGTTCGGACCGCTCGATGATCTCGTCCGCCAGCGGCTCGATGCTCGCCAGGCCGAACTCGGCCATGAACTCCTTGAGGCGCGCGCCGCCGACATCGTTCCCGGCGACCTGCGCGTGGATGTCGCCGAGCACCTGATCGGGCTCGCGGACGTTGGCGCGGATGATCTTCACCAGTTCCGCGTTCGGCGCGCCTGCGTCGTACCACTTGGTGATCGGGACGAACAGCCCCTCCTCGTACATCGAGCGTGCGTCCGCGCTGAGGCCGCGCCCGCCAATGTCGATGGCATGGCACGTCGAGCCGAAGTAGGCGATCAGCGCGCCGTCATCGTTGAAGATGGGGGAGATGACGGTGAAGTCGTGCAACTGCCCCGATGTTTTCTGCGGGTCGTTCGTGATGAGCACATCGCCGGGTCGGAGCGTCTCCGCCGGGTAGACGGCGAGGAAGTGGTGGATGCAGGTCGCCATCGAGTTGATGTGCCCCGGCGTGCCCGTCACCGCCTGCGCGATCATGTAGCCGCGCGGGTCGAAGACCCCGGCGGAGAGGTCCCCCGATTCGCGCACGACGGTCGTGAACGAGGTGCGCATCAGCGCGGTCGCCTGCTCGTTGACGACCGCGATCAGGCGGTTCCAGAGCACTTCGAGCGTGATCGGGTCGATGCGTTGTCGCGTCTCACTCACCGGAAGCCCCTTCTCTCAGCGTGACGATCAGGTTGCGATAGCCATCGACCGCGATGCGACCGCCGCCGATGATCGCGGTCGATTCGCGCTCCTCGATCACGGCGGGGCCGTCGAACGCCGCGCCCGGCGACAGGCGGTAGCGATCATAGACCGGCACCGGCGCGTAGCCCGCGACCTCCGGCAGGTAGATGGCGCGCTCGCCTTTGATCGCCGCGCGCACGTCGGGGTCGCCCGTCGCCTCGGCATGGAGGTTGATCTCCGGGCGCGGCCCGCTCGCGACGACGCGCCAGTTGAGCACCTCCAGCGGCACGCCCTCCGCCACGCGCCCATAGAGGCCGCGATAGACCGCGTCGAAGGCGCGTTCGATGGCGGGGAGCGTTTCCGGCGTCAGGTCGCCCGTGTCGAGCGGCACGGAGACCTCATGCCCCTGCCCGCGATAGCGAATCTCGGCGGTGCGGCGGAAGGCCATCGCATCGCGCGGGACGCCCGCCGCCGCGAGCGTCGCCGCGCCCTCGTCCTCCATCGCGCGGAGCAGGCCGTTGACCGCCGCGAAGTCGAGCTGGCGCAGCGGCGCGAAGTACGACCGGACAAAGTCGAAGGCGAGCGGCGCGACGAGGAAGCCGACGGCGGAGGTGACGCCCGCACCCATCGGGATGACGAGTTCCGGCGCGTCCAGGATGCGCGCGACGCGGTAGGCGTGCACCGGCCCCGCGCCGCCGAAGGCGAAGAGCGGGTAGGCGCGCGGGTCCTTGCCGCGCTCGACGGCGTGGATGCGCGCCGCGCCCGCCATATTCTCATTGACGACCTGATGGATGCCCCACGCCGTCTCGACCGCCGTGAGGTCGAGTTGCGCGCCCAGCGCCGCCAATGCCGCCTCCGATCCAGCGCGGTCGAGCCGCATCCGGCCGCCGAGGAAGAAATCGGGGTCGAGGTAGCCGAGCAGCAGATCGGCGTCGGTGACGGTCGGCGCGACGCCGCCGCGACCGTAGCAGACCGGGCCGGGCTGCGCGCCCGCGCTGTCCGGCCCAACCTTGAGCAAGCCGAGGCTGTCCGCCCGCGCGATGGAGCCGCCGCCCGCGCCGATCTCGATCATCTCGATCACCGGCACGCGCACCGGGAGACCGCTACCACGCTTGAAGCGGTAGACGCGCGCCACCTCGAAGTCGGCGGAGACGAGCGGCTCGCCGTTGTCGATGATGCACGCCTTCGCCGTCGTGCCGCCCATGTCGAACGAGAGCAGGTTCGGTCGGTTCGTCAGGCGACCGTACTCGGCGGCGGCGAGCGCGCCCGCCGCCGGGCCGGACTCGATTAGGCGGATTGGGAAGCGACGCGCCGTCTCCACCGTCGCCGTCCCGCCGCTCGAGAGCATGATGTAGAGCGATGCGTCGCGCATCCCCTGCGCCCGCAGACGGGACTCCAACTGCCGCAAGTACCGCTCGACGAGGGGCCGGACGTAGACATTGGCGAGCGTCGTCGAGGTGCGCTCGTACTCGCGAATCTCCGGCACCACCTCCGACGAGAGCGACACGACGAGATCGGGCGCGAGCGTCGCCAATGCATCGCCGATGGCGCGCTCGTGCACAGGGTTGCGGTAGGAGTGCAGCAGCGACACGGCGACCGCCTGAATGCCCGCCGCGCGCAGGGCGGCGATGGTCGTGGTGAGGCTCGCCGTGTCCAGCGGCGTGAGCACGCTCCCGTCCGCCAACACGCGCTCATCCACCTCGAAGCGGAAGCGGCGCGGCGCGAGGGGCGGCGGCATCTCCAAAAAGAGATCGTAGAGGTCGTAGCGGCCCTCGTGGCGAATCTCGACGGCGTCACGGAAGCCGCGCGTCGTGATCAGTGCGGTGCGCGCGCCCTTGCGCTCGATCAGGGCGTTCGTGACGAGCGTCGTGCCGTGGATGACGTTGCCGATGGCCTCCGGCGGCTCCCCGGCCTCCGCGAGCGTCTCCTTCATGCCGGTTTCGACCGCGATGGCGGGGTCATCGGGCGTCGTCAGCGTCTTGCCGATGCTTAATGTGCCAGTGCGCTCGTCGTAGACAATCAGATCGGTGAATGTGCCCCCGATATCCACCCCGGCGCGTAACGGTCGCGCGCTCGTTTCTCCCATCGACACGCGGCCTCCCCTTCACGTTTACGTTTATATCATCGCGCTTCATCGTCCGACGATTGGATCAGCCCGGAATCGGGTACGGGGGCCGCTTCAGGAAGCCCGCCTCGTCCACGGGCCAGAACGAGACGAAGGTCTTGCCCATCAGTGCGCTGCTGTGAATCGGCCCGAAGTAGTGCGAGTCCTCGCTGGCGTTACGGTTGTCACCGAGGACGAAATACTCGTCCGGCTTGAGCGTGTACGGCTTCCCATCCGTCGGAAAGGTGTAGGTGGGCGCCTGCGAGATGTAGTTCTCCGTGAAGGGGACGCCGTTGACCTGCACCTTGCCGTCCCGTATGAGGATCGTGTCCCCCGGCAGGCCGATGATCCGCTTGATGAACGGCTTGTCGTGCACGACGGGCGGGTTGATGACGACGATGTCGCCGCGCTTCGGCGGGTGAAAGAAGTAGAGATCGTGCGTGCCCTCTTTATGCACGCCGGGGATGATATTGAGGAGGCGATTGACATCGACGTGGCGATACGCGAGACGGTTTTCGAGGAGGTGCTGGTTGTTGCTGAGGCTCGGAACCATGCTGACGCCGTCAACGACGACGGAGGGCATAATGAGGCGCATCCCGAAGAAGAGGAGGGCGGCGATCACCAGCGTCTCGATCAGTTCGCGCGCCGCACTCGGACGTGCGCGCTGTTCCATCGCAACGGTTGGTTCGGTTCGGTCGACGTCCCGGTCGTCCGTAACGATGTCCACGTTGTGAGTTTTTTCCGTTGCCACGCCGACCTCAATCCTCGGAAAACCGCGACCCAACTGGCGCGGAGCGTACTACGTTCGTGCATCGCGGTCAATCGAATGCGGCCACGCGACTGCTCCGACGGAAAAGGATATACTGGGGATAACGACGCCTCGATGCGGCGTTGCATCCGACCGAAAGGGAGTGATCGTGCCAGAAGTGGCCGCCGCAGACGCACAAGCGCCCTCCGTGCTCACATTCGATGTCGGCACCTCGTCCGTCCGCGCGCTGCTCTACGACGCCCGCGCGAACGCCATCGCCGGATCGGCGGCGCAACTAAGCCACGAGATGACGACGACGCCGGATGGCGGCGTCTTCTGCGACGCCGCCGCGCTCTTCGACCGCACGGCGACCGCGATTGACCGTGCGCTCGCGACCGCCGGTGACGCCGGGAAGCAGATCGCGGCGGTCGCGTCCGACACCTTCTGGCACAACGTCCTCGGCGTGGACGCGGACGGCGCGGCGATCACCCCCGTCTACACCTGGGCGGACACACGGAGCGACGCGGCGGCGACGCAGTTGCGGCACGAACTCGACGAGCGCGCCGTCCACGCCCGCACGGGCTGCATGATCCACGCGATGTACCTGCCCGCGAAACTGCGCTGGCTGGCGGACGCGGAGCCGGATGCGATGTGCCGGGCGAAGTATTGGATGTCGTTCGCGGAATACTTCGCCTTCCGATGCTTCGGTCGGCGCGCCTGCTCGTTGTCGATGGCGTCGGGCACGGGTTTGCTCGATCTCAACGGCAAGACGTGGGATGAGAAGGTGCTCGCCGCGCTGCCGATCAACAGCGACCACCTCTCGCCGCTCGTCGATGTGGACGAGCCGATGCAGGGGCTGTCGCCGGAATTTGCCCGCCGGTGGCCCGCGCTGGCGAATCTCCCGTGGTACCCGTCGATTGGGGACGGGGCGGCGAGCAACATCGGCAGTGGTGGCGTCGATGATGAGCGGATCGCCATTAATGCTGGCACATCTACTGCAATGCGTCTGGTGATCCGCGCGGCGTCGGTGACGGTGCCGGACGGGTTGTGGGCATACCGGGTCGATGGGAGTCATTTCGTCGTCGGCGGCGCGGAGAGCAACGGCGGCAATGTCTGGGCATGGCTGAACGAACGGTTGCGGTTGGCCGATGAGCCAACGGTCGAGCGGGCAATTGCGGCGATACCACCCGACGGCCACGGCCTAACGGCGCTGCCGTTCCTCACGGGCGAGCGCAGCCCGAACTACAACGCCCGCGCGCGCGGCGCAATCACCGGCGTTCACCTCGACACGACGGGGCCGGAAATCGCCCGCGCGTTCATCGAGGCGATGAGTTATCGGTTGGGCTTCATGCACCGGATCATTGCCGATGCGTATCCGCAGGCGAAGGAGATCATCGTCAGCGGCTCCGCGCTGCTGCACAGCGCAGTGTGGATGCAGATTCTCGCGGATGTGCTCGGCAAGCCACTTGTGGTCAGCGGGGAGGCGGAAGCGACGAGCCGGGGCGCGGCGCTGATCGCGCTGGCGAACATCGGTGCGCTCGCGTCGTGGGCGGATGCCCCGGTCCCGCTCGGCGCGACGATCCAGCCGGACATGGCGGTGCATCGGGTCTATTGTGCGGCGATGGAGCGTCAGCAGCGGTTGTACGATGCGGTCGTGCCGCCGCGAACAACGTAGAGTCCTGCGGCGCGCTGGCACGGAGCGTGAGACGGTAATCGGCGGATAATGCCAACCCGCGCTCCGTCGTGGTAGCGTTGAGCGGCGAGTAACGAGTAACGAGTAGCAAGTAGCGAGAGAAA
>JAABUT010004750.1_pt1 | contig 10543 bp, 6 predicted proteins | sample 5559281 | NCBI WGS metagenome assembly JAABUT01 (sample SAMN10711880, study PRJNA513359) | rock metagenome | isolation source: Antarctica rocks | place: Antarctica: Victoria Land, Ricker Hills nord | collected 2016-01-04 | reverse complement strand
CTCGAGCAGCAACAGTGCCTCGACCAGCGGCAGCGATTCGAATTCGGCCAGTTCCGCCTCCAGCGTGGACTCCTCGACGACAGTGTCGGATTCCAGCAGCTCGAGCCAGTCGACTGCGGACTCCTCGTCCAGTTCGACTCAGCCGGCTGCAGCCACCCAGAGCAGCACCCCCGCCAGCGCTTCGGACGGCACCTACACCGTTCAGTCCGGCGACACGCTGTTCAAGATCGCTGCCGCACAAGGTGTGGCCGGAGGCTGGCAGACGCTGGCCAAGGCCAACGCCGACGTCATCAGCAACCCGGACGTCATCTACCCGGGTCAGGTTCTTCGACTGGGCTGATCTGCGCAGATCCACCACCATCGCCCGTCGCCCGCCCCGTCGTCATTGTCGGGGTGGGCGTCGGTGTCTTCCGGGCATGCCACCATGGAGCCGTGATCGCTCGACCTGTCCCGACCGCACCGCGGACTGCGACCGATCGCTGTCCGGGTCTGCTCCGGGTCCACCTGGCTGCTGACGGCGCGCTGATCCGGCTGCGTCTACCTGGCGGCAGGGTCACCTCGGCGGCATTGGGCGCGCTGGCGCGCATCGCGGCCGAGTTCGGGAACGGCGAAGTGCAACTGACCTCCCGAGGCAACGTGCAACTACGGGGGGTCGCGGTTGGAACCGACGGCCAGGTGCCTGCCGAGCTCGTCGCTCGAGTGGTGTCGGCGGGCCTGCTCCCCTCGGTGACTCACGAACTCGTTCGCAATATCACCTGTTCACCTTTGACCGGACGGGTCGGAGGTCTGGCCGATCTGCGGCCCTTGGTCACCGAATTGGACGAACTGATCTGCAGTACGCCCCGGCTTTCCGAACTTCCCGGACGCTTCTTGTTCGGCCTTGACGACGGCAGTCATGACATCGCTGCGTTGGCCTGTGATCTCGGCGTGCAGGCCGTGTCTGCACACCACGTTGCGCTGCTGGCCGGGGGAGCCGTCGGCCCGGCGATACCGACGGCGCGAGCAGCAGCCTGCCTGATCGCCCTTGCCGAGGCGTTCCTGTGCCGACGTGGTGCCGGGCCGGGTGCGGCGTGGCACGTTCGGGAGCTGGCTGGTGGTGGAGTCGGCCTGCTTGGTGAGGTGTTCGCATCCGGATCCGAGTTCCCATCCGTATCCGCCACCACCTTGACCGTCGGCCCGAAGGACCGCGCTGATGCGGCCGGGGTCGGTCGCTACGGCCGCCTGCGGCAGCAGAACGGACGCATTCTTGTCTCGTTCGTCGTTCCCTTGGGGCTTCTGACCGCCACCCAACTCAAGGCTTTGAGCGCCTTTTCGGCACGCTGCGCCGGCGAACTGATCGTGACGCCGTGGCGAGGAATCGTTGTTCCGGATGTTCCAACCGAAATGTCGAACGCTTCTACGCGAGAACACCAATTCGACTCTCTCGGCCTATCGCTCGATCCGGAGTCCGGATGGCGAAACCTTTCGGCGTGCACCGGCGCTCCCGGGTGCAGTGCGGCCTTGGGTTCCACCCGGCCGATTGCCGAGCGGCTCGCTGCGCAGATGACAAGTCGCGCGCGGCTGCCGGTGCACGTGATCGGCTGTGAGAGAAGATGTGGTGCACCGCAGAGCGACCATCTGGAGGCCCGCATCTCAACCACGTCTGGTACGGAACCCTGCTTGGTGACCAGGTCCGTGAGTGCCTCAGGTTCCGGAGTCGATTCGCCGGGAATCTTCGACGGTGATCTTTCGCTGCTTCTGGCTGACGCAGTGGGGTATCCAGGGAAAGCGTCATGAGCGAACCACTCGTCGGGCCGACGCAGCCCGCTCGCCGCTACGACTACCTGACCGACGGCGCCGAGATCTATCGGCGTTCCTTTGCGACGATCCGCTCGGAGTCGGACCTGTCGGAAATTCCCGTCGGCGCCGAAAAGCTCGCCGTTCGAATGATTCACGCCACCGGCCAGGTTGATCTGACTCGCGATCTCAGAATTCATTCCAACCTGGTGACCGCGGCGAGGTCGGCCCTGCAAAATGGCGCTCCGATCCTCACCGATGCCAATATGGCAGCTGCCGGCGTCACAGCCGCCCGGCTGCCCGCCGCCAATGAAGTAATTTGTACGCTGCGGGATTCCAGGGTCCCCGAATTGGCAAAGCGGTGGAACACCACCAGATCCGCAGCGGCCGTCTCGCTGTGGGATGAGCGACTGTCCGGAGCTGTGGTCGCAATCGGCAATGCGCCCACCGCATTGTTTCACCTGTTGGAATGGATTTCCGCAGGTGGTCCACGGCCGGCTGCGATCATCGGTGTGCCGGTGGGATTCATCGGAGCAGCTGAGTCGAAAGAGGCGCTGCTGCAACATGAATTCGAAATTCCATATCTCGTGGTTCGAGGTCGCCGTGGCGGGTCCGCTCTTGCCGCCGCAGCGGTGAACGCACTTGCCCAGGAGCGTGAGGCATGACGGGTCGGCTGTACGGAGTCGGTCTCGGGCCGGGTGATCCGGAATTGGTCACCCTCAAGGCAGCTCGAATCATCGGCACCGCCGACGTGGTCGCCTATCACTCCGGCACGCATGGGCGCTCCATCGCCCGTTCGATCGCCGTCGAGCTGTTGCCGATCGGTGTGATCGAGGAGGCGCTGGTATATCCGGTCACCACGGTCCGGTCCGAGCATCCCGGAGGCTATCGGGCCGCCATGGTCGACTTCTACGACAAATCGGCCGCGCGGTTGGCCGTGCATCTGCGCGCCGGACGGACGGTCGTGGTGCTGTGTGAGGGAGATCCGCTGTTCTACGGGTCGTACATGTACCTGCACGATCGTCTGTCCGCTCTGTTCGAGACCGAGGTGGTCCCGGGTGTGACGTCGGTCTCGGCGGCCGCCGCCGCGGCGGGAAAGCCGTTGGTGCGCCACGAAGATGTGCTGACGATTCTGCCCGGCACGCTTCCCGGACCGGAATTGGCCCGGCGGCTCGCCGATACTCAAGCCGCGGCAATCCTGAAGCTGGGCCGGACGTTTCCGGCGGTGCGAGCAGCGCTGGCCGAAGCCGGCCGGCTCGACGACGCGTGGTATGTGGAACGGGCGTCAACCCCTGGTCAGACTCTGATCCCGGTCGCCGAAGTGGATGCTGCGGCTGTTCCGTATTTCTCGATCATTCTGCTCCCCGGGTCGGATCGACAAGTTGGTGAGATGTCCGGTGATGGTGGACGATCGGCCTTTCCCGGTGCGGCGAAGAAGGTGCCGGCGGAATTGCTCGTGCTGGGAATGGGCCCTGGGCCGGACAGATGGATCACACCGGAGGTCACAGCGGCGTTGCAGACAGTCGACCATGTTGTCGGCTACGGGCCCTATCTCGACCGGGTGCCGCAGCGCGCCGGCCTGCAGCGTCATGCCTCGGGCAATACCGTCGAGGTGGACCGGGCTCGCTTCGCACTGAACCTTGCGGTCGCGGGCGATCGGGTCGCCGTTGTGTCCGGCGGCGATGCCGGGGTGTTCGGAATGGCCTCCGCTGTGTTCGAAGCGGCTCAAGCGCCGGAATATGCAGAGGTTCCAATTACCGTGCTGCCCGCTGTCACCGCGGCGCAAGCAGTGGCGGCCGCAGCGGGCGCTCCATTGGGTGGCGATTACGCGGTGATCTCGTTGTCGGACCGGTTGAAACCGTGGGATGTGATCGCCGACCGGCTGCGTAAAGTCTCCGAATCCGACCTGGTGCTGGCGATTTACAATCCGGCTTCCCGGAGCCGGGCCACCCAAATGGAAATGGCAAAGCAGTTGCTGTTGCAACACCGGCCCGCCTCCACAGTGGTCGTGATCGGTCGGTCGGTGGGGCGGCCGGACGAGTCCGTGGTGACCACGACCCTGGGTGAGCTGGATCCGGCAACCGTAGATATGCGGTGCCTGCTCATCGTCGGGGCCACCGGCACGTCGGTTTCCGGAGATCGGGTCTGGACCCGGCGCTCCGTGCCCGATCCTGCGGTGCATTTTGCTGCGAATGAGCCGCGCTCGGTTGGAGTTCTGTAGAGCCGGGTTGGCGGACACCTCCCACGTCAGGGTGACTGATTGATGGTGCTGCCCGTCGAGCTTGCCGTCAGGTGCGAGATGGGATGTCCGATCCGCTCTCTGAGAACTGTCGGAATGTTGCAGCGGTCATGAAATGAAGCAATCGTTCGAGGCGACGGCTGACCGTTTGCACTCGAACGAGGTCGCCCGGTTCTGAAGCAATTGTCCGTATCGATGACAGAATCGAGCCTATGGAGTCCAGGGGGGTCGGCAAAGGCGCCAACGTGTTGCTCGAGGGTCGTCATCTCACGGTCATTGTCGCCAATGCGCCGAGCGGTGCGGTGGATGCGCTGGCCTTCCAACTCGGTGGGAGCGGCACCGTTCGTTCCGATGATGACCTGGTGTTCTACAACCAACTGGCATCTCCTGAGGGCGCTGTCCGGTTGACGGCACCGGACACCTTCACGGTCGACCTCGAACAGGTGCCGATATCCGTTGCGACGCTTGCGATCGGCGTCGCCCTTTCCGATGAGGGATCGGGCTCGGCCATCCCTGCTGGCATCGGCGTGACCGTCGAGTCCCGGAACGACCGATATTGGGCTCCGACCGAGGGCTTGACCACGGAGCGGGCCGCGATCCTGATTGAGCTGTACCGCCGCAATAGCACCTGGAAACTGCGCAACGTCTCAGCCGGATGGGAACAGGGGCTGTCGGCGATGGTCACGCACCATGGCGTCGCCGTCGACGACGGGCCGCGAACAACTCCCGCAGCGACCGTCGACGCCGCTTGGGCGTCACTGTCCATATCCCCGGCGCCACCGTCGATGGTGTTGCCGGCCAACGAGTCTGATGGGTCGAGCGACCGGAGTGAGGTGACCCGCGCTCCATTCGCGAAAAGCAGGTCTCACCAGCGGATCGCCTGGCTGGTCGCGGTCGTCGCTACCCTCCTGCTGCTCGTCGCGATTTCTGGCTGGGCTCCGGACAGGAGCGCGCCGGTCGCAATGGTCAACGCCCGCATTGCACAGACCTCCTCCAGTGCAACCTCATCGACCGGCAAGCCCAGCATTGCGCCGGTGGCCGCGATGAACTCGTCATCGCCGGAGGTGTCGCCGACGGCCGCTGGGAACTCCGATGCCGGAAAGGCCTTGGCGGCACCGGCGGCGGTGCCGGTTGTGCGGGAAGGGGAAGGAGCGCAATCGGCGGTCACCGCGCTCGAAGCATTGCGAGTGGCCGGCCGTGCTCCCCGGACCGGCTACAGCCGTGCGCGTTTCGGCCGGTCGTGGACCGACGATGTGGACGTCGACGGGGGTCATAACGGGTGTGACACCCGCAACGATGTTCTTCGTCGTGACTTACAAGAATTGACGCTCCGGCCGGGCTCCGGCGGCTGCGTGGTGACAGCCGGAACGTTCACCGATCCATACACCGGTCGGCCGCTGCAGTTCACCGCGGGCAAGCAGTCCGCGGTGCAGATCGACCACGTGGTCTCCCTGTCCAACGCCTGGCAGACGGGCGCGGCCTCGATGACCGCCGCGCAGCGTCAGAACCTGGCCAACGATCCACTGAATCTGCAGTCCACCGCGTCGGCAATCAACCAGGCCAAGGGCGATGGTGATGCCGCGACCTGGTTGCCGCCCAACAAGGCGTACCGCTGCACCTACGTGGCACGCCAGGTGGCCGTCAAGGCGAAGTACCGGTTGTGGGTGACTTTTGCCGAGCGACAGGCAATCTCCACTGTTCTCGCCACGTGCGGAGCGAAACCTGCTTCGCCGCCGATCATTTCGAAGCCTCCGTCCTCACAGGTCGCGTCGACGCCGATGGGCCGCACGGTGGCTCCACCGGTGGTCACAGTGCTGGCAGCGCCATCCACGACAACCACGGTGGCTCCGCAGGCGGTCACACTGCTGGCAGCGCCAACCGCCCCGCCCACGACAACCGGCACCCCGCCACCGGCGGAAACAACCAATCCACCACCGGCGGAGACGACGAACCCACCGCCAGCGGAGACGACCACGCCGCCGTCGGCGGAGACGACCACGCCGCCACCGGCGGAAGTGCTTGCCGCGACGCCGGAATCGACTGAATCAGCGACCGAAACTCCGGCAGCGCAGGCAGATTCCGGCGTGTACTACGCGAATTGCGCCGCTGCGCGGGCTGCTGGCGCAGCGCCGCTGAACCGTGGCGAGCCTGGATATCGGGCCGGCTTGGATCGCGACCACGACGGCATCGCCTGCGAGACCTGAGACACCGCCGACAGGGGTTCACGTGCGCGCATCGCTCATCTCGCGCGGGCACCACCCACCGCTCGAACCTGAGCCGTTCAGGACGAGCCATCCGGGCACGAGTCGGCGCCGAACCAAGCATGCCTTCGGTGACACGCACCAGGCGTCAGGGTGGGTGGAGCAGTGGGTTCGATAAGAAGCGTTGTCTCCGGCGATGATGGGGGACGCGCCAGGAAACGGCCGAGCCCAACTGTGGCGTCACGCCGTTCCGTTCTGCTGGCGGCGGCGTTCGGCCTACCTGCTGCGGTTGCCGGGTGCGCCCGGCCGACGTCGAGCCAGGCCATGGCGATGGCCGCGGAGCCGAAGGCGCCGGTCGAAATCAGGGGCGCCCCGACGACGAGAAGTGAAGCGCGGGGCCGGCTGGCGTACGGCCCTGATGCGTCACAATGGGGTGAATTCTCTGTTCCGCGCACATTGGTCAGCCGGGGTGTTGTCGTCATCATTCACGGCGGTTTCTGGTTGGCCGAATATGGCGCGGAACTCGGCACACCCCTGGCCGCGGACCTTTTCCAGCGCGGCTACGCCACCTGGAATCTGGAATACCGCCGGATCGGAAATGGCGGCGGCTGGCCGCAGACCTTTCAGGACGTGGCAGCCGGAATCGATCATCTTCGGGCGATTGCGCCGACAGCGGGATTGGATTTGCAAAAGGTGGTGGCGATCGGGCACTCGGCCGGTGGACAACTCGCGACATGGGCAGCTGGACGGCGCACGCCCAGCATTGCCGATCCACACGCGGCCACTCGCGTGCGACTTGCTGGAGTTGTTTCGCAGGCCGGCGTTCTGGACCTGGCCGGCGCCGCGCGAGAACACCTCGGTGGGGACGCGACCCAGCAATTGTTGGGCGGCCAGCCGGCGCAGGTCCCCGGCAGGTACACGATGGCCTCCCCGCAGGAAATGCTCCCCAACCGGGTTCCGGTGTGGTGCGTGCACAGTCGATCCGACCGCAACGTTCCCTACGCGCAGAGCGTCAACTATGTCGCTGCGGCGCGCAAAGTCGGCGCTGTCGCGTGTCTGGATACCGTGCCGGGCGACCACTTCTCGTTGATCACCGTCGGCACACCCGCCTGGGAGGCGACTGTGCGACGAACGGTCGAGCTCCTACGATGATCACTGCCGACAGGGGATCGCTGCAATGAGCCATCAGCCGACGTCGGTCGTGCCAGCTAGTCGAAGATGTTGCGGAGCCGACCCTGGTTGATCGGCTGGTGCCAACGCTGTCCGGGTCTGCACGCCCGCCCGGCGCCGACACCTCTCCCGCACGTGGATGCGGGTTTGCCGTCCGCCGTCGAGGGCACGGCTGGCTACCCTGCTGGTCACAGTTTGCTGATGTCGATGGCGTTGGCCATGGCGTTGTAGCCAGCGTCGTTCGGGTGAAGGTGGTCACCGCTGTCGTAGGCGGGGTGCAACTGGTTCGGGTTGCCCGGGGCGCCGGTCGCGGCCGCGAGATCGAAGGCGCCGTCGAACTCCCCGCTGGTGAGGATCCAACTGTTGACAGCCTCGCGGATAGCCTCACCGTTGCTGCTGTAGTAGCCCGCCCCCTGGTAGGGGACGATCGTGCAGCCGAAGATCTTGACGCCGGCGACGTGCGCCTGACTGATCAGATTCCGGTAGCCGTTGATCATGTCCTGCGTTGTCAACGCACCGTTCGGCCCGGTGTTCGTGCCGATGTCGTTGATGCCTTCGAGAAGGATCACGTCCTTCACGGCGGGCACGGTCAAGGCGTCATGCCCGAAACGCCGCGTGGCGGCCGTTCCGAACTGGCCACCGGTGTCGGTGAGCAGCCGGTTGCCCCCAATCCCAGCGTCGACGACGCCCAGCGCCGACCCGTTCGGTCGGGCCTGCAGACGACGGGCGAGGTAGTTCGGCCAGCGGTTGTTGGCCGACAGGGTGGACAGGGCTCCGTCGGTGATGGAATCACCGAATGTGACAACGGTGTTCTTGGCGGTCGTGGATTGGACGTCCAGCCCGTCGAGGTAGTACCACGCATGGTCGGACGCCGGATAGTTGCCCGCCACGTCGTCGCCGGCGAAGTTTCCTGCGGAGGAGTAGTAGGTCACGTCCTGCGCGTCCCAGTGCCAACTCGAGGTGCCTGCGTTACCCGAGAAGTACACGCTGACGAGCATGTTCTGCTCCGCGCTGACGGTCATCGCAATGGGGTCGCTCGACAGGTCGGCGTGCGCCGCTACCGTCGTCGTGGCCGATCCGCCGAACGTGACGACGTGACGGGTGCCGGCCACTGCAGTCGCGCCGCTCGATTGCACCGCGATGTCAACGGCACCGATCGGAAGCGCATTCGCGCCGTACTGGTTCGAGAGTCGCAGACGTAGGGAGGTACCCGGAACCGTGTTGTGCACCACCATTCGTACCGTCTGGTTGTTGATGCCGTAGCCGGCCAGAGCCGGACCCCAGCCGCCGACCCAGGTCGTCCCCGTCCCGCCGGTCGTCCCTGTTCCGCCGGCGACGAAAGCGTTGAACTCGGCGATCGACCACCACGAGCTCGCGCTGCCGGTCTGCACGACCTTGACATAGCGCGCGGTGTGCGAAGGAAAGATCACGTCGACGAGAGCGGATGAGCCGCTGCCGCTTGCGACCGCGGCACCCCAGCTGGAGCCATCGGAGCTGACGAACACCTCATACCCGCGGGCATAGTCGCCGCTGCTCGTGGCGGAGTCCATCTTGATCTCACCGAAGCTTTGGGCGGCGCCCATGTCGACGGTCACCGACTGGCCGGAAGCCATCGCTACTCCCGTGCTCCACCGCGTCACGGCGTTGCCGTCGATCATGTTGGCGGGGACGTCGCCGGCCGCCGAGGAGGATGCCGTGACTGTCCAGCCCGTACGACTCAGCACGGATCCGGGAGCGCCGGTCGTGGGAGTGGTGGTCGTCGTGCTGGGCGAGGTCGTTGTCGTGGGAGTTGTTGTTGTGGGCGGGGTTGTGGTCGGGGTGGCCCCACTGCTGTACACGTTGATCTCCGCGATCGACCACCAGGCGCTGGCGCTGCCGGTCTGCACCACCTTGAGGTAGCGCGCATTCTGAGCGGCGAAGGTCACGTCGATGAGCGCAGCCGACCCGGAGCCGGTAGCAACAGCGGTGCCCCACGTGGTGCCGTCGCTGCTGACGAACACCTGGTATCCGCGGGCGTAATCACCACTGCTTCCTGCGGCGTCCAGCTTGATTTCGTCGAAGGTGTGCGTGGCGCCCATGTCGACGGTCACCGACTGGCCGTTCGCCATCGCGACGCCAGTACTCCACCGGGTCCCAGTGTTGCCGTCGAGCATGTTGGCCGGATTGTCGCCGGGTGCCCAGGACGAGGCCGCGGCGACCCATCCGGTACGGCTGAGCGCCGTGGAGCCACCCGTCGTGGCCGAGGCGGGGGAGTAGGCGTCGAATTCGGCGATCGACCACCAGGCGCTGGCGCTGCCGGTCTGCACGACCTTGACGTAGCGCACCGTCTGGGCGGTGAAGGTCACGTCGATCAGGGCGGCCGACCCGGTGCCGGTAGCTACCGCAGTGCCCCACGAGGTGCCGTCGGTGCTGACGAATACCTGGTAGCCGCGTGCGTAGTCACCGCTACTGCCGGCGCTGTCCATCGAGATCTCACCGATACTGCGGGTCGCCGCCATGTCGACGGTGATGGACTGGCCGCCGGCCATCGCGGTGCCAGTGCTCCACCGGCTTGTCGAGTTTCCGTCGAGCACGTTCGAGGCGGGTTCGCCCGCGTTAGAAGCGGACGCGGTGGCGGTCCAGCCGGTGCGTGCCAGCACCGTCCCCGCTGCGGCATCAGCGTTGGCCGCCACCCGGGTGAAGGTGGCCAGCAAGCTGCTCAGCGTCAGGAGTCGAACGCCTGCGCCGGTCCGCCGGCGCACGCTCGTTGCTGTTTGCGACTCCGTCGGAGGTGGAGATGTTGGTCACTATGTCAGACGGCGTGACCACTGTGTCAGGCGGCCTGGCGAAAGTCCATGCAGCGCTTGTGGTGGCCCACCCAGGCGCTCCAGCGGCCCACACCCGGGCGCGCCGGCTCGCGATTTCCCCTCAGACCCAGCCCAGGGCTGACCGTCCGGACCAGTTGGCCAGACGTTCAGTGGGACCCGCCTCGGCGCGAGGCTCCACGACCGCGGAGAAGGGCACGCCGGGCACGCGAGCGTCGGCGGGGACGAAGCGGCCCACCACCGAAGCCGTCGGCTCGACGAGTGCCGGATCGGCTTCGGCTGGCTGCCCGGTCGCGACGGCCAGGTCCCAGCCGTGCACGAGGGCTTCGTTGGTATAACCCCAGAGCCCGAAA
>JAABUT010004748.1_pt1 | contig 10544 bp, 11 predicted proteins | sample 5559281 | NCBI WGS metagenome assembly JAABUT01 (sample SAMN10711880, study PRJNA513359) | rock metagenome | isolation source: Antarctica rocks | place: Antarctica: Victoria Land, Ricker Hills nord | collected 2016-01-04 | reverse complement strand
AGCCGCCACGAGCCGAACTCGTCGACGTCGTACGCCGCTGGTGCGGTGACGTCCTCGCGGTGTGCGCCGACCCCTCGGCCATGCCGGCGCCGGCGCTCGGGGACGAGCCGGTGAGCCTTGCGCTGCTAACGGAGTCGGGGGCGACGGTGCTCGCCTCGGAGCGGTTCGGGGCGCGGCAGGTCGGCTGCCTGCTCACGCTGGTGGGCGAGCGGGGGCGCCTTGTGCTGAGCGGTACGTCGCTGCGCACGCCCGCGGGGCTGCTGACGATGGAGCGGGCCGACCCGGCGGCCGGGGTGCGACTGGCGGCTGGGGGGCTGCTCCGCCGCGAGGCGACCGGCTGCGCCGACCTGCGCGACCTCGCCATCGCCAGCCGGGTGCTGGCTGCGGTGGAGCAATCCCGCACCGAGGGCGGCTGGGTCGAGCTGGCCTGAGCCGCTCGGGCGGCGGGGCGGCGGGGCGGCGGGATCAACGCTGGCTGGGCAGCGGCGGCGGCGGAGCCAGTCCGCGCGTCACCCCACCGCCACGGTGATCACCCGGCAAGATCACCGTGGCGCCCGGCTGGTCGCGGGGGAGCGTTGGGCGCGCCGCACCCCAACCGGCTCAGTCGTCGGACACCTGCCGGCTGCCGGAGCGGACGGCCAGGTGCTGCGTCGCCCAACCGGGCAGATGGGCGGCCGCGGCGAGGTCGATGTCCACGCCGGCGCAACGGTTGGCGCGCAGCACCAGAGCTCCCGCGACGACGGCCGCGAGCACCGAGGTGACGCCTCCGAAGAGCAACCCCGCCCGTGGGCCCAGGCCCTCGCACAGCGCCCCGACCAGCGGGCCGCCGATCGGGGTGGTGCCCAGGAAGACGAGCAGGTAGATCGCCATCACGCGACCACGCATCTGGTCACCGGCACCGAGCTGCACCGTGGTCAGCGCCGTGGTGGTAAGGGTGAGCTGCGCCGCGCCGGTCGCCACCAGCGCCAGGCCGAACGCGAGCGGCGTCGGCATCAGCGCCGCTACGGTTTCGCAGACGCCGAAGGCGGCGGCCCCGGCCACGAGCGTGCGCTGCCGAGGCACGCCGCGGCGGGTGGCCGCGAGCGCCCCGAGCACCGCTCCGACGGCAAGGGCGGAGGAAAAGGCGCCGTAGAGCTGCGCGCCCCCGGAGAAGTCCTCCCGCGCCATGAGCGCGAGCGTCACCGGGAAGTTCAACCCGACGAGGCTGACCACCCCGAGGAGCCCGATCGCCAGCGCGAGGTCGGGACGGGAGCGCACGTAAGCGAAGCCGGCGACGAGCTGGCCCCGGCCGCGGGCGACGCGGGCCGCGGGATGCAGCTCGGCCACGCGCATCCGCACCAGCCCCGACAGCACGCCGATCATCGACACCGCCGTCACGACGAAGACCGGTCCCGTGCCGACGCTGGCGATGAGCAGCCCGGCCACGCTTGGACCCACGATGCGGGCCGAGTTGAAGCAGACGCTGTTGAGCGCGACGGCGTTGGCGACGTCCGCCGGCCCGACCATCTCGACGACGAAGGACTGCCGTACCGGGGTGTCCAGCGCATTGACCGTGCCGAGGGCGAAGGCGAGCAGGAAGACCAGCGCCAGGGTGATCGCGCCCGTCAGGGTGAGGACGGCGAGCAGCACGGCGATCAACGCCCAACTGCTCTGCGTCACGAGGAGCAGCCGGCGCTTGTCGCGGCGGTCCGCGACGACCCCGGCCCACAGGCTGAACATCAGCACCGGGGCGAACTGGAGCGCCGTCGTGATTCCCAGCGCGACGCCGTGGCCGCCGAGCTGGATCACCAGCCAGTCCTGCCCCGTCACGAGCATCCACCGGCCCGTCAGCGAGAACAGCTGTCCGCCAAGGAAGAGTCGGAAGTTGCGCACCGCCAGCGCGCGCATCGCGGCCGGCAGTCGCAACCTGAGCGAGTGGCCGCCGTCGTAGTCGCCCGCTGGCCACTGCCGGCTCACGCGTCGGCCAGCCGCTCCAGGACGAGTGCCGCTCGGCGCAGCGTCTCGATGTCCTCGACCGGCAGGGCGGCGAGCTGCACCTCGAGCCAGGCGTCCCGGCGTCGGCGGATCGCGGTGATGGCCTGCCTGCCCGCCCGGCTCACGGCGACGAGCGCGACCCGCCCGTCCGCCGGGTCAGCGCTGCGGACCAGGAACCCGGCTGCCTCCAGGGCCACGACGGTGCGGGTCATGGACGGCGGCTGCACGCGCTCCGCGGCGGCGAGTTCGCCGAGCGTCAAGGGCCCGCGCCGCTCCACGGTGGCGAGGGTGGACAGCTGGGATGGGGTCAGCCCATCGTGGGCGCCCTTCTGCCGCAGCCGGCGGGCCAGCCGCATGACGGCGACCCGCAGTGCGGTGGACAGGCCGTGCGGCGCCTCAGGGGTCCGCGTCGTCGGCACGATTGTTAGCATACCTCACGAACAGGTACGGCGGCTGCCGCGGGTCGGCGGCTACCGTGGACGGATGGAGCGCCGCCCCGACCCTGCCCCGCGGGAGGCCGACGACGTCCGCGTCGTCACCATCGGGACCGTCATCTGGCTGGTGCTGCTGGTCACGCTGTTGCCCTTCACCAGCCGCCTGCGCGCGGAGGGGCAGCTGTGGTGGATCGCCACCTGCGCGGTCGGGGCCGGCCTCGGCGGGCTCGGGGTGCTCTTCCTGCGCCGTCGCCGCTCCCGCCGATGACGGCTGACCCGTCGCCGCCCGGCGACCTCGCCGCGGCCCAGCACGCGGCGATGCGGTGGAATGCGCCCCTGTCCTCCGAGCACGCGGAGTTGCTCCTCGACCGACTGGGACTGCGGCCCGGCGAACACGTGTTCGACCTCGGTTGCGGCTGGGGAGAGCTGCTGCTCCGGGCCGTCCAGAGGGGCGGTCCGGGGACGACCGGCACCGGAGTGGACGTCGATGCGGCGGCGCTCGCGCGCGGCACACGCCTGCGCCGAGCGCGCGGCCTCGATGACCGGGTGGAGTTCGTGCCGGCGGCCTCGGCGGCGTGGCGGCAGCCGGCGGACCGGGTCCTGTGCGTCGGCGCGTCCCATGCGTGGCCGGGCGTCGCCGAGGCGCTGGCCGCGCTCGCCGCGCTGGTCTCGCCCGGCGGAAGGCTGCTCTTCGGCGAAGGCTGCTGGGAGCGAGCCCCCGCCCCCGCCGCGGCCGCGGTGTTCGGCGACGAGGTGATCGCCCTGACGGACATCCTCGAGCAGGCGCGGGAGGCGGGCTGGCGGGTGCTGCACCTGTCCACCGCGGACCAGCGGGAGTGGGACGACTTCGAGGGCACGTGGCGGGCAGGGCGTCAGCAGTGGCTGCTGGATCACCCCGCGGGCGCCCGCGCGGAGGAGGTCCGCGACACCCTCGACGCCCAGCAGCGGGAGTACGTCGAGACCTACCGGGGCGTCCTCGGCTTCTGCTACCTCGTCCTGGCCCGGGAGCGTCCGCCATGCACGTCTGCAGGCGGTGATGCAGAGTCGCATGTAGGCTGAGGTCGTGCCCAAGACCGTGCAGATCCGTGACCTCGACGACGAGGTGTACGCCGGGCTGGCGCGCCGCGCAGCGGAGCGGGGGGTCAGTGTGCCCGAGCTGCTCCGCACCGAGGCGGCCCGGCTGGCGGCTCAGCCCAGCATGCAGGAGTGGTTGCAGCGCACGCGGCGGCGTTCCGCACCCGTGGGGCGTCTCGAGGTGCTCGCGGCGCTGGACGAGCACCGCGGGCCGTGGCCTGATGCTGGTCGTTGACGCCTCCTGCCTGTACGACGCGGTCGTCGGCGGCCCCGACGCCGAACCCGTCCGTGCGCGGCTGATGGCGGCCCCCGACCAGGCGGCACCACACATCATCGACGTCGAGGTGTTCGGCGTCATCCGACGCGAGCACCTGCTCGGTCGGCTCGACCGCACCGCAGCGAGCCAGGCGATCGCGGACCTCGAGGCATGGCCGGGCGAGCGCTTCGCCCACCGTCCTCTGCTGCAGCGGGCCTGGGATCTCCGCGACACCGTGCGCGGCTGGGACGCGATGTACGTCGCGCTGGCGGAGGCGCTCGGCGCGGTCCTGCTCACGACCGACGCCCGCCTTGCGGCCGCGCCCGGACCCGCCTGCGTCATCGAGACCCTGCGCGGCTAGCCCTGCGCCCGCGACAGGCCGGCTCAGCGCAGGTGCAGGCCGCCGTCGACGACCCAGACCTCCCCGGTGACGTACAACGAGAGCACGAGCGTGCACACCACCAGCGCGACGTCGGAGGCCGTGGCTTCCCGGCGCAGCGGCGCCATCGCCTCCACCAGGTCCCGGGTGTCGTCCCAGTCCTGCGTCCACGGGGTGCGGACCAGCCCCGGGGCGACGGCGTTGACCCGGACCGCGGGTCCGAGAGTGGCCGCCAACAGCCGCGTCTGGTGGTGCAGCGCGGCCTTGCTGGCGGCGTACGGGATCGACGAGCCCAGCGGCCGGACGCCCGCGAGCGAGCCCACGTTGACCACCGAGCCGCCTCGGGGCGCGCGCGCGAGTGTCGGCGCGGCCGCGGTGGTGAGCACGAAGGGGCCGATGACGTTGGTGGCATAGAGCCGGGCCCAGATCTCCGGGGTCGCCGCCTCGAGGTCGGCGTGCGGGATCACCTCGGTGGTGCCCGCGTTGTTGACGAGGATGTCGAGCCGGCCGTGCTCGGCCACCACGTCGGCGACCAAGGCGCGGGCCATCTCAGGGTCGGCGACGTCGGCCCGCCGGTAGGAGCCCCCCACCTCGGCGGCGACCCGCTCGCCCTCCTGCACCGACGAGCGACTGTTGACCACGACGTGCGCGCCGTGGTGGGCCAGCGCGCGGGCGACCGCTTTCCCGATGCCGCTGCTCGACCCCGTCACCAGCGCGACCGCACCCGAGAGCTCCACGTGCTCACCCTGCACCAGGACGAGCGGCTCAGCCGGCGAGGTCATCCTCCGCGTCGAGGAATGCGCCGCTTGCGGGGTGCTGCAGTCGCTGCACCCAGCCGAGCCGATCGGCCCAGCGACCCGCCCGCCACGCCTCACCGCGTCCGCGTCCCTCGGCCGTCGGCGAGTGCAGCACGTCGTCCGGCGTGAGGCGCCAGAGCGCCGGTGTCGGCACGCCGTCGGCGTCGCGGACGAGCAGCGGCTCCTCGCGCACGACGTCGTACCGGCCGAGCGAACTCGCCAGCCGCACGCCGAGCAGGCGCGCGAGCGGGCGCCCCAGCCGGGCGGCAACCGGAACGACGGGGCGAGACCCCAACAGCGGCAGCAGGTCCGGTGCGTCGACGACCACCGCGGCGGTGGTCGCTACGACGACGAGCCGACCGTCGGGGGCCACCGCGCGCACCGTGAGCGGCGGCTCACCGCGCGGCGCGAGCTCCGCGACGTGGCGGTGTAGGGCCCGGACCTGCGCCCGGCTCACGACGCGGGAGGCGTCGCCGAGTCGGTCCAGCAGATCGAGGAGGTCCTCCGCCGCCATCGGCAGCTCCCGCCGCGTGGTCAGCAGGCGCAGCAGCGCGGGGTCGACGCCGGGGGGCGCGGGGTCATAGAGCCCGGCGAGCAGCGGATCGGCGTCGGGGTGCAGCACCTCCGCGGGCAGCAGGCCGCCCAGGACCGGGCTGTGGTCGCACCACCACAGGGCATACGGCAGCGCCTCGGGCGGTACGCCGGGCAAGAGCGCCAGCGCCTCCGGCCAGGCGAGCAGTTCCAGGTCGCGCACGCCGGCCGGCTCCACCGGGTCGGCCTCGGCCAGCCACTCCTCGCCTCGGTCGAGCAGCACGACCTCCGCGTCGCCGCGCACCGGCACCAGCCCGTCCGCGACGCCGCAGGCGGCGAGCACGGTGGGTTCCCAGCGGTCCGCCACGTCGGAGGCGAGGACCCCGAGCGGCCCGTCGGGCAGCAGCACCCGGGCGAGCGGCCCGCCGGCCAGCACCAGCTCCCCCGCCGGCGCGGCCTCGCCATCGGCGTCGGGCAGGGCCAGCCCGGTGAGCCACGCCATCTCCCCGGGCCGCACGGTGGCGGCGGCTACCAGGGGCAGCACCGCGGCGGCGAGCTGCAGGTCGTCGTCGTCGAGGGACGCCTCGACGCGGTAGCGCAGCGCCTCGAGCAGGACGAGCGGTCCGGCCTCGACCGCGCCGAGGGTCAGCAGCACCGGGCTCGCGGCGTCGGGGTGGACGAGCCGCAGGTCGGCGAGCAGGTCCGCGTCGAAGGCAGTCAGGTCGAGGTCGGGCGGTGCCAGGGCAAGCCCGCGGGGACCGGGCGCGCGGCGGCCGTCAGCGAGCGGCACCGGCAGCGCCGCCAGGGCCTCGCGGTCGGGCGCGTCCGCGAGGACGTCGTAGGCCTCCCGCCACCACGCGGGCGGACGGTCGACCGCGCTCAGGGCCTCGACCACGGCGGCGGTGTCCAGTCGCTGCACGCCGAGCGCGGCGAGCGCCGCTCCGCTCGACGGCCAGGTCGCGGGCAGCAGCCCGCCGAGGACGCCGTCGAGGAGCGCGCGGGCGCCCGCGGTGGCGCGCCCCAGGTCGAGCACGCGCTGGCCGGGCAGCGGCGGCGCGGCGCGCAGCCGCTCGAGCAGGGCGGCGGCCAGCCGGGCGTCGACCTCGCCGGCGGGCAGCCCGACGGGCACGAGGCGCAGCACGCCCGGCCCCTCGATGCGGTGCGCGAGGGCCGCGACGGCATCGGCGGCGCGGTCGAGCAGCAGGTCGCGCAGCGGCCCGGGCAAGGTGCGGCGGCGCCCCGGTTCGAGCGGCACGGGCACGCTCAGCAGGACCGGCAGCGAGAGCGGCTCGTCCGTCGGCTGCGGGGCACGCAGCCCCCGGGACACCCCCTCGGGCCAGGACCCGTCGGCGGGGACGAGCGCGCGCACGGTCGCCCGTGAGCGGCCTCGCTCCTCGACCCGAGATGCCGCCAGCAGGCCGGCCGGGAGTTCGACTACCAGCTCCTCGAGGAGCCAGCGTCGCCCGTCACATACCGCCTCCCCCGGCTGCTGTTCGCACCGCAGCACCCTGGCTGGACCGGTCCCGTCGTCGACGGTGAGCTCGGCGAGGCCGGGCAGCACCAGCGGCAGGGTCAGGTCGAGGTTGGCCAGCAACCCTCGAGCCACCGACGGGTCGCGCAGCGGCAGGCGGACGACGGTGGCATATCCCGCCGGTGGTGGCTCGGCGCCGAGCGCGGGGAAAGGCAGGCGCAGCACCGGCACCGCCCCGCCGCGGCGGGCCACCTCGGCCGCGAGCGCCGGGACCTGCTCGACCAGCGCGCGCGTGCGGGTCGCCGAGAAGCTAACCGCCGTGCCCCCGCTGGCCACCTGGGGGTCGTCGGTGACCGCCAGCACGGCCGCGAACCCGACCCCGAAGCGACCGAGGTTCGCGGTGTCGTCGCGCTTGGCCGAGGCCCGCAACGTCGCCAGCCCCTGCAGTCCCTCGGCGGTCAGTGGCGCCCCGGTGTTCGCGCACTCGAGCGTGGCACCGCGCAACCGGAGCAACACCCGCGCTCCTACGCCGCCGCTGCGCGCCGCGTCGACGGCGTTCTGGAGCAGCTCGACCACGAGCGCGTCGCGGTAACCACCGAGCGCCAGGTCCTCCTCGGCGTTGGCGTCCTCGCGGAAGCGCGCCGGATTCGCGGCCCAGCCGGTGAGGACCCGCTTCCGCAGCGCATCCGCACCGAGCGGGTCAGCGCGGGTCACGGCTCGCTCAGGAATGACCGTAGGGCTCGGCCGGGGTGGAATCGCTGACGCTGCCCGGCGGGTGCGCCACCGTCTCCAGGCCCCCGTCGTCGACCTGCTGCACACCCCACCGGGTGGCCGCCGTGACGACGGCCTCACTGTGTGCGCCGCAGCCATGCGACGTGGCCACGACCCGGCCGTCGTCGGGGGCCAGCTCGTTGCCGCAGACGCCGAAGACGCGGCCGAGCGAACCGACCAGCCGAACCCAGAAACCGCAGCCGGCACAGGGCAAGGGGGCCGCCTTGGCGATCGGGGCGTCCGGCCCCGGCTCGCCCTCCCACCAGCGCTCGGCCGCGTCGTCCCGCCCCGAAGCGGACAGCACGCGCGGCCGCCCCAGCCCGAGTTCGATCCACAGCGCGTCGTCGGACCAGCCGTCGGTGTCACCGCGGGTCAGCACGAGGCGCTGGTCGTCCACGGCCGTCGCCAGCAGGTCACCGATGCCGAGGTCCCCCGGCCGCACCCGCTCCTCGTACGGCAACCAGGCAGGGGCCAGCAGAGCGTCGGCTCCCGGCAGCAACACGACGTCGTCGACCGTGGGGACCTTGCCGCGCGAGGCGCGGGCGAGCTCGACGGTCCAGACCCAGCCCGCATAGGCCGGGTCCGTGCAGGCGAAGCGGTGCACGACGAGCCGCTCACCCTCCGCCGCCGCTCCCAGGTGCTCCCCGACGCGAGCGGCACCGCGGGCACCGGGCTCCGTGGCCTCCTCGACGGCCGCGGCGCGCGCCACGGCGACAGCCCCCGCCAGGACGGCGTCGAGGCGTGCCGCCCGGCCTGCCGGGGCCGGGACGACGTCGGCGGGGGCAGGTCCTGCGCCGAGGCTGGTCACGCCGCCAGTCTCCCCCACCGCTGCGGCGACACCGTTCACCCGGTGGCCGCAGCGGCACCCACGGGCCGGGTCGGCGTACCAGACTGAGGCCGTGACCGCGACCGCCTCCCGACCCCCGGGCGGACCCGGCGACGCCGGTGCTCGGTCCGGCCCGGCGGCCACCAGGGTCGCGGTCCGGCGGGTCCGGCTGGTCCGGCGGGTCCGCGAGAAGCTGCGAGGCGGCGGGGCAGCGGAGTCCGGGCTTGCCACCCTCGTCGAGCTGTGCACCCTCAACGCAGCTGCCGACGCGCTCGTCGCGGTCGCGCTGGCCGGCACCGTCTTCTTCAACGTGCCGGTCGGGGAGGCGCGGGGCAAGGTCGCGCTCTATCTGCTCATCACGATGGCGCCCTTCGCCCTGCTGGCCCCCGTGATCGGGCCGCTGCTCGACCGGCTGCACGGCCGCCGGGTGGCGATGGCGTCCTCGATGGTCGTGCGCGCCGGCCTGTGCTGGTCGCTTGCCGGCCACACCGGCGGTCTGACGCTCTATCCGCTCGCGCTGGGCGTCCTGGTCATGGGCCGCACCTTCAACATCGCGCGGGCCGCGGTGATGCCGCGCGTGCTCCCCGAGGGGATGACCCTGCTATCGGCCAACTCCCGGGTGTCGCTGGTGGGTGCGCTCGGGGCAGGCGCGCTGGCGCCGGTCGGGCTGGGACTGTCGGCCGTCGTGGGCATCGGCTGGGTGCTGCGGCTGGCCGCCGTCGCCTTCCTGGTCGCGGTGATCCCGTGCAGCCAGCTGCCGCGGCACGTGGACAGCGCGAGGGGCGAGACCGCTGCGCACGGGTTGGCCCGCCGGACGCTGGGGGCGGGCCGGGGGCGGCTGCGCAGCGCGCTCGGCGGGTTGCCCACCGCCCTGCGAGCGGTCGTGACGTTGCGGGCACTCGTCGGCTTCCTCACGCTCTTCCTCGCGTTCAAGCTGCGTGCCGGTGGGTCGGGCAAGAGCAGCCTCGCCGTCCTCGCGGTCGCGGCGCTCGTCGGGCAGGCAGCCGGCATCACGATCGGCAACAGGTTGGGGCGGCGTCGGCCCGAGTTGCTCATCACCGCGGCGCTCGTCCTCGCCACTGTCGTCTGCCTCGCAGGGGCGTTCGTCTATTCCAGCGCGGTCGCCCTGCTCGTCGCCCTGGTGGCCACGCTCTCCGCCGCGCTCGGCAAGCTGGGCCTCGACGCGGTGATCCAGCGCGACGTCGAGGAAAACGTGCGGGCCTCGGCCTTCGCCCGCTCCGAGACCGCGCTGCAGCTGGCCTGGGTCGCCGGCGGGGCCATCGGTCTCGCGCCGCTGACCGGCACGCAGGGCTTCATCGTGGCGGCGGTGGGGATGGTCATCTCCTTCGCCTCGGAGGTGGTCGCGCTGCGAGCGTCCCGCACCGAGCGCAAGCGGCAGGCACGCGAGGGTGGCGACGGCGCACGGCGCGGACCCCCGGAGGTGCTGCTCCGGCGGCAGGCAGCGGCCAGGGGCGAGCAGTGGACTCCCCCTGCCCCGCCGCGACAGCCCACCTGGGAGGCGCCCACTGCGGCGCCGGCGACCACGGCGCCGACGGTGGTGACGCAACGGGCGCCCGTGCTGCGCCGAGGCAAGCCCGATGCCAGGCCGGGCGGGGAGTTCGTGCACCGCTTCCCGGAGTCGCGGCCGGGCGCGCCGGGCCAGACCCTCGCGCTGCCCTTCGACGAGCCCGAGCCCGATCCGCCCCGCTAGTAGGCTGGAACTGCCACGTCCCGCCGATCCGTCCCGGTCCTCGTCTGGAGTTCCCTCGTGCGCCCGCGACCGCTGTCCGCCGGCGTCGCCGCCGTGGCCGGGACCCCCGCCCTGTCGGCCTGCCAGCAGCCGACGCCGCTCGTCACCGTCCCCGCGTCGGGCGTCAGCACCCACGTCGAGGGGAGCGGGGGGTGCGTCAAGGGGGAAAAGGGGCTCTTCTGACTCATCCGTGGGTGCGTCCGGGTAGCTGGGGTGGGTGTGCGCCCAGGCTGAGCATGGCGAGGCCGATGAGGGCTTCGGGGTTGGTGAATCCGTAGGCG
>JAABUT010004743.1_pt1 | contig 10550 bp, 7 predicted proteins | sample 5559281 | NCBI WGS metagenome assembly JAABUT01 (sample SAMN10711880, study PRJNA513359) | rock metagenome | isolation source: Antarctica rocks | place: Antarctica: Victoria Land, Ricker Hills nord | collected 2016-01-04 | reverse complement strand
CAACGGGCACCTGCACCTACCCGCCCTCCGCGCCGCGCTCGAACGCGAGGTCGCACAGCCTGTCGGTGCCACCTGTCATGATGAAGCCGTGAACGTGGCCTGATGCTCACTGGGCCGCCACCGAAGTACCACGGAACTCGGGACATCCTCTGCCGTTCGTGGACGAGCAGATGTTGAACGAAATCTACGACCCGGCGTTCAGGCAGGCCCGTGTACCAGGGTGGCGCCGTCTCGATCATGGCCGCCACCAGCCTGCGCAACGGGGTACACAGCAACCACTCTTTCGAAGGCCTGGAATCTGCGTTCGAAGCACTTATATATTCGCTTTGCGAAATCCTGACAGTCAACCTTGACACCCGCCAACCTGTGGTCGCAGTATGTGGTTCATGTGTATTTGACGTAAATTGCTTGATTCTTCAGATACTCCCATTTCGGGCGGCATCGCCGCTGGTGAGGGACGCCGTACCGTAACTATTCACCTGGGTTGATCGGCGTGTCGGTTGTTCCAGTGAAAGTGGTTGCGGGATAATGTGTTTGTGGCCAAACCGACGTACGATGAACTGGTCGAGCTGGTCGCCGCGCAGGCCGAATTGATCAAGAGTTTGACCGCCCAGGTGCAGGCACTGCAAGCCGAGGTCGCCGAGCTGAAACGCCGGTTGGGTGCTGATTCGTCGAACTCTTCCCGGCCGCCGTCAATGGATTCGGTGTTCAACAAGAAACCGGCGAAGGCCCGGTCTTCACGTAAGGTCACCGGGCGCAAACCCGGCAAGCAACCCGGCGATCCGGGCGTGTCCCGCTCGTTGTCCGACATCGTCGATTCCAGGATCGCGGTGGCCCCGGCCACCTGCAGCGGTTGTCAGGGTTCGCTGGCCACCGCCGGCGCTGCCGTGGTGGAACGACGGCAGGTGGTGGACCTACCAGCGGCGCCGCCGCCGATCATCACCGAATACCAACGACTGTCGCTGACCTGCCCGTGCTGCGGCGCGGTAACCACCGCCGACTGGACCGACCTGGACCCCCGCGACGTGAACACCGACGTGGTGGTTGCACCGGGATCGCCGGTGCGGATCGGACCGGCAGCGTTGGCGATGTGCGCCTACCTGACCTGCGCCCATTACCTACCCGTCGGACGGGCCAGCGCACTGCTGGAAACGTTGACCGGTATCCACCTGGCCACCGGGTTCACTGCCAGAGCCCGCCGCCGCGCCACCACCAAACTAGTGGCCCTGTTCCTGCCACACATGAAACAGCTCTTGGCCACCGCACCGATCCTGCACGCCGACGAAACGACCGGACGAGCCGAAGGTGCCCTGAGCTACGTACACGTGGCCTGCACCGAATACCTGACCCTGATGCACGTCGCAGGCCGCAGCAGCAAAGACATCGACGCCGGCGGGGTGCTCACCACCTTCACCGGTGTCCTGGTCCGCGACGGCTACGCCGGCTATGACCACCTACCCGCGCTGCACGCCTGGTGCGGGGCGCACCTGCTGCGGGATCTACGCTCGATCTGCGACGCCGACCCCACCGGGCAGCTATGGGCCACCGCAATGGCCGACACCCTCACCGGCATCCACCAAGCAGCCCGCCGGGCCCGCGAAGCCGGAGCAGACCGTCTGAGCCCCGACGTGCTGGCCACCCTGCTCAACCACTACCGCGGCGCGCTGGCCAAGGGGCACACCGACAACCTCGGCCAACACAGCGAACTCGCCGACCGGGCCCGCACCCTGATCCGCCGGTTCCACCGCTACCAAGACATGATCCTGCGGTTCACCACCGACCTGGCCATACCCTGGACCAACAACCAAGCCGAACGCGACGTCCGACCCGTCAAAATTGCCCAACGAACATCCGGCGGAGCCTGGCGCACCCTACAAGGCCTCACCGAATTCGCCGTCGTCCACTCCTACCTATCCACCGCCCACAAATGGGGCAAAGACAAACTCGAAGCACTCACCGAACTGTTCACCACCGGCCCATGGCTACCCCCAACCCTCACACCCAGCTGAATAGCTACGCCGTACCGATCGAGAGGACCGCAATGATGCGTACCGGAAGACGATGGAGTTACCGGCCCGGCCTGGCCGGGGTCGGTGCGGTGGCAGTGATCCTCGCCGGGACCGTCGCGGCCACGTCGGTGACGACGGCTCACCAGGCCCCCGCCACGTCGTCGGTCGCTGGCCTTCTCGGGTTGCCGCCGATTAGCTCCGCCCAATCCTTCAATCTGGCGCCGGTGTCCCGAACGCTGCGACCCACCGCAACCATCGAGAGCACCGGCCTGCTGGCCGACTACGTGTCAGCCTCGTCGCCGGCCTCCGAACTGTCCGCGCACGCGTTCCGCACCATCGGCGCCGGATCCAGCGTGGCCACCCTCGACGGTGCCCCGGTCCGGCGCAGCGGCACCGACCCGGACGCTGCGTTCTCGTATCTGTTGCACGGCAGCGGGAAGGGCGACCAGAGGATCCGGGTTGAGGAGGCAGGCAGCGCGTCGTCCAGCTACGACGTGCTGGTAGGCACTATCGTCGTGTACTCCCGTCGGCCGAGCACCGCGGACTACGCGTTCGGCGGCCGGGCCATCGGCATGGAGCACTACTCGTTGACCGTCCCAGCTCGGGCCGTCGTCGCCGACGGCACCTTCCGCCTCACCTTCCGGAACACCGCCGCACCCGGTGACGGCGCGCAGATCGCCGGGGTCTGGGATTCGGCCGCGCGCGGCTCGACCCAGGCGCCGTTCGGTGGGTCGGTGTCCATTCCCACGGGCGCATTGACCAATGGCAGCACCGTTCTGCAGTCGGACATCTTCGGCAAGCCCTACGTCGTCTACGACTTCGGCCGGGACGTGGCCGGCACCATCAGCGTCCATGCTGACAGCAAGGCCGGTTACCCGCAGATTGGTCTGGCCTTCAGCGAATCCAGCAAGTTTCTCACGACACAATCCGATTTCAGCCAGGACCCGAGCGGTGTTGCGACCGAGACGCACTTCTTCCAGCCGTCGGCCGGGAAGAGCACCGTCGAGGACTCGGTGATCCGCGGGGGCTTCCGTTATCTGATTGTCTTCCTGAATACACCTGGCCAAATCGCGATCTCGAATCTGACGCTGCATTTCACCGCCGACCCGGACAACCCGGATCTGCGTAATTACCAGGGCGCGTTCCTGTCCAGCGACACGACGCTGAACAAGCTCTGGTTTTCCGGCGCGTACACCACTCAGTTGGCCACGATCGCCTCGAACACCGGGCGTCCGTACCCGGCGCAGCCGGGACCGGTGGCCAACGATGTCACTGTCGCGAAGGGCACCAGTTTCCTGTCCGACGGTGCGAAGCGTGACCGGCTTGACTGGGGCGGCGACAATGTCGTCTCGGGTCCGGTGTCGCTGCTGACCACCGGTCGCGGCGAGGCCGTGCAGAACAGCATCGAGTGGTTCGGCGACCACCCTTTCCCGAGCGGCGAGATCCCCGGCGTGTACCTGCCGGCGCCGGCCGGGTTCCAGCCGGCGTGGGGCGAATACGCCGCCTGGTGGGTGCACAACTACTGGAACCTCTACCTCTACACCGGTAACCGCGGCTTCCTGGACAGCTACTACTCGGCGATGAAGGGCAACCTCGCCTGGTTCGCCACCCAGGTCGGGACCGACCACCTGTGGAACGTCTCCGGATCGACTAACGGGCACTGGGGTTACGGCGAGTCCGGTCGGGAGACCTACGACAACGCCGTTTACACCCTGGCTCTGCAGGATGCCGCCGCCGCGGCAGCCGTCGAGGGGGATACCTCGGCTGCGAGCAGCTACACCACGCGGGCCACCCAGACCGCCGCTGCAGTCAACGCCACCCTGTGGGACGACACCGCCGGCGCCTACCGGGTGCTGCCGAACAGCGCCGCCCACCCGTTGGACGGCAACGCCATGGCCGTCGTCGCCGGAATCGCCACCGGAGACCGCGCCATTCGCGCCCTGGCGTTCGTGCACAAGACCCTCGGCACCCCGAACGGCGAACTCGCCGTCGACAGCGCCGACAACAACAGTGTGTCCAATGTGATCAGTCCGTTCGTCTCCTACCAGGAGCTGCTGGCCGATTCCGCGCTCGGCACCGCCGCTGGCGACACCCAGGCGATGTCGGACCTGCGCCGCACCTGGGCCCACATGCTCACCGGCGACACCACCGGGACTTTGTGGGAGACTGTTTCTCCCAGTGGCGGTCTCGGTCTCGGGTCGTACACCAGCATGGCGCACGGTTGGGGTACCGGGCCCACGGCCTACCTGACGAACCAGCTGCTCGGCGTCACCCCGACCAGCGGCGGGTGCGCCACCTTCCAGGTCGCACCACGGCCGGCCGGCGGCGTTACCTGGGCGGAGGGCACCGTACCGACACCGCAGGGCCCGATCCAGGCCGGGTGGCACCAGAGAGGCCAGAACTTCCAGGTTGCCGTCACCGCCCCGGCCGGCAGCAGCTACCGCATCGTGCTGCCCGCCGGCACCGGCACGGTCACGGTCGGCGGCAACACCGTCTACCGGGCCGGGCATGCCGTCGCCGGCGCCACGTCGGGAACGGTGCACCGCACCGCGGACGACCTGGTCCTGGACGGGCTGCGCGGCACCACCGACATCACTACTTCTTGACCTAAAGATCAACCGGGAGTAATTGCAATGATGCGCATCCGACCACTGCTGATCGCCACCGCGCTCGGGGCCAGCACGCTCGTCGCCGCGACCAGCTCGACCGCAGCCGCCGCCGTCAGCGCGACCGCCGCTGCACCGCCCGGCGTCACGGCGACAGCCGGCCACCAGCACCGTAAATGGCAGCATTACGTCGAGAGCCCCGCGTCCCGGACCATCACGCCGACCGCGGTGGTGCACACGCTGCCGCGATCGGGATCGATCACGGGTGCGCCGGCGAATGTCCTTGCCATCGACGGCAAGTCGGTACGGCTCACCAGCACCGGCAGCAGATCTGGATCTCCGCTGCTCACGATCGATCTCGGGCAGGATGTCGGTGGTCTGGCCAACGTACGCATCCTGGGCGCCTCCAACCCCCGCCCGGCCCTGCACGCCTGCTTCTCGGAATCGCTGGCGTACCTGGCGCTGACCCCTTCGGAGAACAACGGCGAGGGCAACGTCGCCCCGGGCTGCGACACCGCCAACATCTTCAATGGCTTCCCGGGCGTCGGGTACACCTACGACAGCGACTCGCACCTGCTCGACATCCCGGCCACCCTCCCCGGTACGGCGAGCGACAAGGTGCTGCGCGGCGGCTTCCGCTATCTCACCTTGTTTCTGGACAGCCCCGGTTGGGTGAACGTGGACGGCGTCACTGTGACCTTCACGGCCGCCCCCGCGCAGACGAACCTGCGCAATTACGCCGGCCATTTCCTTTCCAGCGACGACACTCTCAACAAGATCTGGTATGCGGGCGCCTACACCACCCAGCTCGACACCGGGGCCGCGAACACCGCGAAGTCCTGGCCGTACGTCATCGGTGAGGGCGACGCCTCGAACGCTGTCGTTCCCGGTGCCGACCCGACGAAGGAGGTCATCTACGACGGCGGCAAACGTGACCGCATCGTCTGGCAGGGCGACCTGGCCGTCGAGGGCCCGGTGACGTACCTGTCCACCGGCGACAAGAACGCAGTGGAGAATTCGCTGGCCTCACTTGCTTCCCAACAGCTGCCGGACGGTTTCATGCCCGCCGAGTCCCTGGTGGGCGACCACAACACGGGCGAGGAGCGCACCTACGGTGAGTACGTGCCGTGGTTCGTCAACAACATGCAGCAGAACTGGATGTACACCGGGGACAAGGCGTTCCTGACGAAGTGGTGGCCGGCCGTGCAGAAAGCGATGGCCTGGCTGGAATCCGTCCGGCAGCAGGACCCGCAGGGGCTGATCTCGTTCGGCGCCGTGAACTCCTGCGGCCACTACGGCTATGCGGATTGCGGCCACGAAACCTACATCAACGCCCTCTACGTCCGCAACCTGCAGCAGACGGCGGCGCTGGCGACGGTGATGGGCGACAGTGCTGCTGCCGCCACCTACACCGCGACGGCGAGCACCGTCAGTAATGCCATCAACACCCAGCTGTGGGATCCGACTTCCGGGGCCTACCGCTACTCGCGGGAGACGCCGAACTCCTACCCGCAGGACGCCAACGCCACCGCGATCCTGACCGGCGTCGCTACCGGTACCCGGGCAACCAGCGCGCTGGCCTACCTCCGCGCGCACAACTGGTCGACCCTCGGCTCGTTGACCGTCCCGCTGAGCAACGCACCGGCGAGTCTGCCCGCGTTCTACGCACCGCTGGCCTCCGGGTTCGAGGTCGACGCCCGGCTGGCGCAGGCCGGCAGCGATCCGCTGGTCGGCCAGTCGGCCGAGCAACTGATGAAGAACTTCTGGGGCTGGATGCTGCAGCAGGACCCCGGCACCACGTTCTGGGAGCACGTCGAACCGAACGGCACCCCGAACCTCAGCCAGTTCTCCTCCCTGGCTCACGGCTGGGCGAGCAGCCCGACGGTGTCGCTGACCCAGGGTGTCCTCGGACTGACACCGACATCCGGCGGCTACACCACCTGGACCGCCCGTCCCACCCCCGGCTCGCTGACCTGGGCGCAAGGTACCGTACCGACCCCGCACGGTGATCTCGTCGCGTCCTGGCAGCACACCAGGTCCGGGTTCTCCCTGCAGCTGGCTGCCCCGAAGGGCACGTCCGGTTCGGTGCAGGTCCCGACGTTCGGCGACACCGTGAAGGTGACCGTCGACGGTCGCACGGTCTGGGACGGCAAGCGCGGAACCGCCACCCTGCAAAGCGGCAACGTGATCGTGAACGGCGTCGGCGCCGGGAAGCACACCGTCACCGTCCTACCGACGAGCCCGCTCAGGACGACTGTCTCGCTGATCGCCTCGGCCGACCAGACGTCGGTCGCGCCCGGTTCGACCGTTCACTTGACGACCACTCTCACCGGCCGCGCGGCGAGCAGCATCACCGGCAACCTGACCGTCACCGGTCCGGCCGGCTGGGTGATCAGCCCGGCCACCACCACGATCAACACCGCCAGCGACGGACGGGTGGTCAGCCGGACGGTCGACGTCTACGCCTACGTCTCACCGCAGGCCGCCAGCGGTTCGCCGTCACTCAAGGTCAGCTTCACCGGGGGTCGGGTCACGGCCAGTACCTCGGTGCTGTTCACGTTGCAGCGCACCACGATGCTGTACGGCTTCGAGTCGGGTACGCAGGGTTGGGTGGCCGGGCCCAACGTGACGTCGGTGGCCACGGTCGGCAGCTTCGCCAACGGCCCCGGACGCCCCGAACAGGGCAACGCCGCGCTGGAGGCAACCGCCGCCCCCGTCTCGGCCGACACACCGCGGACCATCTCGGTGACACCGTCGTCCCCACTGGACCTCTCGGGTGCGACCACCCTGGCGGTGGCGATCGACAGCTACGGCGGCGCCCCCGGCGCCACCGGGTATTCCGGGACCATCGTATTGACCGGCACCAACGGCACCACCGCGCAGATCACCGCACCGATCAATCCGGACAGCTGGACCACGCTGACGGTTGATCTGTCCGGCTTCGCCGGCCGCAACTCGGTCGCCTCGATCTCGGCGTCGATGAATGCCGTCGGCAGCTCGCAGGCCTGGCAGCCGCGGTTCCAGATCGACGATGTCCGGACGGTGAGCTGACTGGTGGCCCGGGGCACGGGGCGATTCCGCTGCTGGCGCTAATTGTCACCGCCGCGATCGGCTTGTCCCTCACCGGTAGTCAATCCGTCTCGGCCGCTCCAGCGGCCGGGGCGGCCGGTCAGATCGGGACGACGCAGCCCGGCACCCCTGCTCCGGCAGCGGGGATCGCCTCGGTCGCCGCCGACACCTCGACCATCACGGTCAGCGGTTCGCTGCCATCCACGGACGGCCCCGCCGCCACCGCGCTGGACATCTACGAACTCGACCCGACGCAGGACCCCTCGGCGTATGCCAGTGGCGCTCCGGTGGCGAGGATCGCGGCACCTCGACAGCAGCGTTCCGGGCCACCTTCCCGCGGTTCGCGGGAATGCGCGACCGCTACTACTCCAAGTTTCTGGCGGTGGCCCGTACCGCCGGTGCTGCCAGAGTCCCCTTGGCCTGCCCCACTACGTCGACGACGCCCGTTTCAACGCCACCAACAACTTTGCCTTCCCGCAGGTGCAGGACAAGAAGGGCCTGCAGTGCAGCGGCTCTTAGTACTGCAGCGGATGGTCACATCCAGGGAGTCGACATCCTGTTCGACGAGCCGTTGGGGTTGGAGGACCGAGACCGGTACTACGACTATGCCGTGCGTTGGTCTACATGATCCAAAGCCATAAAGCCATCTGTTGTAGGTGCTGATGATCAGGTGGTTGTTGATAGCTGCGGCGGCGGGGCCGGCGGCGACCTCGCCGCCTACAACGCAGCCGCCAACATTTGCCGCTCCACCCGATCGAATGGCCCCCCAAACCATTGCGTAGCGTTCATCCGCTATTTCTCTGACGATTCCAATCCTTCACAGAACATCCATAACGTGTCTCGGGCGGAACCGACATCGAGGAGTGCAAATGCACCCAGGGCCCGCCGTGCGCGCGCGCGGGATCGTCAAGTCCCTTCGGTGCTGTCATCCCACTGGACGGCGTCGACATCGACATCGCCGAGGGCCACGTGCACGGCCTGGTCGGCCCAAACGGCGCCGGCAAGACGACTCTGCTGGGTCTGCTGTTGGGCCTGGCCGTGGCCGACAGCGGAACGCTCGAGGTGCTCGGCCGGTGCGCCGCGCGCTGGCGCTGCCCGACGGCGTCGCGGGCTTCGTCGACGGGCCAGGCCTGTATCCCGCGCTGACCGCCCGGCAGAACCTCGTTGAACCCGGCTTCGCTGCGCGGTTACCGCAAGCCCCGCATCGACGACGCCCTCGACACGGTCGGCCTGACCGACGTCGCCGACGACCGCCCTGCTGACCCGCCCGCGCCTGCTCGTGCAGGACGAACCGGCCAACGGCCTCGACGCCGTCGGTACCCGCCACGTTCTCCGCGTGCTCGCTCGCCTCGCGGCCGACGGCGCGTCGGTCGTGCTGTCCAGCCACCGCATGGATGATCTCACCGCGCTTTGCACCGAGGTCAGTCTGCTGGCCCGCGGCCGGGTCGTGTTCTCCGGGCCGGTGAGCAAGCTCGCCGCGGAGACCGGTGAGATCAACTACCGGCTGCGTACGTCCGACTCCGCTGCCGCCCGACGCCTCGCCGACGGCACTCCGGTTGCCACGTTATATGGCACACTTTTGCCACATTAAATGGCCGCATGGTCACTGCGCCGATACCGCACCACACTCGCCTGACCTGCGAAGACAACCCCATCGAGCGCCCCGGTTGGGCGTAGGCGTGCTGGACACCGTGCCATTTAGCGTGGTCAGATGACGCCAAATACCGTGGCAATTGACACCGTCGATGCGAGGCTTGCGCCGTTACCACATTTGGTTCCCGGAATTGCCCACGACGACACCTACACCCCTGTCCCGGGGTGCAGGACGTAGTGTCCGATGTTAGCCACAGAACGTTGCAGCTGGTTGGCCTGTGACCGGGCACGGGGCGCGGAAGAGGGCACCGGCACCGGCACCGGCTGCATCGGGTGTTTTCAACAGTTGTGAGGTGGTGATATAGAGCTCATCGAGGTGGTCGCCGCCGAAGGTGCAGGCGGTGACGTACGGGACGGGTAGGTAAATGATCTCGTCGAGTGCGCCTGCCGGTGAGTACCGGTGTACGGCACCACCGCCCCAGAGCGCGACCCATACTCCGCCTTGGGAGTCAACGGTGAGGCCGTCGGGGGTGCCGGTGGCGTTGATGGCGGCGAATTTTCGCCTGTTGGATAGCTGCCCGGTGTGGTCCGAGTCGAAGACGTCGATTTGACCGGTGGGAGTGTCAACGTAGTAGGCCTGTGCTGCATCTGCTGTCCAGCAGAGACCGTTGGAGATGGTAATGCCGGTTAGGACGATTTCAACCGAACGGTGTGGGTTGAGCCGGTAGAGGGTTCCGCGGCCGGGGCTTTCGTCGTAGGCCATGGTGCCGCACAGGAAGTTGCCTGCGGGGTCGCAGGTGCCTTCGTTGAACCGGATCGTCCGGTCGGTGAATGCTTCGACGGGGTGGTGCAGCGGTCCGTTGATCTGGTCGCAGAGCAGGAATTCTCGTTCGGTGGCGATGACTGCGCCGCCTGATGTTCGGGGACGAAGGGCGGCGGCGACTTTGCCGACATGCCAGCGGCTGACTTCGCCGGTGCGGGGGTCCAGATGCAGAACGTCTCCGGCGAGCATGTCCACCCATCGCAAACCATCCCAGTCAGTGGACCACACAGGTCCCTCCCCGTGGATGGAGTCCGGCGCGGTGATCTGTTCTGCTTTCGGCATCGGGGTTCCTCCAATACTTGTCAGACCGGTCGAACCGTAACCTAAGCCTGGATCCGTGGACGGGCTGTTGTTGGGCGGGTAGTTGATCTTGGTGTGATGCCCGGGCGGGCTCGCCGGTGTGGGAGCGCGGGGTGTCCGCTGGTCTGTCCAGCTTTCCGGGGTGGTTTC
>JAABUT010004740.1_pt1 | contig 10558 bp, 11 predicted proteins | sample 5559281 | NCBI WGS metagenome assembly JAABUT01 (sample SAMN10711880, study PRJNA513359) | rock metagenome | isolation source: Antarctica rocks | place: Antarctica: Victoria Land, Ricker Hills nord | collected 2016-01-04 | reverse complement strand
GTATTGCCCTTCCAATAAATGTCGATAGTGCTCTGAAAAGCTATTCTTGTATTTCATGAATCTAAATTACTGAAATCGTCTCTGCTATTCCCCTGAAAGGCTTATTTTCGGAAGCGAAAATTCATAGTATCTAACAACTTAAAACTTAACCAAAAATGGCAAGATATTTTTTAGCCTTCTCTGAAAAGGAATACCACCTTAGCTTTCAGGGGATTTTAAAAAAATTCAACTTTTCTTTTTTGCCTCTTTGGTTCTGGCTTGTCCAGGTTAGGTATCATTAGTGAATTATTTAAATTATTACAAAAATGTTGCTTATCAATGAATGATGAACAAGACTTGAAAATGCGACCGCTTAAGATAGAAGACTTGCAAGACATTGCAAATCTGAGTGCCGCTGCATTGTCTGCAGATGGAAAATATATAGTGCATGTGACTGCAAAAACAATTTTCTCAGAAAATGTTCAAAAAGATTATATATCTGTTGTAGAGTTAACTACAAAGCAGGAGATAAAAGTATGGGAAGGTTCATCACCGCAATGGTCGCCTGTTGCTAATGAAATTGCTTATATAAGTGATTATAATGGTGACAACTATATCTGGATTTATTTTTTAGACAGCGACGAAAAAAAGCCGTTGGTTCCTGTTTATGAGTCTCATTATTTTATGGGTCACCTAAGCCTTAAAAATTTTGCATGGTCGCCTGATGGTTTACACATTGCTTATGTAAGTACACAGGCCTTTTTCAAATTCAGAGACACAAGAAAGCAATGTAAAAGTAATTGACAGGTTATTGTACAAAACCAAGGGTGGAAGAGGCCGGCCGGCTGTTACAGACAACGAGCTCAGCCATATCTGGATAGTGCCTGCAAATGGTGGTTCTCCGCAACTAATTACCAATGGTTTATATAATGAACACTCCATCTGCTGGTCTCCCGATAGTTCTCAGATAGCATTTATCAGCAACAGGTCTGCTGACCCTGATAATAACCAACTGCATGATTTATGGAGCATTAATGTAAATACAAAGAATATTACGAGGTACACTGAGAATATCGGCACAGCTCACCAGCCTTCCTGGTCGCCTGATGGAACCTACATTGCTTTTTTAGCAACAACGGGTAAAATAAGCACTAATGACAGTCCTGCTGAAGATACACATTTGTATATTGTTGATGTAGAAAAATCCTCGATCAAATGCTTAACAAGATCGTTAGATCGCAGAATAGAGCAGGCGACCTGGCATCCCGAAAGGCCAATAGTATATTTTACTGCAGGAGATAAAGGGAAAACTTCAATCTATAGCGTTTCTGTTATTGATAACAAAATAGAAATGATTACCGGAGAAAATTCTCATATTCTTGAATTTAATCTTGATAGAAGCGGTGAAAACATTTGTTATATAAGTACAAATACAACTCATTTAACAGAAATCTTTTTTTATAGTGAGTCTCTAAAAATCATCAAACAGTTTACAAATAACAGTAGCAGTCTTTCACAAAAATGTTTGTTGCAGGAGGCAGAGACTTTCTGGTTTAAAAGCTTTGACGAACTAATAATACAAGGTTGGTTAATAAAGCCAGCACATTTTGACCCCGCAAAAAAATATCCGCTGATACTTGTTATTCATGGCGGGCCTCATAATATGTTCGGGTATGAGTTTGAAGACCGCATGCAATTATTATCTGCCAGCGGATATGGTGTCTTATTTATCAATCCAAGGGGAAGCAGCGGTTATGGACAGGCTTTTTCTCGTGGTTGTGTATTAAACTGGGGAGGGGGAGATTACAAAGATTTGATGGCTGGTGTAGATGCGGCAATCAATCAAAATAAATGGGTAGATGCTGAACGGCTGGGTGTAACCGGGCAAAGTTATGGTGGCTACTTGACCAATTGGATTATCACTCAAACAAATCGTTTTAAGGCTGCAGTGTCAGACGGAGGCATCAGCAATCTTATCAGTTTCGCCGGTACTTCTTTGTATCATTCTTTGATTGAGTCTGAATTTAACGGCAGCGCTTACGATAATTTTTCCTTGCTGTGGCAATGGTCTCCCCTTAGAAATATTAAGAATGCTTCCACGCCTACGCTGTTGCTGCATGGCGAAGTTGACAATGAAGTGCCGCTATCACAGGCGGAAGAAATGTATATCGCATTAAAAAAATGCGGTGTAGAGAGCATGTTTGTTCAGTACAAAGGCGAAGGCCACGGCTGGCGGCCTGACCTGAAGCCAAAGAACAGGTATGATGTACTTACCCGTACAATAGAATGGTTTAATAAGTATTTAGTAAAATAATGAAATCAACAACACAACAGAAAGCAGGATCACTTTTAAGAAAGTAAATATGAACAAACCAGGAACATGGATAAGTTTTGTGATCATACACGTCATTTTTATGGGCGTATGGGGCGCTCTTATTGAATTACCCGAAAAAAATGGCTTTCCTGCAACATTAGGTTATGTTGTGTGGGCGCTTACTATGATACCGGCAACCATTGTTGCTATGATTATAAATAAATGGAAATTAGATTACGACAAACGCTCTGTTCTTTACGGATGCTTATCAGGTTTGTTGGGTGCGGCGGGGCAGCTTGTGTTATTTTATACATTAAAAACGGCTCCTGCGTATCTTGTTTTCCCCATATTGTCTTTAACACCTGTTGTTACTATTTTACTTGCGGTCCTGTTTTTAAAAGAATCTACAGGAATGATTGGCTGGGCAGGTATTGGAATAGCTATTCTGGCAATATTTCTTTTATCTTATGTGCCGCCAGATAATGCTTCCGCTTCAGGATATTTATGGATTATATTAACCATTATACCGCTGGTTGCGTGGGGAGCACAAGGTTTTGTTATGCGCTTTGCAAATGATACAATGAAGGCGGAAAGTATCTTTTTTTATATGACCATCAGTTCACTGGCACTTATTCCGGTGGCGTTATGGATGACTGATTTTTCAAAACCCATTAATTATGGTTTAAATGGCCCTTATTTAGCCGCAGGCATACAAATATTAAATTCTTTTGGCGCCTTGTGCCTCGTATATGCTTTTCGCTACGGCAAAGCCATTATTATAGCGCCAATGACAACCGCTTTGTCACCTGTGCTCACTGTCATTATTTCTCTTATTATTTATGCCGTCATTCCTCATATAATAACTGTTGCGGGCATTGCATTAGCTATTTTGTCTGCATTGTTAATGGGAAATGCAGAGTCGAAAATGGAAAAGAAAACCGATATAAAAGCACCAAAAAGTGCGTTAATAAAATAAACCAGAACAACAACGGTATGCCGTATTTACATTACGAACAAACAGACATGAAGGAAAAAGGCGGCCTCGATACTGCCAGGGAAATTGAAGGCCAGCCCACTCTCTGGCAGGAAATATATAATTTAATTCTTTCTGAAAAAAATGCCATTCGCAGCTTCCTTACGCCTGTGCTTTTTATCTCGGATTTAAGGATTATTTTAACAGGCGCCGGTTCCTCCGCTTTTATAGGCGAAGCGGCGCAAGGCATTTTCCAGGAAAATACAAAAAGAATTACGTCTGCTATTCCTACAACAGATCTTATCACTCATCCCCAACTGCATTTTCTTAACGGGATACCTACACTGCTGGTATCATTTGCGCGGTCGGGCAACAGTCCTGAAAGCCTTGCCGCAGTTGAGCTGGCAAATGAATATTGCAACACTATTTTTCACCTGGTCATCACCTGCAATAAAGATGGAGCGCTGGCACAAAGCAATATGCCCAATGCATATTACCTGACCTTGCCCGAAAAAGCAAATGATAAAAGCCTGGCAATGACAGGAAGTTTTACAGGTATGCTCCTTACTGCGATCCTTATTGCAAAGATCGATGCAATCGAAAAATGCCGGGCATCATTAGCTGTTTTAATAGAAAATGCAAATAAATTATTAGGCAAGTATTTGCCATTTGTAAAAACTGTTGCAGAACAGCCATACCAAAGAGTGATCTTCTTAGGGTCAGGTCCTCTTTTAGGAATAGCAAGAGAATGCCACCTAAAATTGCAGGAACTGACGGATGGGAAAGTTGTTTGTAAGCACGACTCTTTTTTAGGATTCCGGCACGGCCCGCGAGCGGTTATAAATAAAGACACACTAATTGTGTATTTATTTTCGAGAGATGAACATGTGTTTCTTTACGAGCGTGATTTGAGTATATCTATTGACTCTGATGCCCGAAACATTCCTACGCTTAGCTACAACCAGCACATAGCTCTGAAGAATTCTGTGCTTGATATCACTTTTACAAATTCTGACAACAAGGTAAACGAACTGGCATTTGTAGGAGCTGCTTTGGTAGGTCAATTGCTCGGTTTCTTTCACAGTCTCTATTTGGGTTTGCAGCCCGACAATCCTTCTGTATCCGGAGCCATTAGTCGTGTTGTGCAAGGTGTTACTATTTACCCGGATACTGTCACAGCCTGATTTAAAAACAAGGTTTTGAAGTAATTGAAGCTCATAGCAGATATTTTATAACAAGTATTTATTGAATTGTATGAATAATAAAGAAGTACTGGTAATAGGAGAGCTGAATGTTGATATTCTGCTGAATGACATTCACGGATTCCCTGTTATCGGACAGGAAATTTTGGCGGACAACCTTGCTTTAACTCTCGGAAGCTCATCTGCTATTTTTGCTGCCAATCTTTCCTCATTAGGGGTCAAAACATCTTTTTGTGGTATGGTGGGAGCGGACATGTTGGGAAAGTTCATCTTAAACGAACTTAACAATAAACATGTAAATACCAGTCTGGTAATAGAGTCTTCAGCATATCAAACCGGACTTACAGTGCTATTAAATTATCAGCAGGATCGCGCTAATGTTACCTATTGCGGCGCTATGGAACATTTTTCTATCAAGGATGTACCTATAAATAAATTTTCCCAATTCAAACATTTGCACCTGTCTTCTTATTTTTTACAAAAAGCACTGCAAAAAGATATTGTTCAGTTGTTTAAAACAGCGCATGATGCGGGCTTGTCTACTTCCCTGGATATACAATGGGATCCGGCAGATGAATGGAAATTTCCTTTTGAAGAATGCTTGCCTTATGTTGACTTTTTTTTGCCAAATGAAGCAGAGATTTTATCCTTAACAGGCACTGAACAATTGGATGAGGCCTTTCATATACTTGATGCCTTTGCCAATACAATTGTAGTTAAAAGAGGCGTAAACGGAGCTGTAGCATATCAAAAGGGAAGTTATACGCACGCCATACCTTATTTGCATTCTTATTTTGTAGATGCCATAGGTGCAGGTGATAGCTTTAACGCAGGATTTATCAGCAGTTTTTTGCAGGGTAAACCTTTACATGAAAATCTTTTATTTGGCAACCTGGCCGGCGCAATTAATACTACGGCTTCCGGCGGCACAGGCGCCTTTTCTGATTTTTCTTCTTTTTTAAAAAAAGCAAAAACAGTCTTTAACATATAACATAGAAATTTGATGAATATGGTTTTAAAACAAAAGATGCAGTTACTCACCTTGCAAAAGAAAGGATTGCTGGCTACGAACTTTTACAATTTAGAAACGTTGCATGGGGTGCTTAAAGCCGCAAGTGAACTTAGGCAACCTTTAATACTACAATTAACAAGCAGTTCAATAGATTATATGGGATTGAGTACTGCGGTCAATACGGCTAGAACAGGATTAAAAGAATATGATGTGGAAGGATGGCTTCACTTAGACCATGGCAGCTCTGTAGATCTTGCACAAGCTTGCCTGGATGCAGGTTTCGACTCTGTAATGATTGATGGCAGTGAATTGCCATTTGATGAAAATATTAAGATTACCAAAGAAGTGGTTAAACGGGCAGCAGCTTATAATGCTAATGTAGAAGCAGAGCTTGGCTATGTAGCAAAGCTGGGTCAATCGCATGTGCGGCAAGGCTTTACCCAGGTGGCAGAAGCAGAGACATTTGTTGAAGAAACAGGTATTGATGCCCTGGCCATTGCCATCGGTACAGCACATGGCTTTTACAAAGAAGAGCCAAAGCTGCAGTTTGAATTGCTGGCAGATATTCATGCACGCATTAGCTCCATACTTGTATTGCATGGCGGTTCAGGAGTGCCTGCAGCCCAGCTTCAGCACGCTATTTCTCTGGGCATCTGCAAAATAAACATAGCCACAGAAATAAAAAATATATTTATGAAAACACTTCAGTCAATCCTTCAGCATACGCAGGAGATAGATTTAAGAAAGGTTTTTCCTAAAGCAACCAACAGCGTTACTGGGCTTGTAAAGGAGAAGTTGCTGATTGTTCAGAATAATTAAATTAATAATAATCATCTTACATATTCACTTAGAATGCTGAAGCAGGAGCTTACAATTACCATATACACCGAAAACAATATTGGCTTGCTCAACCGCATAGCCACTATGTTTTCGCGTCGCCGCATAAACATTGAAAGTTTGAATGTGGCTGCTTCTGAAGTGGAAGGGATTCACAGGTTTACCATTGTTATTATTGAGACAGAAGAGGTGATAAAAAAGCTCTCACTGCAGATCGAAAAACAGGTGGAAGTATTAAAATCATTTTATCATCCAAATGAAGAAATTGTATGGCAGGAGCAGGCATTATATAAAGTTGCCGGCAGTGCAGCTAAACGTGCAGAAGCTGAAAAGCTATTACGGGAGTACGGAGCCAGGCGGATTACTGGTACAGATGATAACTATACTGTATTTGAAACAACAGGTACGCCCAAAACAACAAATGCGCTGGTAAAAGTGCTGGAGCCGCTGGGTCTGACAGAGTTTGTAAAAAGTGCAAGAATAGCTATTATTAAATCCAGCAATGCTTTTTGTCAAAAGCTAAAGCAGTTTGAATCAAGGCATCCAAAAGAGGAAAGTGATAACAATAAAGTACCAGGCGTTGAAAACAATGTTTTCACTCTGAATAACAGGAGTGCATTATAATTTATTAACTGGCAGACAATTCAATACTATGATTTGCAAAAAATTATCTTGTTTTATTTGCTTCTGTTCATTGCATTATACAATTATTGTAATAGCTTGAGAAATAAATACATTGATGAATCAGCTGGAACTTTTACTTATGGAATCTTAAGTATGCCGTTTTCTGATAGGGATTATAAAGGTTATATCGTTAAAAGTTTTAAATTTTTAAAAATGAGTATTATTAAAATAAATGTATTCGTTTTATTTGCTTTTTTATCAGGCATGTTTACCGTAGTAGCTTCCTGTAATGGGCTAACTGCAAATGAAGCTTCTTCATCTGCAGCATATCCGGAGACAAAATTAGGATGGAAGTTGGGAGCCCAGGCATATACCTTTAATCTGTTTACATTTTTTGAAGCAATTGATAAAATTGATAGCTGTGGTTTAAAATACGTGGAAGCTTATCCGGAACAGGTAATTGGCGGAGGAATAGAAGGGAAAATGGATTATCACATGGATGCATTCACCAGGAGCAAGATTCTTCAAAAATTGAAAGACAAAGGAATAAAACTTATAGCTTATGGTGTAGTGAATGTAGGCACTGATGAGGAATGGCGCCGGATATTTGAATTCGGAAAGGCTATGAACATAGAAACGATTACTTCAGAGCCACTCGAAAAGGACATTCCTTTGCTTTCAAAACTTTGCGATGAATATCAAATAAATGTGGCTATGCATAATCATCCGCAGCCCAGAAGCTACTGGAATCCCGATAGGTTACTTGCTGCCATAAAAGGGCAAAGTAGCCGTATTGGTGCTTGCGCCGATATTGGCCATTGGGTACGGTCAGGCCTTGACCCGGTTGAATGCCTGAAAAAGTTAGAAGGCCATGTTTTACAGTTACACATGAAAGATTTGAATGATAAAAATGGAGAGGAGGACCGTGATGTACACTGGGGAACAGGAGTGGCAAATACAGATGGCGTAATTAAGGAACTAAAAAGGCAACATTTTAAGGGAATGATTTCAGCAGAATATGAAAGAAACTGGGAAAATAATGTTCCTGATGTAACTGCCAGCGTCGCCTACTTTAGAAATGCGTTAAAATAACAGGACAATTTCTTTGCAATACAAAAAGGTTATCATGAAAAGAAGGGCCGCCATCAGAAATTTTATATTTATTGCAGGAGGAATTACACTGATACCTTCTTGTTTAGCGCACTCCGGAAAAGCATCAATAGCGCTTAAGAACTTCGATATTAATGCAGACCAGGAGCATCTTCTTGCAGAAATAGCTTCAACCATTATTCCTCAGACAGACACACCCGGAGCCAGGGAAGTTGGAGCGCATTTGTTTGTATTAAAAATGCTGGATGATTGCTATGAAAAAGACGTGCAGCAAAAATTTGTTCAGGGAATAGATGAACTGGAAAACAGTACGAAGAAGCGCTTTGGCAATTCATTTGTCAACTGTAGCGCCCAACAAAAACAAAAGGTGCTTCAGGATGTGGAAAATAAGGAAGCGTACCCTTCAGAAGTTTTTGACTTCTATAAGATAATGAAAGAAAGAACCATTCAGGGATACTTAACTTCGAAGTATGTAGTAGTGAACATACAGAAATATGAATTGGTTCCTTCAGTTAAGTACGATGGATATTACCCGGTTAAAAACATTAAATAAAACGAGGGAATGGGAGACATTAATAAAGGCTCTGTTAAAGACCGCACTTTCGATGTCATTGTCATCGGTTCGGGAATGAGTGGCGGATGGGCTGCCAAAGAGTTTACTGAAAAAGGATTTAAAACTTTAGTATTGGAGAGAGGCAGAGATGTAAAGCATATTAAGGATTATCCAACAGCTAATAAATTTCCTTATGAATTTGAGCACAGGGGCGAAATGCCACTCGATATTCAAAAAGCAAATCCTATTATTAACCGATGTTATGCCTTTAGTGAAGATGCCGCGCATTTTTTTGTAAAAGATGCAGAGCATCCCTACATACAGGAAAAGCCCTTTGACTGGATACGTGGCTACCAGGTAGGTGGTAAATCGTTAATGTGGGCGAGGGCCACCCAACGATGGAGTGATTTCGACTATGAAGGCCCGGCAAGAGATGGCTTTGCGGTTGACTGGCCTATTCGTTATAAAGACATTGCTCCCTGGTACAGTCATGTAGAAAAATTTGTGGGCATTGCCGGAAACAAAGATGGTCTCAAACAACTGCCTGATGGTGAATTTTTGCCTGCTTTTCCGCTTAATGCCGTTGAAGACTATTTTAAAAAGCAAATGAATGAAAAGTATGACAACCGCCATGTGATATCTGAAAGGGTAGCTCATTTAACCAAACCAAACCCTATCCATATCGAACAAGGCAGGGACCAATGCTTAAGCCGCGACTTATGCCAGCGCGGGTGTCCGTTTGGCGGCTACTTCAGCAGTAATTCTTCTACTATACCCTAGGCAGAAAAGACTGGAAATATGACACTGCGACCGTTTTCTGTAGTGCATTCGGTTATTTATGATGACCAAAAAGACAAAGCAACCGGTGTTCGGGTCATTGATGCCAATACCAAAGACGAAATTGAATATTATGCACCTGTAATCTTTGTAAATGCCGGTGCCTTAAATTCTAATCTTTTGCTGCTAAATTCTACTTCACATCGGTTTCCTGACGGATTAGGAAACGATAACGGTTTCATGGGAAAATTTGTAGCTTTTCATAATTATAGTGCACGTATCAGTGCACAATACGAAGGTTTAAAAGAATTTACTACTATCGGAAGAAATCCTGCCGGCGGAGGGTATATGCCTCGTTTTAGAAATTTATTTAAACAGGAAACAAATTTCCTGCGCGGGTATGCAGCCGGATTTTCTGCATACAGAAGCTCAAACCAGGATACTTCGGGGGTGGGAACCAGTTTGAAAGAAAATTTATTACATTCTGTAATAGGGCCATGGAAAGTGGGGTCTCACATGATGGGTGAAACTATTCCAAAAGAAACAAACACTGTAAGTCTTGATGCTGCCCAAAAAGATGATTGGGGAATTCCTTTATTGAAAATCTCTGTTGTTTATGATGAAAATGATGAAAAGATGAAAAGAGACTATTTTGAGCAGTTTACTCAGATGTTCAGCAGGGCCGGATTTATTAATATTCAGGCTCATGATTCTAAACAAAACCCGGGAATTGATATTCATGAAATGGGCGGTATTCGAATGGGAAGGGACCCGAAAACTTCATTGTTGAATAAATGGAATCAATTGCATGCCTGTAAAAATGTGTTTGTGACAGATGGAGCATGTATGACATCAACTTCTACCCAAAATCCTTCGTTAACTTTTATGGCACTGACAGCCAGGGCTGTTGATTATGCCGTAACGAAAATGAAGAAGGGCAATTTGTAATGCACTTTGCAGCGCACACATAATGAATGTCATTGGTTTGATAAACTTTCTTATTAAACTACAAAATCCCCGCCTTCAGCAATACCTAAAAAGTTTGCCAAGCTGTATAGTCCTGAAATAGGTTGACTCCAAAAAAGTGGATAAGTCAACTAAAAACAGGACAAAAAATGAGTAAAAAACAAAGCTCCAACCGGCGAGGACCTCAACAACTATTCTATACAGAGCAATT
>JAABUT010004739.1_pt1 | contig 10561 bp, 7 predicted proteins | sample 5559281 | NCBI WGS metagenome assembly JAABUT01 (sample SAMN10711880, study PRJNA513359) | rock metagenome | isolation source: Antarctica rocks | place: Antarctica: Victoria Land, Ricker Hills nord | collected 2016-01-04 | reverse complement strand
GACCTCAACGACCTCCTGGGCCGCCTCGACGCCCACGAGCAATCCACCATCGCCAACGCCGCATGACCCCCCACGAACTTCCGCCGCAGACCACTAAGGCCGCGCCGAAGACGGGCTACGCGGTCGTGCGGTCAACCGCGAAGGCCACAACCACGATGATGGCGAAGGGCGCCAAGAAGCCGGCAGCCCCCCCAGGCCGGAGGGCTGCAGGCTCTGCCCGGCCGTCCAGCCGCCCAGCCAGGGCGACTTCGCGCTGCGCCTCGGGCACCGCCCAAGGCGTCCAGAGCTCAGGGCGCGCGCCCGCCAGGAACCCGGCGGCGCACCCCGTCGACCCGGCGGTGTCGGGATTCGTGTCGCGGTCGGGGGCGGGCCTGGTGTTGGCGGGCCGGCCGTTCCGGTTCACCGGGGTGAACATGTATCAGGGGCTGAGCGACTTCCCCGTTAACATCGGCTGTGGTACCACGATCAACGACCTGGACAGCGCGTTCGCCGCGCTGCGCCCCGGCAGCGTCGTCAGGGTCTGGGGCACCCAGTTCCAGGCGATCAACCGCAACACCTGGACCCTGGACTGGGCGCCGTTCGACCGGTTCATCAACGCCGCGACCGCCCATCAGGTCAAGCTCGTGATGACCCTCGGGGAGCAGGCCGGGGTCTGCGACGACGGGCACTGGAAAGACCAGGACTGGTATCGCGGCGGCTACCACCAGGCCTTCGACGACGCCCACCGCGGCGCCAGCCCCTACTCCTACTGGGACTGGCTCCACCTCGTCGTCCCCCGCTACGCCACCAACCCGACCATCGCGTTCTGGGAACCGCTGAACGAACCGCAGACCAGCAACTGCAACCCCGGGTTCCAGGGTGAAGGCTGCTACGGCCACGGCTACTGCCCCGACGGCAACGCCGAGCTGCTGCGCGACTGGCTCACCACCATCGGCACCGAGATCCACCGCCTCGCCCCACGACAGCTCGTGTCCAGCGGCACCATCGGCAACGGCGAATGCGGTGCCTGGCAGCAGTACTACGCCATGATGGCCAGCTCTCCCGGCGTGGACGTGCTCACCGTCCACGACTACGACCCGTCGCCGCTGAACCCCACCATGGCCCAGCACATCGACCAGGCCCGCGACGCCGGCAAGCCCATCGTCTGGGAAGAGGTCGGCACCGACGCCACACCCCCCGGCGGCAACGGCTGCGCCAAGAACGTCAGCGACCGCGCCGACCTGTTCACCACCAAGATCCGCACCCTGTTCGCCCACCCCGAAGTCGCCGGGTTCCTCGCCTGGAACTGGATCGAGCAACGCGGCAACGGCTGCGACCTCGAGATCGGACCCCACGACCCCCTCATCACCACCCTCAACACCGCCCTGGGCTGAGCCAGCACGGCATGGCCGCTAGACGACCGGCGGTCGGAGGCCGACGTTGGCGGCGTCGCTGCGCCGCCAGATCTGGGCGACGCTGTTCCCGTAGAGCATCGTCCAGCTGCCCTGCTCGCGGCTGACCATCTTGAAGGCGTCGTCGTTGGCCTGACCGAGGAAGGTCGTGGAGTTCGGCGCGGTGACCACGGCGTACTCGATGCGGACCGTGCCGCCGCCGGGGTCGGTGATCGACTGGTAGTCGCGGTCGGCGTTGACGATGAACTGCCGGGACTTGTCCGCGAGCAGCATCACGGTGCCGTTGAACCGGGTGTCGACCAGGACGTGCTGCCCGGGCTGGAGCAGCGCGTCGGTGCGGTCCGCGAGCTGCTGGAACTCGGGCACGCTGGCCAGACCTCCCAGCGAGGTGATGTGGTCGTAGCGGCCCTGCGCCAGCGCGAAAACCCTGGTCTCGTACTCGGCGCTGCCGCGCGCGTTCTCCTCGAAGATGGTCCCCGTGACGGCCGTGAGGGCGAAGGCCCCGATCATCAGCGGCGTCACGAGGAGCTGGCCCCACCGACGTACCCGCCCGGCGACCCACACGACGGCGACCGCCGACACGGGTATCAACGGGGTGTAGTAGCGCGGGTTGCCGAAGGTGCCGCCCTTGTAGGCGAGGTAGGTGGTGGCCGCGACCGAGGCGAGTCCGGCGCCGAGGATGGCGAGCCCGCCGACACTGCGGCGCCACCTGCTGCTGAGCAGCAGCAGCGGCACCAGCAACAGGAGGACCGGGCCGAAAGCGAGCAGGTTGTGGAGCAGGAAGTCGGCGGTGCCGGGCAGGCTGCACTTGGCCGCCTGGACGCTGCCGTCGTGCGCGCCATTGCCGACGCACTGGACCACCGGGGTGGGGGTCGTCGGCGGCGTGCCCGCGGCCGCCGTCGCCTCGCCACCCGCCCCCTGCGTCGCATCGGCGACGTGCAGGAAGGCAAGCCAGGAGCCGAGGATGAGCTTGTTGTAGGTCAGCCAGAAAACGTAGGCCAGGATCGGCGGCAGGGCGAAGAGGCTGACGTCGAGCGCGGCCGCGTTCCTGTCGCGCCGGATCCGCGGCAGGAACACCAGGAGGACCGCCGCGACGATCACCATGACGACAGGGACGGCCTCGTACTTCGACAGCGCCAGGAAGGCCAGCCCCACCCCCGACAGCAGAGCACTGCCGGCCCGGCTGTCGCGCAGGTAGCGCAGCAGGCCCCACAGGCTCACCGCGAGAAAGAAGAACTCGCAGCTCTCGGACATGCCGTTGGCCGCGTAGTAGACGACGACCGGGTTGACGCCGTAGGCCGCGGCGGCCAGCAGGGCGCTGAGGCGGTTGAGCCCCAGGTCACGGCCCGCCTTCGCGATCACCGCCACGGTCCCGGCGGCGAACAGCGCCGACGACAGCGGCCCGGCGTAGTCCGGATGGCCCAGCGGCTGCAGGAACGCCATGAGCGGCACCTGCGCGAAGGTCGGCAACGGCATCCAGTAGACGCCGATCGCGGCCATGTGGGGGTCGCGGCTCCACAGGGTCAGCTTCGCGTCAAGGGTCCTGGCGAGGGCGTCGCCGATGTGGAAGTGGTAGTCGTACTTGAGCCACCAGCCGGCGTACGCGTAGAGGCCTGCGCTCACGAGCAGGAGCAGCAGCACTTCGAAGGCGCGGCGCCGTCGCACCCGGACCGCCGCGGCGGCGGTCTTCTCCTTGACGACGAAGGGCGGCATCACCCAGGGCGGGCGGGCCGGCGCCTCTGCCACGGGCGCGACCTCGACCGGCGGCGCCGTATCGAGCACCTGCTCGTCAGCGACGGGTGCCGTCCCGGCTGGAGCCTCATTCTCCTTGGTCACCACGTGTACAGGATGACATCTCGTGGTTGTGATGCTGCTTGCTCTAGCAAGCGCGATGCTTCTGGTTCACCATCTGGTCACGCGCATGGCGCATGCTTGCGCTCGTGACCGTCCCCCTCGCGCGGCCTCCCGTGCTCGTGCTGCGCCGCAGCACCGGCTGGTCAGCGCTCCGGCTCGGCGAGGTCTGGCGGGCCAAGGACCTACTCCGCGCCCTGGCCGATCGAGACGTCAAGCTGCGCTACCGCCAGACGGCGCTCGGCGTCTCCTGGGTCGTGCTGCAGCCGCTGATCACGACGGCGGTGCTCTCCTTCGCCTTCGGGCGGGTGGCCAAGCTTTCGAGCGCCGGGGTGCCGTTCCTGCTCTTCGTTTTCGTCGGCATGCTGATCTGGAACAACTTCCAGCTGACGTTCGTGCGTATGAGCGGGAGCCTCACAGGCGCGGCAGACCTTGTGAGCAAGGTCTACTTCCCGCGCCTCATCCTGCCGCTGGCAACCGTGGCCTCCGCGCTCATCGACTTCGTCGTCGGCGTGGGAATCCTCGCGGTGCTGCTCGTGCTCTACGGCGTCGCGCCTCCGGTTCAGGCGCTCCTGCTTCCGGTGTGGCTGGCGGTGGCACTGACGTTCGCCCTGGGCATCGGGCTGGTGGCCAGCTCCCTGCAGGTCCGTTACCGCGACATCGGTCTCATCGTTCCGGTCGTCGGGACCTTCTCGCTGTTCGCGAGCCCGGTCGCCTACAGCATGAGCACGCTCACCGGTGGCACCCGGACGCTGCTGTGGTTCAACCCCCTGTCGGGGCTGCTGGAGGCCGCCCGCTGGTCCATCTTCGGCAGCCCGTTTCCGCCCGCCGGTTGGGTGATCTACAGCGCTGTCGTCTGCGCTTTGGCGGCACTACTGGGAGCCGTTGTGTTCCGCCGTCTCGAGCGAGGGTTCGCCGATGTCATCTGATCCAGGAGCGCGCCTGTGCTAGGCGGCGAGCGGGTGCTCGTGGTCGACATCGACGGCACGCTGTGCGAGATCAAGCAACCGGGGCAGTCCTACGCCGACGTCGCACCCGTGCCGGCTGTGGTGCGGCGTCTGGCGGACTACCGGCTCCAGGGCTTCCGAGTCGCCCTTTACACGTCCCGGAACATGCGCAGCCACGACGGCAATATCGGCGAGATCACCGCGAAGACTGTGCCGGTGCTCATCGAGTGGCTCGCCCATAACGGCATCGAGTACGACGAGCTGCACGTCGGCAAGCCGTGGCCGGGCGTGGGCGGCTTCTATGTCGATGACCGGACGGTGCGGCCGGACGAGTTCCTCGCGCTCACGTACGAGCAGATCCTCACCCTCATCAACGCTGGAGACCAGGAATGAGCAAGCTCGTCGTCCTGCCGGCCGCTGTCCTCGCACCCCTGGAGTTACAGGCGGAGTTCGGCGAGGTTCCCTCGGGGATGGTCCCCCTGGACAGCCGGCCCGTCCTCCTCCACGTCGCCGAGGCCTACCGCGCCCGCGGCTACGACGTCGTCGTCGCCGTGCACGACCGGGCCGACATTGTGGAATCCTACTTCGCGCACCGCCCGGAGCTGGGTGTCCGCACGGTGGGCATCGGCCGCACCACCTCCATCGCTGAGACGGTCCTGCGCGCCCTGCGCCGGGTGCCCCACGAGGTCGAGCAGCTCGTCGTCAACTTCGCCGACACGCTGCTGGTCGATGATCTCGGCCCTGGCAACGTGATCGCCTTCCACGAGCAGGCCGACACCTACCGCTGGACCACTCTGCGCTCGGACGCCGTCGGCACGATCAGGGAGGTGCGCGAGCGCTTCTCCGACAAGGGGGCCGACGACGCCAAGGTCGTCGTCGGCGTCTTCGCCCTCGAGCAGGTCGACCGCTTCGTGGAGGAGCTGGAGACGGCGCTCGCCGAGGTCGACCCGGCGCTCGATCCCTTCTGGACCGCGCTGCGCCGCCACTTCAACGCCGCGCCGCCCGAGCAGCGGCGGTTGCACGCTGCCGAGCGCTGGTTCGACGTCGGGCACCTCGACACCTACTACACGACGCGCCGCGATTACTTCCTCAACTCGCGGTCGTTCAACTCCGTACAGGTCGACACCTCGCGGGGCGTCATCCGCAAAAGCAGTGAGAACACCGACAAGTTCATCGATGAGGTGCGCTGGTACCTGCACCTGCCGCGCGACCTGCGTCACGTGGCGCCGCGGGTCTTCGACCACGACCTGGCGGCGCGGCCGCCGTGGGTGGAGATGGAGTTCTACGGCTACCCGACGCTCAACGACGCCTACCTCGTCGGCCAGTGGGACGGCGGGCTCTGGCGCCAGGTGCTGCGTGCCGTCGGCGGCCTGCTCGACTCCTTCGCCGCCCACCAGGACGAGCACATCAGCGCGGCCCAGGCGTCGCAGGCGCGCGTCGCGATGTACGAGACCAAGACGCTCGAGCGACTGGAGCCGGTGCTGACCGACCCGTCCTTCGCCCGCTTCCGCAACGACGTCGTGATCAACGGTGAGCAACTTCTGGGCCTGCAGGAGGTGACTGCCCGCCTGCCCGAGCTTCTGCAGGTCAGCGGGGCGCTCGCGAGCCGGCCGTCGACCGTGATGCACGGCGACCTGTGCCTGTCCAACATCCTCTACGACCGGCGCAACAGCATCGTGCGCGTCGTCGACCCGCGCGGCAGCTTCGGCCTCCCGGGCGTCTACGGCGACCAGCTCTACGACCTGGCGAAGCTGGCCCACTCCCTCGAGGGGGACTACGACCTGCTCGTGAACGGGCTCTTCGACGCGGCGTGGGCGACGGGGGGCTATGAGCTGCGCCCGCACCTGGAGCCGCGCCACGAGCAGATCAAGCGACTGTTCTCCCAGTGGCTCACGGAGCGGGTCGGTCCCGAGCTGCCCGCCGTGCGCCTCGTCGAGGGGCTGCTCTTCCTGTCGATGGTGCCCCTGCATGCTGACCAGCCAGCCAGCCAGCAGGCCTTCCTCGCCCGCGGGCTGCAGCTGGTGACCGCGGTAGCGAGGGCGCTGCCCGCCAGCGCGCCAGCGACCGGTGCGCATGTTTGAGTCGGTGAAGAGCGGCAGGGACCCATTCGACCGGGTCGACAGCTGGTTCGAGCGGCGCACCATGCCGACGTTCACGGGACGGCCGCTCGACAGCCGCGAGCTCGGTGTCGTCGTGCAGGGCCCAGTCCACGTGGACGGGCACACCCCGACCGCGGCGACCATGGCCAGCATCAGGCGTCACCTGCCTGACGCGCGCATCGTGCTCAGCTCAGCACGTGGGAGGGGCAGCAGGTGGCGGGGCTCGACGTCGACGACGTTATCGAGTCACGGGACCCGGGTGGGCTCGCATCGGCCCGCGCTAATGGGAAGGTGAACAACGTCAACCGACAGCTGGTGAGCACGGCAGCTGGGCTCGCGCTGCTCGACTCCACCTACGCAGTCAAGCTGCGAAGCGATGCCCTGCTATTCTCCCCGGACTTGCTGCGCTCGTGGCGCTCGTTCCCGGACGCCGCTGCCAAGCACCCCTTGCGGGTGCTCGACCATCGCGTCGTCATCACGACCCACTACAGCCGCAACCCGGCGCGAGTCGACCGGAGGCTGACCTACCACCCCAGCGACGTCCTCCAGCTGGGGACCCTGGCTGACCTGCGGCGGCTCTGGGCGGCGCCCCTGTTCGGCTCTGCCTCGCAGACGCCGCGGGTCGACCGAGGGATGGTCGCTGAGCAGTGGTACTGGACGAGCTGCTTGGCTGCGGCGGGCATACGTGTCCAAGTGGATCGGCGAGACCCGGTCGCGCACTCCCGTGCCAGCCTCGCCGCCAACTTCGTCATCGTGCCGCCTGCGAGCGTCGGCCTGGCGAAGGAGACCCTGCACGGTGGAGACCGCCTCTCCTGCTACTGCTATGCGGATTGGCTGAACGACGACCGGCGGCTCGCGCACGCGCGACCCTCCTTACCCGGGCAGACGGTCACGCGCTGGGTGGTCTCCCGCACGGTCCGCCGGCCACACTTTGCGGCGGCTCGCGCCGGACGTGCGGCGGGGCCTGACGTGGAGGCGCTGCCGACGGTGGTCGCGTGAAGCGCGCCATCATCACGCCGACCTTCCGGCCGCACTTCCCCTTCAACAGGGACTGGCTGGCGAGCCTGGACGCGCACTCGCAGGACCTCGACGACATCGACGTGCACCTCATCGTCACGCGCGCGGAGCTCGTGGACATGCAGGCGCTGATCGCAGAGTGGCCCCGGGTGCGCGCCTCGGCGCACGCCTTCGAGGACCTGCTCGCGGAGTCCGGATACGAGCTCGACGCCACCGAGTTGCTGCGCGAGGTCGGCAAGTTCGCCTTCCAGTGTCTGAAGAAGCTCTTCGCTCTCAAGCACCTCGACTACGACCAGGCACTGATCATCGACTCGGAGTCCCTGCTGCTCAAGCCGGTGCGCGTGGGCGACGCCTTCGACGACTACTTCGCCGACCCCTACGTCTGCTACTCGACACTCGAGCACCGCAACGAGAACTGGTACGGCCACCTCGGGGACACCGTCAACCGCAACGGCAGCAAGCTGCTCGGGATGCCTTACCCGCAGATGCACCTGCTCGAGTACTACGGCTGGTTCTACGACAAACGCATCGTGGCGGACATGTTCGCCGCCCTGCCGACGGACCTGCTGGCCGGCGTGCGCAAGCTCGGCCAGGACAAGAGCATCTTCGAGTGCGTTCTCTACTACACTTTCCTCTACAACAACCAGGGCCGGTACGGCTACCGCTTCGACTCCGTCAACGACCTGCTGCGGCAGTACCTGGGAGACGAGGGGTACGCGGCCTACCTGGCGGACTTCAGCGGCCCCTGGGAGCAGGTCGGCATCTTCGAGTTCGTGAGCAAGGAGGTGACCGAGGCCAACCTGGCGCCCCTGACTCGCCTGTTCAACGACCGCGCCTTCCGGTTCTACCGGTCGGAGATTGTCAACCGCAATGAGCGCGTCCAGGAGCAGCTGATCGACGCGACGGTGATCTGCTTTCTGGTCAGCTCCGAGAACTACCGGCGCATCAAGGAGCGCATCGCCGTCTGCGTCTCCGGGCCGCCCCGCGATCACCGCCTCGGTCTGAAGGTCCTGCGTGACACGCTGGGCGACATCACCGTCGACGTCTTCGCCCACTTCTGGGAGGCGGCCGACCGGGACGTCCTGGTCCGCACCTTGCAGCCGGTGGCGGTGGAGTTCAGCGAGGAGTCTGGCGAGCCCGGCCCCGCCTCCCTGGAACTCGGCACGGCGTCCCGACGCGAGGGCGCATGGCCGGCCAAGAAGCACGAGGCGGCGTTGGCCGCGCTCTACAGCCAGTGGCGCGCCGGGGAGCTGCGCCGCGCGCACGAGCAGGCACATGGCCGCTACGACCTCGTCGTAATGCTAGGCGGTGATGTCCTGGCGCTCGAGTCGCTGCCCGAGGTGCTCGACCGGGTCCGCCGCCAGCAGTACGGCTTCGAGTCCGTGGTGTACGTCCCCACCGGTGCGCACGGCTCCGGCGTGGAGGTGACGGTCGCCGTCGCCGACCCCGCGTCCGCCGACGTCCTCAGCCGGACCTGGCTGTCGGTCGCGGAGAGGTCCGGGGCGGTCGACGAGGCCGACCTCCTGCAGTTGCAGCAGCTCTTGGCAGCCGACGTCGACGTGCGCAGCTTCGAGCTCCAGCACGTGCCCCTAACCATCCAGACTGCGCTCAGCACGAGCACGGTGGGCGCGGATCTGCAGCGGCTGATGCGCTCACGGTCGATCGCGGGCCTGCCGGTCGAGCGCACCGTGACGCTCGGCCCCGACCACTTCCGAACAAAGGCCAGCTCAGCAGCACTGATCGCGGAGCTCGGGCTCGAGACACCCAAGCTGTTCCGCCTGCGCACGGAGGGCGGTGGCTGGCTCGGCCTAGCCGCTGACCGGAGCACCGTCGTCGTGACGGCGGAGGCAGCGGCTGCGTCGCGCTTCTACGTCATCGCCGCCGCCGACGCCGACCGGAGCGCGATCAACCTGCGGGCGGCGGAGCTGGTGGGTGAGCCGTCGACGCCGTCGGCAACGGCCAATGTGGCCCCGGACAGCCAGGGGCGGCTGCGCGCCGACTCGGTGGCCACCCCAGAAGCTGCCTTCCAGCTCGACGCGCGCTCCGGTAAGGAAGTCGCACTGCGGTGGCGGGCCGGCGACTGGCGCACCCCGACCTCGCTTGACGACGTCAAGGACCCCCTGTCCTGGTGGCTGGCGATCCACGACGGGACACCCGTCGTGTCGCAGGACCCTGCGCACGAGCGCCTGTTCGTGCTCGAGCGGGTGCTTGACAAGGGCGCCGAGGCGGCCGCCATGGGGGTGTCACTGGAGGTGGACACCAGCGCCGCGTCCGCGGCCGCAGGGCGGCTCTCGCAGCTGGCGTGGCGCCTCTACACGGCGGCGCGCGTTTTCGACGAAGGTGGCGTTGAACGACTCGTTAGAGACACTCGTGTGTTCGCCCGCAAAGTGGCCATTTCCCAGCGACGTCGGATTGGCCAGCCACCTAAATTCAGGATGCCAACATGACATCAAGCACCTCGGCGAGCAACAACAGGACGGATCAGGTTCTGGGGCCTGCTACTAACCCAATCCCAACACGGGTTGCGGTTGTGTCTGTCCTTCCTGTCCCTGACGGAAGTGGCAACCCGGTGGTGGGCCCAGGTATTCGCGCCTGGGGCTTGGCCCAAGGACTCCTCGCTCACGGCCTGCAGGTGGGTGTGCTGGTCCAATCGGATAAGCCGCGCGAGGAGTTCTGGTATCGCGGACTCGGCGTCCGTACGATAGATCAACACCCTGATTGGTTGCACGAGTTGCGCGAGTTTGACGCAGTGGTTGTCCTCTACGCGTCAGACGCAGCCTACGAGATCACTGATGCGCTCGGAGGCGGAAGCATCAAGATCGCACTGGATGCTTACTTGCCTTGGTACGTCGAAGCGGCTGCCAGTCAGGCCCACGACCCAGCCGGCAGTTACGACTCGCACCGGCGCACGGCGCGGCGCTTGAACGCGACGCTTGAACGCGGTGACGTCTTCCTGGTCGCGAACCAAACTCAGCGACACTTCTATGTCGGTGTCCTCAGCGCTCTTGGCGTGTTGAACCCCTTCACTTACTCCCGCTTGCGAGTCCTCGAAGTTCCATTCGGCGTCGCCGTCGAGCCGGAGACATCACTCACCACCTCAACGGATCCCTACCGCGCGCTCGGCATTCCGGAGGACCGTTTTCTGCTCCTGTGGTTCGGAGCTATCTACGTCTGGTTCGACATCGACCCGGTACTAGCAGCGGTTCGCGAGCTCGCATCGAACCCGCGCTTTCACTTCGTCGTCGTCGGGGGGCGC
>JAABUT010004738.1_pt1 | contig 10561 bp, 8 predicted proteins | sample 5559281 | NCBI WGS metagenome assembly JAABUT01 (sample SAMN10711880, study PRJNA513359) | rock metagenome | isolation source: Antarctica rocks | place: Antarctica: Victoria Land, Ricker Hills nord | collected 2016-01-04 | reverse complement strand
CCGTGCAGGTCGAGTTGCAATTCGTCCGGACGGGCGGGCAAGATCGCGAGCCAGGCCATACCATATCCTCGAATGACGAATGACGAATGACAATCGCGAGTGATGACGGAGCTATGGTACTGCGCTGGCGGCTACTCGGCGAGGAAGAGGAGATCGCGGCTGGCGTACAGCTGGAGGTAGAGCGATAGATCGGCCTCGGCGGCGATCGCGAAAGGTTGGATCAGGACTGTCCGGGCACCAGCCGCCACGATCGTCGGCTCGCCTGGGCGCGCGCGCTCGCGGAGGCGCTGTCCGTTGCGGAGCAGTGTGTAGCCCTCGACCCGTTGGCGCAGGATCGGGGCATCGGCCTGCGCCTCGGCGGCATCCCCGTAGACGAGCGCGACGAGCATTGTGTGCGTCGTGCCATCGTCGCGCAGCCCGAGGCCGACGAGGCGGTACGGGTGGAGCCGGGCGCGCGCGGGGGTGGCGCGCCGCGTGGCAACCGGGGTAGCGCCCCGCACTTGCGGCCCTGACGGTCGGTACAGTCCATCGGGCGTCGTCAGGACCGCCCCTGCTATCGGCCCGAGCGCCAGCGCCAGTGCCGCGTGGTCCGGGTCGGCGGCGAATGCCGGGCGACGGCCATCGGCGGCGTCGATCCCCGCCTCGATGGCGGTGGTGAACGGCGCGCTCGTCAGCGCCCCTTCCTCGATCGCCACGCGGTTCAGGCGATTGAGCACCAGTCGCCCGAGCGGGTCGCTCAGCCTGATTGCGCCATCCCCGAATCGGGATAGGTAGGCGCGACCCCCGTAAGGCACCGTGGCATAGCCCTGGCGGAGCAACGTCGCCTCGATCTCGGCGCGGTCGAATTGCCCTTCCATCCGCGTCCAGGTTCGCGGCGGGTCACCGCCGGTGATGGTGCGCTCGATTTGCCAGGGGTCGTACCCGAGGGTCTCCCGCCATTGGGGGTCGAGCGCGCGGTCGCTCCCCGCCTCGGTCGGCAAAGGGAGCTTCCCGATGGCGTTGGAGAATGTCGTGAGGCCACCGGGGACCGCTCGCACCGCCTCCATCGAGGTCAGCCGCTCATACCCGTAGTTCCGCTTCTGCCGCGCGACATCGGCGAACCAGATGCCATTGCGGCCTGGCAACGAATCCGTCTGCGGCAACAGCCCGAGCAGGCGTCCCAATTCGGTCGCGGCCCCACCACCGACCGTGGGCGTCGCGGCGATCGTGCGCGTCGCGGTGCCCGACGGCGACGGAGCGCGCGTGCTCGTCCCCGCTACGGCGGCGGCGGGGGTGGGTGCGACTATCGCGTCGGCCTGCGGCGTCGCCGTCGCGCCGCAAGCGGCGAGCAGCGCCCCGCCTCCGAGACTCATCGCCCCGCCGATGAACCGCCGTCGCGTCAGTCGCCGGCTCGGCCCGTACCGCTCGCCTCGCTCTCCCCCGCCCATCGCACACCCTACTTCGTGTACCGCGTTCGTCCCTGGCCGCTGGCACCCCTCAAATGAACGAACGCCGTGTATAACGCGCTCGTTTCCCGGCCTGGAACGTCCGAGCGTGTCCGGCCACCGAGTCTCCGACGCGCGGTGTGTCGGGGGGGCTCAGAATTTCGGCTGCTCGGTCGCCACGACCGGGTCGGAACCGCGCAGGAAATCGAAGTCGCAGCCGTGCGGGGCCTGATTGACGTTCTCGATGTAGAGCCGACCGTAGCCGCGACTGTGAGCCGGGGCGGGCGGCGACCACGCGGTGCGACGGCGGGCAAGTTCAACGTCGTCAACATGCAGGATCAGCGACCGCGCCTCGACATCGAGGCTGATCTCGTCGCCATCGCGCACCAGCGCGAGCGGGCCGCCGATCGCGCTCTCGGGGGCGACGTGCAGGACGATCGTGCCGAACGCGGTGCCGCTCATCCGGGCGTCGGAGATGCGCACCATGTCGCGGACGCCCCCTTTCAGGAGCTTGCCGGGGATCGGGAAGTTGCCGACCTCCGGCATGCCGGGGCCGCCGACCGGCCCCACCTTTTGCAGGACGAGCACATCGTCCGGAGTCACGTCGAGGTCGGGCGCGTTGATCCGCGCTCGCAGATCGTCCATCCCGGTGAAGACGACCGCCCGCCCGCGGTGCTGCAAGAGGCGCGGCGTGGCGGCGGCGTGCTTGATCACCGCGCCGTCGGGCGCGAGGTTGCCGCGCAGCACCGCCAGCCCGCCCTCCGGGTCGAGCGGCGCATCGAGCGTGCGGATCACCTCTGGATCGCGCAAGGGGGCGTCGGCAACGTTCTCGGCGAGCGTTCGCCCGGTCACCGTCAGCGTGTCGCCGTGCAGCAGCGGGAGGAGTTGGCGGAGGACGGCGGGGATGCCGCCCGCCTCGAACAACTCCTCCATCTGATACTTGCCCGCCGGGCGCATGTTGGCGATCAGCGGCGTGCGGCGGCTGATCGCGTCGAAGAGATCGAGCGGCAGGTCGATCCCGAGGCGTCCTGCTATCGCCGGGAGGTGGACGACGGCGTTGGTGCTGCCGCCGATCGCGTGCAGCAGGGCGATCGCGTTCTCGAACGCCTCGCGGGTCATGATCCGCGAGAGGCGGACCCCCTCCGTTGCCAGCGCCACGATCCGCCGCCCCGCCGCCTCGCCGAGGCGCAGGCGGCGCGCGTCCACCGCCGGGATCGCGCCGTTGCCGGGGAGGGCGATGCCCAGCGCCTCGACGAGGGAGTTCATGGTGGAGGCGGTGCCCATCACCATGCAGTGCCCGATCGAGCGGACGATCCCGTCCTCGATCGCGCGGTAGGTCGGCTCGTCCAGCGTCCCGGCCTGAAACTCGGTCGTGAGGCGGCGGCAGTCCGAACAGGCACCGAGGGTTTGCCCGTTGTAGTGGCCGTTGAGGGCCGGGCCGCCGCTGACGAGGATCGTGGGCAGATCGGCGCTCGCCGCGCCCATCAGGGCGGCGGGGGTCGTCTTGTCGCAGTTGACCAGCAGGACGACGCCATCGAGCGGCTGCGCGCGGATCATCTCCTCGGTGTCCATCGCCGCGAGATTGCGGAAGAGCATCGAGGTCGGGTTGAGGTACATCTCCCCGAGCGAGATCGTCGGGAACTCCAGCGGGAAGCCGCCCGCCTGCCAGATGCCGCGCTTCACCGCCTCTGCCACATCTCGCAGCCCCTTGTTGCAGCCGTTCAGCTCGCTCCAGGTGTTGCAGATGCCGATCAGGGGGCGGCTCATGTCCTCGTCGTCGTAGCCCATCTGCTTGGTGAAGGCGCGGTGAGTGAACCCGGCCACCCCGCCCTCGCCGAAGAAGGTCTGGCTGCGGGATTTCTCGCCGCCAGCGCCACCTGCGTCCTGTGCCGCCATCCGCCCATCCCTTCTTTGTTACTCGCCACGCAGTTTGCTGTATAGGATCATGTCGTGCCATTCGCCCGCACGGAACTGGGCCTGCCGCATGGTCCCCTCGCGGGTGAAGCCCGCGCGTTCCAGGGAACGTTGCTCGCCGATGTTCTCACGATCGGTCGAGGCTTGCACGCGCGCGATCGGGTAGGTGGCGAAGAGGAAGGCCGCGAGGAGGCGCTGCGCCTCCGTGCCGTAGCCGCGCCCGCGCCGCGCCGTCGCCACCGTGATGCCGAGTTCGTAGCAGTTGTTGCCCCGGTTCCCGCCGAACGAGACGCTGCGGTAGTTGATGTCGCCCGCGAAGTCGCCCGCCTTGGTGACGATCAGCAGGGTGCCGCGCTCGTCGGTGAGCAGGCCATCCCTGGCGAACCCGGCGCGAAAGATGCCCGGCCTGGTCAGGCCGAGCGTATTGAACGGCCCGGCATATTCCGGCTCGGCGAGCCAGGCTTCCAGGCGGTCGAGGTCATGCTCTCCCACCGGGCGCAGATCGATCGATTCGCCGACGATCATGCGGCTCTGTCCCTTCACTCGTTATGATGGCATCGCCCTTGTCAGTCCGTGCCACGTAGTATAGCCGCGCCGGGGGCGGTAGAATGCCGGGGTTGAAAACCGACCCGGCGATCCAACGATCGGCGCGCGATCGAGCGATCAGCGAGCATGGAGGGCAAGGCGATGACTGTCGAGACAATGGCGCGCGTCACCGGCGCGGTGCGGCGCGGGATGGTTCCGGAGGATCTCTACCGCTTCGTCTACGTCAGCGATCCCCAACTCTCGCCCGATGGCGCGACCGTCGCCTTCGTGCGGACGACGGTCGATCGCGAGGCAGACGGCTATCGCGCACAGATCTGGGCCGTACCGAGCGACGGCAGCCGCGCGCCGCGCCGCTTCACCGCCGGGCCGAACGACACCGCGCCGCGCTGGTCGCCCGACGGTCGGCACCTCGCCTTCCTGGCGAAGCGTGGCGGCCCCGACGCCAAGGCGCAGATCTGGATCATGGGCGCGGCGGGGGGCGAGGCGTGGCCGGTGACCGATCTGCCGGAGGGCGCTTCCGCGCCGGAATGGTCGGCGGGCGGCGCGTGGCTCGCCTGCACGAGCCAGGTGCGCGCGGTGGACGACCGCGACCGCGACATATCCCCGAAGATCGCGGCGCTCGGCGATCGGGAGAGCGATGTGCGCGTCCTCGACCGCCTGAAGAACCGGATGGACGGCGAGGGCTTCTACGACGATCGGCGGCGGCATCTCTTCGTCGTACCGGTGCGCGAGCAGGAGCGCGGCGCGGCGCGACAGCTGACCTTCGGCGAGATGAATGAGAGCCAGCCCGCGTGGTCGCCCGACGGACGGGTGCTGGCGTTCGTCTCCGCGCGCCACGAGGAGCGCGACCACGACAACAAGAGCGATGTCTGGACGATCGCGGTCGACGGGGAAGGGGCCGAGCCACGGCGGGTCACGCGCACGACCGGGCCGTGCGCCGCGCCGGTCTTCTCGCCCGATGGAAAGTCGCTCGCCTACACCGGCCACGACAACGCGCCCGACTCCGGCCCCTCGACGATCGTCGGCCTCTGGCTCGTGCCGAGCGATGGGAGCGCCGCGCCGCGCAACCTAAGCGCCGCGCTCGATCGCCCGGTCGGCTCAGGCATCGGCACCGACGCCCGCTACGGCACCCCCGCCGACCGATCTCTCTGGACCCCCGACGGTGCGGCGCTCCTCTGCCTGATCAGCGATCACGGCGATGGCCCGATCCTGCGGATCGATGCGGCGACCGGGGAGGCGACGCGCCTGCTCGACGGGCCGCGTCAGATCACCAACGTCTCCGCCTCGGCAGACGGGCGGCGGCTGGCGCTGGCGATCAGCACCGCCACGATCCCCGCCGATCTCTATGCGTGCGACCTCGACGCGAGCGGCGCGGCGAGCGCGGAGCGCCGCCTGACCGTGAGCAACGCCGCCCTTTTCGGCGAGGTGGCGATCGGCGCGCATCGGAAGCACACCTACCGTGCGCCGGACGGGCAGGAACTCGACGCCTGGACCCTGACCCCGCCCGACTACGATCCGGCGCGGCGCTACCCACTGATCCTCCAGATTCATGGCGGGCCGCAGGCGCTCTACGGCGAGTCCTTCTACCTCGAATTCCAACTGCTCGCGGCGCGCGGCTACGTCGTCCTCTACACCAATCCGCGCGGTTCCGACGGCTACGGGCAGGCGTTTATCGATGCGCTGCGCCACGACTGGGGCGGCGTCGATTACCGCGATGTGCTCGCCGGGGTGGACTGGCTGCTCGCGCAAGGCGACATCAGCATCGATGAGGGGCGTATGGGCGTCACCGGCGGCTCGTACGGCGGCTACCTGACGAACTGGATCATCGGGCAGACCGAGCGCTTCCGCGCCGCCGTCAGCGGGCGCAGCACCGCGAACCGTTACAGCCACTACGGGCAGAGCGACGTGGGCTCGTTCACCGGGGATTGGCAGTTCGGCGGCCCGCCGTGGGAGAACGCGGCGCACTACCTGGAGCGTTCGCCGCTCACCTACGCCGCACGGGTGACCACGCCGCTCCTGCTGGAAAGCCAGGAGCAGGACCTGCGCTGCCCGATCCCGCAGGCGGAGGAGTTTTTTACCGCGCTCAAGAAGTTGCGCCGCGCCGACGTGCAACTGGTCCGTTTCCCCGGCGAGAGCCACGGCATGGCGCGCGGCGGCAAGCCCGCGCACCGCGTGGAGCGCCTCGCGCGGATCGCCGACTGGTTCGACAAGTACCTCGCGCCGACCGAGTGATAGAAAGTTCTTGGCGCACGATGCGTCGAAGCGGGGGAGCGGATGATCGCAACAGAGGCCGCAACCGAACGTCTGACCGATCTCGATACGCCGAGCGTGATCGTCGATCTGGACATGCTGGAATGGAACATCGCCGAGATGGCCGAGCTGGCGCGGGCGGCGGGGGTCGCGCTGCGCCCGCACATCAAGACCCACAAGACGCCGGAGATCGCGCGGAGGCAGCTCGCCGCCGGGGCGGTCGGCGTCACCTGCGCGAAGCTCGGCGAGGCGGAGGCGTTGGCCGACGCCGGGCTGACCGACTTCTTCCTCGCCTTCCCGATCGTGACGGCGCTGAAGGCGCGGCGGCTCGCCGCGCTCGCGAACCGCCCCGGCGTACGGGTCGCCACGATCGTCGATAGCCCGGCGGGGATCGCGGCCCTCTCGGCGGCCTTCGCCGGGGAACCCGAACTGCTCGATGTGCTGGTGAAGGTCGATACCGGCCTCGGGCGGGTCGGTGTGCCGCCCGGCGTGCCGACCGTGGCGCTGGCGCGGGCGATCACCGCCGCGCCGGGGCTGCGCTTCGCCGGGATCTGCGCGCATGAGGGCTTCAGCTACGGCCAGAGCGACCCTGCGACTCGGGACGCCGTGACGCGCGCGGGAGTCGAGGTGCTGGTGGCGACCGCGCGCGAACTGACGGCGGCGGGCCTCCGTCCCGAGCGGGTCAGCGTCGGCTCGACCCCGGGCGCGCGTGCCGCCCTGAGGGTGCCGGGGATCACGGAGGTGCGCCCTGGGAACTACGTCTTCTACGACGCGATGCAAGTCGGCCTCGGGGTCGTGCCGGTCGAGCGCTGCGCCCTGCGCGTCCTCACCACGGTGATCAGCCACAGCGCGCGTGACCGCGCCGTCCTCGACGGCGGCTCCAAGACCTTCACCTCCGACAAGGGGGTACACGGGATGGCCGGGGCGGCCAACCACGGGATTATCCTCGGCAAGGAAGGGGTTGTCCTCCACGCGCTCAGCGAGGAACACGGCTGGTTGCGCCTCGATCCCGCCGGTGACGACGTGGCGATCGGCGAGACCTTGTCGATCATCCCGGTCCACTCGTGTCCGGTCGCCAATCTCGCGGAGGAGTTGGTCATCGTGCGCGGCGATCGGGTGGTCGATCGCTGGATGGTCGCGGCGCGGGGGCGGGTGCGCTAGTGTGGCCCGAGGCGGAGCTGGTCCGCGCGCACGCGCACTGCAACCACAATCGCGCGGAACTTGCCCGCAGCGCACGTTGCGGGTGTTTTTATTGCCTCGCGGTGTACAATCCGAACGAGATTGCGCGTTGGGTCGATCCCCCGCATGACACTCCGTATGTCGGTGTGTACTCTGACATCGGACGTACCGCACTCTGCGCCCGTTGTGGGATCGACGCCGTGCTCGCCGAGGAGTCCGGGTATCCGCTCACAGTGGTATTCCTCGACGCGATGCATAACCGCTGGTTCCAATGAGCCAGCTTGAAGCGTCGGCCCAGGACAGACCACGCGAGCGATGAGGAGGGGATGATGAGCGCCGCACAGCAGCAGATCGGCACCGTCGCGTCGTTGCAGGTCGGGTCGCCGGGGCGTTATGGCGACGCGGCGGCCAGCAATGCGCTCGAACGCCCGTGGGAGTCGTCGTTCTTCCGCGCGCCGAGCGCCGAGCCGCGCTGGCTCTTCACCACGCATCTGGAGGGGAACGAGCAGGCCGACAAGCAGAATCACGGCAAGCCGAGCCAGGCGGTCCTCCTCTACGCCGCCGCGCACTACCCGCGCTGGCGCGACGAGCTCGGTCGCCCGGAGATCGGTCCCGGTGGCTTCGCGGAGAATCTGACCGTCGCCGACCTCGACGAGACCGGGGCGTGCATCGGCGATATCTACGCGATCGGCGAGGCGCAGATTCAGGTGACCGGGCCGCGTTACCCCTGCACGAAGATCGAGAAGCGCTGGGGCGAGCCGGGGCTGACGGCGCGCGTGGCCGCGACCGGGCGCACCGGCTGGTACTGCGCGACCGTGCGGGAAGGGGCGATCGCGCCGGGTGCGCCGCTGAGGCTGGTCGCGCGGCCCAATCCGCGCTGGACCGTGGCGCTCGTCAACGACTTCGGGCATGGCCGCAACCGCGATCTGACGACCGCGCGCGAGCTGGCCTCCTGCCCCGAGCTCAACGAGTTCTGGTGCGAGCTGGTCGTCCGGCGAGCGGGGGGGCAAGACGCCTGACCACGATTGCGGCGAGACTCAGGGCGCGCCGTGATTCGCAGCAGCCCCGGCCTATCGGTTTCAGCGGGAGCCATCGCACAGAGTTCGATGAATTGCACAGGAATTGTTTCCTTACCAGCATAATTTTAGTATCATAGCGACGTGAAATCGTGCCGGTGGACGCCTTTGAGGGGATCATGACCGCAAGCCATGGCGAGGATGTACCGAACGGTGGTATCGACGCCGAAGCGGTCGTGTTCAATCCGACCGGTGTGCCCGGCCTCGACCAAGTGCTCGGCGGTGGCCTGCCCCGTGGCGCATTGACCCTGGTGATCGGTCCGCCGGGGAGCGGCAAGACAACGCTGGCCGTGCAGGCCGCGTTCGCGGCGGCGCAGGCCGGACGCCGTGTCTTGATCCTGACCGCGCTCTCCGAGCCGACCGTGAAGCTTGTGTCCCACCTCCGTACGCTAGGCTTCTTCGATCAACGGCTCGTCGGCGATACGGTGCAAATCTTCAATTTAGGGCAGTTCCTCAAGGCCGGGCTTGAAGCAACGGCGGACGCCCTCGTCGCCGCCGCGCGGCAGCAGCGCGCGGAGCTGGTCGTGATCGACGGTTTCCGGGGGATCCGTGGCGTGACCGAGGTGCCGCACGAATCGCGACAGTTCCTCTACGACATCAGCGGCCGCCTCAGCACGCTCGGCGCGACGGTGATCGTCACCAACGAGGCCGACCTGCGGGACGCCACCTTGTATTCGGAGGCGACCACCGCCGATGTGATCATCGAGCTGATCTCCCACCGCGTTGGGGTACGCCAACGGCGCGGCCTGGAAGTCGCGAAGATACGCGGCCTCGCGCCCCTTCCCGGTCTGCATGGCTTCGCGATCGATAAGACGGGCGTGACGATCTACCCGCGTCTGGAGGCGCAGATCGCCGCGACCGATGATAGCGGGACGGGCAATGAGGAGGCATTGCGCGCGCACCCGTTGCGCGATGCGGACGAGCCCTCGCGCGTCGGCTTCGATCTGCCGGAACTGGACACGATGCTGCGCGGTGGCTTGACGCGCGGCACGTGCGCCTTGCTGGTCGGGCGGATCGGCACCGGGAAGTCGATTCTCGGCCTGAATTTCGCGCTGGCCGGGGTGCGCCGCGACGAGCCAACGCTAGTGGTCGGTTTCCGGGAAAGCCCGCACGAGTTGGTACGGAAAACCGAACCATTTGCCATCGGCGCGGAGTTCCGTGCGGCGCTCGATTCGGGGGCGCTGAAGCTGCTGCGGCTCGCTCCGGTCGAGCTCGACCCGGACCGCCTGACCGCAGGAATTCTTGATTTGCTCGATCAGACCGGCGCGCAACGGCTGGTGGTGGACAGTGTATCGGAGATCGAGCGCGCGGTGAGCGAGCAGGATCCCGGCCGTCTGAGCGGCTACCTTGCCGCCCTGGTCGAGGCGATGCGGATCCGCAACGTCACCGCGCTGTTCACCAAGGAATTGCGCCAGGTGCTGCCGAGTAATGTCGATTTCGCCGATGAACCGCTCGCAGTGCTGGCGGGGAATGTCCTCCTCTCGCGGCAGATGGAGTTGCGTAGTCGCCAGTATCGGATCATGTCGGTATTGAAGATGGGCTTCTCCGATTACGATCCTTCGTTGCGCGAATTCGTAATCACCGCCCCGGAAGGGATCAGGGTGCTGGCCCCGAGCGATGGCGACCAGGCAATGCTCTCCGAGGTCGCCGAGGACGACAGCCGCGAAGGAAAGTCGCGCCGACCACCCGTGCGTTAATCCCGCCCACGCGCGGTGCCGCAGAGGTTCGTCCCGTGATGCCGGACCCGCTTGTCTGGCTACTGCGACTGGCGCTGCGCTCCCGTCGCGCCCGGTCAGCGGGCGAAGCGCAAGGTCCAGATCGCCCCATCGGTCACCGAGCGATAGGCGATCGCGGTGCCGTCGGGCGCGACCTCCCACTCATCCTGCGCGACCGCGAAGGGCAGCTGCGTGGTGCCGACGAGCGGGGTCCGCGCGCCGTCGGCGATGCCATAGCGCCAGAGTTCGTCACCGGTGCCGCTGGCGGGCAGGGGCAAATAGAGGAGCGCGCGGCTATCCGGCGTCCAGCGATAGCCCCCGGTCAGCGTCAGCCGCTGCCGCCCGCCGCCGTCGGCCCCGATCAGCCAGATACCGCCGAGACTCTTGTCGGTTTGCAGGGTCGCGGTATAGGCGATCCGCGTGCCGTCCGGGCTGATCGCCACGTTTTCGAGCCACG
>JAABUT010004735.1_pt1 | contig 10566 bp, 9 predicted proteins | sample 5559281 | NCBI WGS metagenome assembly JAABUT01 (sample SAMN10711880, study PRJNA513359) | rock metagenome | isolation source: Antarctica rocks | place: Antarctica: Victoria Land, Ricker Hills nord | collected 2016-01-04 | reverse complement strand
TGGCGCGCCGTGGACCGCCAGTGCTCACCCGCTCAGTCGATGTTCATCCGCGACTTCAGCGTGTCGCGCTTGTCCTCGAACCGGGCCGCCTGCTTGTCCAGACCGTCCATGAAGTTCGCCAGCTCGGTCCGGGCCGCCTCGCCCTCGGCCGAGAGCCCCTCGATCTCGAAGATCTTCCAGAAACGCAGCACCGGCATGACGACCTCGTCGCGGTGCGAGCGCAGGTCGTAGATGCCGGCGACCGCCATCTCGACCGCCTTGCGCTGGAATCCGGGAATGTCGGCACCGGGCATCTGGAAGTCCTTGACCACCTCGAGGACCGCCTGCATGGTCTGGTCTGGCGCAATCTGCAGGGCGGCGTTCAGCAGGTTGCGGTAGAAGATCATGTGGAGGTTCTCGTCCGCAGCGATCCTGGCGAGAAGCCGCTCGGCCATGGGGTCGTTGGTGTACCTGCCGGTGTTGCGGTGGCTGACCCGGGTCGCGAGCTCCTGGAACGAGACGTAGGCCAGCGAGTGGATGAGCTCACCGGAGTGGGCCGACTCGTATCCCTGGGACATGTGCGTCATCCGGAACCGCTCGAGCTCGACAGGGTCGACGGAGCGCTTGACGAGCAGGTAGTCGCGCATCGCGATCCCGTGCCGGCCCTCCTCCGCGGTCCACCGGTGGACCCAGTCGCCCCAGGCGTCGTCGCGCCCGAAGATCTTGGCGATCTCGTGGTGGTAGCTCGGCAGGTTGTCCTCGGTGAGCAGGTTGACGATCAAGGCGGAGCGTGCCACGTCCGACATCGGCGAGTCGTCGGGGCTCCAGGCGTCGCCGCCCATGAGGCCGTCGAAGTTGCGGCCCTCACTCCACGGGATGTAGTCGTGGGGGAACCACTCCTTGGCGACGCCGATGTGCCGGTTGAGCTCTCCCTCGACGACGGGGCTGAGCTCACGCAGCAGGTCGGTCTGGCTCCACGTCTGTGCCGTCATGCTTCGAGGTTACGGCACCGTAGGTTTTCTGCGACAACACCGGGCGCCACCTTCCCAGCCACACCGGACAGCTCGTTGCGTCCTACCGACCGGTACCCCAAGCCCCGTGACACGCTCGGGCTCCGCCCGTTGCGCGGTCGCGGATTCGTCCGGCTGCTCTGTGCCTGGGTCGCCTTCCTCAGTGCCGAGGAGGGCTTCGGCTACTTCACCATCGCGCCCCTCGTCGCCGCCGGTGACACCGGTGCCGCCCTGGAAGAGCTCGACGCGCCCGGGTGGATGGGCTGGGTCTGCTTCGTGTTCGGCGTCGCCGGACTGGCCTTTCTCGCCCGGGAGTTCGCGGTCCGAGCAGTGCGGCACACCCGCGACCTCTACGAGATCCGGGCGTTCTGCTTCTATCCCCGGATCATCGGGACGGTCGTGTCCGTGGCCCTCGGCGCGGCCTTCCTCGCCCTCACCCCGGGGACCTCACCCGGTGCGGTCCTCGCCATCATGCTCGGCTCCGCGTCCCTGGGCGTCTTCGCCCCGATGGCGATGATCTTCTGGCGGAAGGTCTCGCCGCGCAAGGAGCTGCTCGAGCTCACCGTGCCCCGCGCTGGCATCGCCGCTGCCGTCCTCATCGCGCTGGTCAACCTCCTCGTCCTCGCTCGCGGCGTGCACCTCGGCTGAGGCTCGTCAATATCCGGGTGCACGGCGCGGTCTTCGCGGGAACCATGTGCTCATGGACCTTCCCTCAGGGCTCACCACGCGAGCGCTGGTCCCGGCTGACGCCCGGGCCGTCTACGACCTCGTCGCGGCTTCGGAGCTGCACGACATCGGCGAGGTCGAGATCGACCTCGAGGACATCATCGGCGACTGGCAGCGACCGAGCTTCAACCTCGGCGAGCAGTCGGTCGGTGTCGGGTCCGACGGCGCGCTCGTCGCCTACGCCGAGGTGTATGCCGGGCGTCACGCCGACGCGCACGTCCTGCCCGGGCACCGTGGCCGGGGTATCGGCACCGCCTGGCGGACTGGACCCAGCAGGAGGCCCGGCGACAGGGCGGGACGCTCGTGGGGATGCCGGTGCCGCAGGGGAGCGACGGAGACCGGCTCCTGACCCATCTCGGGTACGAGGTGCGGTGGACGTCGTGGGTCCTCGAGATGCCGAAGGGGACCTCGATCGCCCCTCAGTCGATCCCCGAGGGGTACACGCTCCGTGACCTGCGTCCGGGAGACGAGCGCACGGCATACCAGGTCATCGAAAATGCCTTCAGCGAGTGGCCAGAGCGCACCCCGACGACGTATGAGGACTGGGCCGCCGGAGCGGTGCTGCGGCCCGGCTTCGAGCCCTGGCAGATGCGGCTCATGGAGGACGGGACCGGCACGGTGGTCGGCGCCGGCTTCGTCATCCTCTCCCGTGAGTGCGGCTACGTCGACCAGCTCGCGGTCCGCAAGGACCACCGTGGGCTCGGTCTGGCCCGGGCCCTCCTCGTCGACTCCTTCGAGCTGGCCCGCTCCCGCGGGGCGACCCGGTCCGAGCTCTCGACCGACTCCCGGACGGGCGCGCTCGGGCTCTACGAGCGGGTCGGCATGGAGGTCACCTCGACCTGGCTCCACCGGGCGATCGAGGTCTGACCTGACCGCCGGTTTTACCCCCATTCCGGGTGGGGGTGATACCGCGCTCCCCGCTCCTCGTTTTCACCCCCACCGCGGGTCGGGGTAAAACCGTCAGCCGCAGACGGCGCCCTTCGAGGCACTGCCGACGAGCTTCCGGTACTTCGCGAGGACACCGCGGGAGTACTTCGGCTCGGGGTGGGTGACGCCTTCACTCCGGCGCCGCTCCTGCTCGCCGTCCTCGACGAGCAGGTCGAGCGTCCCACCGGCGACATCGAGGCGGATCCGGTCACCGTCCCGGACGAAGGCGATCGGCCCGTCGTCGACGGCCTCCGGGGCGACGTGGCCGACGCACAGACCGGTCGTGCCGCCCGAGAACCGCCCGTCGGTGAGGAGCAGGACGTCCTTGCCGAGCCCCGCGCCCTTGATCGCCCCGGTCACGGCGAGCATCTCGCGCATCCCCGGCCCGCCCTTGGGTCCCTCGTAGCGGATCACCACGACGTCGCCGGCCGCGAGCCTGCCCTCCGCGATGGCGTCCATGGCCGCCCGCTCGCCGTCGAACACCCGGGCGGTGCCGCTGAAGACGTCGGAGTCGAACCCCGCCGACTTGACGACGGCGCCCTCGGGGGCCAGCGACCCGGTGAGGATCGTCAGCCCACCGGTCTGGTGGATCGGCTCCCGCAGCGCCCGGACCACCTTGCCGTCGGGGTCGGGCGGGTCGATGTCCGCGAGGTTCTCGGCGACGGTCCGGCCGGTGACGGTGAGGCAGTCCCCGTGGACCAGGCCCGCGTCGAGCAGCGCCTTCATGACGACCGGGACGCCGCCGACCCGGTCGACGTCGACCATGACGTACTGGCCGAACGGCTTGACGTCGGCCAGGTGCGGCACCGTGGCGCCGACCCGCCTGAAGTCCTCGATGGTCAGGTCCACCTCGGCCTCGTGGGCGATCGCGAGCAGGTGGAGGACGGCGTTGGTCGAGCCACCGAAGGCCATGACGACGGCGATCGCGTTCTCGAAAGCCTCCTTCGTCATGATCCGCCGAGCCGTGATGCCCTGTCGGAGCAGCTCGACGACCGCCTCCCCCGACTTGCGGGCGAAGCCGTCCCGCCGCCGGTCGGTCGCCGGCGGGGCCGCCGACCCGGGCAAGGACATGCCGATCGCCTCCGCCACGGTGGCCATCGTGTTGGCCGTGTACATGCCGCCACACGCACCCTCGCCCGGGCAGAAGACCCGCTCGATCGCCTCGACGTCGGCCCGCGACATCCTGCCGGCGGCACACGCACCGACCGCCTCGAACGCGTCGATGATCGTCACCGTCTTCTCCGACCCGTCCGAGAGCTTCGCGACTCCGGGAAGGGCCGACCCGGCATACAGGAACACCGAGGCGAGGTCGAGGCGCGCGGCGGCCATGAGCATGCCCGGCAGTGACTTGTCGCAGCCGGCGAGCAGGACTGAGCCGTCGAGGCGTTCGGCCTGCATAACGGTCTCGACGGAGTCGGCGATGACCTCGCGCGAGACGAGGGAGAAGTGCATGCCCTCGTGTCCCATGGAGATGCCGTCGGACACCGAGATGGTCCCGAACTCGAGGGGGTAGCCGCCGGCGGCATGCACCCCGTCCTTGGCGGCCTTGGCCAGCCGGTCGAGCGAGAGGTTGCAGGGGGTGATCTCGTTCCACGAGCTCGCGACCCCGATCTGCGGCTTGGCGAAGTCGTCGTCGCCGAGACCGACCGCTCGGAGCATGCCTCGCGCGGCGGTCTTCTCGAGTCCGTCCGTGACGTCGCGGCTGCGGGGCTTGATGTCGGGGGGCTGCGTCATGGAAAAGAGCATAGGACGGCGCCCATGCTGTGGGACCGCCGTCTCACGTCCCCCTCGTCGTGTGAGCCCTCGGTATGCCGCGCAGCCGCCCGGGTGGGCGGCGTCACCTCAGCCGCGGGCGACGTGGAAGCGATCGAGCGAGGCGTCGCCGTGGTCGAGGTCGCCCCACTCGCCGTTGAAGCGCAGGACCGCGAGCCCACACGTCGGGTATCCGTCCGCGAGCGCCTGGTGGGCCTCCCGGGAGCCTTCGCCGTCACACAGCACGGAGGCCAGGGCGGGGATGGCCGGCGCGTGGCCGACGACGATGACGGTGTCCACCTCTCCCGCGTCCTCCCGCAGCGAGTCGAGCACCCCTTGGGTGTCGCCCCGGTATACCGCCCGCCGGTACTCCACGAACTCGGTGTGCGCTCCGCCCTTCGCCGCGTGGTCCCAGGTCTCGCGGGTCCGGATCGCCGTCGAGCAGATGACGAGCTCGGCGACGATGCCCTGCTGGCTCAGCCAGCGACCCGCAGCCGTGGCGTCGCGGCGGCCCTTGTCGGTGAGGGGCCGGTCGTGGTCCGGTCTCCCGGGCGACTGCTCGGCCTTCGCGTGCCGCATCAGGACCAGGGTCTTGTCCTCGGTGGCTCGTGTCATACCGCTGAGCATCCTCGCGTCGGCGGTTCTTGTCAGCCCCGAACCGTCTGTGGGTGACTGCCAACAGGGACGTTCGGGCGTCCCCTCCCCCGGCGGTGCGCTTCACCGAGTCCTTCGGACGGTTCTGCTGCCGACGCTACGGTGGGCGCGTCAGCCACCGACGAGATACGACCCCACGAGAGCAGGCGCATGGGCGACCTCCAGCCGATGACGGACGTCGTGTCCAGCCGGTGCACGAGCCGCGCGTGGATCGACGAGTCGATCCACCGCATCCAGGCGGACACGAACCGCACGGCCGACACCCATCTCGTCCGGGTGCCGCTGCCCGACGGGTGGGAGGTCGACCTCTATCTCAAGGACGAGTCGACCCACCCGACGGGGAGCCTCAAGCACCGGCTTGCCCGTTCGCTTTTCCTCTACGCCATCTGCAACGGAGTCATCGGGCCGGGCACGACGGTCATCGAGGCGTCCAGCGGGTCGACCGCCGTCTCCGAGGCCTACTTCGCGCGGATGATCGGGCTGCCCTTCATCGCCGTCATGGCCAGGACGACGAGCACCGAGAAGATCAGGCTGATCGAGCGCGAGGGCGGCACGTGCCACCTTGTCGACGACGCCTCCGAGGTCTACGACGTGGCGCACGTCCTGGCCGATGAGCTTGACGGGCACTACATCGACCAGTTCACCTACGCCGAACGGGCCACGGACTGGCGCGGCAACAACAACATCGCCGAGTCGATCTTCGAGCAGATGGCGCTCGAACCGCATCCGGTGCCGGCCTGGATCGTCGTGGGCGCCGGCACCGGCGGGACGAGTGCGACGATCGGGCGCTACACCCGCTACCGCGCCCTCGCCACGTGCGTCGCCGTCGTCGACCCCGAGGGCTCGGCGTTCCTCCCCTCCTACGACGGCCGCCCGACGCACGGCAGCCGCGGCTCCCGGATCGAGGGCATCGGCCGACCGCGGGTCGAGCCGAGCTTCATCCCCACCGTCGTGGACCGGATGTTCGGCGTGCCGGACGCCGCCTCCGTCGCGGCGATGCGCTTCCTGCGCCAGCGCACCGGTCTGCGGGCCGGCGGCTCGACGGGGACCAACCTCTACGGCGCCCTGCGGCTGGCCTGCGAGATGCGGGCCGCGGACCAGCCCGGCAGCATCGTCACCCTGATGTGCGACCCCGCGGAGCGCTACGCCCACACCTACGCCGACGACGAGTGGCTCGCCGCCCAGGGGCTGGACCTCACGGCATACCTCGGCGTCCTCGACCTGGCCTGGACCACCGGTGAGTGGACCGGCTGAGAGCGTGCCACCGGGGTTGACACCGTTCCTGCCCGCTGCGCTATTCAACCTATCGGTTGGACAACTCCAGGGTTGGACAGCATGTCGGTCGACGAGCTCAGCACGACGTTCGCCGCAGGCTGACGGAGGTCTCGCTCTTCCCGAGCTTCGAGGACCGGGACGGAACCGTCGCCTCCGGCATGGAGGGTGGCGCCCGTGAGTCGCTGGACCGCCTCGACGACCTGCTCACCGCAAGCTGATCGCTCGGACGACGGGCCGAACGTCAGCACCGGTCGTCGTGGGGTGCCGCGGGCGGGTTCGTGGGTGACACTGTGGGCGTGCCGTCGACCGCAGCCCAGCCCCCGGCATACCGAGCACGGAGGTTTCAGGTGAGCCAGCGTTGCGCGAGGTTCGAACTCGCCGCAGACCTCCTGACTCGAGGAGGTCCGGCGCCGAACCCGGCACCTCCCCTCGCGGCCATGAGACGCCCGGCGCCCCACAAGTCGAGGACTCACCCTTTCCGCGTGCGAAAGGGTGAGTCCTTGGCTTGTGGGGGCGGAATGCAGCGGCAGGCCCGGAGTCACCCTCCCGAGACGGCGTTGATGATGTGGACCACGGCCCCGGGCCGGACCACGGTCTCGAGTCCCTCGCCGCGCTTGGCGTCCTCGCCGTCGACGAAGATGTTGACGTGACGGCGGATCCGGCCCTGCTCGTCGCGCACCCGCGACCCGACGCGCGGCCACGGCGCCAGGGCGAGGTCCAGGACCTGCTCGAGGCGGGCACCCGCCGCACCGACCTCGGCCGCAGCCTCCGCCTCGCCACCGGTGAGGTCGCGCAGCATTCCGGGGAGGACCACCCGGACCGACCCTGGCCCGGGCGCGCCGCTCACGCCAGCACCGCCCGCCCGGACGCAGAGGACGTCCGGCAGCTGCGAGGCGATGGTGGTGAAGCTGCTTCCCTCGTCCAGCGAGGCGAAGACGTCGCCGTTGCGGGTTCCGAAGTAGAGCCCCGGCTGCTCGGCGTCGTCGGTGCCGGCCGCGTCGCGCAGCACGGCCGTGTAGCAGGGGGACGGCAGGCCGGTGGTCTGGGTCTCCCACGTCCGGCCGGCGTCGGTGGAGTACTGGACCTGGAGCCGGCCGTCCGGGGGGACCCGCTCCCCGTCGCTGACGACGGGGATGAGCCAGAGCGCGTCCCCCTTGTGCGGGTGGGCGACGACGGTGAAGCCGAAGTCCGTCGGCAGCCCGTCGGCGATCGACGACCAGCTCTCGCCGTTGTCGTCGGAGCGGTAGACCCCGCGGTGGTTCTGTGCGTAGAGCCGGGACGGGGTCTGGGAGTCGCGAGCCACCTTGTGGACGCACTGTCCGAACTCGGGATAGGGGTTCTCCGGGAGGAAGTAGGCGCTGATGCCCGTGTTGGTCGGCGTCCACGACCGGGCACCGTCCGTCGTGGTGTAGGCGCCGCCGGTGCTCATCGCCACCAGCATGCGGGAGGAGTCGCCGGGATCCGGGCACACGGTGTGGATGGCGGCGCCACCGAACCCCGCACCCCACTCACTGCGGTGGGGGTGGTCCCACAGCCCGCGGTTGAGCTCGAAGCTCTGTCCTCCGTCCGTGCTGCGCCACAACGACTGCGGCTCACCTCCCGCCCAGACGACGGAGTCGTCGTGGGGGTCGGGCGTGAGCTGCCAGACCCGGGTCAGGGCCGCTTCGGCGTCCTTCGGGAAGGCGATGGCTCGGTCGTCGCCCTCGGTCCACGTCCGCCCTCCGTCGTCACTGGTCTGGACGGTCGGTCCCCAGTGCCACGACATCACGCCCGCGAGCACCCGAGGGACCGCTCGTCGGGTGTCGAACGCGACCGCCGCCACCTCGCTCATGAGGAAGTGCGGCCCGTCGAGCATCCACTCCCGACGGTCTGTGCTGCGGGCCAACCAGAGGCCCTTCCTGGTCCCGATGGCCACCACGGTCTCTGTCATGTTCACAGTGTCCACCAAGGGCCGGACAGAGGCAACGCCCCAGCGCGCCGGATGCCACCCGGGACACGGGGCAGCAGGCGGCGACGCGGGGCAGCACGGCGGGACGCGGGCAGACGGTGCGCCCGGGAATCAGCCGCGGACGACGTTCGCCAGAGGTGACCCGGCGGCATACGCCTCGAGCTGGGCGCGCACCAGCCGCACGGCCCGCGGCCGGAAGGCGGTGCTCGCTCCCCCGATGTGCGGTGAGATGAGGACGCCCGGCGAGCGCCAGAGGGCGTGGTCGGCCGGCAGCGGCTCGGGGTCGGTGACGTCCAGGGCGGCCCGCAGGCGGCCGGTCGAGGTCTCCGCGAGGAGGGCGTCGGTGTCGACCACCTTGCCGCGAGCGACGTTGACGAGCAGCGCACCGTCCGGCATCGCCGCCAGGAAGTCGGCATCGACGAGAGCGGAGGTCGCCTCGGTCAGCGGGACGATGAGGACGACGATGTCGTGGCGGGGCAGGAGCTCCGGCAGCTCGTCGATGCCGTGGACCGCCTCGACGAGCTCGTCGCCGGCCCGCGGTCGGCTCGCGACCGCGGTGACCTCGACCTCGAACGGCAGGAGCCGCGTGACGATGGCCTTGCCGACGTGCCCGTAGCCGACGACGAGCACCCGCTTGTCCGCGAGCGCCGGCCAGAGCCGGGTCGGCAGCCAGGTCGAGCCGCGCTGGGCGACCACGAACTCCGGTATCCCCCGGAGCGACGCGAGGATGAGCGACAGCGCCAGCTCGGACGTGGACGTGTCGTGCACACCGGCGGCGTTGCAGAGCCGGACTCCGTCGGGCACGTGGGGGGCGACGTGCTCGTAGCCCGCCGTGAGGAGCTGGACGGCACGCAGCCGAGGTAGAGCATCCAGGAGGTCCAGTCGAAGAGCCGGGTCCAGGTAGGGCGGGATGACGATCTCGACCTCGTCCGCCCGCTCGGGCACGGCATGCAGGTCCCAGGGGAGGAGCTCGATGCCGGGCACCGGTCCGACCTCATCGATCCAGGAGCGGTCGGGCAGCGAGGCAAGGACCATGGCACGACGCTAGCGCCGAGGTCACCATCGTCCACAATGGGGTATGCCGCGACGTCACCGCTCCTTTCCGCCGCGCCTTCCGGTTCGGCGCCTCTCGGCCAAGCCGGGGGCGGGTCGGATGGCCGCGCTGGCCGCGCTGGCCGCGCTGGCCGCGTGCACCGCGACACCGGAGGGCACCTCCGGCACCACGTCGGTCGCGAGCTCGTCATCGACCTCGGGCAGCCCGGGGACCGCACCCTCGAGCGCTGCCTCCACGTCCACCCCGACACCGAGCACGCCGACCTCGGCGAGTGCCCCCCCGGCCCGGGCGAGCCTCACCGCGCCGACGGACATCGCGACCGGCCTGGCGGTCCCGTGGAGTGCCATAGTGCTGCCCGACTCCAGCGTCCTCGTCAGCGAGCGCGACTCGGCCACGGTCAAGAAGGTGACGACGGACGGGCGCCTGACCACGGTCGGCACGGTCCCCGGCGTGACGCCGAGTGGGGAGGGTGGTCTGCTCGGGCTCGCCGTGGACCGAAGAACCTATGCGAGCAACCGCGTCCTCTACGCCTACTTCTCCACCCGGTCGGACAACCGGGTCGTCTCGATCCCCGTCGACGCGCAAGGGGGGCTCGGTGCACCCACGGCGGTCCTCACCGGCATACCGAGGGCCGGCAACCACAACGGCGGCCGCCTGGCCTTCGGTCCCGACGGGTACCTCTACGTCACGACCGGGGACGCCACCACCCAGCCCAACGCGCAGAACCTCGCCAGCCTCGGCGGCAAGATCCTGCGGATCACGACGGACGGGAAGCCGGCGCCCGGCAACCCCTTCCCGGGGTCGGCGGTGTGGTCCTACGGACACCGCAACGTCCAGGGCATCGCCTGGGACGCCGCGGGGCGGATGTGGGCCAGCGAGTTCGGACAGGACACGTGGGACGAGCTGAACATCATCACGCCGGGCTCGAACTACGGCTGGCCGACGGTCGAGGGGGCAGCAGGGCGCAGCGGTCTCGTCGACCCGGTCCGGCAGTGGCGCACCGACGACGCCTCCCCGAGCGGCATCGCGATCGGCCCTGACGGGTCGGTGTTCCTCGCCGCTCTCAAGGGTGAGTCGCTGTGGAAGGTGCCCGTCACCGCCGACGGCAGCACCGGTGAGCCGCAACGGCTCCTGCGCGGTGACTACGGGCGGCTCCGGGATGTCCTGACCGGCCCGGACGGCAACGTCTGGATCGTCACGAACAACACCTCACGCGGCACCCCGAAGGCCGGCGACGACCG
>JAABUT010004734.1_pt1 | contig 10566 bp, 9 predicted proteins | sample 5559281 | NCBI WGS metagenome assembly JAABUT01 (sample SAMN10711880, study PRJNA513359) | rock metagenome | isolation source: Antarctica rocks | place: Antarctica: Victoria Land, Ricker Hills nord | collected 2016-01-04 | reverse complement strand
ACTTGCAAACTGCGACCGAAAACGTTTTCGTAGTGCTGTATCCGCTGTGAAGTGGTTCACAGGATCCGAAGCGGCTCAGGAGGCCATTGACCAATGATTCGACACAGACGCGCACTGGGACTTGTCGCGGCGACTGCCGCAGCGGCACTGGTACTGGGCGCCTGCGGGAGCAATAACGCAAGCACTCCGGGTACGTCGGCATCTGCCGGCGGTGGAGCATCCTCCGACACCGGCGCCTCCGGGGCAGGTGGCGGCTCCGGAACGAGTTCGGGTTCGGAGACGAGCTCGAGTGCGGAGTCCGGTGGAGCCTCGGCCTCCGGCTCGGGGTCAGAGTCGGCCTCGAGTTCTGAGACGGGCTCCGGTTCGGCGTCGGGTTCCGAGTCCAGCCCCGGCTCAGAGGCCAGCGGCTCGACCGCCACCTCCGGCGGCGGCGCCGCCAACGTCCCGGCCGAGGGCGACTGGTGCAAGGCGCTCAAGGACACCTACGGCGACGTCAGCGGGAAGACGGTCCAGCTGTATACCTCGATCATCACCCCGGAGGATCAGCCGTACAAGGATGCGTTCAAGACCTGGGAGCAGTGCACCGGCGCGAAGGTGAACTACACCGGCGACAAGGCTTTCGAAGCGCAGATCACGGTCAAGGTGCAGGCCGGCAACCCGCCGGACATCGCGCTGTTCCCGCAGCCCGGCCTGCTCAAGCAGGTGGTCGAGTCCAGCGGTGCGGTCAAGCCGGCTCCGGCCCTGGCGGCCAAGAACATCGACACCTACTACGGCAAGGACTGGAAGGCCCTCGGCACGGTGAACGACCAGTTCTACGGCGTGCCGAACTCGGCGAACGTCAAGTCGTTTGTCTGGTACTCCCCGAAGTATTTCAAGGAAGCCGGCTACACCGTCCCGACGACCTGGGACGAGCTGATGGCGCTCAGCGACAAGATCGCCGCGTCCGGCAAGAAGCCGTGGTGCGCCGGCATCGCCTCCGGTGACGCCACCGGTTGGCCGCTCACCGACTGGCTGGAGGACTTCATGCTCCGCGGCGCCGGTCCCGACGTCTACAACCAGTGGATCAGCCACGACGTGAAGTTCGCCGACAAGCGGGTCGCCGACGCGCTCGCCAAGGTCGGCAGCATCCTGAAGAACCCGAAGTACGTCAACGGTGGGTACGGCGATGTCAGCACCATCGCCACCACCACCTTCCAGGATGGCGGTCTGCCGATCCTGAAGGGGACCTGCTTCCTGCACCGTCAGGCGTCCTTCTACGCCGCCAACTGGCCCAAGGGCACCAAGGTGGCTCCCGACGGTGACGCGTACGCGTTCTACCTGCCGACGTTCGACAACAAGTTCGGCAAGCCGGTGCTGGGCGGTGGCGAGTTCGCCGCCTCCTTCTCCGACCGTCCGGAGGTCCAGAGCTTCCAGACCTTCCTGACCTACCCGATCTACTCCAACACCCGGGCCAAGCTGGGCAACTTCATCTCGGCCAACAAGGGTCTGGACCCCAAGAACGTCGACACCGAGATCAACAGGCTGTCACTGAAGCTGCTGACGGATCCTCAGACGGTGTTCCGCTTCGACGCCTCCGACCTGATGCCGGGCGCCGTCGGCTCCGATGCCGAGTGGAAGCAGCTGACGTCGTGGGTCACCGGCCAGGACGATGCCACCACCCTGGCGAACATCGACGCCGCCTGGCCCGCCGGCTGACCCCGACAACCGACGGCCGGGTGCCAGACCGTTGGAACAGGCAGCCGGGTGCAAGACCGTTGGAACAGGCAGCAGCCCAATGAGTGACGGGCCGTCCGGGCAGATGCCCGGACGGCCCGTACCACTCGCATTCCCATGTTCGCCCGCTCACAGAGGAGCAAGTCGGTGGATTGGTTCCTGAGGCCGGAGACGACCTTCGAGAAGATCCTTCTGATGGTGGTCGCGATAGCGCTGTTCGTGATCGTCGTCGGAGTCATCATGTGGTTGGTCAACAGACCGTCCATCCGGGCCGGCTGGGTGGTGCTCGGGTTCCTGGCACCGGTCGGTGTGATGTTGACGGTCGGGTTGTTCTATCCGGCGCTCCGCACCGTCTGGCAGTCCTTCGAGACCACCCGCAACGCCGTCGGACCCAACGGCAAGGGGGTGTTCCTCCCGAACGGGAAACGGGTCACCGAGAACGCCTTCAGCCTCAGCAACTACGGCAAGATCTTCTCCGAACCCTCGCAGCTGCATGTGTTGCTCAACACCGCGCTCTGGGTCGTCCTGGTGCCACTGCTGGCCACCGCCATCGGTCTGATCTACGCCGTACTGGTGGACCGCACGCGATTCGAGAAGTTCGCCAAGGCGCTGATGTTCCTGCCGATGGCCATTTCCATGGTAGGCGCGTCCATCATCTGGAAGTTCGTGTACGACTACCGGCAGACCGGGAACCAGATCGGGCTGGCGAACCAGTTCCTGCTGTGGATCGGCCTCAAGCCGTACAACTTCCTGTTGAACGGCCCGTGGAACACCGTCTTCCTGATCTTCGTGATGGTGTGGATCCAGGCCGGCTTCGCGATGACGATCCTGTCGGCCGCCATCAAGGCGGTGCCCGACGACATCATCGAGGCCGCACAGATCGACGGAGCCACCGGCTTCAAGCTGTTCCGCAAGGTCACCATCCCGTCGATCCGTCCGTCGATCGTGGTGGTGATCACCACCATCGCGATGACCTCGCTGAAGGCGTTCGACGTCGTGCGGACCATGACCGGCGGTCAGTTCGGCACCAGCGTGGTGGCGAACGAGTTCTATACCCAGACGTTCCGGGCCAACAACGCCGGTCTCGGCGCGGCGCTGGCCGTGGTGCTGTTCGTGATCATCATCCCGGTGATCGTCTACAACGTGAGGCAGATGCGGATGTCGGAGGCAACGCGATGAGCCAGGTAGCCGTGGCGCCGGTGACAACGGAGGCGCCGCTGTCGGATCGGGAACTCAAGCGGCAGCTCCGCACCCAGGACGCGAAGACCAAGCTCTCCTCGCCGTGGGCCTCCGGGATTGCGGTCCTGATCGCGATCCTCTGGTCAATCCCCACGCTTGGCCTGTTCATCACCTCTTTCCGTCCGCAGGGCGACATCCAGAGTTCGGGTTGGTGGACCTGGTTCACCCACCCCACACTGACCATGGACAACTATTCGGCAGCGTTCAGCGCCCAGGGACTCGGTGGGTTCTTCCTCAACTCGTTCATCATCACCATCCCGTCGGTGATCATCCCGATCACCCTCGCGCTGCTGGCGGCCTACGTGTTCGCCTGGGTACCGTTCCGCGGACGCAACTTCATGTTCGTGGCGGTCTTCGCGCTGCAGATCGTTCCCATCCAGGTGACGCTGATCCCGCTGCTGTCGCTGTACAGCGACGCCGGTATCACCACGTCGTTCTGGCCGGTGTGGTTGTCCCACACCATATTCGGATTGCCGTTGGCGATCTTCTTGCTGCACAACTTCATGACCGAGATCCCGGCTTCCATCGTGGAGGCCGCCAGGGTCGACGGTGCCGGCCACGTACAGATCTTCTTCAGGGTGCTGATGCCGCTGCTGGTCCCGGCCATCGCCGCGTTCGGCATCTTCCAGTTCCTCTGGGTCTGGAACGACCTGCTGGTGTCCCTGGTGTTCGCGTCCAGCCCGAACCTGCAGCCGTTGACGAAGGTGGTGTCCGACCTCTCCGGCACCCGGGGCAACTCCTGGGAGCTGCTGTCCGCCGGAGCGTTCATCTCGATGATCGTTCCGCTGGTCGTCTTCCTGTCGATGCAGCGTTACTTCGTTCGCGGCCTGCTCGCCGGCGGCGTCAAGGGCTGAGCCCCTATCCGAAAGGTTTGTGGTGCCAGGCATTCTGGACGTTGCCCGGAAGGCCGGGGTGTCGGTGGCAACGGTGTCGCGGGCATTGCGCGGCCTGCCTGGGGTGTCCGCTCACACCCGCAAGGCGGTGGAGGCGGCCGCTACCGAACTGGGTTACGTCGCATCGCCCGCCGCCGCAGCGCTTCCCACCGGGCGAACCAGAACCGTCGGTGTGCTGGCGCCGTGGGCGACCCGATGGTTCTTCAGCGCGGTGATCGAGGGTGCCAACAACGTCTTCTCCGGCAACGGCTATGACGTGTTGTTGTACGCGCTCGACCCGGTGGTCGGACCGCGGGGCTGGAACCTGCACGCGCTGGCGAAGCGGGTGGACGGCGTCCTGGGACTGTGTCTGCCGCCGGTGTCGAAGCAGTACGCACACCTTGCGGCCGCCGGCAGCCATCTGGTGGTGGTCGGATCCGGGCCGGCCGGAACCCCGGCGGTGAACATCGATGATGTCGCGGTGGGCAGGGCCGCCACCGAGCACCTGATCTCGTTGGGACACCGCAGAATCGGCTTTGCGGCTGGCGGCCCGCCGGACCTGCTGCAGCTGCCGGTGGCCGCTGATCGGCGTCGCGGCTGCTCCGAAGCACTGCGGGATGCCGGGCTGCAGCTGCGCCCGGATGACGTGTTCGACGCGGAGTTCAGCACCGGCGGTGGCGAACAGGCTGCGGCTGCACTGCTGTCACGACGCGAGCGGCCGACAGCCATCGTCGCGGGCTGCGACGAGATCGCGATGGGCCTGGTCCACGGAGTGCGGTCGATAGGCCTGTCGGTTCCCGGCGATCTGTCCGTCGTCGGCGTGGACGACCACGACATGGCGCGGCTGTTCGGGCTCACCACCATCGCCCAGCCGGCCAGGGAACAGGTCGGCTGGCAGCGCAGATGCTGCTGGACCAGATCGCGGGGCAGCAGGCCACGCCACTGCTGGTCCCGACCAGCCTGGTGGTGCGGCAGACGTCCGCCGAGGTGGCGAACAACTGACAGGGGAAAGTCGGGGTGGCGGGATTTGAACCCACGGCCTTCCGCTCCCAAAGCGGACGCGCTACCAAGCTGCGCCACACCCCGCGACAGTCGAGTCGAGCACCAGGCGTGCCCATTCGTGCCGGTCCGACGATCGGGATACGATGATCGCGCGCCGAGGGTGCAGCGCGGATGTAGCTCAATGGTAGAGCCTCAGTCTTCCAAACTGATGACGCGGGTTCGATTCCCGTCATCCGCTCCATATTGGTCACCTAGAATCGTGGAGCGGCTCGCCGACCGCCCGAATCCGGGCCGACGCGGGCCTGTCCGTATGCCCGCGTTGAGTGTCCGCCGGGTTCGTCTTACCGATCGCCGTCCGAGGAGACATCAGCGTGAAGAGCACTGTCGAGCACTTGAACCCCACGCGAGTGAAGCTCACCGTCGAGGTGCCGTTCGGCGAGCTCTCGTCGCAGTTCGACGCGGCGTACAAGGCGATCGCCGGGCAGGTGAACGTACCGGGATTCCGCAAGGGAAAGGTGCCGCCGAAGATCCTGGAGTCCAGGGTGGGCCGCGGAACCATCCTCTCAGAGGTGGTCAACGAGGCGATCCCGGCCAAGTATGGCGAGGCGGTCGAACAGAACGAGCTGTCGCCGATCGGTCAACCCGAGATCGAGGTGACCAGACTTGAGGATCGCGACACGCTGGAGTTCACCGCTGAGGTCGACGTCCGTCCGCAGATCGTCCTACCCGCCGTGGGCGAGGTGTCCGTCACTGTGGACGACGTCGAAGTGACCGACGCCGACGTCGACGAGCAGGTCGATGCCCTGCGCGAGAGGTTCGCCACCACGGTGGTCGCCGAACGGCCGGCAGCCGACGGCGACCTGATCTCCATCGACCTGCGCGCCGAGGTGGACGGTGAGCAGATCGACGACGCGACCGCCGACGACCTGTCGTACACCGTGGGCGCCGGCGACCTGGTGGACGGCGTCGACGAAGCCGTCGTCGGTCTGGCCGCGGGGGAGGACAGGACCTTCAGCACGCAGCTGGTCGCCGGTGAACACGCCGGCCGGGACGCCGATGTCACCGTCACCGTCAGGAAGGTCTCCGACCGGTTGCTGCCCGATGTGGACGACGAGTTCGCCCAGCTGGCCAGCGAGTTCGACACCGTTGAGCAGATGCGCGCCGACCTTGTCGACCGGATCCGCCGGGTCAAGAAACTCTCGCAGGGCGCGCAGGCACGGGACAAGGTCCTCGAGGCGCTGCTGGCGATGACGGACATCCCGGTCCCGGAGGGCGTGGTCAACGCCGAGTTGCAGGCGCGGGCGCACGATGCGGTACACGCCTTCGACCACAACGAGGACGCGTTGACCGCGCACATCGAATCCGAAGGAAAGACCAGGGAGGAGTTCGACGCCGAACTCCGCGGCTCTGCCGAGGAGGCGGTGCGTACTCAACTGCTGTTGGATGCGCTCGCCGATGCCGAGGGCCTGGGCGTCAGCCAAGAGGAGTTCACAGAGCGGCTGATGTACAACGCCCAGCGCTTCGGCGTCTCGCCCGACGAGTACTTCAAGCGACTGCAGGAGGGCGGCCAACTGGGGTCGATCTTCGCCGACGTCCGGCGCGGCAAGGCGCTGGCCATCGCGGTCGGCAAGGCAACCATCACCGATGCCTCGGGCAACGCCCTGGACATCGACGAGTTGTTCGGTGTCGAGACAGTTGACCAGGAGGATGACGCAGACCAGGCCGATGACGCCGATGACGCCGATGCCGACGATGACGATGACGATGACGACGACGACGATCACACCGATGCTGAAAGAGACGCGGCCGTTTCCGCTGCCGTTGACCGGTTGGCCGCCACCGTCGATGGCCCGATCTTCGCCGACGCCACCGCAGACACCGACGCCACCGAAGACACCGAAACCGGCTCCGACGCCAAGGCCTGATCGATCGAGCGCTCGCTCACGCCGTGAGCGAACACCGCGTCATCCGGGCATGGTGGGTCGGTGCCCGTCGTTAGTGTCGAAGGCCAAGCAGTCGACAGCACAAGCAGTCGACAGCACTGCAGTCGCAGGCCGAGCACCGAATCTGAAGGAGAAGCAGTGACCGACCGTCATTCCCCCGCAGCCACCAGTCTTGGGGCAGCGGCCGCCGGAGACATCGTGCCGGCGATCATGCGCTCAACTCCCGGACTCAACCTGTCCGACTCGGTGTCGGAGCGGTTGCTGCGCGAGCGCATCATCCTGCTGGGGTCTGAGGTGAAGGATTCCAACGCCAACGAGATCGTCAGCCAGCTGCTGCTGCTGGCGGCCGAGGATCCGCAGAAGGACATCACCTTCTACATCAATTCCCCGGGGGGCAGCGTCACCGCCGGCATGGCGATCTACGACACGATGATGTTGATCGAGCCGGATGTGGCCACCACGGCGATGGGTCTGGCCGCATCGATGGGGCAGTTCCTTCTCACCGCGGGGGCCCCCGGCAAGCGGGCGGCGCTGCCACACGCACGCATCCTGATGCATCAGCCGAGCGCCGGGGTCGGCGGTACGGCTGCCGACATCGCGATCCAGGCCGACATGTTGACCAGTTCGAAGAACGAGATGGCCGAACTCATCGCCCAGCACACCGGTCAGCCGGTGGAGCGGATCATCACCGACTCCGATCGGGACCGGTGGTTCACCGCGCACGAGGCGCTGGAGTACGGGTTCATCGATCGGGTGGTCAGCCGGGCGTCCGAAGCGCCGGCCGAGAACTGAACGACGTACGGATCCGGAAAGGTCACTGATCACCCCATGAACTCCCACTACCCCCAGAGCGCCTCCGGTGGCTTCGCATCGCGGGGGCCGCAGGCGCGGTACATCCTGCCTTCTTTCGTCGAGCGGACCAGCTACGGCGTCAAGGAGTCGAACCCCTACAACAAGCTCTTCGAGGAGCGGATCATCTTCCTCGGGGTGCAGATCGACGATGCTTCCGCGAACGATGTGATGGCCCAGCTGCTCACACTGGAGTCGAACGACCCGGACCGCGAGATCATCATGTACATCAACTCTCCCGGTGGTTCGTTCACGTCGATGACGGCGATCTACGACACCATGCAGTTCGTCCGCCCGCACGTGCGGACCGTCTGTCTCGGGCAGGCCGCGTCGGCCGCAGCGGTGCTGCTGGCTGCCGGCACTCCCGGTAAGCGGATGGCGCTGCCGAATTCCCGCATCCTGATCCATCAGCCGGCCACCGAGGGCGTCTACGGACAGGTGTCCGACCTGGCGATCCAGGCCAAGGAGATCCAGCGGATGCGGGACACCCTGGAGCTGCTGCTCTCCCGGCACTCCGCGAAAACGGTGGAAGAGGTGCGGCTGGACATCGACCGGGACAAGATCCTCACCGCCGACGAGGCGAAGGTCTACGGTTTGATCGATGACGTGCTGCCGTACCGCAAGATCGATGTCTGACCGACAGCCGCCGGCCGCGAAATTGTTTCCACCGGCGACCGATCCGACCGATAGGCTGGGGTCGGCCGGGTACGGACACCACCGGCGCCACGGTCAGCACGTCGTCACGGGCCGCGCAGTCGGGTGCGCTGGTCGGGTCCGTGTCGTGGCTGGGAATCCGGTCGGGACACGGTGGCATCGGTTACGGTCGGACGGACGTTGACCCGGTGGTTTCACGCGCCGGTGCCGACGCGGAACCGGCAGCCGCAGCTCAACGACCATTGATCGAGAGGGCCCATGGCACGCATCGGTGACGGGGGAGACCTGCTGAAGTGCTCTTTCTGCGGAAAGAGCCAGAAGCAGGTACGCAAGCTCATCGCCGGCCCCGGCGTGTACATCTGCGACGAGTGCATCGACCTCTGCAACGAGATCATCGAAGAGGAACTCGCCGAGACCAGCGATGTCAACCTTGACGAGCTCCCCAAGCCGGTGGCCATCCGGGAATACCTGGATCAGTACGTCATCGGGCAGGACGCCGCCAAGAAGGCACTGGCCGTCGCCGTGTACAACCATTACAAGCGCATCCAGGCCGGCCCTGACCGCGGGCCGGAGCCGGTGGAACTGGCGAAGTCGAACATCCTGATGCTCGGGCCCACCGGCTGCGGCAAGACCTATCTCGCGCAGACCCTGGCGAAGATGCTCAACGTCCCGTTCGCCATCGCCGACGCCACCGCGCTGACCGAGGCCGGTTACGTCGGTGAGGACGTCGAGAACATCCTGCTCAAACTCATCCAGGCCGCCGACTATGACGTGAAGCGCGCCGAGACCGGCATCGTCTACATCGACGAGGTCGACAAGATCGCCCGCAAGTCCGAGAACCCCTCCATCACCAGGGACGTCTCCGGCGAAGGTGTCCAGCAGGCCCTGCTGAAGATCCTCGAGGGAACCCAGGCATCCGTCCCGCCGCAGGGCGGTCGCAAGCACCCGCACCAGGAATTCATCCAGATCGACACCACGAATGTGTTGTTCATCGTCGCCGGCGCCTTCGCCGGGTTGGAGAAGATCATCGGCGAGCGGGTCGGCAAGCGCGGCCTCGGCTTCACCGGCGAGGTGCGCAGCAAGTACGACATCGACGCATCGGACATCTTCTCCGATGTGATGCCGGAGGATCTGATCAAGTTCGGGCTGATCCCGGAGTTCATCGGCCGGCTACCGGTCGTCGCATCGGTGACACACCTGGACAAGGAATCGCTGATCTCGATCCTGACAGACCCCAGGGACGCCCTGTCCAAGCAGTACAAGCGGCTGTTCGAGATGGACGGTGTCAAGCTGGAGTTCGAGCCTGATTCGCTGGAAGCCATTGCCGACGAGGCGATATTGCGTGGCACCGGCGCCCGTGGCTTGCGCGCCATCATGGAAGAGGTGCTGCTGCCGGCGATGTACGAGGTGCCCGGCCGCGACGACGTGGAACGGGTGGTGGTCACGGACAAGACGGTGCGGGAGAATGTCCTGCCCACGATCGTGCCCCGGCCTCCCAAACGCACCCCGCGGGAGAAATCCGCCTGACCGTCGCCGGGCTTCCTGCCCGAGAGGTCAGCCGCCGCACGCCTTGGTGACCTTGCTGGCGATCGACTGGAAGGTGGTCTGCACCTTCGGCAGGATGTCCGTCAATTCGGTGACCTGCTTGCCGACCATCTGCTGTGAGAGATCCTTGAGAGTGGCCGCGTCGCCCCTCACCGATTCCGGGAGTTTCGCCATATTGGCTGCGGAGAAGACGGCGTCCACGTCGGTCTGCGTCACCCCACCGTTGATCGCCTTCTGCAGGATCTTGCTGGAGAAATCCTGCGCCAGGTTGGCCAGTTCCTGGCAGCCGGCCGGCACGCCCGGCATGGCCGAACGACTGGTTTGATCGGTGGCTGTTGGGTCGGTGGTCGGTCCGACGGCGGTTGTCTGGTCGGTGGTCGGCCCGACGGCGGTTGTCTCGTCGGTGGTCGGTCCGCCGGTGGCTGTCCCGTCGGTGGCTGTTCCGTCGGTGCCGCCGCCGTTGTCGGTGCCTGCCCCGGTGGCGACCGATGGTGCACCCAGTCCGCCGCCCAGGCCGGGGACGGCAGTTCCCTTGGTCTGGCTACCGCAGGCGGTGAGCCAGAGGGTGGCGACGGCCGCGAGCGCCGCCACGGCGATCCGCATCTTCATGAGGTCTTGACTCCCCTGATCGTCGGCCGCGGGAGGAGTCCCGGACCTCGGTGTGTAGTGCGCCGGTTGGACGCCGGTCACCCCCCGATGGTTTCACGTCCATTGGCCGGCGATGAGCTCGAAGGAGCGCAGTCGAGTGG
>JAABUT010004733.1_pt1 | contig 10573 bp, 10 predicted proteins | sample 5559281 | NCBI WGS metagenome assembly JAABUT01 (sample SAMN10711880, study PRJNA513359) | rock metagenome | isolation source: Antarctica rocks | place: Antarctica: Victoria Land, Ricker Hills nord | collected 2016-01-04 | reverse complement strand
CGACGAGCCAGTCGACCTCCTCTGCGACGGTGCCTGCGTAGTCGCCCACCGGCACGTAGCCCAGATCTGCGGCAGCGGACATGTCGAGGACAAAGGGTGGTCGACTGTCCCACGGGTGCCGGCCCAAGGTCCTCCGGGGCGTCGTCATCGAGGAGGACCTCGTCCCAGGTGTGTCCGAGGTGCGCCGCGATGGTGCGAGCGATCTCGAGCCCGTTCGGGGCGTCCGGATCGGCGCTGTTGAGGATCCGCGCTCCCGGTCTGGCGGCGACGGTCTCCACAAGGGCGGCGATGTTGGCCGCCGCAGTGGGGTGCTGCCCTCCGAGCCCGCGGTGCGCCAGCAGCACGGCGGGACGACGGTCCAGCACGCGCTTGATGAAAGCCCACTCGCGGGGGCGCAGGGCGCCCTGACCGTGGATCTTGGACGGCCGCAGGACCGTCACGGGACTCTCGCTCTCGAGCAGTACCCGTTCTGCGGCAACCTTGTTCGACCCGTAGCCCTCCCGCGAGCCGTAGTCCACGGTGCACGGCAGCATCGTCGCCTGGGACTCCGTCACCGGGCCGTGGAACGACGGAAACACATCCGAGTTCGAGTGGCGCCCCTCGTCGTCGACGTAGACCGCCTTGCTCGAGATCATTACCGTCGAGGCGGTTTCCCGGGCCAGCGGCAGAAGGCGGCGCGCGTCATCTGCGGTGTAGCAGATGCAGTCCACGAGCAGGTCCACACTCGAACCGAACGCCTCTCGGAGCTGTGCGTCGTCCGAACGGTCCGACCTCAGGAAGCGCGCGCCAGAAATGAGCAGGTCGGCAGGCAGGTGCGCCGGGTCACGACCGGTGAGGTGGACCTGCCAGCCCGATCCGAGCAGGCGCCGAGCGATCGCTCGGCCGACGAGTCCGGTCCCACCGAGGATGAGGGCTCGAGACATCACCCGAACGTAGCGCAGGGCAGCGAGTCCTCCGTCGTCACGAAAGTCGATCCGCTCTTGCCCAGACTCAACAGAGGGCTCTGCAGCCGTCAGACCCCCAGCCCGGGAGGCGGCCTTCTGGGTCGAATGCGCCCCAGCAGCTGCGCTCGTCTGGCCGACATCCGTGCCCAGACCATCTGCTGCAGGGCCAGCGTCGCCCACCCGGCAACGGCCATCCCCAAGAGGTTGACCAGCAGCTGCAGGGTGCTGCCCCAGACCTCGTCGCGTGCGCCGAAGGCGAGGCCCAGGGCGATGTTTCCTGCTGCGGGCACTGTGGTGACGGAGATGAACACTCCCGAAAGGCCCCCCGTCCGGGCGGAGGTCAGGGACAGGACTCCGGCCGCCGCCGCGATGACCGCGACGATGAGCGACCACTTGCTGGGGAAGTAGATGAAGTCGGTGCCGGGCCTCGGGCCGGTCACGTTCGCGAAAGTGATCCAGCCCAGGCCCTTTGCGCCCAGGACCAGCAGGGTGGTGATGACGATGGCGATGGCGAAGCCTGCGACAAGGGTGCGGCTCGCGAGGCCGAACAGACCCAGCCGGTGGCGGACCAACGCGACGCCGAGTGCGGCGACGGCACCGAACTCCGGTCCGAGTACCATCGCCCCGATCACCAGGATCTGTGAGTCCAGCACGATGGCCACGGCCGCGATCATGGTGGCCAGGGTCATGAAGCTGACATACGTCCAGTTCAGCTCGGAGTCCTCGTAGGCGTGTTGGGTCGCATCGGTCCACACCACTGAGTCCGCGCCGCTCCCGGGGGTTCTGCGGTCGGCCTCGTAGCCGCCCCGGGAGAGCCAGGCGCGCACGGGCTCGATGTGCAGCGAACCCTCGCGCTGGATGCCGAGCCCGTGCAGCTCGTCGATGACATCGTCCGCGGCCTCCCGTGCGACGTCGGCGGTCACGAGGTCGCCGACCGGCCGCAGGGAAGCGCCGCGAACAACCGCGAGACTGCTCACGCCGGGGTCCGCCTGCAACACTCTCAGGACGTCTTCGGTCTGGTCTCTCGGCGAGGAGATGCGCAGGTGCAACATGGGCTTCAGTGTCTCCCAGACAGACCCCGGCCGTGGCTCGCCCCACCCGATCGCGACGCCTCTGGTCCGCCCTCGTGTGCCGGCGGATGGTCGTGACCCACTCACCCCGCTGGGGGGTATGCCGTGCGGTCATCCCATCCGCTAGCGTCACCTTCCATGTCGATGAGCCTTCCCGCACCCCGCGTCCTCGGTGACGTCATCCACGGCGGCGTCGTCCGCGACGTCGCCCTCGTCCTGGGCGGATCCGTCCTGACCGGCCTCGCCGCGCAGGTGTCGATCCCGCTACTGTTCACGCCCGTCCCGCTGACCCTCCAGACCTTCGCCGTCCTCCTCGTCGGAGCCAGCCTCGGTACGGTGCGCGGCGTCCTCTCCTTGGGCCTCTACCTCGGGGCGGGTGTCGTCGGTGTCCCATGGTTTTCGGGTGGCACGTCCGGTGCCGGCGGCGCGTCCTTCGGCTACGTCCTCGGCTTCGTCATCGCGGCGGCCCTGGCCGGGCGACTCGCGGAACGCGGCGCGACCCGAGGCCCCGCTCGGACCGCCGGCGTCATGATCCTCGGCAACCTGGCGATCTACGCCGTGGGTGTCCCGTGGCTCATGGGCTTTGCGCACCTCGGGTTTCCCAAGGCGCTCGCTCTCGGCGTCGTGCCCTTCCTCCTCGGCGACCTCATCAAGGTTGCCGTGGCCGCCGGCTTCTTCCCCAGCGCCTGGCGCCTCGCCGGCCACCGCTGACCTCGCGCGAGGACCTCACGCTGGGACCCGGCGGCTGCTCGGGTGGGCATCCTCGGACGGTCCTTGTGCTCGAGACGGTGAGCGTCCTCGAGAGGCGGGCACGCGGCATACCGGCGTCTGTGGCAGGGAGCCACCGGCTCGATCTCGACGGGCCGGGGACCGTTCGTCCGCAGCCTCCCCGATGACCCTCACGCCGCGTCCCTGCCGCCCGGGTGGGCGGCCCTGGCCGAAACCGACGGCCGCGCTGCCCGGCGCGCTGCCGGGGCGGCCGTCAAGTCAGGTGTCGCCGGCGAGGAGCCGCTCGAAGGGGGTGACGTCCTCGAACGGGTCCTTCGGTGCGGCGGTGGACGACCCGAGGAGCAGACCGACGAGCTCGGAGGCGGCGCGGTCGATCCGCGCTGCGAGACCGTCGGCCACGTCGCCGTGTCCCCAGTCCTCGGTCGCGGCGAAGACGCCGGTCGGGGCGACGGTGGCGCGGAGGTAGGCGAACAGCGGCCGGAGCGCGAACTCGAGCGCCAGCGAGTGTCTGGCCGTGCCGCCGGTGGCCGCGATCAGCACTGGCTTGCCGACGAGCGCGTCGGGCTCGAGGACGTCGAAGAACGACTTGAAGAGCCCGCTGTAGGAGGCGCTGAAGATCGGCGAGACGACGATGAGTGCCTCCGCCCCTTCGACCGAGTCGAGGACGAGGTGCAGGTCCTCGCTCGGGAACCCGGTCAGCAGGTGGTTCGTGATGGCCCCAGCGTGGTCGCGCAGCTCGAAGCTCTCGCTGACGACGTCGTGACCCTCATGCTGAAGCCGCGTCCCGGCAGCCGCCGCGAGCCGGTCGGCGAGCAGTCGCGTCGACGAGGGCTGGCTCAGGCCGGCGCTGAGAACGGCGATGGTGCGGGTGGTCATGCCGGCGTCCGTTCGGGCTTCGCGCCGTCGGGCTCAGGAGCAGGGGAAGCAACGGCCGAATCGGCCGCGGCCCTGAGGCTCGCGTGCGTCGGCGGGTTGTCCGGGACGTCGCTCGGCCGAAGTGCGGCGAACTCCTTGCGCAGCACCGGGACCACTTCCTCGCCGAGCAGGTCCACCTGCTCGAGGACCGTCTTGAGCGGCAAACCCGCGTGGTCCATGAGGAAGAGCTGGCGCTGGTAGTCACCGGCATACTCCCGGAAGCCCAGGGTGCGCTCGATGACCTGCTGCGGTGATCCCACCGTCAGCGGAGTCTCGCGGGTGAAGTCCTCGAGAGAGGGGCCGTGGCCGTAGACCGGCGCATTGTCGAAGTAGGGCCGGAACTCCCGCACCGCGGCCTGCGAGCTCGTGCGGATGAAGACCTGGCCGCCGAGGCCAACGATGGCCTGGTCGGCGCGGCCGTGCCCGTAGTGCTCGAACCGCCGCCGGTAGAGACGCACCATCTGCGCGGTGTGCGACGGCGGCCAGAAGATGTGGTTGGCAAAGAACCCGTCGCCGTAGTAGGCGGCCTGCTCGGCGATCTCGGGGCTGCGGATCGAGCCGTGCCACACGAACGGGGGTATGCCGTCGAGCGGGCGGGGCGTCGACGTGAAGCCTTGGAGCGGGGTGCGGTACCTGCCCTCCCAGTCGACGACCTGCTCGCGCCACAAGCGGTGCAGGAGCGCGTAGTTCTCGATGGCGAGCGGGATGCCGTCGCGGATGTCCTTGCCGAACCACGGGTAGACGGGGCCGGTGTTGCCGCGTCCCATCATCAGGTCGTTGCGTCCCTCGGAGAGGTGCTGGAGCGTCGCGTACTCCTCGGCGATGCGCACCGGGTCGGTCGTCGTGATGAGCGTCGTCGACGTCGAGAGAATGATCCGCTCGGTCTGGGCGGCTATGAAGGCCAGCGTCGTCGTCGGGGCCGACGGGATGAACGGCGGGTTGTGGTGCTCCCCGGTCGCGAAGACGTCGAGCCCGACCTCCTCCGCCTTGCGGGCGATGGCTATCGTCGCCCGGATGCGCTCGTGCTCGGTCGGCGTGCGGCCGGTGGTGGGGTCGGTGGTCACGTCACCGACGGTGAAGACTCCGAACTGCATCGCGAGCTGCCCTCCAGATAGTTCACCGTTCAACTAGTTATCGGAACGGCGCGGGAGCTGCCCGTATTCCCCTCTTCAACCGTGCCGCCTCGGAGCTGCGGAGCAGGATCGGACCGAACGCGATCCGCCGACGTGTGCCGTCAGGACCCCCATCGTTCGGCGAGAGCCCGGATGACCTTGACGTCGCGGGTCGTCACGACCGACCCGGCGGCGCGCTCGATCCGGGCGTTGGTCAGCTTTGCGGAGTGCGCCGGCACGTCGAGCCAGAGGATGACGTCGCAGCCTCGCACGAGGGCCCGCTCCCCCGGTTCGGCCCAGCCGTCGAGGAGCTTCCCTCCGGCTGTGCAGACCGGGCCGTCCACGAGTGCCACATAGACCCTCGAGTCCGCCGACAGCGGTGACGGCAGGTCGTCGACCTCGGCGGCGAGGCCCCGCAGCTGCTGCGGTGTCCGGACCACGACCGGGATGTCGAACCCGAACTCGACCGACAGGAGGTCGTGCAGCTCGTCCCTGACCTTGGCCGCGCTGCGCCTCGAGGTCGTCACGAGGACGTTGCCGCTCTGGATGTGCGTCTCCACGGAGGTGAACCCGTTGTCGGACAAGTGCTTTCGCAACAGCTCCATCTTGACCCACCGGGGCTTGACGTTGACGGCGCGCAGGAACGCCACATAGGTCGGCATGGGTGAATCCTCCTACAGGCGCAAGATCCCCGTGCCCAGCTCGTGCACCGTGCCGCCGACTCGAACCGCCCCGTCCACCGACACCTCGAGCTGAAGCAGTGAGGGACGCTGGACGGCGTCGCCCTGACGGATCGTCCTGCGCAGGCCGCGCTCACCGCGGTGGTGGAACCAGCCGCCGAGGTTGGCGCATGCCGACCCGGTGGCCGGGTCCTCGACCACGCCGCCACCCTGGGTGAAGAACAGCCGCGCCTCGATGCTCTCATCAGCCGTCGGCGCCCAGAGGTAGACGAGGGACTCGTCCAACGGTGATCTCCCGTGGACGCGCAGCAGCCGGGGGTCCGCCACCGCACGTCGGACCGCGTCGGCGGACCGCACAGGGATGAGGAGCTGCTCGATGCCCGTCGTCACCCACAGCGGTTCCTCCGTGAGGTCCGACCCTTCGAGGCCCACCATGGCCGCGACCTCGGCGGCCGAGGCGTCGACGTCCCGCACCGACGGCTCCACCGCCGCCGTCAGGGTCCACACCGCGTCGGTGACGGACACGGGGACCCGTCCGGCCGGCATACGGAGGGAGACGTCCGCGCGTCCTCCGCCGAGGAGGTCAACCACGACGTATGCCGTTCCGAGAGTGGGGTGCCCGGCGAACGGCAGCTCGTAGCTGGGGGTGAAGACCCGGACCGTGGCGTCGACGTCGTCGTCGACGGGCTCCAGGCCGCAGACGAACGTCGTCTCCGAGAGGTTGAGCTGGCGGGCGATCGCCTGCATCTGCTCGGACGAGAGCCCGGACCCGTCCTCGAAGACCGCCAAGGGGTTGCCCGAGAACGGGTCGTCACCGATGGTGAAGACGTTGACAAGGCGGTAGGCGAGATTCATGCTGCCAGCGTGCCACGGGGCTGCGCCGTAGAGTGCTGGACGTGAACGCGACCCCGACTCCGACCGGGCCGGCCGAGCCGGCGGGACACCTCGTCCTCGTGCGGCACGGCGAGACGGAGTGGTCCAGGTCGGGGCAGCACACCGGGCTGACCGATGTTGCCCTGACCGCCGGGGGTGAGGCGGCTGCGCGCCGGGCGGGGACGTTGCTCGGGGACCGGACCTTCGTCCGGGTGCTCACCTCCCCCCTGCAGCGGGCCCGGCGCACCGCCGAGCTCGCAAGCCTCGCGAACCCCGAGGTGGACCCGCGGCTGGTCGAGTGGGACTACGGCGGCTACGAGGGGCTGACGACGGCGCAGGTCCGCGAGCGGCTCGGTCATCCGTGGACGGTTTTCGACGACGGCGTCGTGCCGGGGGACACGCCGGGCGAGACCGTCGAGGCCGTTGCCGCACGGGCCGCCGCCGTGCTGGCCGACGTCCGAGGTGACCTCGAGCGCGGAGACGTCGCGCTCGTCGGGCACGGCCACTGCCTGCGGATCCTGGCGACGGTCTTCCTGCGTCAGGAGGCCCGGATGGGCGCCCAGCTGCTCCTCGACGCCGGATCGGTGAGCGTCCTGGAGTACGAACGTGAGCAGCCGGCCGTCCGCACCTGGAACCAGCTGGCGACAGAATAGGGCGTCTTTTTCCCGGTTGTGTGTCGGTTGCGCACCGAAATGTCGAACACGCCCCCTGAGAGCCGTCTGTGAGTTGAGTCGGGGGCCGGATCAGGACAGGCTGTGCCCTGTCCAGTTTCATGAACCAAGAGGGGGTAGGAGCATGGAATGTCAGCGCTGCCATGCCGCGATCTCGGAGGCTTCGCACTTCTGCCACAGGTGTGGCAATGACCTGCGCAGCTCCGACGGGGAACGACGTCAGTCGTTCGCGGCCAAGCCGGACGAGCCCGTGGCCTCGTTCGCACTCGTGTCAACCATCATGCCCAGGGGGGCCGGTCAGCGTCCACAGACCTACAAGCTCGCCCTCATTCTCGCTCTGACGGCCGCCCTTCTCGCGGCGATCTTCGGCGCCGTGCCGATCGCGCTGATGATTGCCGCCTTCGCCATTCCGATCGTCTACATCGTCTACATCTACGACGTGAACCTCTGGGAGGACGAGCCGGTAGCGGTGACGGTGGGCGCCTTCCTGCTCACCGGCGTCCTCGCCGTGCTCTTCACGCTGTTCTGGTTCAACGTCCTGCCCCTCCAGGTCTCCTTCGGTGGACTCAACGGTGGCAGCACGGGGCCGCGGCTGCGCGACCTCATCGTCCTGGTGATCCTCGTCCCGATCGTGTCGGAGGTCCTCAAGGAGATCGGCCCGCTGTTCCTCGCGAGCCGGCCGAAGTTCGACGACCTCATGGACGGGCTGACCTTCGGCGTCATCTCGGGTGTCGCGTTCGCGGCGTTCGAGACCCTCGTCGTCCACTGGGACCTCATCAGCGCCGGACCCCAGGGCACGGCCGACCCGGCCCTCTGGATGTCGATCGTCTTCACCGAGGGCTTCGTCAAGCCCCTCGTCTACGGCACCGCCACGGGGCTGGCCTGCGCCGAGTTCTCCGGGCTCGGCCACGGCTTCGACGGCGTGAGCGCGCGCTACGTCAAGGCGTTTGTCACGGCCGTCGTGGCCAACGCCCTCTACCAGGCGGGCGTCTACCTCCTCGGCTTCGTGGGTCACCAGCCGCTCGGCCAGATCCTCGGCGTCGTCTGGGGCCTGCTCATTCTCGGCCTGCTGATCCTGCGCCTGCGCAACGTGCTGCACCTCGGCCTCATGGAAGCAGCTCTCGAACGCGCGGCCCGTGATGGCGGCATCGGCGAGGGCGCCGAGCTCGGCTTCTGCCCGCAGTGCGAGATGCCACTGCTCCCGGACGCCGCGTTCTGCAGCGCCTGCGGCACGTCGCTGCGCGCCAAGGGCCTCGGGGTGCACGCCCACGCAACGGGTGCGGAGAACAAGGGGGACACGGCATGAGCAACGTCAACCCGCCCAACCAGCCCGGTATGCCGGGCGCGTCCGGTGGCGGCCCGCAGCAGCCTCCGCAGGTGCCACCGACACAGCCGGTGCCCACCCAGGGCTACCCCACTGCTACGCAGCAGGGCTATCCCGTTCCGCCGCAGGGCGGCCAGCAGGGTTATGCCGGTGGCCAGCAGGGTTACCCCGGAGGCCAGCCGGGCTTCCCGCGGCCACCGAGCGGGCCACAGGGACCGGGCGGTCCCGGCTATGGCGGACCGCCGAAGAACAGCAACAACAAGCTGCTCATCATGGTCATCGCCGGTGTGGTCCTTGCCGCGGTCATCGGCGGGATCCTCATGTTCGCGTTCGGCAAGAAGGACACGGACCCCACACCCCCGAACGTTCCCACGGTGTCCGGGCCGTCCGAGCCGGGACCCACGAGTCCGACCGGCAGGCCGACCACATCGGGCAGCACGCCGACCACGAAGGCGACCGGCGGCAGCCCTCCCCCGGCGGCCGGTGGAAACCAGGTCGACGTGGCCGAGGGCGTCAAGGCGACCCTTCCCGCCGGCTGGGAGATCGACAAGAAGGTGTCCGGCGGCATCCTCGTCGTGAACAAGCAGGCGGCCACCTACATGCAGATCCAGGCGTTCGCCGGTCAGAAGCAGACCAGTCTCGAGCTGTGCCAGCTGCTCGAGGATGCTGCGGGCAAGGACCTCGGCAACGTCAAGAAGTCTGCCTGCAAGGCCGGTCCTGACTCCGGGAAGGTCAAGACCGCCCTTGGCGCGGTGACGGGGACGTACTCGACGGGCCAGGGCTCGCTGACCCTCTCGACGGCCGTGTTCGCCGGTGTGCGTGAGGACGGGCTGGTGACCGGGACGCAGCTCACCTACCCCGCCAAGAAGCCGCCGACGGACGCGCAGATCAAGGAGGCTGTCGGCATCTGGGCCTCGGTGCTCATGTCGCAGGACTCCCCGTCCTGACGGCGCGGCCCTACAGCACGAGCGAGGGGTGGTCGGTCCGATCCGTCCGGCCACCCCCTTCGGACACCCCTTCGGCGTCCTCCGGCGGTGCGGGGGGCTGTTCGAGTACGCGGTGACCAGTGGTCTGCGCGTTGACAACCCGGTCCCGGCGGCTCGTCGCTCCAGCGGGCTGCGCGCGAAACGCCGGGGTCTGTTGGGACAGGGGATCACCGGCCGGGGATAGCCCTCTGTTGACAGTCAGCGGGCGCCGGTGCGCGGGGGCCGGACCACGGTGAGGTCCCATCGCCGCGGTGGCTCTAGCGCCACGGGAGCGCCGGGGAGCCTCGCTGCCGGAACGGGTGAGTCGTCGGCGGGCCAGCCGGAAGCGCCGCTCGGGCCGAACACGGCATACGAGAAGGTGTCGCCGGTGCTGAACCGCGGGGCGTAGCGCACACCGTCGTGCTGCGCCTCCCGGAACCCACGCGCCCAGGCCTGCGGCACGGCATACGGGACCATCGTGCCGAGCTCACGGGTGACCCCGAAGCGGCTGGCGATGGCCGACTCGAGGTCCGCGAGGACGACGTCCTCCGGGACGGACAGGGCCGAGACGACGGAGTCCTCGAGCAGTGAGGCCGGGACGGTCGAGCTCTCGCCGAGCACCGTGCCGAGCCGCTCACGCAGGGCACTGACCGGCGAGTCGGCGAGGTAGCAGGTACCTCCGGGCGCCAGGAGGTCGAAGCGTCCCTGGCCGGACGAGCTGAACCACCACGGCCCGCGGTCCCTCGAGTGAGCTCGGTGGACGGTGGCAGCGGACCCGAGGAGATACGTCGGAAAGTCTTGCAGCGCAACCGTTGGTGGTCTCTGCGCCACCTGCTCGCGACCCGTCATGAGGTCCACCGCGCCGCGTCGCCCTGCGCGACGGGCGTCATGACCCCCACCGCGCCGCGTCGGCCTGCGCGACGGCGACCACGAGGTCCACTGCAGCCTGTGAGGAGTGGTGAAGGACGAGGTGGTCGACCGCGCTCTCGCCGCCGAACGCGTTAGTGGGTGAGGTCAGCCAGGCACCCATGGCCCATCCGTCGGCGCCGGCCCGCGAGAGGATGCCGACGGCGTCCACGACTCCCGGACGCACCTGGCCGGTGCGGCCGAACTGGAGGGCGGGGTAGAGCAGGTGGCGGTCGGAGGTGCGGCAGGCCAGCAACGTGCCGCGGCGGACGCGGTCGGCCAGCGCCTGCCGGCTCACGCCGAGCCACTGGTTCAGGCCGCTCGTGTCGTAGAACGGCCCCAGCGCCGTGTCGTAGGGGTGGACGCTCGGCAGGGCCGCGACCA
>JAABUT010004728.1_pt1 | contig 10582 bp, 6 predicted proteins | sample 5559281 | NCBI WGS metagenome assembly JAABUT01 (sample SAMN10711880, study PRJNA513359) | rock metagenome | isolation source: Antarctica rocks | place: Antarctica: Victoria Land, Ricker Hills nord | collected 2016-01-04 | reverse complement strand
GCGCAGTTCCTGTTCTTCGCCGACTGGACGGACCTGACCGCCGCCTTCCACTCCACGCCCACCTCGACACTCGTGAAGCGGGGTACGGCCGCGTCCAAAGCGGCGTCCCAGGCCGTAGTCGGCCCGGCCGCAACTGCGGGCGGATCGCTTCCACCGTTGCCGATCGGGCGCATGAGTGCGTCAGGCGTCATCTCGTACACCGTCAAAGGCCGCTTGAGCGGGATTGTGGGCAAGGTATTCGTTCAACTTCCGCGCGAATATACGTCCGCCGCGGGCGCCGGCGCGCGGTATCCAGTCCTGGAGGCCTTCCAGGGCTACCCGGGCGGCCCTGCGTCCTGGATCGTGGGGATGCAGATCGGAGACGTCATCAGGCAGCAGGTCGACGCCCATCGGATGGGACCTGCGATCGTCATCTCCCCCCAGGTCGAGGTCCCGGGCGGCGTGGACACCGAGTGCGTGAACGGCACCGCCGGAAGTCCGCAACTGGAAACGTGGCTGGCAGAAGATGTGCCCTATTGGGTCACCCACACTTTTCGGGTCCGGACGGATCGCGCGTCCTGGACCGCGATCGGGCTGTCCGCCGGCGGCTGGTGTGCGGCGATGGTCGCGATGCTGCACCCGGCTCAATACGCGGCCGCCATTGTGATGGGCGGGTATTTCCGTCCTGAGTTCGGCCCCTACTACCGGCCGTATCCGGCGAGGAGCGCACTGGCCTCTCGCTATGACCTGGTTGCCCTGAGCAAGAAGCGACCGCCGCCGGTCGCTATCTGGTTGGAGACCTCACACGTCGATCAGGTTTCCTACGCTTCGACGGCGGCATTCCTCAAGGTTGCGAAGCGACCGCTGGCGGTGGACGCCATAGTCCTTCAGCACGCCGGACACAGGATCAGCCTCTGGAAGGGTCTCCTACCGGGATCCCTGACCTGGCTCGGCGCCAACGTTGGTGGCTTCCGACCCGCCCCCTGACGACTGCGCCGCCCAGACGGCCTGTCGCTGCCCGCCGCGAGCGGCCCTGCCCGCCGCGAGCGGCGCCTCGTGAGGACGATGATCGTCTGTACACGGTGGGCGTCGCCCGGGCGGGAGTTCGACAGAGCGCGTTTCGACGAGAGCCGCGGATCAGCCCTCGCGCGGAACGTCCCCGGTCCAGCCGTCGGCCGTGGGCTCGGTCTCGACGAGCTTCTTGAACCGCTTGAGGTCGGAGGTGACCTGGCGGTCGTCGACACCGACGGCGGCACCGACCTTCTCGACGAAGCCTTCCGGTGCCCAGTCCAGCTGGACCATCACGCGGGACTTCGTTGCGTCGAGCTTGTGGAACGTGACGACGCCCGCGTGCGTGGTGCCGTCGGTGGACTTCCACGCGACCCGCTCCTCGGGGTGCTGCTCGGTGATCTCGGCGTCGAACTCGCGCTTGACGCCGGCAACGTCGATCACCCAGTGCAGGCGACGGTCGTCCAGTTGAGACACGGACTCGACGCCGCTCATGAACTGCGGGAACGACTCGAACTGCGTCCACTGCGCGTAGGCGATACCGACCGGTACGTCGACGTCGATGGATTCTTCGACAGTGCTCACGATGGTTACCCCTTCGATTCGTGCACGTGCCAGCACGTGCCTTCGCATGTCGCATACCCACCTGATCGACAGGCAATCCGTCCGATCGGCGATTGACGCATCTGTTGAACGGGTAAACGCCCTTTCGTGACAGACAACGTGACGCACGAGACCCCCGGAGTGGGCCGGTTGGTGTCGGATCTGACCAAGCAGGCATCGGAACTGGTCCGTGCAGAGGTCAACCTGGCGCAAGCCGAGATGTCCGCGAAAGCCAGTCACGCGGGCAAGGGCATCGGGGCGTTCAGCGCCGCCGGCCTGCTCGCCTTCTTCGCGATCGCCGCAGGACTCACAGCGGCCATCCTCGGGCTCTCGATCGTGCTGTCACCATGGTTGTCCGCGCTCATCGTGATGGTCGTCCTGCTGCTTGCGGCCGGCATCATCGCACTCGGCGGTAAGAAAGAGATCGAGCAGGCCAGCCCGACACCCGAGCGCACCGTCGAGAGTGTCAAGCAGGACGTCGGCGAATTGAAGGAGCACGCGCACCGATGAGCAGCGACACCACCGCGCCCGGCAGCGTCAGCCAGGCACAGGCCGAGGTCGACCGGATCCGCGCCGAGCTCGCGGCCACCGTGGATGCGCTCGTCGCCAAGACCGATGTCGCGGCACGTGCCAAGGAGTCCGCTGCGCACCTCACAGCCCATGGTCGTCATCGCATCGAAGTGGCCGGTGAGCAGGTGCACGAGACCTATGAGGCCGCGCGGGAGAAGCTGAGTTCCGGCGGCGTGAGCGACCGCGTGACACCGCAGACCCTCGCGATCGGCATCGCCCCGGCGGTACTCGTCGTGGCCGCGGTACTGGTCGGCCGTCGACGCTGAGCCTGTCAGCCGAACATGTTCTGCATCGCCGTGTAGGCGCCGGCGACTCCTAGCGCGAGCGGTACCACCGAGAGCAGGACCGTCACTTCGAGCACGTCGCCGAGCCGTCCCCAGTACGGGGTGAGCCGGCGGCCGGCCATCCGGATGCCCCAGACGAGCGCGACGACGGCGCCGAGAAGCAGCACCAGCGGTACGACAACGTCGACCGCCACGCCGTCGCTCGCGGCGAGCGCGTGCAGGGCGACGCCGAGGCACGCGGTCCCGGCTGACAACAGCCAGCCGCGTTGCGATCGAGCGGTGAAGTGCCGGGCGCGCAACCACAGCGCGACGCCGACGACGACGACCAGCGTGGTCCCGTACCAGGATCCGTCGTCGGCGATCCACCCTGCGCACACGGCCAGGGTGACCGCACCAGCGGCGGTGAGCGATGTGAACACCCGATCGGCCGCGCGGGCGCGAGCGAGGACGTCGTGGCCGGGCATGACGTCGGTCGCGTGCCGGATGTCCTCGGCACTCAACGGGAGAACCGGCATCGGGAGTCTCGCGATGCGGGCGGCCAGTGCGGGCGTCAGCGGCGTGCCGGCGAGCAGCATCACTGCGGTGACCGCGGCGACACCGGACGTGTCGCCGAGGCCGAGGGTGCGGGCACCGGCGGCGAGCACCCCGACCGACGCCGCGGCGAGCGCCCCTACGAAGGCGTCCTGGCCCTTCCCGACCGCGAGAATCGCCAAGCCCGCCAGCACGAGGGCGACAGCGGACCCGACGAGAACGGCGCTCGCGCCGCCACTGCGCCAGCCATCGGATCCGGCGGTCAGCGCGGCGCCGCCGACGAATCCGAACGTGACGGCGAGCGCGGCGACGGCCACGCCGGCGTCCGGGCTCCCGAACGAGCGCGCACACGCGGCGGCCAGCCCGATGCCGAGCACGGCCATCGCCAGGAGGACAGCGCTCGGCACCGCCCACGACGGCCCGGTGGACACGAGCGCGGCGGCCGCACCGATGGCGAACACACCGCCGAACAGCACCGAGGCGAGCTTCGTCGTGGCCGGGGTCCAGGCGCCCTGCCCGTCACGACGAGTCGCGGCGGTCATGGCGTCGGCGACGTCGTCGAAGGCGAGTTCGGGAAGTGCGGAATCACGATGCCGCAGGTAGAGGACGTCGCCGTCGCGGATCCCGGCCGCGGAAAGCCGGCGCGCGGTGTCCAACGGGGCCTCGCCGACGCGCTGGATAGACCAGCCGCCACGCAGGAAGGCCGGGTCGTTCGGGTCTTCGCCGGCATGACGGAGCAAGGTCGGCAGCACGTCCGCAAGGGTCGCGTCGACGGGCAGCGCGAGGTCCATCCGGGTACGCGGCGCGACCACCGTCAGGCGGCACAGCTCGATGTCGGTGTGCAGGTCCGGCGTGGTGTCGGTGTCGGCCTCGCGTGTCAGCGCAGTCATCTCGCCTCCGTCCCGGGTGCTTGCTCGACCGTGTCGATCGAAGTCTGGACACCCACCGTAGAGATGTCGGCGATTCCCGTGCGGTCCGTCGTCCACCGCCTGTGGGCAACCTGGACGCCGGTACCCCGGCCTGTGGGCAATCGAGGGCACCGGTCGCACTGATCTCCTTACGCTGCTGCGATGACCACGACGGTGTACCGGCGAAGCGGGCGACGTCCGCCGCCACCCCTCCCCAAGGGTGAGCTGCTGTTCGAGTCACCGCCCGAGCTCCCCGAGGTGACCGCCGCCGGTGCGCTCGGCAAGCTTCTCGGGTTCCTCCCGATCCTCGCCGGTGGTGGATCGATGGCGTTCATGTTCACCCAGGGCGGCAGCACCAGCCGGCTCGTGATGTCCGGGCTGATGGCCGTCTCGATGCTCGGCATGTCACTCGGTCAATCAGGCAACAAGAAAACCGATCGCAAACGCGAGATCGACGCGGCCCGCCGCGACTACGTCCGCTACTTGAACCAGCTCCGCGACCGGGTCCGGACGGCCGCCTTCCGGCAGCGCGAGGCACTCGTCTGGCGCTACCCGAGCCCCGACGCCCTGGCTGCGGTCGCGCTGACGGGTCGGCTGTGGGAACGCCGGCCTGGTGACAACGACTTCGCCCACGTCCGCATTGCCCGAGGTCCACAACGATTCGCCCTCAAGCTGATACCGCCGGAGACCAAGCCGATCGCCGACCTCGACCCGGTGTGCGCCGGAGCCTTGCGACGCTTTATCCGCACTCACAACACGGTAGGGGAGTTGCCCGTGTCGGTCGGGCTGCGCAGCTTCGCGCAGGTCGGTTACGACGGCGACCTCGCCGACATCCGTGCGAACGTCCGGGCCGTCGTGACCCACCTCGCCGCGTTCCACTCACCCGACGAGCTGATCGTCGCGGCGTGCCTGTCACCCGATCGCCGCGGCGAGTGGGACTGGCTCAAATGGCTTCCCCACGCGTTGCACGCCGAACGCCAGGACGCCGTCGGCCGGCTGCGCCTCGTCACCGGGTCGATGGCCGAGCTGGACGAACTGCTTGCCGAAGACCTGGAGGGTCGCGGCCACTTCTCTCCCGCCTATCCAGGCGGTGACTTCCGGCAGCTCGTCGTCATCCTCGACGGCGGCCACATCACCGACCGGTCCCGGCTGGCCGCCCGGCCGGTTGCCGCCACCACGATCATCGACGTCCAGCACGTTCTCCGCCGCAACGTCGGCGATGCCGCGCTCGCTCTGCAGATCGAGGACGGCGCGATCAGCCTCGGCGAACGTGACCAGCGCGGTCAGCGGCGGTGGCGTCCGCTCGGCGTGCCCGACCTCGTTGCGGTGGCGCACGCCGAGGCGTTCGCCCGCGGCATCGCCGGCCTGCGTGCACCGGGTCGCGGTGCGTCCGCACCGACCGACGACAACGTTGCGGCGCAACAGGAGACGTTCACCGAGCTCGATCTGCCGACCCTGCTGCACCTCAACGACGCTGGCAGACTCGACCTCGACACGCTGTGGCGACGCCGCTCCAACCGTGACCGCCTGCGGATCCCGTTCGGAATCGACGAACGCGGACGGGCGGTGGAACTCGACATCAAGGAATCTGCACAGGGCGGCATGGGGCCGCACGGGCTCGTCATCGGCGCCACCGGATCGGGGAAGTCCGAGCTGTTGCGCACGCTGGTGCTGGGGATGGTGTCGACGCACAGCTCGGATGCGCTCAACCTCGTGCTCGTCGACTTCAAGGGTGGCGCGACGTTCCTCGGGATGGACGAACTGCCGCACGTGTCGGCGGTCATCACCAACCTCGAGGAGGAGCTGATCCTCGTCGACCGCATGCAGGACGCGATCGCCGGCGAGATGAACCGCCGCCAGGAACTCCTCCGGCACGCGGGGAACTTCGCCAACCTGCGCGACTACGAGGCCGCCCGTGAAGCCGGCGCGCCGCTGGATCCCCTACCCACGTTATGGATCGTCGTCGACGAGTTCTCCGAACTGCTGACCGCGAAGCCCGAGTTCATCGAACTGTTCGTGATGATCGGCCGGCTGGGCCGGTCTCTGGGTGTGCACCTCCTCCTGGCCTCACAGCGATTGGAGGAGGGGCGACTGCGCGGCCTGGACACCCACCTGAGCTACCGCATCGGACTGCGGACGTTCTCCGCCGGTGAGAGCCGCAGCGTCCTCGGCGTCCCGGACGCCTACGAGCTGCCGCCCGAGCCGGGCCACGGGTACCTCAAGTTCGCCACCGAGCCGCTGGAGAAGTTCCGGGCCGCGTACGTCGGTTCGACGTACGCGCCGTCGACGTCGGTCGCCGTCGTCACCGACCTCGGCGAGCCGGCGATGCGCGTGCCGGCCACCGTGTACGTCCCGCAGATCGCGGCCTACTCCACCGAGTTCGCCGAACCGAAGGCGGCGACCGTCGTCACGTCCGCATCCGCGTCGGGCCCGCGCGGGCCGGGATCGGCGGACGTCCCGTTCGAAGCCCTCGACGCAGCCGGCGGTAGCGACCTCGACGTCGCCCTCGGCACCGGACCCGACGGGACCATCTTCGACGTGATGATCGCGCAGATGGTCGGTCGGGGACGGCCTGCCCACGCGGTCTGGCTGCCGCCGCTGGACCAGTCGCCGTCGATGGACACAGTCCTGCCCGGGTTGACCGAACTGCCTGGCCTCGGGCTCGCGCCGGGCGACTGGCCGACCCGCGGAAACCTGCGCGCGCCGATCGGCATCGTCGACCGACCGTACGAGCAGCGCCGGGATCCGCTCTGGCTCGACCTCGCCGGTGCCGGCGGTCAGGTCGGCATCGTCGGCTCGCCGCAGTCGGGCAAATCCACCCTGCTGCGTTCGCTGATCTCCGGTTTCGCCCTCACCCACACGCCCGACCAGGTGCAGTTCTACTGCCTCGACTTCGGTGGTGGCGCGCTCGGCGGGATGACCGCACTGCCGCACGTCGGTGGAGTCGCCGCCAGGCAGTCACCCGACGCGGTCCGCCGCACGGTCGGTGAGATGACGACACTGCTGGACGCGCGGGAGCGCGCGTTCGCGGACTACGGCGTCGACTCGATCGCCACCTACCGCAGGATGCGCACCGACGGCCGTGTCGTCGCCGACCGGTTCGCCCCCGACGTGTTCCTCGTCGTCGACGGCTGGGCCACCCTGCGCGCGGAGTACGACACGCTCGAACTGCCGATCCAGAACCTCGCGGCGCGAGGACTCGGCTACGGCATCCACGTCGTCCTGACGGCATCGCGGTGGATGGACTTCCGTGGTGCGGTTAAGGACACCCTGCAGACCCGGCTCGAGCTCAAGCTCGGCGATCCCTACGACTCCGAGGTCGACCGGAAGAAGGCGGCCAACGTCCCGTCCGGGCGCCCAGGACGCGGCCTCACCCCCGAGGGTTTGAACTTCCTCGGTGCGTTACCCCGGGTGGATGGACGCGACGGGACCGTCGATCTCGCCGCCGCCGTGCGGGAGATGGGCGTCCGGATGACGGCTGCGTGGGACGGCCCGGCCGCACCGGCGGTGCGGCTCCTGCCCGAGGTCCTGACCGAGGCCGAACTCGCGACGATCGCCACCACCACGCCACCAGCCGGTGCGCGGGTGCTCGGCACCGGGGCCGTCCCGATCGGTCTCGACGAGAACGAACTCAGCCCGGTCTGGCTCGATTTCGCCAACGAACCGCACCTCGTCGTCGTCGGTGAGAACGAGTCCGGCAAGTCCAACCTGCTCGACCTGATCGCGCGACAGGTCGTCGCGAACACGACACCTGCCCAAGCCCGGTTGGTGATCCTGGACTACCGGCGAGCACTGCTCGACTCCGTCGCCGGCGATCAGCTGATCGGCTACGCGGCCAGTGCGGACGCGGCGCAGTCGGTCTGCCGCGACGTCGCCGCGGCCCTTCGCAAGCGGCTGCCCGGCCCCGAGGTGACGCCGGACCAGCTGCGGTCGCGCTCCTGGTGGAAGGGCCCGGAGCTGTACGTGTTCGTCGACGACTATGAGCTGGTGGCCTCCTCGACCGGCAATCCCTTGGCCCAGTTGGCTGATCTCACCAGCCAGGCCAGCGACATCGGCCTGCATCTGGTGATCTCGCGCGGGTTCGGCGGTGTCGGCCGGGCGATGTACGACCCGGTCATCCAGCGGATCCGCGACATGGGCTGCCCGGCGCTGGTGATGTCCGGCAACAAGGACGAGGGAGCGTTGTGGGGCGGCGTCCGTGGAGAGCCGCTGCCCGCGGGGCGCGGCCGGCTGGTCTCGCGTCGGCTCGGCACCCGGCTCGTGCAGACCGCGTTTGGGAGCGCCGCCGCGATTGCCGGCGAACCGGTGGACTGACGCGGCGCTCCCAGCGCAGCTCGCACGAATGCCGACAAATCTCTCCCACAGATGCATACTCGAGACCAGCGCAACGGAACCTCGGTGGGACATGCAACGGGTCGGCGCAAGGCAACAAATACACCCCCTGACGCGTCAGCTTCGTGAGTGCCCCAAACCACCTGAGGGGAATGTCACGATGCGCCACCAACCTCCGATGGCGGGCCAGCCCGATACCCACGCCCACCTCGTCCGGCTCGCCGCGTTCATGACGGCGGTACTGATGCTCGGCGCGTGCACGTCGCACCTGCCGGGGTACCGGCACCCCGGTCGCGGGCGCAGCACGGCCCCGGCGGCGGAGGGCGCCCCGTTGCGGCGGGCGCGGCTGCTGCTGGCCGAGTACGACTACGCCGGATCGGCGGAAGCGCTTGCGAAGCAGAACGGGGCGCCCGCGAAGACACTTCTGGCTCAGATCGCGGCCGCGAAGGCGCGAAGCAAGGTCTGGCCGGACGACACGACCATCTCCCACATCTTCTACCACTCGCTGGTGGTGGACCCTGCGCGCGCGTTCAAGCGCGACACCCAGGGGGTCGGCTTCAGCCAGTACATGGTCACCCGGAACGAGTTCACGGCCCAGTTGAACCAGATCTACGCGCACGGATACGTGCTGGTGCATCCCGAGCGCATCGCCGCACCGGGCGCGAACGGCGCAATGCGCTACCTTCCGATCGTGCTGCCGCCGGGGAAGAAACCACTCGTGCTGTCCCTTGATGACACCAGTTATTACAAGTCCGGATTCGGCCGCGGATTCGCCAACAAGCTTCTGCTCGACGCCCGCGGTCGGGTCGTGAACACCTACACCGACGCGGCCGGCAAAACCGTCACGGGTGACTACGACTGCATACCGATCGTCGACGACTTCGTGCGTGCCCACCCCGACTTCTCCTATCACGGCGACAAGGGGTCGATCGGATTGACCGGTTACCAAGGAATCCTGGGCTACCGCACCAGCGTGCGCGACTACGGCGACACCGCCGCGACACGCTCGGCGCAGCGGCAGGCCAAGACGGTCGCCGACGCGATCAAGGCCGAGGGATGGAACTTCGCCTCGCACACTTGGGGGCACATCAACATGACGCGCGACACGCTGTCGTACGTGCGGGCCGACGCCAAGCGGTGGGACACCGAGGTCCGACCGTTGATCGGCGACGCCCGTGAACTGATCTTTCCGTTCGGCGCCGACATCGCTCACGCCACCCGGTATTCTTCGAGTAGCGCCAAATACGAGTTCCTGCACCGGGTCGAGCACTTCGACTACTTCTTCAACGTCGACGCCTCACGCGACGCCTGGATGCAACTGACCTCGGGCAGCCTGCGCCAAGCGCGGATCGACATCGACGGCATCACCCTCCAGCGCAGCCTCGACGGCCACACCCACGTGCTGGACACTTTCTTCAATCCCCGCTCCACGATCGACCCACACCGGCCACTGCCAGTGCCGATGATCGGCGGACCGACTCCCGGCGGCTGAAAACCCAAACCAGCTACTTCACCTTCTCGTGCCGTCGAGGCAATCGCTGACTGCGCGCCCTCACACCTCGCGCCAGCGACCAGAACGGTCGCCACGCTCGGAACCCGTACCCCGGGAGCAGAGGTCAGCGGGCGATCCGGTAGGACGTGATGCCCGCAATCTTTGCCGACCGACCCGTTCCCGGCGAACTTGTAGATGTCGCAAAATCGACGGTTGCGCTACTGAACAGTTCCACCGACCCGCTGACCGCTCCTTCACGCCCGTGGGTCAGGATGACGTCGATGCACAGATGTCGCACCGGTGTCGCCCATTCTTCATCCAGGTAGAACTCGAACCGCCGTGCCCAGCGACGCTGTCCGTCGACGGTCTCTGCGTCTGGCTCTTTGTCGTTCTCCTTGGTCCAACACTCGAGCAAGTCGAACGAGTCCCCTAACCTGTCGGGATGCCAATGTGCCGGTACGTGGCATATCGCCCGGCCGGGACGGTAACGGGGTGCGCCGGAGCGTTGCACGGCACAAACCGGCCGGTCGGGAAGCCGACTTCGACCGTGAACGGGCCTCCTCACAGCCCGGCGGGCTCCTGCTTCCCTCAAGGCGAGAACGGTGCCATTCAACACGAAGCTCGGCGCAGCAACGGGGTCTCCGCTCGTTGGAGCGCGAGTGCGCTGGGACCTACGGCCCTGGCGTGCCCGGACGAGCGAGCGTCTAGTGGCAACATGACGCTGCAGCCGATTCACCGACTATCACTGCTAGTGGCATGTCGTTGAAATAGTTTTACGTTTTGGTGCGACGATGGGGCATGGCTAATCGACGTGCTGCGGCTTTGGTCCTGCGAGCCGGCGATCGGGTGGAGCTTGATCGCTGGGCGAGGTCGTC
>JAABUT010004727.1_pt1 | contig 10582 bp, 8 predicted proteins | sample 5559281 | NCBI WGS metagenome assembly JAABUT01 (sample SAMN10711880, study PRJNA513359) | rock metagenome | isolation source: Antarctica rocks | place: Antarctica: Victoria Land, Ricker Hills nord | collected 2016-01-04 | reverse complement strand
GCCATTGCGCATTGCGCAGATCATCACCACCTTGACCACCGGAGGTGCCGAACGGCAGCTGCAATCGGTCGTCTCCCACAGCCTGCATCATCACCGGACCATCGCCCTGTACGGAGGTGGGGCGGTTTCGGACGACATGCGCCGAGCCGGCGCCCACGTCGACGTCCTCGGTATGGCCGGCTGGCGCAAGCCGCTCGCCATTCTCAGGTTGGCGTATCGGTTGCGACGGATGAAACCGGATGTGGTGCACGTACATTTGCTGTCCGGTCAGCTCTGGGGGATTCCCGCCGCCCGGTTGGCCGGCATCAGAACGATTGTCTCCACCGAACATTCGCTGATGGAGTCCACCATCGAGGGCCGGCCGCTGACCGTTGTCCTTGGTCGCCTGTACCGAGCGCTGGAACGTCTTGCCCTGGAAACCGTTGCGGTCTCGACGACGACCAGGTCGAGGCTGATCCGTTGGGGCATACCGGCCGAACGCATCTCGGTGATTCCCAACGGAATCGACTTCGGTCTGCTGGCCTACTCGGCGACTGCCCGGCAAAGTCGGCGCGCCGAATTCGGAATCGATCCGCAGACCGAGCTCCTGGGCGCGGTCGGCCGATTGGAGCCGGTGAAGCGTTTCCTCGAATTGCTCGCCGCCGTTGCGCCGACGCTGCAGCCGGGTGTGCGCGAGTTGATGGTGGTCGGTGATGGACCGCTGCGGGACGAGCTGGAGCAGTTGGCTGCCGAGCTCGACGTGGCAGATTGCGTTCATCTCACCGGACCTCGGACCGACGTGCCGGCGCTGATGGCAGCAATGGACGTGCTGATCAGCCCGTCGCGCGATGAGACGTTCGGCATGGCCGTGCTGGAGGGACTGGGCGCCGGGCTTCCGGTCGTCTACGCGCAATGTCCGGCACTGGAGGAGCTGGGTGAACGACCGGCCTGGGCTTTCCCGATGACCGCCGCAGACAGCTCCGACACCGCAGACAGCTCCGACACCGCGGACAGCTCCGACGCCGCGGAAAGGGCCGAGGCCGAATCCATCCGGCATTGGGTGACCAGCGCAATCGACGCAGGAGCGGCCGGCCGGTTTCCGCTACCGATCGCCCTCTCGAAGGCCTACGGCATCGAGCGGACGGCAGGCGCGCTCGACGACCTCTACCGCGAATTGGTAACAGTGCCGGCCGGCACGGAGACGAGAACATGACCAGATTGATGGTCGCCTCCCGAGGCGATGCACTCACCCCCTACCTCTACCGCGCACTCCAGCGGCGGTTCCCGGGAACCGGACAGGTGGCGGTCGATCTGACACCGGCGCAGCGATACATTGCCGCTGCCACCACGTTTCGGCCGTCCAGGCAGGCCTGGGTGGAAAAGTTCTACAAGAGTTCGCGCGCCTACCGATTTCGGTCCGCAAATGCCGCAAGAGAGCTGGCCGGCCTGGACGGGGACTTCGACGTGCTCTTCCAGATCCACGCGTTGTTCGACTCCTCACGAGCTGACACGACTTTGTACATCGACTGCACGCATCGGCAGTCCGCCGCCCATTGGCCGGCTTGGAACCCGCTCGCCGGTGACCAACTGAATCGTTGGTATCGCCAGGAGCGCTCGGCCTACCACCGGGCCGCGCACCTGTTCGCCTTCTCGGAGCCGACCAGAGCGAGCTTGATCCAGGACTACGGGGTGCCGGCCGAGAAGGTCACCACCACCGGCGCCGGCATCAACCTGGATCAGCTGCCGGAACTAACTGGAAGGGCCCAGGTGCCGACCGTCTTGTTCATCGGCAACGATTTCGTCCGCAAGGGTGGCCTGGTGCTGTTGGAGGCCTTCCGGGCGGTGCGCCGGGAGATTCCTACGGCGAGATTGCAGCTCGTCGGCACCACCCCGGCAATAGCGCGTCAGGACGGCGTCGATGTCCTGGGGCGCATCTGGGATCGGGCCGAGATCGTCCGGTTGTACCGGCAGGCGTCGGTCTTCGCCGTCCCGTCGTATTTCGATCCGTTTCCGCTGGTTCTCCTGGAGGCCATGGCATTTGGGCTGCCCACCGTCTCCAGCCATTCCTGCGGGATCCCGGAGATCGTCGAGGACGGACGAACCGGCAGACTGGTCCGGGCCGGTGACGTCTCCGCTCTGGCGGCGGCCCTCATCGACACCCTGTCCGATCCGGCCGCGGCCGGCCTAGCCGGTCGGGCCGGCCGCTCCCGGGTGGAACGCCTGTACACCTGGGATGCCGTGGTCGACCGCATGGCCCCTGCCCTGCACCGGCTTTCGTTGCGGGCCGCCTCGTGAGAGGTTTCGGGATGCGCACCACGGCGGCCAAGGTCACCGCCGCTCTTCTCGTCCTGCTGCTGTGTACCGTGGGCTGCTCCGCCGGAAGCGGGGTGTCCGCGACCCAGACGGTTGCCACCACTACGCGCACGGCGGCGGCGACCACGCCGATCTCACCGTCCAGACTTCCCACGACTTCTTCGACGAACGCGGCCACGCCGCAGCGTTCCGTTGCCGCAACTTTCGTTGCCAGGAGCGGACGCCAACTGATCCTCGACGGCAAGCCGTTCCGTTTCGTGGGGGTGAATCTCTACGACGCGGCCGCCAGCGACCGTTACAGCTGCAATCCTGGCAAGCGGCTGACCGACGCCCAGTTGCTGGACACGCTCCGATACCTGCACGATCAGGGCGGTGCGACCGTCCTGAGATTCTGGGCCTACCAGACGTACACCCAGGGGGGCACGTACTTCGGCGGAGTGGATCGGGTCATCGCGGCGGCGGCAAAGGTAGGGATGAAGGTGCTGCCGGTACTGGAGGACGGTCCGGGCAACTGCACGACCATCGATCCGGCCTCACCCAAGGTGAAATACCAGGGCGACACCTGGTACAGCGACGGGTACAAGGTGCCGTACGGCAATGCCACCATGTCCTACCGCGACTACGTCAAGGTTCTCGTCGCGCACTACGCGAACGAGCCGACGATCCTGGCCTGGAGCATGATGAACGAGGCCGACACCAGCGCCCGGGACCAGTTCGATCGGCCCGTGCTGGTCGATTTCGCCACCGACATCGCAGCCCGAATCAAAGCGGTCGACAGCCACCACCTGATCACCGTCGGCACCCAGAGCAACGGTGCACCCGGTGCCAGCGGCCCCGATTTCGCCGCGGTCTACGGTGTTGCGCAAGTCGATCTCGCCGAGGTGCATGACTGGGGTTACTGGGGTTCCGACGCCAGCCCGATGCCCGGCGGAACCGGCGCCACTCCGCCGGCGGCCGACTCCCCGTCCTGCCAGAAAATCAGAGCTCCCGTTGGCTGCTCATTTGCGTTGGCAGCGAAACTGGACAAGCCGCTGTTCGTCGGGGAGGCGGGGATCTTCGGGCGAACCGAGCAGGAGAGAGGCGTTCGGGCGGTGCAACTGCGCGCCAAGATGGACGCGGCTTTCGGTGCCGGCGCGGTCGGGTATCTCCTCTGGAGCGTCACCTCCGGCATCACCGATGGCTACGACATCCTGATCAACGACAGCGATCCGCTGATCGCTGTGCTCGCTTCGGTGGCGAAGACCATCGCCTGACACCGGCTTCGGTGAGCCGGCCGGCTCAGCGCACGGCTGCCATCCATCTGGCGTGCCCGGTCAGCTGTGTCAGGACGACGCTCATGTTGCCGCCGACGGCCGGTGAATACATTGCAAAGCCGTCGCCATGGGGCTCGGGCGCGCCGCCGGCAAGATGTGGCATCAACGTCCAGTACAGGTCGCCCGCGATGTCGGGGTCACCCTGCACCGCGGCGATCAGGGCCGCGGTCGCCGCTGGATTCGTCCAGTCGAATTCGCCGACCACGTATGCCTTTCCGTGAGCGGCAGCGACCGAGGCGTCTCGAAGCATCCACGGGACGTCCACCGGATAGAAATGGCCGCCGACGATGTCGATGTCGGCAGCATCAACTGCTGCCCCGGACACCGACATCCCGTCGGCAGCCGAGCCATCGGCGACGAGCTGCCGAGCACCGACGGTGTGCTTGAGGTAATGAGCAAGACTCTGCGTCCAGGCGGCATCTGCTGTCCACAGTTCATTGCCCGTTTCCCAGGCGAGAATTGTCGGGTCGTTCTTGTAGGCCACCGCGTTGTAGCGATTGACGTGGTTCAGCAGATGAGCGACATAGGCGCGGAAACTGCTGAGAACGGCCGGGTCCGAGTAGAAGTGACCCTCCGAAGCGCGCTGGGCCGCGCTGTTCGAGGCATTGACCGACGGATCCGGATCGTTCGGATATCCGGCCCAACCGGTGAAGACAGATTCACCGCCGTGATACCACCGCCATTGATCGGTCAGTGGAATCATCAGCTTCAGACCCAACTGCCCGGCCCGGAAGATGGCGTAATCGGCGGCGACCAGAGCGCCATCGTTGAACACGCCCGGTCGCGGTTCCAGACAGCCCGAACAGCCGACGGAGACGCCGAGGGTGTGGGACCGCACGACGGTAGCTCCGGTCGCCACCGCCGACATCAATGCGTCGTCGATCGCGGCCTTGGTGGGATACGTCGGCATTCCGGACGAATCTCGAACGTTGTCGTCCAACCCCAGGTAGTACTCGTTGGCACCGGCGAACCGAAACCGGTTGCCCGCCAACAACAGACCCGACCCCGAGCGGGTGACGAAACCAGCAGATCGAGGCGGAGCGCCCGCCCCGCCCGGGCTCGATGAGGTCGGTGCTGTCGATTCCTTCAGCACGCTGGTCGCAGCAATCAGTTTGATCACGGCCGCCGACGTGGTGATCGACTGCTGGGCAGTTCCTGCCGAAGCCATGCTGAGCTGGGCGGTAGCGAGAACGGCCGAGGCCAGGACCGCACCCAGCGCGACCGACCAAGCGCGGCGCCGAAGGCACCGTCTCGCCGAACCCACCCGTCGCTCTGTAGAGCCATCACACGTGCGCATGGGTAAGCCCCCGGGTCAACAGCGAGCGGGCCGACCCTGCAGCCGGCACGGATAACGCCGGTCAGGTTCCGAGCCGGCGCGGCACGGAAAGTGCCTGTCGCCAAGAGTAATCATTTAACTACACAGCGTCAAGAGCAGGCGGCTGTAAAGGACCGGCAGCAAAAAAGCGACTGGTGGCCGTCCCGCCCGGGTCGATTTCGAACTTTGGCGACCGACGGGTCACGATCGCCAGGAAATGCGCCGGCGAAACTTCGGGCACTCACCTCGGGCGCAGAGGCCGCAGTCGGTGCCGGGCCGGAAATGTTCGTGCGCACCACGAATGTGACCGCATCGACAGACGGTCTGCGTCCTGGCGAACAGCTTCATCACATTCGAGCCTTCGATCCGGCAACCCTGGTGGACGACCTTCGTCGTTTCAATGATGCTAGATGCGGGTTCGTCTGCCCGTCCATCACCCAGATGGCCGCGCTGCCGTCTAGGCTGCGGTCGTCCAAGCGATTGTGTGGGTCCTGTTCGGAGCCCGACCCCGAACGGATGGTTCACCATCACCTTTCAGTGCCATATCTTACATTTGCAGCAAAATCGCAGGTCAAGCGGGGTGGCAAACGCTATCGTTGTAGTCGTTCGCGTGGTGGGGACATTGATCCGTCAAGCTCGAGCGGTCGCCATCGCTTGACGGGGAGTCAGGGGCGAGACCGACTAGCCACGCATTCGAAGGATAGGACCACCCGGATGCGCGCCGTACACGCCAGGCCCGAGCTGAACCCGAAAGTTAGCATTATCGTCCCGGCGCGCAATGAGGCGCGAAATCTTGAGGTGGTTCTGCCGACCCTGCCTGCCGACGCCGAGATCATCGTGGTGGACGGCCACTCCAAGGACGACACGGAGGCGGTCGTCGCCCGGCTGCGGCCGGACGCCAAATTCGTTCAGCAGACCCGCAGAGGTAAAGGCAACGCGCTGGCGGTCGGCTTCGCGGAGGCGACCGGCGACATCATCGTCATGTTCGACGCGGACGGGTCGGCCGATCCGGTCGAGATCGACCGTTTCGTGGCGGCTCTGATGTCCGGCGCCGACTTCGCCAAGGGCAGCCGGGTGCTGACCGGTGGTGGTAGCAGCGACATCACCTGGCTTCGCGACACCGGCAACAAGGCCCTCACACTGTTGACGAACGTCGGCTTCCGGACCCGATACACCGATCTGTGTTACGGCTACAACGCTTTCTGGGTCGACGTGCTGCCCCATCTGGATCTGCCCCTGCCGCATCCGGTGTCGGGCGACATGCTCTGGGGAGACGGATTCGAGATCGAGACGCTGATCAACTGCCGGGTGGCCGCGGCGAAGCTGCGTGTGGTGGAAGTGCCCAGCGTCGAGTTGTTGCGGTTGTTCGGCGCCTCCAACCTGCACGCGGTCAAGGACGGCTTCCGAGTTTTGAAGACCATCGGCACCGAGTGGCGCCGAGCCCGGCTGCACACCAAGCTGGAGAACAACACCCGCACCCACACCCACACCACTCACACCGCCGGCAGCCGAGGCCTCGCGGTGCGACCGGCGCCGGCGAAAGATTCGCGACGCGAGGCGTCGGCGTGACAATTTCCGCCTATGAAGCCCGGACCTTCGAATCCGACGACTCCACAACCGTGACCTTAGGATCCGACGATCCCATGACTGCGCCGAGATCCGACGATCCCACAGCTGCGCCGAGAGTGATGGTTGTCGGCGCCGGATGGCGTTTCACCTCGGGTATCAGTTACTACACCTGTCGGCTGACCAACGCGATCGCCGAAGTCGCGCCGGTCAGTGCGCTGCTGATGCGCCAACTGGTGCCGACCCGGCTCTACCCCGGGCGGGAGCGGGTCGGCCAGCCCGTCAACGACCTGGCCTATGACCGGTCGGTGAACGTCTTTGATGGCGTCGACTGGTTCTGGGGAAAGAGCATCCTTGAAGCCAAGAAATTTTTCGAGGCGAACCGTCCGCAGGTGTTGATCCTGCAGTGGTGGACCGGCGCGGTCCTGCACTCCTATCTGCGGCTCGCTCGGCTGGCCCGACGGTCGGGTTGTCGAGTCATCATCGAATGGCACGAGGTGCAGGACACCGGAGAGGCGCGCATTCCAGGCGTTGCCCGGTCCGTGAGGGCCGCGATGAAGGTGCTGCTGCGCAACGTCGATGGGCACGTGGTGCATTCGCAGTACGATCTTGATCTGCTGCGGCAAACCTACGACCTGCCCGACGAACTCGTCGCGATCGCGGCGCACGGACCGTATGACCACCACGGTCGAAACGCCCAACCCGACACCGCACCCGCCGCCGGCCAGGACGCCGCCAAAGACTTCGTCTTTCTGTATTTCGGTGTGGTGCGGCCCTACAAGGGCGTCGAAGATTTGGTCGCAGCGTTCGACCTGCTGCCCCCGGAGGTCCGCAACCGCTGCCGGCTCGTCCTGGTCGGCGAAAAATGGGAGGGATGGACAGCGCCGGAGCAGGCGATCGCGGCCAGCCCGAACGCGGACCGGATCCAGTTCACCGATCGATATGTCACCGACGCCGAGGTCGCCGACCACTTCGCCCACGCAGACGCCGTCGTACTCCCCTACCGCCGTTCCTCCTCCTCAGGACCGCTGCACATCGCGATGAGCTCCGGCCTTCCCGTGATCGTCACCGCCGTCGGAGGCCTGGTCGAAGCCGCCGACAAATATGAAGGCACCCGCTTCGTCCCACCCGCCGACCCGCCAGCGTTGGCCGCCGCCATGGCCCAACTGCCCGACCACCCACCGACGCGGTTCCCCGACCCCCACAGCTGGTCCACCACCGTCCAAGCCTACGGTCAACTCCTACACCGGATCGGCGCCCCGACCTGGACCACACCCGCCCAGCCCGCCACCAACGCACCACCCGCCACCGACATCCCAACAGCGACGCCGGCACCGTAGACACAACCCAGGACCACGGCACCTTTCGGCTGAATCATCCCGGAATCCTGACCGTGCGCCAAGGATCGCTCGTACGATCGAGTGGGAGTCGCCTTTCGGGATCGGCGAATCGCCGCCGAGCGGGCCGATCGAGCTGTTCGGCGCAGGCCGAGTGAACACCGCTTCTGCGCGATCCGGACCGTTCGATCCCGAGAACCGGCGTTGGCCGGGGCCTCGCACCCGACAAGCTCTTCGAGAGGCCTGCAATGCATCGGTGGAAGCTGTGGTGGGTGGTCGTCGGCCTGACGGTCGCGGTGGCTGGCGTCGGCTGCCGAGCCGGATCCAACCCCGGCGTCGCAGCGGGTTCCACCACTGGTAGCTCTTCGGTGCTCGGAGGCGTTCGGTCCTCGGCCGCCGTGACCACCGATCCCAGTGCCTCGGCCAATCACTTCTCATGTCCGACGGCGAACGACATCAATGCGCTGACTGCGCTGCTCTTCACAGCGGCCTCCACCAACACCGTGGACCATTGTCAATATGTGGCGACCAGAGGAACCACTTCTGACATCCGCATCACCATAGAGCACCCTCCAGCGGCGGCCACTCGCGCCGGCCAGACGCTTTCGGAGTTCAAAACGTTCTACGCGGCGAGCAAACAGGTGGGCATCGTTGCCGCGACGCAGTTCTCACCCCAGGCCTTCATCGCCCGTTTCGGCGACCACTCGTGCTCGGTGTTCGCACTCGCCCGTGACGGGCAGGTGATGGCGGTGCAAGCCACCCATCGGTCATCGTCGCCGGTCAACGACTGTTCCCTGGCGCAATCCGTCACCGCTGTGATCGGGACCGATCACCGGTCCGAACCCACGTCCGCGGCGCCGTCAAGCCGGCCGTCGCCGGCCGAAGCAAGCTCGTCGATCGGGCAGACGCAGCCCACGGCAACACCGGAATCACAACCGGTCACGGCGCCGCCCCGATCTTCATCGCGGACCGTCACCCCGACGAACCCGCCGTCGCGCTCCGAGGTGCTCATGTTCTCGACGGGACCCGCATCCAGCCTGGCGCTATCGACCCACTGAGCAAGAAGAACTCGCTTCGAAGAAACGAGGGATACCGATCCACCGGAAGAGTGGCTGTTGAGTCATCGACCCGTCCGGCATGCACTCTGCGTCGAACTGTTTCCGCCAAGGATTCAGATCACTTCTCATGTTATTTCCACCACCCGGCGACCTCCTGCATCGGACGGATCAGGATCCCCTGACCTCTTCCGATTTTCCTGGTGTTCAGGTGCCGAGCGAATTGAAGGGTTTAGTCATGAACGCAGGACCTTTGTTCGGAGGACGTCCGGTACTGGAATTCCAGACCAACACCGATCGCCGCTCCTTCTTGAAATGGGCAGGGCTGGTGGGAGTGGGCGCTTCCCTGGTCGCCGGCGGCCTCCTGGAAGCACCGGGAACGGCCGACGCCCAGGCAATCCTGGCGTCTGCGAAGACGGGCGGCGATATCGACATCTTGAACTTCGCCTTGGTGTTGGAATACCTCGAGCTGGATTTCTACCGCACCGGCCTGGGCAGAGGTTTGCTGAAGAACCGCGACCTGGAACTGGTGACAGCCATCTCTGATCACGAAACCCAACATGTCGCCGCCGTGACCGCAGCTATCAAGACACTCGGCGGAACGCCCATCGACCGCCCGAAGTTCAATTACCCGGCCAACAGCTGGCTGAGTCGCGATGGCCTTCTCAAGAATGCCTCCACGCTGGAAGAACTCGGGGTGTCGGCATACCAGGGTCAGGTGCCCCTGATCAAAAGTGCGGACGTACTCGCCGCCGGCGCCGCGATTGCCGGAGTCGAATCGCGTCATGCCAGTGTGCTGGCTACGTTGGTCGATCGGCCACCTTTCCCATCGCCGATCGAGGAACACCGGACGAAGAGCCAGGTGTGGGCTGTTGTCAAGCCGCTGATGGTCTGAAAGGGCACGCACCTGCAACCGCGGTAGCAGCCCACCGAGATGCGGTCAGGCGGTGATCCATGGACTGCGACCGGTTTCGGTGCTGACCGCTGCCCGCAGGGCGCGAACCCATTCTGGTCCGTGTCGGCCATTCGGCCTCTCCAGGCCTTTCATACCTCGCTGTTCGGGGAACAGTGGTAATTGGCCGCCGGTCACAGGGCGCGACAAGCCGGCCTGCTCCACGCCGGCCAGGGCCGTCGGGTGCGTCCGAAGCACATTGCGCCGCAGGCGGCTCCGGAGTTTTAGACCACCGGGCTACGCCGGTTCACTGGTGGGGTAATAGGAAGACGGATTGCCGGGTCTGCGGGCAGTTGATCTGAGGATCGAGATGTTCGTTGCATGAAGTTTTGAAGCCGGTGTGCGCTGACCTGGACACGTCGATGGCCAGCAGGATCGGGCGGCAGGTGTTGCTTTCTGTAACGATTTGGGTACTGGTGGTGCGGATGTTGGTGTTGGCCGCGTATTGTTTCGCGGGTTGCGCCAGGCGGACAGAGACCTTCGTGTGGGTGATGGTGAGCCGCCGGCGGAAAGTGCTGTGTGACCTCTTTCGGACATTGCCGGAGGAGCCGGTTTGTTCCTGAAATTGGAGAATGCCGTGGCTGATCAGTCTCGCCGTAGGTTCCTGCAACATGGCACGTTGGGTGCGGTCGCGGTCGGTGCCGCGTTCACTCCGGGGTTGGTGTCGGGGGTCGCTTCGGCGCAGCCTCCGGTCCGCGCGGCCGTTCATCCGTCCGCTGTCCATCCCGCGGCTGTTGGAGCGCTGCCGGACC
>JAABUT010004726.1_pt1 | contig 10583 bp, 10 predicted proteins | sample 5559281 | NCBI WGS metagenome assembly JAABUT01 (sample SAMN10711880, study PRJNA513359) | rock metagenome | isolation source: Antarctica rocks | place: Antarctica: Victoria Land, Ricker Hills nord | collected 2016-01-04 | reverse complement strand
CCGTGGCCAGCCTGCCGGGGCACAAGTCCACGCTTGGTGCTCCTGGCACGGGTGCACAGATGGTCGCTCCCGGCAGACCGGCTCGCAGGGGCAGCTTACAGCCAATCCTGCCCATCCCGGATACAGGCGCACGGATCAGGGGTGCGGGCGCACCACCCCTGCCCGCAGACCATCCGCGACGCGTTTGGGCGCGTTCAGAGACGCGGTGTTCGACCTGATCGAGCAGGAGCCGGGGCGGATGCGCGAGGTGACCAGCATCGGCGCGAAGCGGGCCGCGCGCAACCAAGGTCGCGCTGAGCTTCGACCGCGTCATCAGAGGATGTCAGCCATATCCCAACGAGGGCGCGTTTCAGCTTGAGACAGAAACCAGGGCGTAGGCGCAAGCGATAAGGACGCACCGGCCCATGGTGGTTCGGGGTTGGAAGCCAGCCGACATGCACAAACCCCTGATGCCGTGGCTTCTGGTTGCACCACTCGGCCTGGTGCTGGCCGGCTGTGCCGCGCCGTCGCAGCTTGGGCAGGGTGACCGGCAACGTGTCGCAGGCCGCACCTTCGTCGTCGCCGGCGCATCCAGCGGTCTCGGCCGGGGCGCCGCGGTCAAGCTCGCCTCCTACGGCGCCAACGTCGTGCTCGCGGCCCGGCGGGCGGAGGTGCTGCAGGAGGTTGCGGCCCAGGCGCGCGCTGGCGGAGGCCAGGCGTTGGTGGTGCCCACGGACGTGAGCAACCCCGACCAAGTGGAGCGGCTTGCCAAGGCGGCCCTGGCCCGGTTCGGGCGCATCGACGTGTGGATCAACGACGCCGCGGTGGCCGCCATAGGACGGTTCGACGATATCCCCGTGGAGGATCATGCCCGCATCGTGGACGTAAACCTGAAAGGCGTCATCTACGGCAGCCACGCCGCGCTGCGGCAGTTCCGCCGCCAAGGCTTCGGCACGCTGGTCAACATCGCCTCTGTCGAGGGCCGGGTACCGCTGGCCTACCACGCCAGCTACGCTGCGACGAAGCACGCCATCATCGGGCTGGACGCGGCGCTGATCCAAGAACTGCGGCTGTCCGGGGCGGAGGGGATCAAGGTCTCGACCGTGCTGCCCTGGGCGGTGGACACGCCGTTCTGGGACCACACGGCCAACTACAGCGGCGGCACCCCGCGCATCTACACGATGGACGGTGCGAGCGAAGTGGTGGACGCCATCGTCTGGGACACGGTTCATCCGGTGAAGGAATACGCGGTCGGCTGGAAGGCGGCCGGCACCGTACTAGGCGCGCGTGTATGGCCGGGTCTGGCCGAGCGCGTTGCTGCGGACCTGGTGCATATGTCGCAGATCACGACCGCGCCCACGGCGGCGCCGACCAAGGGGTCGCTCTATGAGCCGATGCAGGCGGGCACGGGTGTGGAGGGCGGCGCACGGGCGCGTATGGACCGTGAGGATCGGGCGCGGCGTGGGACGGAGGAACGCTGACGCGCTGCATCCGTGTCGGCCGCGCCAGCCCGGGCCTGTTCTCTTTCCTGTTGGGCTTGGTCAGCAGTTCAATGATCTGCCCTATTGGCAATCGTCCAACGGTTCATTGGACAAATGCCTGGTCAGGTGAGGCCTCTGCAAAGGAGCGCATGTAGAGCAGGTTCGCCATCTCCGTCACGCCCAGCCGTGCCTCGTGCATGCGGAACAAGGACCGCCGCTCGTCGAGCGTGAAGTGCTGAAAGCTGCCCGCGGCCATGGTCGTCTCCTATGCCAACATGCTGAGAAGGTGAGGTTGTCGCACTTCAGGATAGAACGTGCCCCGTCTACATATTTCAGATGTAGAATGTTTCTTATAAAATATAATTTTCTACAAACATTTTTGCTCTGTTCGATCAACCCATGCCGGCGCGTCGCCCCAGTGCCCTCCGAAGCCGCGGCCCCGTGCCATGAATGTGGGCTTTGCTGTCACGACCATAACGCGGCAAGCGGCGCGGCGGCGAGCCGGTCGCCGAACGGCACGGCCTTGTCGTGATCGTAGAGCACGAGCCCAAGGACAAACCGGTCCCCGCATGCTTCCGCCAGCTTCCTCAAGCCGCCGAAGTCCGATCCGGTGACCGTGGCACTCGCCTTCACCTCGATGCCGACCACGTGGCCTTGCCGGTCCTCGATGACGATGTCGACTTCGTTCTGCTCCTTGTCGCGGAAGTGGGAGAACTCGAAGCGGCCCTCAGCCCAGCTCGCAAGCTTCAGCAGCTCGGCAAACACGAAGGTCTCCAGTAGCGCCCCGAACGGGGTCCGGTTGGCCCGCAGCCGGTCCGGCGTCAGGTCGCGGAGCGCCGCCAGCAGCCCCGCATCAAGGAAGTGCAGCTTCGGCGTCCTCGTCAGCCGTTTTAACTGGTTGCTGTGCCAGGACGGCAGCGTGCGGACCAGGAACAGGCGCTCGAACACCCCGACGTATTTCTGCGTGGTGACGTGGTTCATGCCTAGCGCGGCGCCGATGCCAGAGTAGTTCACCAACTGCCCGGCATGTTCCCCCAGCACCCGGAGCAGCTTCGGCATCTGCTGGAGCTGATCGACGTGCGCGACGTCGCGCACGTCGCGCTGCACGATGGCCTCAACGTAGCCGGCATACCAATCCTGCCGGCGCGCCCAGGAGCGCCGCGTCAGCGCCTCGGGATAGCCGCCTGCCAAGACAGCCTCGACAAGACCGTTGCCGATGGCTGCCTCGGCAACACCGGACACCTCGCCCGCGAAGGCTGCGGACAGGAAATTGGACTTGGCGCCGCGCAGTTCGCATTGCGCCAGTGGGAACAGCCGCATCACCTCCATGCGTCCAGCCAGCGAGTCTGCGACCCGCGGCAGCGCCATCAGGTCGGCCGAACCTGTCAACAGGAAGCGCCCTGGCCTGCGGTCGGCGTCCACACTCTCCTTGAGCGCCAGCATGAGGCCAGGGGCGCGCTGCACCTCGTCGATCACCGCACGGTCCAGGCCACGGACGAAGCCGACGGGGTCGCCGCGCGCTGCATCGAGCACCGTCGCGTTGTCCAGCGTCATGTAGGTCATGCCGCCGTCCGCGAGTTTCCGTCCTAGGGTGGTTTTGCCGGACTGGCGTGGCCCCGAGAGCAGCACGACCCGCGTGTCGGCGAGCGCGTTCCGGATGCGTGGCTCGACGAAGCGGGGATACATGGACAGGCACCTCTGCCGAGCACGACGGGGTGCCCGATTGAAAATATAACCCCGTCCGTTTGAAAGTCAAAGTGCGTCCAATTGAAAGTAGCTGAGTTCACAGGTGCGGACCAGCCTTCTTGCCCGCTAGTGGAAGAGCGGAAGCAGGTGGCAGCCGCAGCCCTTCCTTGTCTATGGTTGCAAGGACGCCACCACTGCCTGCCTGGTCGAGAAAGGTTCGCGATGCCACGCTTTCCATGCACGCCCAAACCGGCCGGCGAGGCGGTCCTGGTCCTGCCTCTGTTGTTGGCGCTGGCGGGATGCGCTGGCGGCTCCGGCCAGGCACGCTGGGACGGGCGGCGGGGCTACGACGGCAACGGCGACTACGGCTATGACCTCGATGCGCCCCGTGCGGCGGCGGCATATGAGGCCCGCGCCAGCCAGGGTTACCCGGCACCCGGACCGCCTAACGACCCCTGGGGTCCCCACATCCATGAGGCCGCTGCGCGCTTCGGGGTGCCGGAGACCTGGGTCCGCGCTGTCATGCGTCAGGAGTCCGGCGGCCGGCAGGCGGGCGCAGACGGCGCCCCGGTCACGTCGAGCGCCGGCGCCATGGGCCTGATGCAGGTCATGCCGGGCACCTACGCCGCCTTGCGGCAGCGGCACGGCTTAGGTGCCGACCCTTACGAGCCACGCAGCAACATCCTGGCGGGCACCGCCTACTTGCAGGAGATGCACGCCCGCTTCGGGGCGCCCGCGTTCCTCGCAGCCTACAACGCCGGACCGGACCGGGTGGAGGCGTACCTGAGCGGCAGCACGATGCTGCCGGACGAGACGGCGAGCTACGTCGCGGCGATCGGCCCGCGGATCGGCATGCCAGGCAGCTTCGGGCCGGGCGGCTTCAGCCAGCCCGATGTGGTCCAGGTGGCGGCGGCACCGGCCCAGCCCGGGTCCGCCGACGCCGCTTACGCCGGCGGCGGCATGACCGGGATCGAGTACGCCGCGGTGCGGCGCTGAAGCCGGCTTCGTCCCGCGACTGGTTTGGTGGATGAGGGCAGCAGCCCTACCTCCCTCGCAGGATCAGCAAGGGACGACGAACCTGGGGCAATCAGCCGGCAGCGCGGCGGCAGCGCCGGCCGAGACTTTGTCCGGGTTGGTCGAGCGCGTGACCTACCACAACCCCGAGACTGGCTTCTGCGTCCTGCGTGTGAAGGCGCGCGGGCAGCGCGACCTGGTGGCCGTGGTGGGGCACGCGGCGGCCATCAGCGCTGGCGAGTTCATCAGCGCCGCAGGCTGGTGGACCACCGACCGCGACCACGGCCTGCAGTTCAAGGCAACCAGCGTCACCACGACGCAGCCGACCATGCTGGAAGGGATCGAGAAGTGCTTGGGCTCCGGCATGATCCGCGGCATCGGCCCGGTGTATGCCCGCGCGCTGGTCGGCGCGTTCGGGGACGCGGTGTTCGACCTGATCGAGCAGGAGCCTGCCCGCCTGCGCGAGGTGACCGGCATCGGAGCCAAGCGGGCGGCGCGCATCGTGGCGGGCTGGGCCGACCAGAAGGCGATCCGCGAGATCATGCTGTTCCTCCACGCCCACGGCGTCGGCACGTCCAGGGCGGTTCGCATCTACAAGACCTATGGCCAGGACGCGATCACACTCATCACCGAGAACCCCTACCGCCTGGCACGCGACATCCGCGGCATCGGCTTCCGCGCCGCAGATCAGGTTGCGTCCCGCTTAGGCATCGAGAAGGAGGCCATGATCCGGGTGCGCGCCGGCCTGCAGTTCGGGCTGCCCGAGGCCACGGGGCAGGGCCACTGCGGGCTGCCCGTGGCCGAGCTGACCCGGGTGACGTCGGAGCTGATCGAGGTCGGGGCCGGGCTGATCGGGGAAGCGCTTCAGCTTGAGCTTGGGGACGGCGAGGTGGTGGCTGACACGGTGGACGGCGAGGCTTGCGTGTTCCTGGCCGGCCTCTACCGCTCCGAGCAGGCCATCGCCGAGCGGCTGCGGCTGCTGTCCCGGGGCCGCCCGCCTTGGCCGGTGATCGACGTCGAGCGTGCGGTCCCCTTGGTGGAGGGCAGGACGGGCCTGGCCCTGGCGCCGAGCCAACGGGAGGCGCTGACCCTGGCCGTGGGCGCCAAGGTGCTGGTCGTCACCGGCGGCCCCGGCGTGGGCAAGACGACGCTGGTGCGCTCGGTCCTGAAGGCGCTCGGCGCCAAGAGGTCCTGCGCGCGGGCGGGCGCCTGGATCGGGTCGGCCTGCACGAAGCCGAGCCGGCCCACGGCGGCGGCCAGGGTGATGAGCGCGAACAAGGTGGCCTGACGGGCCTGTGCCCACAACCGGTCAAGGGCAGTGCTGGTCATGGACACAGGGAAGTGGCTGGCCCAGGGCGGCGCCGCTTGGCCAAAAAGTGTTGCGATCCCTGTGACCTCGACGAAATGCGTGGTCCCGTCGCGAGGGCCGACAGCGTGGCCAAGCGCCGGGATGGGGATGACGGACGCACGGCGCCCCTGGCCGCTCAGCTACGCCCCTGCGGCTCCGGGTAGCGCAGGCGCACGACCTCGACCACCTCCGGCCCGCGCGGCGTCCGGATGCGCACCTCGTCGCCTACCCGCGCGCCCAGCAACGCGAGCGCCACAGGCGAGCCGATGCTGACCTTGCCCTCCTTGTAGTCCGCGTTCTCGCTGCGGTCGCCGTTGCCGGCGGCCCAGGCCACGACCTCGACGACGCGGTGCCGCTCGGCCCGGCGCGCCGCAAGCTCCGCTTGCAGGCGCTCGTGCCCCTCGGGCGTCATGTAGAACTTGCCTCCGGGCAGCCGCGGCGGGCCGTCATCGTCCAAAGCTCCAGCCCTCCCGCCCACGGTGTCGCACGGGCCGGGGCGGGACGGCGACCCCCGCCGGGCAGCCTGTCCTGCTTGGCTCCACCGAGCGGGCCTGCGCGCCGCCACCGCAAGAGGCCGGCATCCGCGCTGGACCGACCGATGCCGAATGCCTCCCCTGCCTACCCAGGCAGTAACGCCGCCGGGGAGCCGCCCGCACATTCGGCTGGCCGCCCGTGGCGAGCCGGCGCATGTCACGATCGTGTCTCACCCAGCCATACCCGCCGCCGCGCCGTCCGACGGTTCGGTCGGCTTCACCCCCAGGGAGACCGAGGTGCTCGCCCTGCTGGCCGAGGGCGCGTCCAACAAGCTGATCGCCCGGCGCTTGGGCATCTCGGTCCACACCGCGAAGTTGCACGTCGGCTCGCTGCTCGACAAGCCCGACGCGACCGGACGCACCGACGCCGGCGCGCACGCGGCGCGGCTGGGCGTCATCCGCCTGTAGCGACCATGCGACCCCCGCCGCGGGGTGATGAGGCGTGCGCAGCACCGGCACGCCACCGGCATTGCTAGCCGGCCCCGGCCGGTGCAGCGTGCTGCGGGACCATGGAGGCTGTGCGATGCAGGGCTTGCTGCCCCGGGCCGAGGCGCTGGGCACGCTGCTGAAGGCATGCGGCGAAACCGTCAGCGTGTCCGAGTCGTCCTCAGGGGGGCTGGTGTCCGCCGCCCTGCTCGCGGTGCCCGGCGCCAGTGCCTACTTCCTGGGCGGCGCGGTGGTCTACACCCAGCCCGCACGCACCGCGCTGCTCGGCATCACCGCGCCGGAGATGGCCGGGCTGCGGTCAGCGTCGGAGCCTTACGCGATACTGCTCGCCCGCACGGTTCGCGCGCGCCTGGGCACGACCTGGGGCATCGCCGAGACGGGCGCTGCCGGACCTGCTGGCAGCCGCTACGGGGACGCCCCTGGGCACACCTGCCTCGCCGTGAGCGGACCGGGCGAGAGGGTTGTCACCCTCGAAACCGGGAACACGGACCGGATCGTCAACATGCGCGCCTTCGCCGCCGCGCTGCTGGACCTGCTGACCGGGGCCATCGAGGCAGAAGGCCCAGTCCGCGGCTGATCCGGTCCGACCGTGCTGAGTCTCGCATACGCGTGGGCAGGGGCAACGTGTCACGTCGGGACCGGCGCACCGCCCGCCGGCGCGCTGGGGCTGCTCTCAGGCCCCCTGCCGCTGGCAGCGCCCGGTCGCAGCCCCTGGCATCCCGCCGGCGCTTGCGCCATTTCATGCCCATGACCATGCTCGCCGCAGCCCTTGCCGACCTGCTCCGCACCGTGGACCGCCCCGGGTCGTTCCACGCCGCCGGCACAGCCGAGCTGCTGCCGCCGTCGCTGGAGGTGGAAGGCGTCGGCCCCCTCGCCCTGCCGCTGCTGCCCGCCCAGGCCGCGCAGCTTGCCGCAGCCGCCGAGCCGGCGCCGTTCGGGCGCGGGCAGGACACGATCGTGGACCCGGCCGTCCGCCGCTGCTGGCAGGTCGGCCCCGGCCGGGTGCGGATCGGCGGCCGGCACTGGGCGCGGACGCTCGACGGCATCGTGGCACGCGCCCTGGACGGCCTCGGCGTGACCGGGCCGGTCACAGCCGAGTTCTACAAGCTGCTGCTCTATGGGGAGGGCGGCTTCTTCGTCGGCCACCGCGACACCGAGAAGGCTCCGGGCATGTTCGCCACGCTGGTCGTCGTCCTGCCCTCCATGCACCAGGGCGGCGACCTGGTGGTGCGCCACGCCGGGCAGGAGGCCCGGCTGACCCTGCGCTGCGAGGACCCGGCGGAGGCGGCGTTCGCCGCCTTCTACGCCGATTGCGTGCACGAGGTGCTTCCGGTCACCCAGGGGTTCCGCCTCACGCTGGTCTACAACCTGATCCGCCCCGGCGGGCGGGCGCCAGAGCCGCCGGACCACCGGGCGGAACAGGCCCGCGCCGCCGCGCTGCTGCGGGAGTGGGACGAGGACGGCCCGGTCAAGCTGGTGCTGCCGCTGGAGCACGCCTACACGCCGGCCGAGTTGGGCTTCCCCGCGCTGAAAGGGGCCGATGCGGCCGTGGCCGGCGTGCTGGCGGCGGCCGCCCCGCAGGCCCGGTGCGACCTGCACCTGGCGCTGCTAACGGTCGAGGAGAACGGCCCGGCGGAGTACGCCGGCGGCTACGGCTGGCGCCGCGGCGGTCGCGAGGACGACGAGGACAGCTTCGAGGTCGTCGAGGTCAGCAACCGAGACGTGGCCCTGTCGGACTGGCGCAGCCCCGACGGCACCGCCCCGGCCATCGGACCCATCCCTGTCGATGAGGACGAGGAGCTGTCCCCGCCCGGCGCCTGCGACGACCTGGCGCCCGACGAGCAGAGCTTCCGCGAGGCGACGGGCAACGAGGGCGCCTCGTTCGAGCGGACCTACCGCCGGGCCGCGCTGGTGCTGTGGCCGTCCGGTCGCCTGCCTGCCGTGCTGGCCCAGGCGGGCCTGTCCGTCACCCTGCCCTACCTGGAGGACCTGGTCGGGCGCTGGGCTGCGGCGGGCGGGGATCGTGCCTCGCCCTTGTGGACCGAGGCGCACGACCTCGCAGCGGAGATGCTGGCGGGGTGGCCCGCCTACCATCCCTGGACCGCAGGAGGCACGGGTGCCACCAGCATCCCCCGGATGCTGGCAGCCTTGTCCCTGCTGGGGGATGACGACCTGATCCGGCAGGTGCTGGCCGATGTCGTCGCCAGCGGCGGCCACGACGCGCGGGATGCCGGCGCCATCCTGGATGCCCTCAGCCGCCTGCCGCCGCCGGACCGCGCGGCGCTGGTGGAGCGCATCGTGCAGGGCACGGCTGGCACCGCCTTTGCGGCCTGCGCCGGGCTGCTGGCGCGGGCGGCAGCGTGGGGTCCCGCCGGGCTGCACGGGGCCGCGGCGGCGCTGGTCCGGGCGATACCGGGCGACCCGGCGCGTGCTACGCCAGCCCCCTCGTGGCAGCGGCCCGCGCCGATGGCGCCACGCACCGTCCTGGACCTATTGGCCGGGCTGGGCGCGGTGGATCCGGCGCTGGCCGGGCAGGCCGCGGCACACATGCTGGCCTGGCAGGGCACGTACGGGATGGACGCCGTCCTGGTCCCGGCGGCGCGGGAATTGCGTGCGGACGCCCCGGGTGCCGGCCCGCTGCGGGCTGCCTGCGTGGCGCACCTGCGTGCCCGTGCCGCGGAGCCGCTGGCGCCACCGGCGGACTGGCGCCGGGACAGCACGCTGCCGTGCCGCTGCCCGCGCTGCACGGAGCTGACGCGGTTCCTGGACGACCCGGGACAGCGTACCTGGGTGCTGAAGGCAGCCGAGGCCGACCGCAGCCACGTCGAGGGCACGATCCGGACGGCAGGCTGCGACCTGGACACGGCGACAGACCGCCGCGGACGGCCCTACAGCCTGGTCTGCACCAAGACGCAGGCCAGCTACGAGCACCGGGCCAGGCAGCGCAAGCAGGACTTGGCGGACCTAGTGCTGCTGGCGGGCTGACGCGGCGCATGGCGCAACGTCGCAGGCGCCCACGCGGACACCGTTGCGAGGAACCGGCGTGCGTAGGATAGGCGGTGCGTCCGGCCCTGCGTGGCGTTGGTGCACTCGGCCGGTCCGGGATAGTAGGACGCTCTTCCTTCTCCCGTTCGAGCACCCCGATGCCACACAAACACAATGCCGATCGCCGTCACCACATCCCGAAGATGTCGTTCAAGGTGCAGAACTGGCCGGAGTACGAAGCGGGGCTGCGTCGGCGTGGCAGCCTGACTTTGTGGATCGAGGATGCAGCGTTGGGAGACTGGCAGAGCACGGGGCCGGGCGGGCAGGCTCGCTATACGGACGCGGCCATTCAGACCAGCCTGATGCTGCGCATGGCGTTCAAGCTGGCGTTGCGCCAGGCCGAGGGTCTCATGATGTCGGTGCTGACGTTGATGGGCTTGACGCTCTCAGCGCCGGATCACAGCACGGTCAGCCGTCGGGCCGTGGCGTTGCCGGTGATCCAGCCAGCACACGTGCCACTTGGCCCGTTGCACGTGTTGATCGACAGCACCGGCCTGCAAGTCTACGGGGCGGGTCAATGGCTGGAGGCGAAGCATGGTGCGAAGTCGCGCCGGACATGGCGCAAGCTGCATCTGGCGGTGGATGCAGCTGACGGCATGATCGTGGCGCAGACCCTGACGGATCAGGATGCGGATGATCCGTCCCAGGTAGGGCCGCTGCTCGATCAGGTCGACGATCCCATTGTCCAGGTGACGGCCGATGGCGCGTATGATGGCGCGCCCACCTATCAGACGATCGCGACGTATGGTGATGGCATCGAGGTGGTGATCCCGCCGCGCTCGACGGCGATCCCGAGCGGCGAACCGGGTGTGCTTACACAGCGTGATCGTCATCTGGCGATGATCGCGGAACAGGGCCGGCTAAGCTGGCAGGTCGCCACCGACTACGGCCAGCGTTCGTTAGTAGAGATGGTCTGTATGCAAACGACAAATTCTGCCTGACACGGTGGGGGCGGCTGTCGCTGTCCTGGCGCCGTGGGACGCGTCGGGCTGAGCGCCTGGCGTTTGGGGCTGGTGACGCCGTTTCGGAAGGGTCTTGCCCTTTCGGAGC
>JAABUT010004725.1_pt1 | contig 10587 bp, 11 predicted proteins | sample 5559281 | NCBI WGS metagenome assembly JAABUT01 (sample SAMN10711880, study PRJNA513359) | rock metagenome | isolation source: Antarctica rocks | place: Antarctica: Victoria Land, Ricker Hills nord | collected 2016-01-04 | reverse complement strand
GCTAATCCGGCCCGGTGACGTCGAACCAGACGGTCTTGCCGTCGCCGGCGTGCCGGGTGACGCCCCATTCGTCGGCAAGGGCCTCGACGAGCTGCATGCCCCGGCCGCTCTCGGCATCCTCGGAGGGATTGCCGGAGATGGGCGCACGGGGGTCATCGTCGCGTACCTCCACCCGGACGGCTGGCGGTTGACGGACGAGCCGCACCTCCACCCGGTGGGAGCGCGCGTGCTTCACCGCGTTGGTGACTGTCTCGCTGACCAGGAGAAGGAGCCGGTCGTGGCTGCCGAGAAGGTGCCACTGCTGGCACTTTTGCAGGACGAAGCGGCGAGCAACCGACACAGACTCCGGTGTCGGCGGCAGCTTCACCGCCGGGTTGTCCTCCTCCATGTCGCGGTCATGCCCCTCATCCCGGGGTCTGAAGCCAGGCCGAGCCCATCTGCGCGAGGATCCGTCGTCATGAGCCTGCGCGGACCGATCGGGCGACTGCTCGCTGCTCGACGTGGCGCCACCGGGTGAGGCGGTGAAGGTGCTGGTCGCCTTCCGCGCCGGCGTCGTGACATCGTGGTCAGCGACGGGCTGGTGGAGGCGGTCTCCCGCCTGGCCCGAACGCTGACCGCTGCCCGGCGCGGGCGGCTCGCCGCAACTTCGCGGCCGGCGGCCGTAACTGCCCGTCCGGCGGCGACTGCCCGTCCGGCGGCCGCGACTGCCCGTCCGGCGCGCCGCGACTGGCCGTCCGGCACCGCCCGTCCGTCCGCCGATCCCCGCGCGGCTTCCCGACTGACAGGCGCTGGTCGGGCGTTCTGTGTGCGGACACGCCGACTCGTGCGGCGTGTACGCACACAGAACGGGTTGGTGCCCACGTCCGGCGTGACGCCGTCGCGCTCGGTTAAGCGACCATCTGCTGGGTCCGTCGGGCGTTCTGTGTGCAGACACGCCGATTCGTGCGGCGTGTACGCACACAGAAGGGGGCTCGCCCCGGCTGGCAACCTCGCTATGCTCCCGCCGGGTCGGACGCCGGGTCGGACGCCGGGTCGGACGCCGGGTCGGACGCCGGGTCGGACGCCGTCGTTATGGTGTGGCAGCCGATGGCGACTGGCCGTTGCCCGGCGCCGGCGGTGTGAGAGTCTGCCCGCACACGCCGGACCCAGCCGCGAGACAGCTCAGGAGACCCGATGAGCAGCAGTGTGCGCGGAGTCGTCGCGCCGAGCCGGGGCGCCCCGGTCACCGTCGAGACGGTGATCGTGCCGGACCCCGGGCCGGGCGAGGCCCTGATCCGGGTGCAGGCCTGCGGGGTGTGCCACACCGACCTGCACTACCGCGACGGTGCCATCAACGACGACTTTCCCTTCCTGCTCGGCCACGAGGCGGCCGGCACGGTCGAGGCGGTCGGAACGGGCGTGCGGGGGCTGGCTCCGGGGGACTACGTGGTCATCGCCTGGCGGGCGCCGTGCGGCACCTGCCGGTCGTGTCGGCGCGGGCGGCCGTGGTACTGCTTTGACTCGGCCAACGCCGCGCAGCCGATGACGCTGGCCGACGGGACACCGCTGTCGCCGGCACTGGGCATCGGCGCCTTTGCCGAGCTGACCCTGGTGGCCGCGACCCAGTGCGTGAAGGTCGACCCGGCGGCCCGACCGGAGGCGGCCGGCCTGATCGGCTGCGGGGTGATGGCCGGCTTCGGCGCCGCGGTCAACACCGGACAGGTCGGCCGGGGCGACACGGTGGCGGTGATCGGCTGTGGCGGCGTAGGTGACGCGGCGATCGCCGGCGCTGCGCTGGCCGGCGCGCGTACGGTCATCGCCGTCGACCTCGACCCCCGCAAGCTTGCGTGGGCCAAAGGGTTCGGCGCCACGCACACCATCGACGCCGGATCCGAGGACGTCGTCGAGCGGGTCCGGGAGTTGACGGATGGCTTCGGGGCCGATGTCGTCGTGGAGGCGGTCGGCCGGCCAGACACCTACCGGCAGGCGTTCCTCGCCCGCGACCTCGCCGGCACTCTGGTGCAGGTCGGCGTCCCCGACCCGTCCATGACCGTCGAGCTGCCGCTGATCGAGCTGTTCGGGCGGGGCGGCGCGCTCAAGTCGAGCTGGTACGGCGACTGCCTGCCGACCCGCGACTTCCCGTTGCTGATCGACCTCTACCTCGCCGGCCGGCTCGACCTCGACAGCTTCGTCACCGAGACGATCGGCCTGGACGACGTCGAGGAAGCCTTCGGCCGGATGCAGCGCGGCGAGGTGCTCCGATCGGTCGTGGTCTTGTGATTGTGATTGTGATTGTGATTGCATTGTGACGGCGCGGGTGGAGCACGTGGTCACGTCGGGGGTGTTCAGCCTCGACGGCCAGGACTTCGACGTCGACAACAACGTCTGGCTGGTCGGCGACGACGCCGAGGTGCTCGTCATCGACGCGGCGCACGACGCCGAGGCCATCATCACGGCGGTCGGCGGCCGGCGGGTGGTCGCCCTCGTCTGCACCCACGCACACAACGACCACGTCAACGTGGCCGGCGACCTTTCCGGGGCCTGGCAGCTGTCACCCCGGCTGCATCCGGGCGACGACGTGCTGTGGCAGCTGACGAATCCCGCCCTGGCGTGGAGCGGGCTCGACGACGGCGAGGTGATCAGCGTGGCCGGCGTCGACCTGTGTGCCCTGCTGACCCCGGGGCACTCACCGGGCAGTATGTGCCTCTACGCCGAACAGCTCGGCATCGTCTTCACCGGGGACACGCTGTTCGCCGGCGGCCCGGGCGCCACCGGCCGTTCGTACTCCGACTTCCCGACGATCATCGACTCGATCCGCAGCCGGCTGCTCATCCTGCCGGCGCAGACCTCCGTGCGGCCCGGTCACGGGGCAACCACCACAATCGGGGCCGAGGCGCCCGACGTCGAGGAGTGGCTGCGCCGGGGCTCCTGAGCCCGGCGTTGCGTCGTTGACTTGGCGCCGCCACATCCTCACCATGACCAGCACTGACCGCCGCTCGCGTCGAAGGGTGTCTCCATGTCGTTCACCAAGGATCCGGCGCCAGGGTCCGGTGCGGTCCGGCGCACGGATACCGACCGGCTCAATGAGCTCGGCTATGCCCAGGAGCTCAACCGCGGGATGGGGTGGTTCTCCAACTTCGCCGTCTCCTTCACCATCATCTCGATCCTGACCGGCGGCATTACGACCTACTACCTCGGAATGCTTGCCGGCGGCCCGGTCGTCATCGTCTGGGGCTGGCTCCTGGTCGGCGGCATGGTGACCCTGGTCGGGGCCGCAATGGCCGAGGTCTGCTCGAGCTATCCCACGGCCGGTGGCCTCTACTACTGGGCGGCGAAACTGGCCAGGCCCGGCAGCGCACCGGTGTGGAGCTGGTTCACCGGCTGGTTCAACCTGCTCGGCCAGGTCGCCGTCACCGCGTCCATCGACTTCGGCCTGGCCAACTTCGTCGGCTTCTTCATCAAGCTCTCGATCGCCAAGAACTTCGCCGCCAAGCCCTGGCAGATCCTGGTCATCTACGCGGTGATCCTGATCGCGCACGCCCTGCTCAACGTCTTCGGCGTACGCCTCACCGCGCTGCTGTCCGACATCAGCGTGTGGTGGCATCTGGTCGGTACGGTGCTCGTCGTCGGGTCGCTGTTCCTGCTGCCGGCCCACCACCAGAGCGTTTCCTACGTCTTCACCAAGTACGTCAACGAGACCGGCTGGGGCTTCGGCGGCAATGTCATCTGGGTGATCGCCATCGGCATGATGCTCGCGCAGTACACCCTGACCGGTTACGACGCCTCGGCGCACATGACCGAGGAGACCCGCGACGCCGCGACCAGCGGCCCGCGCGGCATCATGACCTCGATCTGGGTGTCGGTGGTGGCCGGGCTGGTGCTGATGATCGGGCTCACCTTCGCGATCCCGGCCGGCAAGTACGACGACATCGCCGCCGGCAGCACGTTCGCCGCCGGCAACATCATTCTTCAGTCCATCGGCGGCGCCTTCGCCAAGTTCCTCATCATCGTGATCATCGTGGCGCAGTTCTTCTGCGGCATGGCCTCGGTCACGGCCAACAGCCGGATGATCTATGCCTTCTCCCGTGACGGCGCCGTCCCCGGGTCGCGGTTGTGGCACAAGATCAACCCGCGCACCCGGACACCCACCAATTCGATCTGGTTCGCCGCGGTCGGCGCCTTCATCCTCGGCATCCCCTCGCTGATCACCAACAAGGCCGGCGCACCGATCGCCTTCTTCGCCATCGTGTCGGTGGCCGTCGTCGGCCTCTACATCTCCTACGTGATGCCGGTCCTGCTCCGCCGGCTCGCCGGCGACTCCTTCGAGCCGGGTCCCTGGCACCTGGGTAACAAGAGCGCGGTGATCGGCTGGACGGCGATCATCTGGGTCGGCCTCATCTGCCTGCCGTTGCTGCTGCCCCAGTTCAGCCCGATCACCACGTCCAGCTTCAACTACGCCCCGATCGCCGTGCTCGCCGTGATCGGCTTCGCCGGCATCTACTGGTTGCTGTCGGCCCGCAAGTGGTTCACCGGCCCGCGGGTGCAGGGCACGCCCGAAGAGCTGGCCGCGATCGAGCGGGACCTGGAGCTGCGGGCGTGAGCGCCGGCCCCACCGGGCTCGACCTGGAGTGGCTGCACATCGAGGTCGACGCCGGCCGGGTCGACACCGTGCTGCTCGTCATCACCGACATGCAGGGCCGGCTGCAGGGCAAGCGGATGGCCGCCCGGTACTTCATCGACGACGCATTGGAGGGCGGCGTCGAAGGATGTAACTACCTGCTCGCCGTCGACGTCGACATGAACACCGTCGAGGGCTATCCGATGTCGTCATGGGACACCGGCTACGGCGACTTCGTGATGAGCCCCGACATCTCTACGCTTCGGCGCATTCCCTGGCAGGAGGGCACCGTCCTGATCACCTGCGACCTGCAGTGGGCCGACGGCACGCCGGTGGTCGCCTCGCCCCGGCAGATCCTGCGCCACCAGCTCGACCGGCTGGCCGAGCGCGGCTGGGCGGCGTACGTCGGCACCGAGCTGGAGTTCATCGTCTTCGACGAGTCCTACGAAAGCGCTTGGCACAAGGGATATCGCGACCTCGCCCCGGCCAATCTCTACAACGTCGACTACTCGATGCTGGGCACCGCCCGGGTCGAGCCGCTACTGCGGCGGATCCGCAACGAGATGGCCGGCGCCGGCATGGTGGTGGAGTCGGCCAAAGGGGAGTGCAACCTCGGCCAGCATGAAATCGCCTTCAAGTACACCGAAGCGCTGGCCACCTGCGACAACCACGGCGTGTACAAGAACGGCGCCAAGGAGATCGCCGCCCAGGAGGGCAAGGCCATCACGTTCATGGCCAAGTACAACGAGCGCGAGGGCAACTCCTGCCATATTCATCTTTCCCTGCGGGGCGCCGCCGACGGCGCCGCCGTTTTCTCCGACGGCGGGCACGGGCAGTCCGAGCTCTTCCGCCGTTTCATGGCCGGGCAGCTGGCCGCGATGCGCGAGCTGACGCTGTTCCTGGCCCCCAACATCAACTCCTACAAGCGTTTCGCGATCGGATCGTTCGCCCCGACCGCGGTGGCCTGGGGCTTCGACAACCGCTCGTGCGCGCTGCGCGTGGTCGGCCACGACGGCCCGTCGCTGCGGTTCGAGAACCGGGTGCCCGGCGGTGATGTGAATCCGTACCTGGCGGTGGCCGCGCTGATCGCGGCCGGGCTGCACGGCGTCGACGCGGAGCTCGACCTGGAGGAGCCGTTCGCCGGAAACGCGTATGAGTCCGACCGCCCGCGGGTGCCGGCGTCGCTGGACGAGGCGGCCCGGCTCTGGTCGGGCAGCGAGATCGCCCTCGCCGCCTTCGGCGACGAGGTGGTCGCGCATTACGCCAACATGGCCCGGGTGGAGCTAGAGACGTACGGCGCCGCGGTCACCGACTGGGAGCGCTACCGGGGGTTCGAGCGGCTGTGACGACCTTCACCGTGGTCAACCCGGCCACCGAGAAGCCGGTGGCGACCGTGTCCCTCGCCGAGCCGGGGGACGTCGATGCGGCGGTAGCCCGCGCGGCCGGCGCCTATCCGGCGTGGCGAGCCGTTTCGCCGGCCGACCGGGCTCGGCTGCTGCGCCGGTTCGCCGACCGGGTCGACGCCGATCTCGTGCAGCTGGCCGACCTGGAGGTCCGCAACTCCGGCCATACCGTCACCAACGCCCGGTGGGAGGCCGGCAACGTCCGTGACGTCCTGCACTACTACGCCGCGGCGCCCGAGCGGATGTTCGGCCGGCAGATCCCGGTGGCCGGCGGCGTCGATCTCACCTTCCGCGAGCCGCTCGGCGTCGTCGCCGTCATCGTGCCGTGGAACTTCCCGATGCCAATCGCCGGCTGGGGTTTCGCCCCGGCGCTGGCCGCCGGTAACACCGTCATCGTCAAGCCGGCCGAGCAGACCCCGCTGACTGCGATGCGGCTGGCCGAGCTGGCGCTGGAGGCGGGCCTGCCCGAGGGCGTGCTCCAGGCGCTGCCCGGCAAGGGCTCGATAGTCGGGCCACAGCTCGTCGACCATCCCGACGTGGCCAAGATCGTCTTCACCGGGTCCACCGAGGTGGGGCGGCAGGTGATGGCCGGCGCTGCGGCGCGGGTCAAACCGGTCACCCTGGAGCTCGGCGGCAAGTCCGCCAACATCGTCTTCGCCGACGCCGACCTGGGGCGCGCGGCGGCCACCGCGCCGTACGCCGTCTTCGACAACGCCGGCCAGGACTGCTGCGCGCGCTCGCGCATCCTGGTCGAGCGCAGCGTGCACGACCGCTTTCTCGAGCTGCTGGAGCCGGCCGTGCTCGGGGTCCGGGTCGGCGACCCGACCGACCCCGCGACCGAGATGGGGCCGCTGATCAGCGCCGCGCAGCGCGAGCGGGTCGGCGCCTACGTGCCGGCCGGCGCACCGGTCGTCATCCGGGGCCAGGTGCCCGGCGGCCCCGGCTACTGGTATCCGCCGACGGTGCTGGCGCCGGTCGCCGCCGACGCGCCGGCCGCCCGGGAGGAGATCTTCGGCCCGGTCGTCGTCGTCATCCCCTTCGCCGACGAGGCCGAGGCGGTACGCATCGCCAACGACAGCGTGTACGGCCTGTCCGGCTCGATCTGGACCCGCGACGTCGGCCGCGCGCTGCGGGTGGCGCGCGCGGTCGAGGCCGGCAACCTGTCGGTGAACTCGCATTCCTCGGTGCGCTATTCGACGCCGTTCGGGGGGTTCAAGCAGTCGGGGCTGGGCCGCGAGCTGGGCCCGGACGCGCTGGATGCCTTTACCGAAATCAAGAACGTCTTCATCTCGACGGAATGACAGGAGGGTCGCAGTGTCCGGACGGCTGGGCGGCAAGGTAGCCGTGATCACCGGAGGCGCCGGCGGGATCGGTGCTGCCACCGCCCGGCGATTCGCCGCCGACGGGGCGCACGTCGTCGTCGCCGACCTGGCCGACGAGCCGGGTCAGGCGGTGGCCGACGAGGTGGGCGGCGCGTACGTCCGCACCGACGTCACCTCGGCCGATGAGGTGCAGGCGATGTACGCGTTCGCCATCGACCGATTCGGCGGACTCGACATCTGCTTCAACAACGCCGGCATCTCCCCACCCGACGACGACTCGATCCTGGAGACCGAGCTGGACGCCTGGCAGCGAGTGCAGGACGTCAACCTGAAAAGCGTCTACCTGTGCTGCAAGTACGGCATCGCGCACCTGCTCGAACGCGGCGGTGGCTCGGTCATCAACACCGCCTCCTTCGTCGCGGTGCTGGGCGCGGCGACGTCGCAGATCTCCTACACCGCCTCGAAAGGCGCCGTGCTGTCGATGTCGCGCGAGCTCGGCGTGCAGTTCGCCCGGCAGGGCGTGCGAGTCAACGCGCTGTGCCCCGGTCCGGTCAACACGCCGCTGCTGCGCGAACTGTTCGCCAAGGATCCGGAGCGGGCGGCCCGCCGGCTGGTGCATGTGCCGATGGGCCGGTTCGGTGAGGCTGATGAGATCGCAGCTGCCGTCGCCTTTCTCGCCAGCGACGACGCGTCCTTCATCACGGCCTCGACCTTCCTGGTCGACGGCGGCATCACGGCGGCGTACGTCACGCCGCTGTGACGCCGCTGATCGGCATCACCGCCTACGTCGAGGAGGCTCGCTGGGGCGTCTGGGACACGACGGTGACGTTGCTACCGCAGCGCTACGTCTCGGCGATTCATGCGGCCGGCGGAAGGGCAGTCATCCTGCCGCCCTCGGCGGACGGCGCGGCATCGGTCGTGGCGGCCCTGGACGGGCTGGTGCTGGCCGGTGGCGCCGACCTGTCGCCATCGTTGTATGACGCCGAACCCGACCCGCAGACCGCCGGTGTCCGGGCCGACCGGGACGCCGGCGAGGTGGCGCTGCTGCAGGCCGCCACCGAGGCGGACCTTCCGGTGCTCGGCATCTGCCGCGGTATGCAGTTGATGTGTGCGGTGGCCGGCGGCCGGCTCATCCAGCACCTGCCTGACGCCATCGGCTCCGAGCGTCACCGGGTGGCCCAGGGGGAGTACCACGACCACCCGGTGACGACGGTCGCCGGCACCAGACTGGCCGAGCTGCTCGGCCGGTCGTCGAAGGTGCCCAGCTATCACCATCAAGGCGTCGCCGACGGCGGCTCGCTGACGGTCGCTGCTCACGCCGAGGAGGACGGGACGGTGGAGGCAGTCGAGCGTCCGGGGGCACGCTTCGCCCTCGGCGTGCTCTGGCACCCAGAAGCTGGGACCGACCCTCGCCTGTTCACCGCCTTTGTCGGGGCAGCCGGCGCACACTGAGCGCACCGGCCGCCCGCTGACGTCGGAGGTGGGAGTTGCTCAGTCGGCTGCACCTTGGCGTGGTCGCTATGGCTCTCGCCTTGGCCGCCTGCTCATCGCCGGCGCCCGGGCCACGGAATGCGGCGCCAGCAAGTCCGGCAGCGGCCAGTCCCCCTGCCGCGGCAACGCCGTCAGCGCCGGCTCCGTCGATCGTCACATCGCCGGCCGCGCCGCCACCTGCTGGTCCGCGGGCAACCTCCCGGCCGGCGCCGGCCGGGTCGCCGTCTGTGCGCCCTGCGCCACCGGCCAGCGCGCCACCGGTGCGGCCGGCGGTCGTGGCCTACGCGTTCCCGATCGGGCCGGCGTCTGACGCCCGCTTCGGCCATCTCCATCACGACTATCCGGCGACCGACATCTTCGCCGCCTGCGGTGACACCTACCGGGCGCCGACGGGCGGCCGCATTCTCACGGTGGCGACGACCGACGCGTGGGATCCCGGCGTCAATGCCGGCGCCACCCGCGGCGGCCTGTCGGTGACCCTGCTGGGCGACGACGGCGTCCGCTACTACGGCAGTCACCTACGAGCGATCGCCCCGCTCGTCGTTGCCGGCGCCCGGGTCGCGGCCGGTCAGCCCCTGGGACAGGTCGGCAACACCGGTGACGCCCGGGGGATTGCCTGCCATGTGCACTTCGGGATCAGCCCGCCGTGCGGCACCACGGACTGGTATAACCGACGCGGGCTGGTCTACCCCTGGCCGTTCCTGGAGTCCTGGCGTGCCGGCGGTCAGCTCAGTCCGCGGGCGGCAGTCCTGGGCTATCAGTCGCGCTTCGGCTGCCCAGCGGGACCGACCGTCGACCCGTAGCTACAGATCACCGACCTCCGGCAATCCACTGCTCCCGGGTGATCGCGTACTCCACCTCGCCGTGCTCGACTCCCGCGATCGGCTCGTTCCACTCCTTGTGGACCGGCTCAGTCCCGGCAGGAGCTACTGCCGCGAGGCGGCCCCGGAGAGCCACCTCGACCTTTTGCCGAGTGCGCGCCGCGCCGTTCCTGGGATACCGCATCACCTCGGGGTCCGAGTCGAGGACAACCTGGCGCTCAGGTAGGCCTCGGCCAGCGACAACAGGGAGATGCGGCCGGTGTCGAGGGTGGGCGGGGCCATGTCAACAATAATCCGGTCGCCGTCAGCAGACCCAACTTGTTGGCCTACGTACCGAGTGCGGGGATGGCGTGCCGCCAGTCAAACCTCGGTCTCCGTCCGGATCGAACGTCGACCTGTACGGCGTGGCACCGCGGCGCTGCGTCACCTGTCGTCGACTCAGCGAATCAGTAGAATCCCCTGTGTAGCAGGCCCTTTGGGCACCGAAACTGTCGCACCATGGCGGTAGGTTTCGGCCATGTCCAACACCTGCACACCGGCGCGGCATCCGCTGCTGGCCGGGATCGCGGTGGCCGGGGAGGGGCTGGACGCTGCGGCCGCGGCGAACGTGTGGTCGCTGGCCGATGCCGACCTGGCGGGGGCGCTGGATGAGGTGCAGGCCCTTGAGGGGCGCTTTACGGCGGTGAACTGGCGCTGGTGGCCGACGCCGACGGCCGCAGGCTCGGCCGGGTGCAAGCGACGGCCACAGCGGGGTGGCTGTGGGGGCGGCTGCGGCTGGCCCCGGCGGAGGCGAAGCGGGCGGTAAGCCAGGCGCTGGCGCTGCGCGACTAGGGCGTGTCTGACGGATCGTTGAGCCAGAACAGCACGATGCTCGCGACGACGACTCCAGATCGGTAGTTACGGGCGTGCTTGTCATACCGGGTGGCGACTCCGCGCCAGCCTTTGAGCCGGTT
>JAABUT010004723.1_pt1 | contig 10589 bp, 12 predicted proteins | sample 5559281 | NCBI WGS metagenome assembly JAABUT01 (sample SAMN10711880, study PRJNA513359) | rock metagenome | isolation source: Antarctica rocks | place: Antarctica: Victoria Land, Ricker Hills nord | collected 2016-01-04 | reverse complement strand
TCAATTACAAGATTGAATCAAAGATGTTTCTGAACGAACGAAACATCGTTACAGCGAGATCTTTCAAAAAATTGAATGACAAGATGCTCGACTCATTTCAGATCACTGAGTCTGTTGACTCATTCTATAAGTTGAAACTATCAGAGACTATGCATATACATGATGTATTTCATTCAGAGCTTCTTCGTTCTGCCGTCAATGACTCTCTGTCTGATCAAAAGAATGAATCTTTGAGATCAATAGTGATAAACGATGAAGACGAATGAAAAATCAATGATATACTGAACTCTTGACGCTATAGAAGACAACTTCAATATCGAGTCAAATGAAAGAATTATGACAACGATCTCAACTGATATAACGCTGACGATGACAAGTTTATGAACGCTCAAGAGATGATTGATGAATTTCATATCAGATATTCAAGAAAAGCGCACTAAAGAACAATATTCATGCAAACATGAATAGTCAAGAAAGAGAGATAATGTTACGATTCTAGTCTTCGTTTATTCTTCGTCTAGTCTTTGTCTGATTTCATTCTAATCGAGTCTAGCGAGAATCTGATCTAGAAGTGATATCATTGAGACTCTGCATCATATGTGTAAGATGTCAACTCAATCGAGTTTAGCACAGAACTGAGAAACACACATATAAGAATTGAGTTCTTTTCTGTAGATACTTTTCTTTCTTAGCATTTATCTATTAGTTAAATGACACTTCTATGACTTGCTCTAGATCGATCTTTAACAATTTCAACTGTTAATGAATTCTTTCATCTGCAGAAAATTCATGATAGTGCGATTGAAAATGAAGAAGAGATCATCACTCTGATGACATTCACTGCTCATCAGAAAATTCTTTTCAAGAAATTGATAACAGCGACGTGTGTAAAGAATCATCTCAAGAGAACTTACAAATTCAAATTTCTAGAGATTCAAAAGCTCATTCTCAAAGAGATGATGATTGTCAATGACATTGTCAGAGAAATTCTGAATGTAAAGTGCTTTGTGATACATTCAATTTCAATTATATATTATTTTGTCAGCATTTCTAATTGTTCTGATATATTTTTAGCATAATCTGTTGTCTCTCGATTCTCTGTCTTTGCATCTCAATGTAAATCTGACAATGAAAAAGAAGAAGAAGTCTGCAATCTTGCTTCATGTGAAAGATGTTTGATGAAGTGATGATTGCATGATGTTTGTTGTATCATGATGATTGCGCTTTCTTGTTGAGTGCATTTGAGCATCTTTGCGCCTTTTTCTTCTGTCTGTTGATTTACATATGTGATCATTTCATTAGAGAACGAAACTATCATAATACAATGATTCTTCTTTTCTAATAATGAGTTTATGCTTGAAAGTGAGTGATTATGCTTTTCGCTCATGTTTCAGCCTCATTTTGAAAGCTTCTATAAGCTTTGAGACATCTTTCATATCTTCGCTCAATATTCATTGATTAGATTTAATGAAATATTCTTTTCATTGTATCTTATAATATAAGATTTTCTTTCTTTTTTGCTTCTATAAAATCTTTTCTATCTTTCATTCTTGCTCATCATCAATAAGCTTAAGTACAAGATAATCAAGTATAGAGTCATCATTTAGTCTACGATTATACGACTCTAAGAGAAATACATGAAAGACAGAATGAACTTTATAAATGATTGAAAGATCAAGACAATACATCTGCTTATCTATGAATTTCTGTATACGAAAGAATTCTATCATCTTATTTGATAGCTTCTTGCTCAACTTCTTCTGCTTCAGACTTTTTGCTGATAGCATGATTAAATCATTGACATTAAAGAACTTAGACTTATGTTTTCAATTATAGTACTTTACCTGAGCATCAATCACGTTTTGTCATTGTTTCATCAACGTGTTTTGCACATCTTGCAGCATTTCAACGTGTTCTTTTGCTGCTGACACTTCTTCTTTCATAGCATCGTTCTTAATGTGTATGTCAAAGATTGACTTATAGTCATACATGACTTTAAAGAAACTACAGCTCAACGAAGAGTGCTTCGTCTGATGATACATGAACTCAGCTACAAGTAAAAGCGTAGCTCAGTTGTCTTACTTTTCTGAACAATATATTCGTAGATAATGTTTCAGCGTTTGATTCTGTCGTTCTGTTCAATCATCTGTTTGCGAATGAAAAGCAATGCTTAGTCATCATTTCATCTTGACATGATAGCAGATCTCTGATCAGAATGCACTGATAAATAGACTATCTCTATCAATAATTATATCATTTGATATCTCATATTTTAGAGCAATCTTCTCAAAGAACAACTTTGCTAACTTTACAACAGTCAGAGTCTTCTTTGTAGACAGATAATGCGTCATCTTCGTGTAGTGATCGACTATCACAAGAATCAAGTCATACACGACTTCTTTTCATTTACTAGGCGACAGATCTGTTATGAAATTCATAATGATTTCTTTTCATGAATCTGTGAATTGAAATAACGATCTCAACTCGTCATATGATAGATGACATTTCATCTTTACTCTCTGACAAATGTCACAAGTATCTATATACTCTTTGACATTCTTGATCATACTTTTTCAGTAATATTTGCAATTTAATAACTTGCTGATCTTGTCAGCATCAAAATGTCTTGCTAACAAATCATCATGATGACGTTTCAACAGCTCTTCTCTGACAGAAAGATCTTCTGAAACATACAATGATTTGTTGTATTCTATCATTTCTTGACTATTTAATGTTCAAGCTTCAACGTCATTCTTTCATATACTCATCGTTTCGCCTGCTTTTAATCTCACAGCAAATTCATTTTCTTGCTGTAAGATCTTGATGAGCTCAACTACAAATTTACTACTGAAGTCATATGTTGTTTCATAAATTGTCAATACTCTGACAATTGCATGTAAAATGAGTTGTTTGCAATCAACAGTTTCAGCAACAGAATTAAGCTGTTTCTCAGCTACGTTGCAATTTTTATGAATCAACGTTTCAACATCTGTGCTTTTTAAAGTTGTTGATTTGAATTGAAAGATTCTATCTCTTGAGAAATGTACTTCGTCTAGATGCATTTCTTGCACTGTTAAAATCATGACTCTCAGCAGCATACTTCTGACATGCATTGCTGAACATGTACTTATGTTTTCACTGACATTGTGAACGAACGTCTTCTCGACATCGTTAATCACTCATGTTCATCAATGAGTTTCATCTTGCAGTCTACTCTCAACATGTTCTGCTGAATATCTGTTCATACTTATACTGTGAACGAACGTCTTCTCGACATCGTTAATCACTCGTATACAGTATAGTTCTCTGATTGCTACGAATATAGAGCTATTTAAGCTTTCTATTCTAGTCAGCTTTCGCTGCAGAGTGAGCAGCAAATGATTTGCAGAGATGTTCTCACTCTTATAGTCAGATCATCTCAATGATGCATTGATCGAGTTTGTCTTTTCTGATTTATATGCTATTTCAAAGTTGCAGATCAACAATCTCATGACTCATCTGACTTGTCTTTCGTTTAGCTTTTGAACATTCATAAAATTCTTCAGATTATTATGATCAGTCAGAACTTCAACAGTATGATAACTGTCTTTCACATAGTGTCATCAATGTTTAAACATCAATACTATGACTAGAAGTTTCTGATCATATGTCTCATAGTTTCTTTCAACGTTTATCATCATTCTGAATCAGAATGCAATTGAATGTCACTGATCTTAATCATCTGACTGAGACAAAATACTCATGACTGCATAATTGAACGCGTCAATCTTAATGCGTATATGTCGCTCTGAGTCAAAGTGTCTTAGTATAGACACTTTCATAAAGACATCGCAAAGCTGATTAAAAGCTTATTTCGCTTCGCTCAATCATATGAATGAGTTTGTTTTTACATCTTTTACACTATTTCTCAGCAGTTCTGTTAAAAACTTTGCTATCTGAAAGTAGTGATGTATAAAACGTCAATAGAAATTAATGAATCTCAGAAAAACTTGTATTTCTTGATACATCTTCAATCTGAATCACGTTTTGATAATGTTTATTCTACTTGAGTTCATCGAAATACTCTCTGTAAATATGACAAATTCTAGAAAGTTCACTTTAGTGATGAAGAATTCACATTTCTTCAAGCTAGCATATAACTTGAACTTTCTTAATCTCTTCAGAATCTGCTTCACATGATTTACGTGATCAGTCTTCTTTACGAAGAAAATTAGAATGTCATTCAGATAAATAACACAAAAGTTATTTAAAAGTTCTGTCAAGATCTTATTAATATAAGTCTGAAAAATGACAGATGCATTGATTAAATCAAACAACATGATCATATATTCAAAGTGATTGTAATGAGTACAAAACGTTGTCTTTCACTCGTCTTCATGTTGAATTCTGAGATGATGATAAACGTTCTTCAAATCTAACTTAGTGAACTGCTTGACTCTACTGAGTCTGTTTAGAGTTTCACTGATTAAAGACAGCAAATGATGATTTTTGACAGTGATCTTATTCAGATCTTGATAGTTCATGCATAAACAAAGACTATCATTCTTTTTGAAAATGAATAGAATAAACACGTCAGTTGAGCTGACAAAGTGCTTAATTCATTCTTTCGCTAAAACATCATCTAAATACTGTCTCAGAGTCGCTAACTTTATGTTCAACAGATTATACAATAATTCATATGATGACTCTGCAGTGATTTCAATTGCATGATCATGATCTTTATGCAAAGACAGTTTGTTTGCATTCTCTGTCAAGAATACATCTTCATACTCTTTCAATTCAATGAATAAAGTCTGCGCTTCAAGCGCATTTGTGATATGACTCATCACATTATTCATTACTTTCACTTGATGTTCAACAATTGACTCTTCGACAACGTTGATCATGACAAGAGCATACACAGTAGACTCATCTTGTAGAGCTTTTGCAAATGCTTGTGCGAAGAACAATTCAAAGACGTGCTCATTCACGTTGAAATGTCATGTTCTTATGATCATGTTTATTCAAATACACTTGAATTGCATACTTGACATATTCAAGACTAGAGAAGATTCTTTCTTGTCAATAGCATAAAAGATACTTATATCTTTTTTCTTTATGTTTCAGCTGTCTCTCAGTCGATAACAAATCTTATAAACATCATAATAATAGACATTCTGATCATTCATTCAGATAAATCTTGAAAGATCAACGTTCAGCAATGACATACTTTGCTTGATGATAAAACGTTAACTAATCACGTTCATCTTGACATTAATATTCATGTGAATCTTCGTTTCTGTCTTCTGATCTCTCTGAATTACATGCTCTTTGTATATAAGAATCTTTACAAAGAAAACTTCTTGTTTTTCTCTTGATGATTTGAAGCGTTCATCAAGAGCTTGTCTTTTCTCGAAATCTTGAAACGACTCATATGTGATATCAAATCAATGAGTACTTGATTTGCATTAAATTCTTTTGACTTGTTCTTGATCTTCTCATCTTTATAATCAATAGAGTAATGATTCTTTCAATTGCATGTATAGCACGTTATATTGAACAAATTCTTGCTATAACGTGACGAAGCATACAAGCTTGTCTTCAATGAAGAATTGAGTCTTGTTAATCAATGAGATTTCTTTCGCTTTAAATGAGTCTTTTTATTGATTTTATCTCAATCATGCAAGTTTTCGTCTTGAAATCATTTCGATGACAAGACGTGTTCTTTTCGCAGATTTGTTTTCAATTAAGCAACAAGATTGATTAATGCATCTCATGTGATAGAAATCAACTGCACATTAGTAATGATCACACGCAGCTCAAATCTCAACTTTGTTGAGATCATGTCTAGATCATTCAATCAAAGAGACTTAAGACTGATATGTATGTATTGCTCTTTAAAGATAGCTATAACAAGACATTAAGAATACAGAAGAGAAAGAGTGCAAGCTCTTCTATAATTAATGACTTGAGACTGCGCTAGACTCGATACAGATGTGATGTAATAAGTCAGATGTGTTTATTTAAAGAAATGATGAAAGAAGTGAATGAAGAAAGTGTTGAACAACGAGAAGAAGTGCTGAGAATGACTCGAAGAGTTCAACAGAGATGCGCTAGGTTTAAACTAGATATAACGTCATGACTTGCTTTAATCAAATTGATTAAAGTTAAATCTGAACTCTGATTGATTCAGACATGTTCATAACATTATTTTTCTCTTTGAACATTCATGTTTGCATGAATAGAAAAGAAATAAAAGCAAAAAAAATTCATCATGTTTTCAATTTAGTGCGACTTATTCGAGTATAGCTTGTGAAATTCATTCAGAACTTTCTTCAAGTCATTGAATTTTTCTTTATTGACATAGTATTATTCATCATCATGATTTATCTCAATTCATTTGACCTTGTATTGTAGTCTTTCTCTATATCGCCTGAAGTTCAATATATCATCTACTTTTCAATGCTCTTCATTCTCTTCAATGATCATTAATCTAGAAGACTCAGAGTGTTGTTTCAATAAAAAGTTGTTTAATGAAGATCATAAACACTTTGAGCTGAATACTGAATGTATATGCTTCATGCTTCTAAATAGCTGAATACGATAGAAGATCTTAACTTTGACTGTGATTGAATAGAAATCGAGCTGCTTGTCTTTCAAATCTTTGCATGATCTAATGATTTTAATGTTTTCAAAGACTAATCAAACTTAATCATTTACTTCATAAATGACATCTCGTCTATGCTTGTTCATCTGAGCTTCAATGATCTGCTTGATCTTTTTCAATTATTGACAATCAAAGATAAGAAGTTCGCTCATTTGAGTGATAATATCATTGATCTTTCTAGCTTCAATACATTGATGAGTTATTTCATAATCAGTCGTATCTGAATCAAAACTCATTCGAGAGTGAAAGTCTTTATTGAAGTAGAAAGAAGTCATTGAGATAGTCAAGAATGTATTGAAATTGTCATTGAATTTTATCATTGAAAGTCATTTAACTCAGTTATTCTGCATGTAATTGCAGTAGATTTGAAGTTTGCGTTCAACATCTTAATTAGCTTGTTTCAACTGATCATTGATTTCTGAATGATAAACTGTTGATAGATTGACTTTGATCTTCAGTCATTTACAAAGACTTTATCACATGATCAATATGAACTGAAAGTCTCTATTTGAAACGATAGAACTGAGTAGATCATGAAGTTGATAAACGTTTCATAGCATGATTCATACTGTTTCTTCGATTGAGATGTCATTATCTTCTCAATGACAGAAAACATAGTGACGTTCTTTGAAGAGACGACATATGATCATGCAAATGACGTTATAGTTTTTCGATAGAAATAGCTCAGTGATGAAGTTCATAACTATATCTTGTCAACGCTGCTGAGAAATTAATAAAGACTGAAGCACACTATTTGTATCATTTTGAGATGCTTTGCTTCGCTGATAAACATGACAGTTTCAAATGTATTGTTGAATAGTTGCTTGATGATCTGATCAATAGTAGAAGCGTTGAACTAGATCAATCATTCATCTAATGTCAGAGTGCAAGATTAATGATTGATCATGAATCTTTCAAAGCAATTTCATATGCATTTGTTTTAACACTCATAGTAGACTCTTTTTGAATAAAATGTTGTCAATGATTTGACAGTTCTTTAGCTTCATGTCATGAAGCTTCAGTTCATCTTTGTTCATAGCTTGTTAATACTCATTGCATAGTTCATTCTTTTGATTGACTAAACGTACGTGTTGATAGAGATTGATCTCATATTCAGATTCGATTTTGAACTCAATTGATAAAACGTTTATGCAATTCAAGATCAGTATAGTCTGAAAACAATCATCTATGTCTTTAACTGATTCAGAACTATTGATCATCGACATTCTAGTTAAAGCATCAACTTTGATGTTTATTTTGCCTGATTGAAAGATAATCTGAAAGTTAAACTTCAATAGAATATTCAGATAGTTTGCTTGTCATCAAGTCAGCTGTTTATTTTTCATAAAGATCTTCAAAGTCTGATGATCAGTAAACATCTGAATAAATAACTCAGTATCTTTTAGTTCAAGTCATCAATGTTCAAAGCATTGAATGATAGTTAGCAATTTCTTTTCATAGATGTGATAATTGCATTCAGCTGAAATCATGCTCTTGCTATAGAAGACTATCGAGTGAAGCACATTCTCATCATTGTACTGAGATAGTATGTTGTCTTTTACATAGTTGAATGCATTGATTTTCAAAATAGCTTGACGTTTGACATTGAAATGACGTAGAACTGAGATCGAGCTGATCTGCTTCTTCAGATTGTCAAAGACTTCAACGCAGACTTCATTTCAAACAAAAGACATGTATTTTCAAGTCAGCTGAGTGAACAACTTGACTAGTTTCAAAAAGTTCTTGATGAAGCGTTGATAGAAATTGACGAAGTCAACGAAGTCTTGTATCTCTTTTAGATTAGTAAATGTAATTCAATTTACTATAGCTTTCACTTTGATAGAGTTCATGCAAAGATCTTGTTTTGATACTATGACTTTTAAGAAGACTGTTTCTTTTACGTTGAATTCGCACTTTTGAATATCTATCTGCAGATCAGCGTCTCATAAACGATCTAGTATCATCTTGACATGTTATCTATGCTTCTTTTGAGTCTTGCTGTATATGAGAATGTCGTCTAAATAAGCTTGGCAAAAGTCATTTAGAAAGTTTCATAGAACATCGTTCATATATTGCTGAAATGAGATCGAATCATTTGTTAATTCAAATGATAGAATCTTTGATTTGTACGCTTCTAGAGCGATAATGAAGATTGTATAGTTCTCACTATCAAAGTGCATACGAAGTTTGTTGAAAGTGAAAATTATATTCAGTCAAGTCAGATGCTTGCAGTCAACAATTTTGTCAATCATCTCATCTATGAGCAATAGAGAGTAGCAATTTCTTTTGATAATGACATTGAGCTTTTGATAGTCGACGCAGAAGTGAAGATTGTCATTGATCTTCAGAGTGAATAAAACGAGTAAGAAATATGAGATCTTGCTAGAAGTAATAAAACTCTTTGACAGATTTTCGTTCAGATATTCTTTGATCTTCTGAAGCTTGTAGAATGATATTCAATAAGCTCGACATCTAGAAGAAGTAGCATCGTTAATGAGTTCTATCTTATGATCATATGAATGATGAGATGATAGCTTATTGACTTGAGCTCGATCAAACACGTTGAGAAAATTCTGATATTTTGAAGATAGCTTGACTTTGATGTCTTCTAGATTTTGAGCTGATGCATTGATGAAAGCAACGTCTAGAACGTTCAGTTTGCATTGAATGTTGTAAACTATTTTTCTATCAATATCTTCGATCGACATAGCGAAAATCTCGATGCAATTCTTCTTTGATTGTTTAATCAATGCATGAAAAGATGCAGCTTTCACACTGAACATAGAAAAGTTCTTTTTCGAAGCAGTAGAAGTGAGTCGTTGAAACACTTTAAAGACTGAACTAATAGAAGAATTTAATGATCATGATCATTTTGAGTATGAAGCTCTGACTGACATTGAAAAAACAGAAATGAAAGCTTTTAATTGATTCAAAAAACAATGACATCGTTTTGCATATCTAGTAGTATTTCATTTTTGTTCATTCAGAGCTTTTCTAATATGACATCATGATGATTTATATCAGCTATTAACATTGAAACAGTCAATTTCTTATGACTTTCGACTGTGAGATTGAGTAGAATTTTATGAATAATGATCTTCTTCGTCAGCTTTTCATCATATTCTCTTATTAACTTCTCTTTAGCTAGTCATATGAGTTGAATTTCGAGCTTCTGACATATTTGATTGACTAGCTTTGTATGAATCAAGATGTAGATCATCGAGTCACTATCTATCAGAGATCGTAGCTTGAAGAATTCGTCTTGCGAGAATAGAGTGACATTGACTAGAAATGACTTTTCGAAGTAATTCTCTTTGATAGATGAAATTTTGTCGATTAAATTGCACAAAGAAATGATCTTTATCTCTTCAATGACTCTGAAAGAGATGACTAGTTTTTTGAATCAGACTCTGAATTGAAGTTCAAAGAATGATCAAACTCGTCATCTAATGCATTAATTCTGAAAGATCTATTCAAGCACTCTTTAGAAGTATGATCAGACTTATGACATAAAAAGCAGTTTTCAATTAGTAAGTCATTTTCTTTGACGCTAGTCAAAACAGCGTCACGTGATTTTGACTGATCAGTCATCTTCATTTCTATGATTCTACGAGTAGCTTTGACTGATTCTTCAGCGAAGATGATCTGTTTAGTTGTTTTAACTTTGATCATTGCTTCTCTATTCTTGATCTCTTGAATAGCTCGTTGATCATTATTCAATTGAATGAGATAGAAACGAATTTCTTTCAGAGTACTGAGTTGAATCAATTGAGTTACTTAAGCGAATCAAAGTCGAGAGTTTATTTTATTCTTTAAATCGATGATCAGCTGTTTTTCTTGATAGTTTAGATAGAAGAATAGTCGTTGAAATTGAGTATAAAACTCGCTGAATTTCTTCTGTTCTTGAATCAAGTTGTAGTAGTTTCTATAAAAGTTGACTTCT
>JAABUT010004721.1_pt1 | contig 10596 bp, 10 predicted proteins | sample 5559281 | NCBI WGS metagenome assembly JAABUT01 (sample SAMN10711880, study PRJNA513359) | rock metagenome | isolation source: Antarctica rocks | place: Antarctica: Victoria Land, Ricker Hills nord | collected 2016-01-04 | reverse complement strand
GTGTTCCCGATCCAGGAACAGCTGCGGTTCGATCAGTTCCAGCTCCATCAACAGCGGATCGTCCCGATCCCCGACGAGATCGACCCTGGCATAGAGCAGGTCCTCGCTGCCGATCACCGCCGCCAGCACCCGCTCCGCCACCGCCAGCTCCGCCGGTGTCGGCTGGTCGTTGCGCTCGAGGCCGCCGTGGTGGATCTGCACCCTGAACTCGCCGGCCCTGGGCATCTTGCGGACAGCATGCGAGAACGAACCACCGAGGTAGAGAAGTGATCTCTCTCCGTTCGTCGAGAGGTCCAGAAGAGGTTGCACCACAGCGTCTTTGGTGGCGAGGATGGATTGCAGGTGCTGCTGCGCCGCGGGATCGCCGGCCTCGAACCGCTCGGTGCCTACTGCGCCGGCAGACACTGCAGGCTTGATCACCACCGGCCCGTCCGCCGGCAGGTCGGCCGAAGACCCGCTGCGGACCACGGTCGTCGGGACCACCGGTATGCCGGCAGCGGCCAATTCGGTGAGATAACCCTTGTGACTGTTCCAGCGCACCACCGGCAGCGCATTCAGCAGCGGGCAACGGATTCTGCCCAGTACCTCGAGGAAATCCGCGAGGTGCTCGGTGTAGTCCCAGGTCGAGCGGATCACGGCGAGATCACCACCGCCGGCCGGGGCCGATCGCCAATCGACGGCAGCACTGTCGACTCCACGCGCGGCGAGCGCCGAAATCAGCAGCGAGGTGTCGAAATCCGGGTACGTCAAGGTCTCTTGGGACAGCAGCAGGACCCGGGGCACGTCCAGCATGCTGTCACAACGGTGTGGAGTCCTCGTCATCCGGTGAACCGGCTCCGGCCCCCGGCACCGCCACCACGGAATCCTTGTCCAGCTTGGACTTCTTCGCCTTCTGCGCGCGCTCCTTCGACCGTGCCGACACCTTCGGGGTGTCGGAGGCGAGTGGGCCGCGGGCCATTCCGACGTCCCGCAACGCCTCCGTCAACTCCGACAGATCGGCGCGGACACGGTCGAGCTCACCGCGCAAATAGTCGCGGGTAGTCACATCACCCATCTTCATCCGCAGGGCCGCCAGCTCCCTGGCCAGGTATTCGGTGTCCGCCTTGGTCTGAGCGGCCCTTGACCTGTCCTCCTCCATCGAGATGCGGTCCCGGTCGTCCTGCCGGTTCTGCGCCAACAGGATCAGCGGCGCGGCGTACGAGGCCTGCAGACTGAGCAGCAACGTCATGAACTGGAACGGATACCCATCGAACCGTAGATGCTGTGGCGCCAGGCTGTTCCACAGGAACCAGGCGAGCAGGAACACGCTCATCTGGACGATGAACGTCGAGGTTCCCAGGTATCGGGCGAATCGTTCGGACACGACGCCGAAGGATTCTCGATCGATACTGAAGCGGGGGACCAGGGTGTTCTTGACGTACGGGTCGCCCAGATTGTTGCGAGTGACGGGCTTCGTCATCGGTCCCTCCTCTGTATCGACGGGTCTGTGTCGTGACGGTCTGTTCTGATGGGTCTGTAGTAACGGGTCTGAGTATCGATGGATCAACTCTGGACCGACCGGGTTCTCGGCAGATCTCCTCGCCCGCGCCTCCTCGCCCGCGCGTGGCTCACCGGGCCCAGCGCGAGAACACATTTCTCCGGTGGTCGGGGGTCAGGACGACCCGGCGTCGGAGGCCACCATCTCGCCCAACCCATGATCTCGCCAATTGTCCGGTAACAGGTGGTCCAGGACATCATCGACGGTGACGGCGCCCAGCAGGTGATCGTCGTCGTCCACCACCGGCGCGCACACCAGGTTGTAGGTGGCGAAGTATCGGGTGACCTCGGCGAGCGAGGCGCCCGGCGACAACCGGGCCATATCGGTATCCAGCACTCCGGCGACCAGCTCGAAGGGCGGTTCGCGCAACAGCCGTTGGATGTGCACGCTGCCCAGGTAACGGCCGGTCGGCGTGGACTGCGGCGGGCGGGCCACGAAGACCATCGACGCCAGTGCCGGGGTGTGCTCGGGGGACCGGATTCTGGCCAGCGCCTCGGCGATGGTGCCGTCCGGGGTGAGGATGATCGGCTCGGAGGTCATCAGGCCGCCCGCGGTGTGCGAGGAGTACTGCAGCAGCCGCCGCACCGGCGCCGAGTCCTCCGGCTCCATCAGCTCCAGCAGCCGGGCCTGTACCCCCGGGGCGAACTCGCCCAGCAGGTCGGCGGCGTCGTCCGGGTCCATCGCCTCCAGCACGTCGGCGGCGCGGTCCTCGTGCAGATGCGACAGCAGATCCATCTGGTCGTCTTCGGGAAGCTCCTCCAGGACGTCGGCCAGCCGTTCGTCTGGCATCGCCTCCGCCAGTTCGTACCGGCTCGGCGCCGGCATCTCCCGCAGAACGGTGGCCGCATCCGCCGCCCGCATCCCCTCGAACGAGAGCAGCAACTGGTGGGTGTCGGTGACCTTGCCGCCGAGCAGTTCGGTGACGGCGGTGCCGCGGACGTCGGTCCAGTTCAGCACCTGGACCTCGCCGCGACGGGCCAGCCGGCCCCGCTCTCTGATGGCCAGCCGGGCGATCACCCAATCCCTGGTGCGGCCCTGCTCGATCGCGGCGTCCACGACGGTCGCCACCGACTGGGTGGTGGCCACCCGCACCTTGGCGCCGAGCAGCTGCCCGTTCACCACGATCTCGGTGGGACGCTGCTCGAATCGGCGCATGCTGACCTGACCAGTGGCCAACGCCAGCCCATGGGTCTCGATGGTCGCCACCCGCAACATCGGCACGAAGATGGGCCGGCGGGTGGGCAGTTCGACGACGATGCCGAGCACCCTGGGAGGCTGCCGGTCCAGCCGCAGAGCGGCCACCACGTCCCGCACCCGGCCGATCGACTCGCCGCTGGGACCGAAGACCGGCAAACCGGCCAGTCGGGCGACGAAGACGCGAGTGTTGGAGGCCACCGGACCAGGGTATGGCGCTGGTCCACAGCTGTTCTGCGTAGGGTGGCAGGGTCCCGGCGCCGCCGTCGTCCGGCCACCGGCCATTGCCGCGCAACCCACTTGAAGGAAACCTTGCTCATGCGCCTCCGCGCCGCCATCGCTGTTGTCGTCGTTCCGGTACTCCTGCTCGCCGGATGTGGCCAAGGGGCGGCCCCGAGTCCTACGTCGGCCTCCGGTGCCGTCGGCTCGGCAGCTGTGTCCGACTCGGCCGGTTCCGGCTCGGCCGGTTCGGACTCTGCCGTGGCGTCGTCGGAGGCACCGACGCCCGGCCCCACGGTGCCGCCGGAGACCGCCGTCGCGGCGCCGGTACCTGCGGATCAGCTGCCGACCGCGACCGGCACGATCGGGCAGAAGCCGGCCTTCAGCTTTCCCAAGACCTCTCCGCCGCCCAGTCTGCAGCGACAGATCCTGGTGCCGGGCGCCGGCCAGCCGGTGAAGAAGGGGGACTGGCTGGTGACCAACTATCTCGGTCAGGTCTGGGGCGGCAAGATCTTCGACAACTCCTACGACCGCAAGAAGACCACCGCTTTCCAGATCGGTGTCGGCAAGGTGGTGCCCGGCTGGGACGTCGCCATGGCCGGTGTCAAGGTCGGCAGCCGGATCCTGCTGAGCCTGCCGCCGGCCGACGGCTACACCTCCGCGGGCAACCCGCAGGCGGGCATCAAGGGCACCGACACCATCGTCTTCGTGGTCGACATCCTGGAGGCCATCCCCGCCGACCGAGGTGGGCAGGCGGACGCCAAGGCAGTGCCGCTGCCCGCCAAGACGACGGTCACCGTCTCCGGCAAGCTGGGCGCGCAGCCCAGCGTCAAGGTGACGCCCAAGGCCGCTGAGCCGACAAAGGCGCAGGTACTGCGGCTGTCCACCGGCACCGGCCCGAAGCTCGCCACCGACGATCAGGTGCTGGTCCAGTACCAGGCCGTCACCTGGACCAACCAGCCCGCCGTCAGTACCTGGCCGACAGCGAACGTGTCGCCGCAGAATCCCGGCGGTAAGGGGCCGGAACAGATCACCGTGCAGAAGGACAGCCCGTTCGCGGCGCTGGCCGGTGTGACGGAAGGCAGCCGAGTCCTGTTGCTGCTGCCGAAGACCACGACGGCTCAGGGTGAGAGCCCGGCCTTCGCCGTCGTCATCGACATCGTCGCGAAGACCTGACGTCCTCGTCGCGATGGGTTCGGGTGTGACGGGTTCGGGTGTGATGGGTTCGGGTGTGATGGGTTCGAGTGCGGGGGGTTCGAGTCCTACGGATCCGAGTGCGCCGGATCCGGCGGGCCGGCGACGGCACCGGATACTGGACTGGACCGGCCTGCTGGTCCGGCTGGGGCTGGCCGCGGTGTGGTTCATATCGGGCATCGCCAAAGCCTCCGATCCACTGGAGACGGTGGTCGCGGTGCGCGCCTACCAGCTGCTGCCGGAGAGCGCGGTGAGGCCGGTGGCCGCAGTACTGCCTTACTGGGAGATCGCCTTCGGCCTGCTGTTGCTGGTCGGTGCGGCGACCAGACTCGCCGCCGTTGCCAGCGCGGTACTGCTGCTGGTGTTCATCGGTGGGGTGGTCTCGGCCGCGGCCCGGGGCTTGGCCATCGACTGCGGCTGCTTCGGCGGCGGCGGTGCGGTGTCGGCTGGCAGGACCCGGTACGCCGCCGAGGTCGCCCGTGACGTCGGATTCCTGGTGTTGGCGGGCTACCTGACCTGGCGCCCGGGTAGCGCCCTGTCGGTGGACGGGTGGGCTGCGGCGCGGGGCCGGGATTCTCAGAGTGGACAGGCATAGTGGGGGCCAGCGTTCTTGCACCCCGTCGGTCATGGCGACCGATCGACCAGAAGGAGCCCGATGGCCGATCGCACCTCGAAGAAGTCTCGACCGACCGCGTCCGGCGGACCGGAGAACGCCGCCGGAGCGGGACGTTCGAGCGCTACCACCGAGAAATCTGCGGCTGCCGGCCGACCGGCGCCGATCAGCAACTCCGGTGCCCGCGGGCCGGGAAGCAGCGGACGACCGACCGGCGCGGGCGGACGGCCGACCGGCAAGTCCGGCCGGCAATCCGTGGCGGCCGCCCGGGCGTCATCATCGAAAGACAGAACGCAGTTGATCATCGGCGGCATCGCGGTCGCCTTGATCGCCGCGGTGGTGATCATCGGGCTGGTCATCAACAAGAAGAACTCGGCCGTTCAGGCTGAGGGCTACGGCGCTGCCAAGGCTTCCACCGCCACGGTCGCGAACGGCGTGATCACCGTCGCCGCGGGCGACCCGAGGATCACCATCGACCTGTACGAGGACGCGCTGTGCCCCCGATGCGGTGAGTTCGAGCACCAGTACGGCCAGCAGATCGCCCAGTTGACCGACCAGGGCAAGCTCAGGGTCAACCTGCACCTGCTGAACTTCCTCGACGAAGGGTCGGCATCGAAGGACTACTCGACCAGGGCGGCGGCGGCGTTGCTGGCGGTGGCCACCGAAGCGGGTGACCAGCCAGGTCTGGTACTCAAGTTCCACACGGCGCTCTTCGACCCCGCCAACCAGCCGACGGAGGGCGCCTCCACCGACCTGAGCAACGCCCAACTGGCGCAGCTGGCTGCCGCGACAGGCGTGCCGGCATCGGTGACGACGTCGATCGATTCCGGCAAGTATGTGACCGCCACCGGGGCGAATGCGAAAGCGTCGAGCGCGGCGGTGCAGGCTGCGACCGGAGGGGTCCAGACGCCGACGGTGCTCAGCGGCGGAAAGCCGCTGGCCACCAACGATGTGAAGTGGTTGACCAAACTGGTGGGCTGAACCCAGCCGTTACCGACGGCCCCGTAGATGAACCGAACCGCCATCGAGTACCCGATCACGGATCCTGTCGGCTGATTGGCACCCGAGCCGCGGACCTTGCTAGGCTTGCTGGGCAGTTGTACGGGGCTGTGGCGCAGCTGGTAGCGCACCACACTGGCAGTGTGGGGGTCAGGGGTTCGAGTCCCCTCAGCTCCACCCATTGGAAGGCCCGGAATCACTGGGATAGCGGCGCGAGCGACTCTCAGAAAGCAAAGATCACGAGAGATCCAGTCCGCAAATAGTCCGCACATGGTCACTTAACATCCGACAGTGGCCGAGCGCGCCCAGCCCTCCGAAGATCACGCTGCTGCGTGACCAGACGTGAGCTCAGCTGGGCTGGTTGACAACCTCGGCGATCTGCTCGGCTATCTCGTGAATGCTGAACTGGTCGGTACTCATCGCCACCTTGTCGGCGAGCGATGGGCTGTAGGCTCGTACCTGCGCAGCATTGAGGTCATGCCAGATCGGCAGCAGTGACTGTTCGCCGGCCACGGTGCGTGTGACGAGGCCGTCAAGCTCGTGGTTCGTCCAGCCTTTACGGAGGAACGCCTCGGAGAGGACGACCACGCCGAAGCGGCTCGAGCGGATGCCTTCGTCGATCTTGCGGCGCAGGCTGTGTCCAATCTGCATCTGCGCCTCGTCGAGCCACACGGTGATGCCGAGGCGGGCGAGAGCGTCGCGCAACGGACGTGCCACGCTGTCCTTGTCCTCGCTGGCGTGGCTGATGAATACGTCCCAGGTCTGACCGCCGAGCACGTTGGCGTCGGGATCTTCGGGGTCATCGCGGACCGCGACCTGTGAGGCGGGGTTCTCCTGAGCCGACCGGGCCTGCGGGAGGAAACCGCGGGGCGGAGGCTCGACCGCGACGCTTGCCGAGATGCGTCCGGCGTAGCCGCCCAGGTCGATGGCCACGACCCAGTGCCCGTTGGATGGGACGGGGATTCGGAACGGTGACCTCGTGACGCGACCACCGTGGTACTGATACCGGCGCCCCGCCTTGTAGTTGTTGTAATCGCCGTTAGTCATCAGCTGGACATTGGCCTGGTTGTTGAGGGTCACCACCACGGTGGAACCCTTCTTGAGGTTGCCCAGGTCGTAGCGCAGATGCTCCATCGGATGCTCGCCTACCCCTGGGTCTCGCGCTCTTGCGCCCTTTGAGCGGCTGCCCGTTGGGCCTCCCTGCGTACGTCGGCGTGGTAGACCTCGGTACGAAGGCGCTCCTGCGCTGAGGGAGCCCCTTCCCGCAGCCACTCCTCGAACATGCCGGCCTCGGCCGCGATCGCGTCATCATCGCCAAGCTCGGCTTCGTTGAGCACCTGCTCGAGCCAATCCCACTGGATTTCGGCCTCCGTCAGGACAGGTGCAGACTCACGCCGCAGGAGCTCCAAGGGCATCTCGAGCCGCGTGTAGTGCTTTACAAGCCGCTGCTGCAGCACGTAGATGCCCCGGTGCGACAACGTGGCAACCCGGTGTGCTCGGGTCAGCAGCTCCGCTGGACAGGCGGTGACATCGACCAGCTTCGTCGCGAAGTTCTCGCCGTCGATGAGTTCCGCAAGCGGCATCACCCGCAGATTGCCCTCCCAACCCTTTCCGGTCACCGCCTGATACTTCGCGACTGGGGCAACGGTGATGCGCGACGTGAGGTTGGCACCGGCTCTCATCGCGCACGGGTGAGCGACGATTTGGACCTTCATCGGCGCGTCACCAAAGCCGGGTAGGACGACGCCGTCGAAGACGTCCCCTTGGAGAAGGGGACGAGCGCGACTGACGTCTATGCGCTCGTCGTAAAGCGCATCCGGGTCGATCTGGTCCATGGCCTCGCGGTTCTACTCGTCTCGCTGTCGGATGGAACGTTCGCCGTCGACATCTAGAAAAACGTCGAAGTCGCTGCGGCTGTCCCGCCAGTTCGGCCTGACGTGGTCGAGCACCTGGGCCACGGACTGACGCCGTTCGGCGAGGTCGAGCAGCGCGCCCACATGCCCTTCGAGGTACAAGTCAAGGGGCCGGATGAAGTAGCCGGCTTCCAGCGGTAAATCCATCTCCATCCAGCCCGGTGGGTCCTGGATGAGTCCCTTCTCTTCGAGTACGTCGAGAAGGGCCGCAATCCGGGACAGCTTTGACCGGCTTTCCGGACTTGCGTCGCCACCCTTGCGCCATTTCCGGATCGCCGAGACGCTGACGCCGAGGACCTCGGCGATGTCGGACCAGCCCATGCCCCGGTCGCCGGCGAGCTCCTCCAGGAGTCCGGCAACGGACTTCTTGGTTTTCTCCAAGGTGCGGTCGGTCAGGTCGTGTTCGCGGACCTCGCCGTGCAGCTCCTGCATCTCGCCGCCGAGCAGATCGGCCCTGGTGCGCAGGTAGTCGGTTCTCAGCGACAGCGCGCGGGTTTCGTTGGGCGGTGACGGTGCGTAGTCCGAGACGCCTCCGGCCGAGGTTCCGGTCGGCTGGCCGCCTGTGGTGACTGTCATGTCAGGGCTCCTCGGAATAGTGTGCGGGCTTCATCAGTGATGGACCGCTGGAACGCGGTGCCGCAGGGTACGTGGACGGCGGAGAGGGTCTCGCGGACCACCTCGGAGCTCAGCGGGACGGCCTCCTGTCCACTGAAGTCGTGGAAGCCGTCGAAGTCGAGGACGAAGAACGGACCTGACTCGATGGGCGGCCTCTTGAGGAACTGGGGGACGACGATGGGACCTTGGTTCAAGGCCGCAAAACGGAAGTTGAGTCCCCTGCCTTCTCCTAGGTCGTATGTGCTGACGCTCTGGGTTGTCGTCGCGGGGGACTGCTCGGGGCCGACCGCGAGGTGTCCGATGATCCGGTCGTTGATCCACTTGCCCCACTGCCGGACATCGGTGATTGGTTCGGGCACCCGCAGCTCGTCGATGTAGCGAAGACCGACGCGCTGGACGGCCGGCCGCACTTTCGCCGCGACCAGCGTGTCGCAGGCGGCGGCGACAGCTTCGAGGAGTTGCTCGAAGCTGTCGTACGCAGTCGTCTCGTAGGTCACCGACTCCGACATGATGGTGAGCGTCTCGGTGCTATTGACGTTCTTGAGCACCACGCCGAGACGCTCCTGGATCTGCGGCGAGGCCCCCAGTGTCAGGTTCACGTCGGCCCGCTGGAGCGTCTCTGCGAATGGGAACCGCTCCTCTAGGGCGATCGTCACTTCGTCCTTCGTTTGCTGCTGTCTCAGACGCGCTGCGTCAGTGAAGCGGATCTCGGCGGCCACCAGGGCAAGCGGTGCGTTGGGGAAAACCTCGCGGTTGGGGTACACGATTGGGAAACCTACTCTCCTCAAACCAGGATGATACCCAAACACGCACCGAAACTGTTACCAGAAGTCGTACGCTGGCAGCGAAGGTTGAACGGCAGTTAACGTGCGAGGTCCGACCTGTTCTTGGCGACCGAACACATCGCTGCGGTATCAAGCCGTGCGGCGACATCGTCGAGATCGTCCTCGAACAAACCGGAGTACGTATCGAGTGTCATCGCGGCTGACGCATGCAGTCGCCGTGGGAGCCAACGTCAAGGCAGTACAGCGGATGCTGGGCCATGGTGGTGTCGACGACGGTCTTGCCGGTCCAGTCCGAACGCGCATTACACGCCCAACCGGGAAGCGATCCTGCGCGGGCGAACCTCCGCCCGGTACGTCGCCGAGCACCTGCCCGGCGCGAAGATCGTCAAAGCGTTCAACCAGCTGCCGGCAAACACGTTGCAAGCCGAAATTGACCCCGAAGTCGGCCGGCGGGTCATCTTCATCGCGACCGATTACCCGGAAGCTGGTGACGAGATCGCTGACCTCGTCGGCAACCTCGGGCTGGCCGCTGTGCAGCTGGGTCGGATCGAGGAAGGCGGCCAGGTTATCCAGGCACCCAACGCCCTGGTACTTCGCAACCTCATCGAGCGACCACTCGTCTGAGCCACCACGCGCCAACCCGCCCGGACCAACCGGCAGGAGCTTTCCCCATTACCGATCTCGCACCCGCAACGCCAGCCCAGCTGGCCACACTGGACGCCGCGGGGCGGGCGACGCTGTTCACCGACGCCCGGACCGCGAGTACTTTCGCGCCCACACCGGTGACCGACACCGCACTGACCGCAATCGACCTGACCAAATGGGCGCCCACCTCAGCCAATACCCAGCCTCTGCGCATCCTCTACGTCCGACCCGGACCGGGCGAGAACGGCTGGTGCCACACATGAACGAGGGCAACCGGGCCAAGACCGCCTCGGCGCCCGCCGTCGCGGTTCTCGCGGTGGACACACAATTTTACGAGCACACACCGACCCTGTTGCCTTTCCGGCCCGAGCTCAAAGACGTTTTTGCGGCCAACGAGGCGATGAGAACGACCAGCGGGATGTTCAACGCCACCCTGCAAGCCGGCTACTTCATCCTGTCCATCCGTGCGCACGGCCTCGCCGCAGGCCCGATGTCAGGGTTCGACGCCGCCAGCATCGACGCCGAATTCGTCCCGGATGGCCGCTGGCATCGACCGGATGCCGGGGGAGCCGGGACACCACACGACAGGATCGGGGGGTCAGCTTCCGATCCTGTCGCGAACTTAAAGTGGATGCCGGCCCATTTTCGCCATCGGGCACTCACCGATACTGAGGCGGACGCGGCCGCGACGATGGCCCCGCAGTATTGGACCGTCCACAACGTGATGAGAAGGCCGAGGCCGCCCCCGCGTCGCGCTAGGAGACTCCTGAACAACCGGTCTTGCTGGGCTGGGCGTTGGGTCGGGCACGGGAATCGGGGGCGCCGGTGATCTGGATCCGGTCGAGATTCGTTGGTGGATGGTTCTGCGGCGGTCGTGACTGC
>JAABUT010004720.1_pt1 | contig 10598 bp, 11 predicted proteins | sample 5559281 | NCBI WGS metagenome assembly JAABUT01 (sample SAMN10711880, study PRJNA513359) | rock metagenome | isolation source: Antarctica rocks | place: Antarctica: Victoria Land, Ricker Hills nord | collected 2016-01-04 | reverse complement strand
GGAGATGAGCAGCAATATCTGCGGGATCGATAAAAGGATGTCCGTGAAGCGCATGATCAGCGCGTCCACCCAGCCGCCGAAGAAGCCGGCAATTGCGCCGAGCGCCGTGCCGCACGTCATGATGATGAGCACCGCGACGAAGCCGACGCTGAGCGAGACCCGCGCCCCGACGATCAGCCGGGCGTAGACATCGCGCGTGTTCCGGTCGGTACCTAGCCAGTGCTGCGCCGAGGGCGGCTTGGAGCGAAAGCCGGGGTTCTGAGCCTTCTCGTCGTAGCGCGAGATCAGCGGCGCGGCGAGGGCGACCCCGTACATCAGCAGGACGACGACCAGCCCGGCGACCGCCAGTTTGTTCTCGCGGAAGCGGCGCAGCACGACGCCCCGGCGCGGTTGTGCCGCCGCGAGGCCCCGTTCCTCGGCGCTGAGCGCGAATGCCCGCCGTGACGCATCGGTGGTCTGTGACATCGGTACTCCTACATCAGTGGGCAGTGGGCAGAGAAGGATGCCCGAATCACTTGTGTTTGCTACCGCCCACTGCCCACTGCCCACTGCCCACTATCTTCACCCGCCCGCCGCGCCGCGCCCGGAGAGCGAGACGCGCGGATCGGCCAGCACGTAGACGAAATCGATCAGGATGTTGACGACGATGACGAACGCCCCCGCGACCATCGTCACGCCGAGGATGACGGGGTAATCGCGCCGGGTGATCGCGTCGTATGCCAGCAAACCCAGCCCCGGCCACGCGAAAATCTGCTCGATGATCACCGCGCCGCCGAGGATGCGTGAGATTTGCAACCCGGAGACCGTGACCATCGGGATCAAGGCGTTGCGCAGGCCGTGCCGGTAGAGGACAGCGCGATCATTGAGGCCCTTCGCCCGCGCGCTCGTCATGTAGTCCTGCCGCATCACCTCGAGCATCGCGGAGCGCATGAAGCGGGCGAAATAGGCGATGGAGGGCAGGGCGAGGACGATCACCGGCATGACGAAGTATTTGATCCGCCCCGGGAAGGGCGCTTGCGCCTGCCCCGTGCTGATCGTCGGCAGCCAGTGGAGTTGGACGCTCAGATAGAGTTGCAGCAGGAGCGCGAGCCAGAAGTTCGGGATGGCGAGGCCGATGAACGAGCCGACCGTCGTTGTGTTGTCGAGCAGGCTGTACTGCCGCGTTGCGGAGAGGATGCCGAGGGGGATCGCGATCAGGAGGGCAATCGCCAGCGAGATGCCCTGCAACAGCACCGTCGCGCCGATGCGACTGCCGATCAGTTCGAGGACGGGCTTGCTGTTGAAGGTGTAGGCCGTGCCGAGATCGCCGCGCACGAGCCGCCCGAGGTAGCGGGCGTACTGCACGGGCAGCGGCTGATCGAGGCCGAGGTTGTGGCGCGTCTGCTCGATGAAGCCCGGATCGGCGTTGCCCTCCGAGATGAAGGCGCGCACCGGGTCGCCGGGCGCGAGATGGACGAGCGCGAACATAATGATCGAGAGCCCGAGCAGCAGCGGGATCACAATGAGCACTCGCCGCGCCATGTACGCCCCAACCCCGCTCATCTCCCTAACCCCCCAGCCCCTTTCCCGCGTCGGGAAGGGGGAGTGAACCATATGAAGGTCGAAACGTTTGCGGAAGGCCACAGCACTCCGCGCGAGTCACCCCTTCCCGGGGCGGGAAGGGACCGGGGGTTAGGAATTCCCCCGTTACCCGTTCACGTACCACTGTTCGAGTTCGTAGAAGATGCCGCCTTGGTCCGCGCTGTCCGTGTATCCCGCGAACTTCTTCTTGACGGCGTGGAGGAAGGGGCGATACCAGGCGTAATAGATGGGTGCGTCGTCCTGGATGATCGCCTGGATCTGCTTGTAGAGTGGCTTCTGTGCCTCGACCGTCAGCGCCTGCTTCGCCTGTTGCAGCAGGGCGTCGAGTTGCGGGTTGCTGTAGTTGCTGAAATTCTGGGACCCGATCGTGGCATACGTGTCGTAGAGCGATCCCGCGTCCACCGTCGCGCCGTCAACGCCCGCGCCGAAGACGTCGTAATCCTTCCTGGTCAGCTTATCCGTCGCGACCGCATACTCGATCGCCTCCGCCTTGATGTTCCAGCCCGTCTTCTGGAGTTGCGCCTGCGTGTAGGTGAGGAAGTCCTCGCGCAGCACATTTCCCTTGTTGACGATGAAGGAGACATCACTCGGCGGCGTGCCCGCCTGCTTGATCAGCGCCTTCGCCTTGTCGAGGTCGTACGTGTACGGCTTGAGCGCCGAGTCGTAGAGCGCATTGCCCGGTGCGATCGGCCCGTTACCCGGCTTGCCGAGGCCGTAGAGCGAGTCCTTGGCGAACTGGTTCATGTCGAGCGCATAGGCGACGGCTTGCCGAACCTCTTTCTTCGCCAGCCAGGGGTTCTTGAGATTGAACGTCCAGCCGTCCGGCGAGTTGAAAGGCGGCACGAGGACGTTGAGGTCCTTATTCGCCTTCAGCTTGTCCGCACCGGCGGGGCTGGGGTAGTTGGAGGCGTCAATGTCGCCCGACAAGAGCGAGTTGACGAGGCTTTGCGCGTCCGGGATCGTGCGGTGCGTGAACTTGTCGAGGTAGGGCAGACCCTTCTGGTAATAGTTCGGGTTGCGCTGGGCCACGAAGTCGCCACCCACCTGCCAGGAGACGAAGATGAACGGCCCGGCCCCCACTGGCTTCTGGAAGAAGGCGTCCTTCGTGAGGTCCTTGCCGTCGAGCAGCTTCTTCGGCACCGGGCTGACGTAGCGCATATTTAGCAGGAAGGAGGCGTCCGGTGTGGCGAGCGTCACCACGAGCGTTTTCGGATCCACGACCTTAATCCCCGCCACGTCCGGCGCCGAACCGGCGGTGTACTCTTTCGCACCCTGAATCGAACTGAGTTTCGACGCGCGCGGGCTGGCGGTCGTCTTGGCGAGTAGCCCCTTCATCGTGAAGGCGACGTCGTCCGCCGTCAGGTCGCTGCCGTCGCTGAACTTCGCGTCCTGCAGGGTGAAGGTGAAGGTGAGGCCGTCAATCTTCCACGACTTGGCAAGCCCGGCCTTTGGCTCGAAGGTGTCCGGCTTGAGGCGCACCAACTGATCGAAGAGCATCTTGACGCGCCACTCGCTCTCGGACTCGTTCTGGAGGAAGGGGTTGATCGTCTTCGCCTCGCCGAGCGTGCCGATCAGGATACTGCCGCCCGGCTTGCCCGCACCCGCCGCCGCTGCCGGTGCGCTCGTGCTCGCCGCCGCGCTCGGTGAGGAGGCTGCCGCCGGTGACGAAACGGCTGCGGGCGCGCTCGCCACCACCGAGCCGGTCGTCGCGGGCCGCGTCGCCGCCGCCGAACCGCTGGCGGTAGTCGGGGCTGCGCCGCTCGCGGCGGTTGCCGCCGTCGTGCCTGCGGGCTTCGGAGTGTCCGTCGCGGTGCTGCCACCGCAGGCGGCGAGAATGGCGGCAGCGGCGCTCGCCGTCACGCCACCGAGGAAGACCCGGCGGGAATACCCGCGTTGTGTGCCGGTCGCGCTCGCGTCCTTGTCTTTGTTCATTCCCGTCATCTCCTCCGTCTCTGTCGCCCATCGTTCCGCTTGTCGCACGCACCGCATGCACCTGCGGCCTACACGCCCTGTGCGATGCGCTGCGTCCCATGCGGATGCAGTACAGCCAATATCCCGCGCGATCTCTGCAATGCTTGTGTCAGCGTGCTTGTATCACCCGGTCCGCTGTTCTGTCAACGTGACCGGGACTCCCTATCCCGCCGTCTGCCCCTTGTACGCCGCCATTGCGAGGTCTGCGGCGTCGTCGGCGTCGCTGGCGCGCGTGGCGACGCGGATGACGTTGCGCGCGGCGGAGCCTTTCACGGTCTGCATCATCTCGTAGGTGACGCGGTCGCCCTCCTGCGGCAGGTGCCCGCCCATGCGAAGGTTGTCCTGATGCATGAAGAGGTCCGCGCCGCCCGCGTCTGGCATGACGAAGCCGAAGCCCTTCGTCGTGTTGAACCACTTCACCGTGCCGCCCAAGATGGTGAGGTTCGTGATGTCCCGCATGACGTTGACGGCGGCGCCACCGCGCGGGGTGTCGGTGCGGTCGAAGCCGACGCGATCTCCCTCCATCAGCGCGCCATCCTCCGGGGAGATGACATCGCGCCGGTGGACGAACAAATCCGCCCCGCCCGCGTCATCGGTGACGAACCCGTAGCCCTTCGTCGGGTTGAACCACTTCACAATCCCGTTGTTCATTCCCTCACCCCATCCTTCCACCCCTGTATCGCCCAACCGGCACATCCCCATCATCCTCACGTCCATCGAGTGCGTATGCTGCTACCGACTTGCCCGTGGACATCGGCTTCCCGCATGAAATGGCAGGATATCGTACTGTCTGCGCACGTCGTGGTCAACTTTGTCGTATTCCAACGCAGGGGTAGGGCTTCCCCGCCTTAAACACAAAGTGCGGGCACCCTTTGCGCCCGCACTCTCCTTTGAAACCGAAACAGTAGTTGTCCGTTCTTCCACGCCCTAGACGGGCGTTTGGTCCTTCGGCGGCATCATCGACCATCCCTTCACTACGATCCTGTTCCTGATCCTTTTGTACACCCGTTCGCGTGTTCTGTCAAGTAGCTGCATGGGCGCAGAAGCGTAAACCCCTCTCTGGCAGGCGCTTTTCCGGCTCCTTGCCCTTGCGCGTTTCGCCGCTTGTTTGTGCCCGATGCGCGTGCTATCGTCACGGACAGCCGAGCAGGGAAGATTTAGTGGGAGGAGTCGGAGATGACCGACGCGGCAGCAGCGGAAATGGCTGACGAGCGGACGATTCCTGAGCAGGTGTCGCGTGCGGCGACCTCCGCCTTCTGGGTGATGTTCGCGATCACCCTGTTCAACTATCTCGACCGCTAGGTGCTGCCCGCCGCGCTCTCGAAGATTCAGAACGAATTTCACCTCAGCGATACGCGGGCGGGCGCGCTCGGCACGGCGTTCCTCTTTGTCTACGCGGTTGCCCCTTCTCCCTTTTTCCGTGTCCCTTGACTCTCCTCCACGGGCAGGGTTTATCGTTGCTTCCATTGTGGCGCGATATGGCGCGCGGATGCGAGGTGACGGATGTTCAAGATCGGGGATTTCTCCCGGCTGACGCAGGTGACGGTCAAGGCGTTGCGCCACTACGACCGCCTCGGGCTGCTCGCGCCGGAATCCATCGACCCGGAGACGGGCTACCGGTACTACAGCGGCGCGCAGGTCTCCCGGCTGAACCGCATCCTCGCCCTCAAGGATCTCGGCTTCTCGCTCGAACAGATCGGGCAACTGCTCGATGCTGACCTCTCGCCCGCGCAACTGCACGGGATGCTCCTCGTCAAGCGAGACGAAGTGCGCGGCGCGGTCGCGGCGGAGCAGGCGCGCTTGGAGCGCATCGCGGAGCGACTGCGAGAACTCGACGTACAGCCGGACTACCCGGTGACAATCAAGGATATTCCGGCGCAGCGCGTGGCGGCGATCCGCGCCACCCTGCCGCAGCACCGCGCCATCGGCGCGCTCTTCGGCGAACTCGACGCCTACCGGGAGCGGCACGGCATCCGCGCCGATGTACGGCTGGCGATCTGGCACGATACCGAGTACCGCGACGCCGATGTGGACGCCGAGGCCGCATTCATCAGCGCAGGCACGCTACCGCCCGACGGTCGCGTCCGACCGCGCGACCTGCCCGCCGTGCCGGAGATGGCATGCGTCACGCATCGCGGCCCGCTGGCGACCATCGGCGGGGCATACATCGCCCTGCTCGGCTGGGTCGAAGCGAACGACTATCGGATCGCGGGGCCGACGCGCACCTTCCCCCACGCCTTCGATGGCATCGAGGGAGATCGCGCCGTGATCGAGATTCAGTACCCCGTGACGCGCGACGGCGATGTGACAACCGCCGCGCACCAACCGTGAGGAGGGATCGATGGAAATGGAACAGGGGCAAGACCGTGACATGATAGCTATCGCGCGGCGCGCGGAGGAATGGGTCGCCGCCGAACTGCGCGGCGATGCGGATGACCTCGCGGCGATCACCGCAGACGATTTCGTCGGCGTCGGGCCGCGTGGCTTCACGCTGACGAAGGAGCAATGGCTGGCGCGCTTCCGCTCCGGCGATCTGCGACACGGATCCTTCGCCCTGAACGAGGTGGCGGTGCGCCGCTATGGTGAGACGGCGGTGATGAATGGGCGTCAGGTCCAGCGGACGCAGTTTCAAGGCAACGACGTCAGCGGGCAGTTCCGCGTGACACTCGTCTTCGTGCGGCAGGCGGACGGCTGGCTGCTGGTGAGCTGGCAAGCCAGCGGCCCCATCCCCGATGCACCGCCGGGCCGGGGGTAGCGCGATGACAGTGGTACGGTCGCGCGGTGCAGAGGCAAACTCGGCTGACTCGGGCGGCACGCCGTGGCGCGCGGTGGCGCGCGGTCTGCGATCGTTCTGGGCCAACGGTCGGCCGGTGGAGCGTTGGTGCTACCGCATCAGTGCATTCCTGATCGTCGTCGGCCTCTTCCACCTCGGCGTGTTCGCGGTGGCCGGGGGGCCGTGGCAAGGCCCGGTATCGTGGCGCAAGCCCACCACGTTCGGGCTGTCGTTCGGGCTGACGCTGCTCACTCTTACCTGGGTCGCCTCGTTCCTCGCGCTGGGCGAGCGCGCTCGCCGGATCCTGCTCGGCCTCTTCGCCGCCGCCTGTGTCCTCGAGGTTGCGCTCATCACCCTGCAGGTGTGGCGGCAGGTCCCCTCGCATTTCGATGTAGCAACCCCCTTCGACGCGATCGTCGCGCGATCGCTGGCGATCGGCGGTGGCGCGCTCATCGCAATCGTCGTCGCGTTCGCCGTCGTCGCGTTCCGGGCCAACCCCGGCACACCGCCGAGCATGCGCCTCGCCATGCGCGCCGGGTTCATCGCCCTGCTGCTCGCCCTGGCGGCCGGTGCGCTGATGATCGCCGAGGGGATGCTGCGCGTTTTCGCCGGCGATCAGCAGGGGGCCTACACCATCGCGGCGTCCCTCAAACCGGCGCACTTTGTGGCGATGCACGGCATTCTCATCCTCCCCGTGCTGGCCTGGCTGCTGTCGCTCGCCGACTGGGACGAGTCCCGCCGCGTCCGCCTCGTGTGCATCGCCGTCGCGGGCTACGCATCGCTCGTCGGCGTGGTGATCGCCGTCTCCCTCGCCCGGATCGCCTTGACCGATGCGCCCGTCGTCGCCGTTTTCCTCGCGATGCTCGGGGCCGTCGTGTTGTGTGGGGCGGGCATGGTCGCCGTTGTGGGTCTCATGCGCCCTGCGGCAAAGTCGGAACTGAAGGGAAGGTAGGACAATTGATGGTCTTCAAGGTGCTGCGTTTCGTCAATCTCCTGCTCGCGTCCCTGTTCGCCGGGAACGCAGTCGGGGCGACAATCTTCTTCCACCCAGCGCTCGACACCATCCCCACCGAGGCGCAGGTGGAGGCCCAGCGGGCCATCACCCGCCGATTCATGCCCACCATGCGGGCGCTGATGCCCTCCTTCATCCTCTCCTGCCTCGTGATGCTCGGCCTCATGCCCGACCGCACGTCCGCCTCCTTCCGGCTCTCTCTTGTGGGGACGGCGGGGTTCGTCGCGATGCTGGGGATGACGGCCCTTGAGCTACCGTTCAACAAGCGAACGCTGGCGGCGTCGCCGGATGATCCCCCCGCCGACTGGCACGAGATGCGCGCGGATTGGCAGCGCTACAACGCGCTGCGTACCGGGTGCGAGGTGGCAGGCTGGTGCTGTCTCGCTCTGGGCGCAGTGGCGGACACGAAATGAGCGATGAGATGAAGGCTCTGGCGGCGCACATTGAGACTAAGAGACAGAAGGAGTCGTCATGACCACATCCATTCCCCCTTATCCGGATCTCAGCGGTAAGGTCGCCCTCATCACGGGTGCGAGCCGCGGCATCGGTGCCGCCGCCGCCCGCGCTTTCGCCCAAGTCGGTGCCATCACCGTCCTCGCCGCGCGCGACGCGCAGGCCTTGGCGACTGTCGCTCAGGACATCCTTGACGCTGGCGGACAGACGCTCGTCGTGCCAACGGATGTCGGCGATGCGGCCTCCGTCGAGCATCTGGTCCAGCAGATCCTCGATACCTATGGCCGCCTCGACGCCGCCTTCAACAACGCCGGCGATAACCACAGGCCGACCACGCTGGCCGACATTACAGTTGACGACTTCGACCGGGTTCTGCGGGTCAATCTCCGGGGCGTGTTCCTCGCGATGAAGTATGAGATCCCGGCCATGCTCAAGGGTGGCGGCGGGGCTATCGTCAATATGTCCTCTGCAGCCGGCTTGCGCGGCGTTCAGGGCATCGCCAGCTATGTGACCAGCAAGCACGGTATCATCGGCCTCACTGCATCTGCGGCACTGGATTACGCCGAGCAAAACGTGCGGGTCAATGCCATCGCCCCTGGCCCGATCCTGACGGACCGGCTCATGAACGCGCCCAGTGAGGGGCGGGAGCAAGTCGCCCGCGCCGTCCCGCTGCGCCGCCTCGGTCAGCCCGAGGAGGTTGCCGCCGTGGCGGTTTGGCTGTGCTCCGACCAAGCCTCCTTCGTTACCGGAACCGTCATCCCTATCGATGGAGGGAAGTTGTCTGGTGGCGCGTAGTCGGTGGCGTCCGTGATCGCCTTCGTCGCCGTGGCGGGATTCCTCGTACCGCGACGAGACATGGCCTGACGAGCGGGAATGCCCATTCTCATCGCTGATCACATCCGTATCAGTTTCGTTCGTTCTGATGAACATCAACAACTTAACCGGGTAATGGGCATGGTGGCACAGGTTTTCAACCTGTGAGGCCCGCAGGTTGAAAACCTGCCCCACCCGATTACCGGATTAAGTTGTTAAGGTTCATCAGAACGAGGAGAAGAAACAATGACGCGCAAGCCGCAGTTGTCCCCCGTAGTCATGGTGCTCTCAGCCGGCCTGATCGTGGCCGGGGTGGGCGTCTTCATTCAATTCGTTACCGGGGTTCCCGGCTTCCCCCCGATTCCGCCCGGCCCGATCATCCTGATTGGTGCGGGGCTACTCGCGGCCCTGCTGCCGTGGCGCTGGACGCCGGTCATCGGCCTTGTCGCGGCGCTGTTCGTCTCCGTCAGAACGGTGTTGGCGAACACGGGGAAGTCGGCCACGACCATTGACCAGCTCTCCGCGCCGGCTGCATTCGGTCCGTTCATCGGTACTGTGCTCCAAGTGCTCGGATTGGTCGTCGCATCGATCGCCGGTGTCGTGGCCACTGTACAGGTCTTTCAATCACGGACGTTACCGGTGTAGAAAGGAAGGGGTCCCCATGAGTCAGAGGCCATTTCGATTCGGTGTCGTCGCAGCGTCGGCGCGCACGGGCGAGGAGTGGGCCGAGAAGGCCCGTCGCATCGAGGCGCTCGGCTACAACACGCTCGTCATCCCCGATAACGTCCAGCACACCCTCGCGCCCTTCCCCGCCCTCGCGTGGGCGGCGGCGGCCACGCGCACGCTGCGCGTCGGCACGTACGTGATCGCCAATGATTACCGCAATCCGGTGATGCTCGCGAAGGACGCCGCCTCGCTCGACCTGCTGACGGACGGGCGTTTCGAGCTGGGCATCGGCGCGGGTCGCCCGACCGCCGCCGCCGACAACCGCATGTTGGGCATCCCGTTCGAGGCGGGCGGCGTGCGTGTGGCGCGGCTGGCGGAATCACTTGCGATCATCAAACCGCTCCTCGCGGGGCAGCGCGCGACCGCGACCGGGACGCACTATGCTGCGGCGGACGCGGAGATCTCCCCGCTCCCCGTCCAGCAGCCCCGGTTGCCCATCCTCATCGCCGGGAGCGGTCCGCGCCTGCTCGCGCTCGCCGCGCACGAGGCGGTGGTGGTAGAGAAAATTGCCCTGCTGCGCGAGGCGGCGGGGGAGCGGTTCGCGCAACTGGAGATCAATCTGAACCTGATGATGGTGGGGGAGCGGATGCCCCGGTGGATCGCGGCGCAGTTCGGCGCGGACGCAGCGCAACTCGCTCGCTCCGGCGCGGTTCCGGTGCTCACCGGCACAACCGACGCGATGTGCGACACCCTTGAGCGGCGGCGTGAAACCCTGGGCATCTCCTACATCATCGTCTCGGATGAACTGATGGAGGCGCTCGCGCCTGTTGTCGAGCGGCTCGCGGGCCGGTGACCGGGCGCGACGCTCACACTCGCGCCCCGCTCCATCGCCGCCCGCGCGGGCGGCGATGGGGACTGCCAGTTTTGCAGTCAGTTGCTAGTAGCCCAGCCAGTTGAAGTAATGCTGGCCGATGTTGCCCATCTCGACCTGGAACGCGGTTGGGTTGTCCGGCGTGAAGGTCAGGACGCGCCGCTCGAAGACCTGGAAAGCGATCACGCACTTGACGCCGCCGACGGTGAAGAAGGCCGCCGCCGGTTCGGAGCGTGCGTAACCGATCGTCGTGAAGCCGACCTGACCCCGATAATGCGTGAACTGCCGCAGGACGTTGTGCCCGGTCACGTCGTCGTAATCGGTCAACCTGGGCAGGCTCGTGTCGGGGGCGCGATCCGTGAAGAGCGTGTGAGCGGCATGGTTCCACGCCAACGGCGGTAATTCCACCGGCCCCACCATCATTCCGCTATCGGCATATGCGGATGAGTTGACAGGGG
>JAABUT010004719.1_pt1 | contig 10599 bp, 6 predicted proteins | sample 5559281 | NCBI WGS metagenome assembly JAABUT01 (sample SAMN10711880, study PRJNA513359) | rock metagenome | isolation source: Antarctica rocks | place: Antarctica: Victoria Land, Ricker Hills nord | collected 2016-01-04 | reverse complement strand
GATCAATCTGGCGAAGGAGTTGGAGCAGTACAAGCTCTTCTTCCTCGAAGATCCCTTCGCCCCGGAGGACAACGACTACTTCCGCCTGCTGCGGCAGCAGACCGCGATCCCGATCGCGATGGGCGAGCTCTACGTCAACGTCCACGAGTACCTGCCGCTGATCCGCGAGCGCCTGATCGACTTCATCCGCGTCCACATCTCCGACATCGGCGGCCTCAGCCCGGCGCGCAAGCTGGCGACCCTCTGCGAGTTCTTCGGCGTCCGCACCGCGTGGCACGGCCCCGGCGACGTCTCGCCGGTCGGCCACGCGATCAATCTGCACCTCGACCTGGCGGCCTACAACTTCGGCATCCAGGAGGCGACCCTCTTCTCCGACCGCCTGCGCGAGGTCTTCCCCGGCACCCCGACCTACAGCGATGGCGCGATGTGGGCGAACGACAAGCCCGGCCACGGCGTGGACATCGACGAGGCGCTGGCGGCGAAGTACCCCTACCCCGAGCACCCGCTCAACGGCGCGTGGCCGGAGGTGCGGCGGCGCGACGGGACGGTGGTCCGCCCGTAACGCCTGCCAAACAACCGCCATCCCGCTACGCCAGCCTCACGCCATACTAGCGGCGCGAGGCTGGCGTCTTTGCGCGGCCCTGCGAGCACCTCGACTCTTCCACACTTCTCCTGCACCCGTGTTCTCTCTTGGCGAACTGGCCCGAAGTTCCCGTGCTATGTGGGCCTCCTGGCGTATAGGCACTATCCGGCCATAGCGCGCATAGTGGATAGGGCGGAGACGCGCGCAGTATTACCGGGTGTGACAGGGGGGAACGGCGATGCGTTACCAGGCATTGGAGATCTCTTCGGGCATCTTGCGGGCGAGTGGGTATCTGCTGGGGATTCTCGCGCTCATCGGTGGCATCGGCGTCGGCTGGCAGGCCCACCTCGCCACGACGCCGCGTCTGGAAGCGCTTTGGATCGGGGCGGGGATCGGTGTCGCGTTCGGCGGCGCGGTGCTCGCGATGATCGTCGTCGCCTGCGGGCAACTGATCTGCGTATTGGTCGACATCGAGCACAATACGCGCTGCGGTGGCCCGGAGCATTGGGCGGGAGACTGAACCACCCGATCGCCACGCCCGTGCGGTAACCACCCGCAGGGGTCGTTCGTCCCATCCGGTGTCCGGGGAAATGCCTCTGAGCGTGGCGACGCCGCGTCGCGGGCCAGGGCGCGCGCTATACTCTCCGCGACAGCACGGCGACGAGCAGGGTGAACAGGCTGGAAAGGTGACGATGGGCGGGGGCGCGGCACGATACCGAGGAGCACTGGGCGGCGAGCGGTGGGCACGCCACGGTGGGTGGCAACGATGGGCGACGGCGCGACCACTCCTCGTCCTCGCCCTCGCGGCGCTCCTCGTGCCGCTGCTCGCGGCGTGCGGCCCCACGACGAACGGCCCGGTCACCACCGTGAAGCCGACCGGGGCCGATGGCTACCCGCACCCCGAATATTTGGCCGACACGAGCTGGCTCAACGACCGTCTCGGCGACCGCTTCATCCGCATCGTCGACCTCTCGCCGTTGGAGGATTACGAGCGCGGCCATCTGCCGGGCGCGGTCCATGTCTGGTGGCAGGATCTGATCGAGGTCAACAACGGCACCTACGGGATGCTCATCGATCCGGCGGGCCGGAAGCGCGTCTTCGAGGCGGCGGGGATTGAGGAGGGGATGACGGTCGTCGCCTACGACAACGCCGGGGGGCGCTTCGCCGCCCGTTTCCTCTGGGCTCTCCTCTATACCGACTACGCCGCAGGGCGACTCCTCAACGGCGGCTACGCGACCTGGCAGGCGGAGGGGTGCCCGACGACGCGCGACGTACCATCGATCGCCCCGTCGCGCCTCCCGGATCGCGCCCCGAAAGAGGGCTACCTGATCAACGGCGAGGATCTCCTGCGGGATCTCGGCCAGCAGGGCCTCGCGGTGGTCGATACCCGCACTCTTGCGGAAGGAAAGGAGACCTGGTCCGGTGGCCTGCGCTTCGGGCGCATCCCCGGCGCGCGCTCGATCCCGTGGGATCGCAATCTGGCGCAGAAGAACACCGCCATCGTGCGCGATCCCGCCGAGTTGGAGCGGGTCTATTCGGGGCAGGCATTGTCGCGCGATCAGCAGATCGCCGTCTACGGCCTGACCGGCGGCGATGCGGCGCACACCTTCTGGATGCTCCGCGTCCTCGGCTACAAGGATGTGCGCCTCTACGACGGCTCCTGGGCGGAGTGGGGGGCGAATGTTCCCAACACGCCGTACACCGTCGAGCCGCTCGCCGTCGGCGCTGCGCCGCAGGACGATCCGGCGGCGATCATCGCCCACGCGGGGATCCGCTGAGGGGACGGGGATCGCCGCAGGGATGCAGAGACACAGAGGGGCACGGGAGAGAGGGACGAGGGAAGAAGGAGCGCGCACTCGTACTGCGCCACTGGTCCACTACGCCCACCATCTCTCTGACGGCTTCGGATGGCCGCGCCTGTGCTATCCTTTTCCACTCTCAAGGCACGAGACCGCCGCCGCCTGCCCCCGAACATCGCATCGATACGAAAGGATTGCCACCGGTGATGAAGCGCCTCGCTGGCCTGCTGCTCGCCCTCGCCCTGCTCAACGGCTGCTCGACCGGCGCACCGGCCACCGTCGCCCCGGTACCGAGCGCATCGGGAACCAGCGCGGGTACCGCCACCCCGAGCGTGACGGTGGCGACGACACCGACCTTGAACGCCACCGCCGCCGCCACCGCCGTAGCGGCGGGGACGCGCGTCCCACAGGGCGTCGGTACCGGTGCCACTGCCACCCGCAACGGCGCGACACCGGGCGCGCGCCCGGTGTCGCGCGCCACGGTGACCGCCCCCGCCCGCTCCGCGCGGGCGACGCCCGGCGCGGCGAACACCAGCGCAGCGGCGGGCGAGGCGCTAATCGAACAGGCGGTCGGCTATCTCCTCGATCAGTACGTCGATCCGCTCGCCACCAACGCCCTCTACGCCGCCGCGTACGATGGCGCGGTCGCCACCCTGCGCGCCTCCGGCAAGACCCCGCAGGCCAACGCGCCCGCCCTCACCGGGGCACGGCAGGCCGACATTGCCGCGTTCAAGACGGCCTATCTGGCGCTGGCGGGGAGTGCGGGCGCGGACATCAACCAGAGCGTCCTCGCCCACGAGGCGATCCGCGCCGTCGCCGAGCGTGTCGGCGAGTGCCACACCGCCTTCCTCGACCCCGAACAATACCAGTCGGTCACGGCGGGACTCTCGGGCACGAGTACCTACGCCGGCATCGGCGTGACGATCCGCGCGCAGACGCGCCCGGCGACGATCGGCGACATCTTCCCCGACACCCCCGCCGCAGCGAGCGGCCTGCGCCCCGGCGACGCGCTGATCCGTGTGGGCGATACCGACGTGACCGACCTCCCCGCCGACGCGATCAGCCCGCTGGTGCGCGGTCCGGTCGGCACGCCGGTCACCCTGACGATCCAGCGCCCCGGCGAGCCCACCACGCGCACCATCACCATCATGCGCGCCGAGATCACCGTCCCGGTCTTCACGAGTAGGGTCATCGACGGCACGGACGGCTCCAAGATCGGCTACATGAAGCTTTATTCTTTCTCCACCGGCACCGACGCCCAGCTCGCGGCGGCGCTCGCCGACTTCCAGCGGCAGGGGGTGACGGCCTGGGTGCTGGACCTCCGGGACAACGGCGGCGGCTACATCGATGTCCTCTCGAAGATCGCCAGCCGCTTCCTCTCGGGCGGGCAACCGGTCGCCTACCGCATCGAACGCGGCGGCGCGGAGGAGCCGATCCCGACCAACCCCGGCCTCTACATCAGCGCGCAGCAGCCGTTTGCCATCCTGATCAACGGCGGCTCCGCCTCCGCCAGCGAGGCCCTCGCCGCAGCGGCGGCGGACGACGGCTTCGCCCGCCTCTTCGGCCAGACCACCGCCGGCTGCCTCGCGGGCGCGACCACCTACCGCCTCGCCGACGGCTCGGCGATGCAGGTCACCATCTGGCAGATCGTCTCCCCCCAGCGCCGCCCGATCAACCAGCGCGGCCAGCAGCCCGACCAGGCGGTCCAGCCCGATCCCGCCGGCCTGACCGACCCCATCCTCGACGCCGCAACTGCCTGGCTGGTGGCGCAGCTGAAGCGGTAACATAACCTACACAGATTCCATAGCTCGGGAGCCACCACCGCCCCACTCTGCACGGAGTGGGGCGGTGGCGCGCCAATTTGGCCCATGTATAACCGTGTAACCACGCGCGGATGATTAGCACGGCTTGTACTGATTGACAGATCGGTACCTTTATACTCCTCTACCCTGACCTAGTTGTGATTCCCTCGATAGCCTAGACACCCTATGCTGGAGCGAGAAAGAACAATGTAGGTGGGGACAAGCCACCCTGGTCCAGCACTGAAAGAGGATGTATGCGTATCGTCTCACGCCATCGAAATAGCGCATTGTTAGAGAGTGATACCGAGAAAAATAGGCAGGCGACTCTCCAAACGTGGTTTACACAGCGATTCCCGCTCCTTTGGGCAGGCATTGTGTTGGTTCTCATCGGACTCGACATACTCGCTTCCATTAGTGCGACTACACAACGTTGGGGAGATATCAATCGGCAGGGGATTTACTTCAATATCATCTCGATCGTTATCGCCTGTGCGATCAGTGCCCTCATTGCTCGCTTCAACAAAATCTGGTGGCCGCGAACAATGTTCGCGCTGGCGGTGCTTCCCTTGCCGATCCTCGCGGTGACAAGCGGTAACATCACAGCGTTATGCGTTGCCATCGCTCTTCTGTCCACGATGACATGGTTAGGCAGAGTGCTCGTCGGCGTTCTACTCCCTGAATGTTCTCAACTCGAAGCCTGGGCGATTGGCGGTGCCTTCGGGATTGTGGGCGTTGGAATCATCGGCTTCATACTAGGACTATTCCACGCCCTCTATCTGATATTCATTGCGCCGATACTTCTCATCATATTCATGGTGCTTATATTCCTGGCGCGCAAACAATTACGCGGAGATATTGTTGCCCTCGTGCAGGTGCTCAAGCGACCGCTAAGTCTCAATCCGCTCCCAATACTCCTCGCCGGATTGCTCCTGGGCTGCATCTGGTTGAACATTCCCGGTGCGCTTGCTCCTGAAATCCGCTCTGATGCGACACGACAGCGCCTCGTAACAGCTGTACACTTCGCAAACGAGGGGAGCTTCATCCCGGACGATCCCGATCTCAATGTTGCGAATGACACAGCGTTCGGCGAGATTGCCTATGCCGTGCCGGTAGCACTCGGTTCGGTCCAGGCGGCCAAGCTGATGCATTGGTTCGCAGGGATTTTCTGTGCAATCGCCGTATTCGCACTGGGTAAGCGCTTAGGGAACACCTGGTCCGGTGTGTTAGCAGTGGTCGCATTTTATCCCACTCTACTCATTGCATATCTCTCACAAACTGCCTATCTCGATCTCTTCCTGGCCCTGCTTGCCGTTGCAGCGGCACTATCGATCATCGCCGGAAAGGGTACGAAGACCGGCGCTATCGTTGCTGCCGGAGTCTGTATTGGGGCTGGCGTTGTCATCAAATCGCCCTTTGGTTATGTCGCTATCGGTCTTGCTATCACGACACTCATCATGGCGTGGGGTGGCGGCTGGTACAAGTTGATGCGACAAGTTGTGCTGCTAGCCCTTGTCGCGATGCTGATAGCGTTACCCTGGTTTATTCGTAGCGCAGCGCTCACACATACGCTGCTCCTTTACTTGTATTTTCGCACCGCCACTTTCGACAATTCGCAATTAGGAGATTTACCCTCTTTTGGCTTTGGACGTGCGCTACCGCAACTTCTCATCTCACCCTTGACCACAACATTCCTAAGCGTACGATTTGGTGGCATCCAGTTGGGTGGGGCAACGATCTGGGGCGGTCATATTGGTTTTTTGCCCTTCTCCTTTCTGCCTTTTCTCGTACTGATCCGCAAGAATAAGCAGCTATTTGCCCTGCTCATCGGCACGATAGGAGCGACACTCTTGTGGTTCTATACAGCGCAGCATGTACGGTATCTGTTACCCGCGCTTGCACTCCTTTGCATAGGTGGCGCGGCAGCATATGTAAAAACATGGCAGCAAATCGCGGCGAGAAGCACGCGCTACGCTCTCAATATCGTCATAGCCTTCACCGTAGTAGCAAGCATATTCATCAGGGCGCAATTACCGGAAACCGCTCACCTATATGCAATAGGGCTGCAAAGTCGCGAGGACTATCTCCGCCAGTGGCTGTATATCGATGATGCTGGCAGCTATGACGCTCTTGATCTTCTCAATCAAGAAACCTCCGCTACCCGTGTATTCGCTTATACTGATGGTGCTCGCCTCTATTCCAATGTCCGAATTAGCACCGTAGCAGATCCAGGTTTTCTCGGAGACGATGCTTCGATTTTGGAAGCCTTGCAACGTGGGGGCTACTCCCACATATTGGTTAACCGTTCAGCGTGGAGAAGTGGATGGGACTATCTCGCAATCATTGATGAAGGCTTTCTTCGCCGTAATACTCTACTCGTTGGTGGTGGGCAAGGAAGTTATCTCTATCGGATCGCGCCTGCCGCACAACGAGGTCAACTCATCTGGGCACAAGGGCAGGAACGTATCCCGCCAATATCGGGGATGTTGCTCGAACCCGCTGCCCCATTCTCAATAAACGTCACAGTGCAAGCAGGCAGGCGTTATCTCATTGCAACAAACTCGCGTAGTTCCGAAGGCTATTGCAATTTGCAAGTTCGCATATCCTGGTACGATGCCGAGAACAAAATGTTGACGACAACGAAGGAGAACCTGCCCGTAAGTTCTCGTAGCTATCACCTCCAATCTACGCTTATCGATGCTCCCCCTGCTGCACAACAAGCGGTGGTGCAAGCAACGGCCATCGGCGGCGAGCAGATACAACTCGATAGCATTTCATTCCGGTCGATAGAGCCCGATAGCCCAAGGTAAGGAATAGCTACGTTATGTCATAAAATTCAGCGGATCAAAAGCTTCGCAGATGCAATTTGACAAATGCGGCTGAGTGCTTCTTCAGACATCGTAAGTCATTCTCTCACACACATCACTCGCTATGTATCGCTCGTGTTGATGCTTCCGCCATCCGAGAAAAACCTGCCAAGCAACAAGACAAAGCGCAGGCATGTAGAAAGTTGGCACGATCCAATGTAATGATGGACCGTGTGGCGTCAGCGCAAGAAGTAGATCTCCACCATCGAGCCAAAACCACCCGAAGTATGCGAGCCAGCCTGCTCCTGAGAGGGCCAGACTCTGACGCAGTGTTTGCGGGATCAACCACAATAGCAATTGATCGTAGAAGAAGGGGTGCTGAGGAATCAATGAGAAAAGGAATAGCAATCGCGCTGAGCGCTTGCGCCACCACAGTAGCGTGACGATCAACAGCAGTCCTGGCGGGAAGAGTATGGGCATCAAATACTTCCCAGAGGGCTGGTTTGTAACGCTGCTCAGCCATCGTAGCGGCCAATCCGGCATAATAGCGAGACTCAGGGCGGTCATCGGTAGACACAGCAGAAAGCCACGCCAGTTCGGACGATTGAGCATCAGCGGCAAAGCCAACGTCGGCTTGACGATCGCAAGTGGATACAGTGCTGGTAAGAATGCAGACGCGATCAGGAGTGGAGACCAATTCGCCACCGATGCGGTGACAAAATATGAAGGACTAAGGAAGATAATCAACCGCCACAAGCCATCACGCGTAACGGCGAACGCCATGAGACCCGCCAAACAGCCTACGTAGAGCGCGCCTGCCAAGTAATCGGGAAAGGGGGTAAAGGGCACGGCCAACATAGCAGCAAAGAGCGGATAAGGGAATTGAGCGTCGAATGGATACGGGAGTCCATAACGGGTGGCGGGATCGTTATATGGATCGAGACCCTGCAACAGTCGTCCTGCCGCACGGAGATCATATTGAAAATCACTTGCTAGTGCCCCTCGTCCTGTCAATTGATGATACCCAAACACTGTAGCTAGAATACCTACAATCAGCGCAATCAGCAGGCGCCGTGCGAGCGGTACTGAAGGAGGCGGGATTGCCGGAAAGGTAAAAAGACGAGATAGCAGAGTGCGATGAGATGCCATTCGTGGCAGCCAACGTAACGGATGGTTCATCTGCATATATCCGTAATCTTTTCAGCACTCGCTATCAACGTGCACACCTCGTCGGTAAGGCGCTACCGGATGTGGATAGGGCGTAAATATCGCCTGAAGCACTGGTGTAAACCGGCCGGAAATGCCCATCGCAGTTCATCTCGCTCTCGAAGTACGCCACCGGTCGTCCGGCACCATCGTCGCTTTTCGCTATGTAGACATAGTCGGCGCTGGTATTCGTCGCCGCGAGCCATGCAGTGACGCAGCTTGGTCCCTCCCAGATGCAGTGTTGTACCAGATTGTAGCGCTCGATCCGTCGCGAAAAGCCTGGGAGCCACTCATATCCTTGCACCGTCGCGACGCTCTCCATACCGGTGAGCACAGGGAACCATTCCGAGGAGCGATCGGTGCCCCACCACTCGGCGGGCGAAAGCACGAGGACGCGGCTTTGCGGCGGGAGATTTTGCGCCACCCAGGTGCTCGTCGCGCGGTCGTTTGTGCTAAGCGCGCCCAACTGCTCGCGGAAGCCCGCCATGCCCGCAAACGTCACATAGATGAGCAGCAGCGCCAGGGCGCATGTTGCCAATCGGGCGACCGGTTTGCGTACGGTATCGCCGACCGCCGCACCATGCCAGGACCATTGCTGCCCATTGAGCAGCGGTAAGAGGGCATCGCTCAGGCCGATCCCGGCGAGGAGCGCGAGCGGCACGACCACTTTCTGCGACGCCGCGCGCGACTGGAAGAGGACAACGGCGGCGATCCAGAGGACCAAGAGAAACTGGCGACGGCGCAGACAGACGATCACCCCAACGAGGGCGAGGCCGCCGAGCACAGGGAAACCCGGTTCCACGGTAATCGTCAATGTGAGCAAGCGCACTAGGCCGCTATACCAGGGGAATCCGCTTTCGCCGAAGGCGCGAAAGAGCGCGCCGCCATGACGGAGCACCGTCAACATCCACCAGGGGGCGGTGAGCACGAGCGTCCCCGCCGCGAGCAGGAGGGAATGGCGGAGTCCACGTCGATTTCGACCGAGAAACAGCCACAAGAGGGTGCCGGTATAGATCGCGAACCAGGCTGCCTCAGGATGGCTCAAGACAGTCAGGCTAGCAAGGCAGATCGTCGTGACGACATATGTTCTCTGACCCGTTCGGTACAGCCGGATCAGCTGCTGCGTCAACGCGAGCGCACAAGCGAAGCCGAGTGCGCGAGTGATCCCCCCCCCCATGATCTGCCACTGGAAAGCCATTGGGAGGAAGGTGAAGGCGAAGACCGCTCCGACGCTCGCCACCCGTGACGGCAACAGCGTCCGACTTAAGTGTGCGAACGCAACGATCGTCAGCATATTAAGCACCACAGGAAGGAAGCGGAAGAGCGTGATCAAGTCGATGTGGGTAATGTCGTTCAGGGCGGCGGTAAGGTAGAACGCGAGCGGCGGATAGGCATAAGGAATCTGCGCGTTGTTATATGCGGTGTACAGCGGCAGTGCGTAGTGCGCCTGCTGGAGATCGCGCACCATCACATAGAAGAGCCCACCGTCATTGAGCGGGAAATCGCTCGCAAGCGTGAACGAGAGTCGCACCAATAAGCCGAAGAAGAGGATCGTCGCGATGGCGAGGGCGTACAACCCTGTATCGCTGCGCTCCCCGCTGGCGACGCGTATATTTGCACGAACATGCGATGGGAAGCCTGCGATATCGCTCATCATCCATCCATCACGAGAGCACAGCCGTCTACAAATACTGTACCGGTCGCTCCCGATGGTACGGAATAGGAAATAGGGGCTAACAACGAGTCCTCGCAGTCGGTGATAGGGATGGCGTGACGAACGACTACGGCGATCCTTCAATGAGGATCGCCGTAGCAAATGCATTCGTTAGCTCACCGTCCCCGTGGCGTCGGCGTCGGGCCGGGCGAAGCGCCGGGAATCGTTGAGGGGAAGGGGCCACCACCCGGCGGGCGATAGTTGGTGCTGGCGGCGCGATAGGCTTGCACGCTCTCGCGCCCCCCAGCGTTGAACTTCGCGCCGTCGCGGTCGATGCTCCGCAGGGCGATCGCCAGTTCGTCGTTCTCTTCCCGGGTCAGCACGCCGCAGGGGACGCCCGGCTGGCCCTTCGGGAAGAAGTCGGTCGCGCCACGCACGGACCCAGCCGGGGCGGCGGCGGGAGTACCCGCCGCTATACCATTGGCGGCCTTCTTCCCGGTGCCGGGACAGACGGCGGCCTGCTCGATGCCGGGCGGCACGGCGAACGCGGTCTGGTAAGGTGCGCCGTTCGGATCGACGAGGTTACGGGCCAACTCGGGGCGCTGGTGGACCTCCACCATGAAGTTGTGCCAGATCGGGGCCGCGCCGGACGCGCCGAGGACGTTGTTCGTCTTGGCGTTGTTGCTGTTGCCGACCCACACCCCCACCGCCAGATCGGTGGTGTAGCCCATCGTCCAGACATCGCGATTGT
>JAABUT010004713.1_pt1 | contig 10603 bp, 9 predicted proteins | sample 5559281 | NCBI WGS metagenome assembly JAABUT01 (sample SAMN10711880, study PRJNA513359) | rock metagenome | isolation source: Antarctica rocks | place: Antarctica: Victoria Land, Ricker Hills nord | collected 2016-01-04 | reverse complement strand
AACGGCGACATCGTGGCCGCGATGATCGACGGCGAGGCGACCGTCAAGACATTCAGACGCAAGGACGGCCACGTGTGGCTGATGCCGTCCAACCCGGCCTTCGACCCGATCCCCGGTGACGAATCCGCAATCCTCGGCCGGGTGGCGGCGGTTCTGCGCAAGATCTGATCCCTGCGGCATCCGATGGATCCCTGCCGCATCCGATGATCCCTGCCGCATCCGATGATCCCTCCGGGCAGCCGATGATCAGTGCGGGCAGCCCACCGCGCCGGTCAGCCGCTCAGGGCTGCTCTGAGGAACTCGATGTCGGCGGCCTGCTCGTCCGGCGGGGTCTCGACCACCACCGGCGCTCCGGCGGCGCGCACCACGTCGGCGATCAGCGACGGATCCAGCAGGCTCTTGCTGAAGTTCGCATGCCGGTCGCGGCTGGAGCCGAACTCGTCCCGCGAGCCGTTCGCATGAACCAGGTCGATTCGTCCGGTGATCGCCAGCACCCGGTCGACGATGCCGGACAGTTCCTCGCCCGCGGCGTACGCGTGGCAGGTATCGAGGCAGAATCCGGCCCCGAACTCCCCCACGGCATCCCACAGCAGTGCCAGCCGATCGAAGCCGCGGGCCATCGCGTTCTCGCCGCCAGCGGTGTTCTCGATCAGGATGGGCAGCTCGAAGTCGGCGCGTTCGAACAGCTTCCGCCAGTTCTGGAAACCGACAGCACTATCGTCCTGGTCGCCGACGTGACCGCCGTGGACCACGATGCCTCGGGCGCCGATAGCGGCCGCCCCGGCAGCATGCGAAGCCAGCAACTTGCGGCTCGGGATCCGGATCCGGTTGTTGGTGGTGGCCACGTTGATCCGGTAGGGGGCGTGGACATAGATGGCCAGACCGGATTCGGTCAGCAGGTCCGCGTCCTTGCGGACCGGCGGATCCACCCAAGCCTGCGGGTCTGTCAGGAAGAACTGGACCGCATCGGCGCCCACCCGTGCGGCGGCGCGCACGAGGTCATCATCGCGCAGGTGGGCTCCGATCGGCTGCATCCTGGCAGGCTACCCAGCGCCCCCGACCGCGGTGATCAACGGGGAAGCACACGGGCCAGTGAACAGAGCCGAAGCGGTCCGATGGTGTGGTCGAGTCCGGACAGGCTGCCCCGGGGGGCAAGCGGACGCTCAGCTATCGGCTGGACGGGTGGGGTCGGTGTACTGCTCGGTCTGGGGAACCGGCACCGGATGCGCCACCGGTTGCGCGTGCGTCATCGGCTGGGCTGGCACCTGGACAGGCTGCGGGACCGGCTGGACCGGTGTGACCTGCTGCGGGATCGGGACAGCGGCGATCTGCGGCGCCGGCGTCGAGTGGGTCGCGGTGGAATCCGTCTCAGAGGGCTTCTTGTCCTTGCCCTCGTCCTCGTGCATCGCGTTCACCTCGGACTTCAGGATCCGCAGTGAGCGACCGACTCCGCGAGCCGCTTCCGGAAGCTTCCGGGCGCCGAACAACAGAATGAATGCGGCGATGATGATCAGCCAATGCCACCAGGCAAGACCGCCCATGACGAAACCCTCCTCGATCAACGAAATCTTCGCTGGTGATTCGGCGCCGGCCGTCCGGAGGATGGGTGTGCGCCGTTCCCGAATCCTACCCGCAGGCCACCCTCCCCGACAGCGTCGACCGCGAACACCGGCCGATCGACGGCATCAGAGCTGCTCCGGCGCGAACGACGACACGCAGGGAACGCTGCGATCAGCAGCGTCCGACCGCGGCCGCTGCGAACGGTGCGAGGAGCCCGGCGAGGTCCGGTTGCACCCTGGCGAGCAGATGGGTGCCCTCCGCGCTGTGTTCCTCGCTGAGCACGGTGCCTTCCGAGTGCACCCTGGCGACCAGCGATCCCTCGGTGAACGGGACCACCACATCGATCGTCATCGTCGGGTCCGGCAACCGGTCGGCGATGGCCCGACGCAGTTGGTCGATCCCCTGTCCGGTCCTGGCCGAGACGAAAACGGCGCCCGGCATCAGGTGCCGGAGCCGGCCGAGTCCGACATCGTCGGCGTCGTCGATCTTGTTCACCACCAACAGCTCGGGTACCTGCGCGGCATCGATCTCGGCCAGTACCTCGCGGACGGCGGTCACCTGATCCTCGGGGGCGGAATCGGATCCGTCGATGACGTGTAGGACCAGGTCCGCGTCGGCGATCTCCTCCAGCGTCGAGCGGAAGGACTCGACCAACTGGTGCGGCAGATGCCGGACGAATCCGACGGTGTCGGTGAGGGTGTACACCCTGCCGTCGTCGGTGCGGCTGCGCCTGGTCGTTGGGTCGAGCGTGGCGAACAGTGCGTCCTGGACCAGCACGTCGGCTCGGGTGAGCCGGTTCAGCAGCGACGACTTGCCCGCGTTGGTGTATCCGGCGATCGACACCGCCGGCACCTTGTTGGCCCTGCGCTGCGAACGCTTGGTGTCGCGCACCTTCCGCATCCCGGACAGTTCCGACCGCAGCAGGGCGATCCGTTTGTGGATGCGCCGGCGGTCTAGCTCCAGCTTGGTCTCGCCGGGACCGCGGGAACCCATTCCGGCTCCGGCGGCGACCCGCCCGCCCTGCTGACGGGAGAGCGCCTCCCCCCAGCCGCGAAGTCGCGGCAGAAGATAGTTCAGCTGAGCGAGTTCGACCTGTGCCTTGCCCTCTTTGGAACGGGCGTGCTGGGCGAAGATGTCCAGGATCAACGCGGTCCGGTCGACGACCTTGACCTTGAGCCGGGTCTCCAGGTTCCGCAGCTGGCCCGGCGAGAGTTCACCGTCGCAGACCACGGTGTCCGCGCCGGTGGCGGCGACGATCTCGGCGAGTTCGCCGACCTTGCCGAATCCGATGTAGGTGGATGCGTCGGGGTGACGGCGGCGCTGGACGACGGCATCCAGCACCACCGAGCCGGCCGTCTCGGCAAGCCTGGTGAGCTCGATCATCGACGCCTGGGCGGCCTCCGCGCTGCCGTCGGTCCACACTCCGACCAGCACCACCTGCTCCAGCTGGAGATCGCGGTACTCGACCTCGGTGATGTCGGTGAGCTGGGTCGACAGGCCGGTGACCCGGCGCAGCGCAGCACGATCGGCCAGCTCACCGTCGCCACGGCCATCGCCGGCCAGCTCGGCGGAGCGGACCGGCATGGCCGCATCCACATCAGCCATGGCCGCATCCACATCAGCACGGACCGAATGGGGGGAGATCACCGGAGCGGGAACGGTCGAGGCGTCGGTGGGCCGGGCGTCCGACTCGCTGAAGGGGATGTGCGTCATAGGTACTCACCAGGATGCCACGTCGTGCCACTACTTTCCCGATCCGGCCACAAACCGTCCCGTCCGGCGGATGCGGCCGGTCATCAGCGTGGCGCCGGGTCCATGCGGTGTGGCGCCGGTCGACCAGCGTCATTTGGGCGCCGGTCGGTCAGCGCGGCTCCGGATGTAGAGCTAGGAACAGCGAGACCCGCTTGCCGGTCGGATCGTGCGGCATCGCCGCGTATTCGCTCAACACCGCTTCAAGCTTGTGGTGCATCTCGTTCAACTGCTGTTCGGACAGCCGCAACCCCAGTCGAGTGCTGACCACCTGGTGCTCGGGCACCTGGGCGACTTCGTCGAAGAACGTCCGGAGCATGGTGTTCTGTCCGATCGACGGACCGAAGTCCAACCGCCACGACTTTCCGGTGGCGCTGTAGGGCACCTCTTTCGATCCTCGTGGACCCGGTCTGACCGGTTCGGCGGCCAGAAACCCTTGCTGCACCAGACGTCTGACGTGATGCAGCACGCTGGCAGGGTTCCGATCCAGCCGCTCGGCGATCTGCTTGTTGGTCAGGGGCTCGTACAGACACAGCCGAAGTATGCGCAGCCGGACGACGCTGGCCAGCGCCTTGCGTTCGGCATCGGTCGCCGGCCGGCGCTCGCTCCCCTGGGGTGACGTCGGCTCCATCGACTGGTAGATCCCCGCCCGCCAGTCCCGGTGCGCGCCACGGCTCTGCGCCACATCCTGGTTCGGCGGCTGCGGCACTGCGCTGGTCATTCCGCTACTCTAGGCGCGCCAGGTAATGGCGTCAGCTTACCGATTGACGTTTCCCAATCGGTAGGTGAGGATGGTCCGGTGCCCCATCCACCAGCTGAGGACGAGCCGGCCGCCGACCACGCAGGGCGGGTGAAGCCGCCGAGCCTGGTCCACCACGCCGATTTCCGCTGGTTGTGGATCGGCGATACCACCAGTCAGCTCGGAGCCTCACTCGGCGCGTTCGCCGTGCCCTATCTCGCGGTCACCGCACTGCATGCCACAGCGTTCCAGATGGGCCTGCTGGGGACGCTCACCACTCTGGGGTTCCTGGTGATCGGCCTGCCATCGGGCGCCCTGATCGACCGATGGCGCAAGCGCAGCGTGATGATCGCGGCCGATCTTGGCCGCTTCGCACTGCTGATCACGCTGCCGATCGGATGGTGGGCCGGCTGGCTCACCTTCGCCCAGGTCGCGGTGGTGGCATCGCTGGTCGGCATGCTGCAGGTCTTCTTCGACGTCTCCTACCAGAGCTATCTGCCGACCCTGGTGCACTCCGACCAGGTGGTCGAGGGCAACTCGAAACTGCAGGCCTCGCAATCGGTTTCGCAGGCGGCCGGCCCTGCGCTGGGCGGCCTGCTGATCAAGGTGGCCGGGGCGTCGTGGTCGATCGCCCTCAACGCGTTCGGCTACCTGGCCTCGGCCCTGTCACTGATGCGGATCGGTCACCGGGAGACCCCGCCGACCCCGCAGGAGCGTCGACCGCTGGTCATCGAGATCCGGGAGGGCCTGTCGTTCGTGGTCCGGCATCCGTTGCTGCGCAAGCTGATTGCCTGCACCGGCATCGGAAACCTGTTCAGCTCGATGGGGGCGGTGCTGTTCGTCTATTACATGGTCGAGCAGCTGTACCTGTCCCCGGTGACCATCGGCATCATCGAGGGGTTCGGCGCCGTCGGCGGCCTCGGCGGGGCGCTGGTGACGACCTGGCTGTCGAAGGCAATCGGCGAAGGATTGACGATCATCGTCACCGGCACCGCCTTCTCCAGCATCGCCTTCTCCTGGGCGCTGGCGTGGTATCTGCCGACGGTGCCCACCCTGCTCGTCGGGTCCTTCATCGGAGGCGCAAGCGTGGTCGCCTACAACATCGCCACCGTCAGCTTCCGGCAACGGCTGTGTCCGCCGAAGCTGCTGGGGCGAATGAACGCCTCCGCCCGGTTCCTGGTCTGGGGCACCATGCCGGTCGGTTCGTTCATCGGCGGACTGCTCGGGCACCGGCTGGGAACGGTTGCCACACTGTGGATCGCGGCGGCCGGAGGCATGCTGGCGCTGGTGCCGGTGTTCATCTCGCCGCTGTGGCGACTGCGCAAGCTGCCGGAACACGGCGACATGCCCACCGCCGTGCCCAGCGCGGACGACGCTGCGGCGGCGGATCCCGCCACGCCAGCCGATCTGCCCGACACCCCTGCCGGGACTGCGCTACCCGGCAACACGACGACGCCGACCGCTGCCCCGCATCCGTAGCGCTGACTCAGCCCTGAAGGATGGCCGGGTTCAGGGTACCGCTGTAGACCAGGACCGCCGGTCCGGTGAGATCGGCTGTGCGGGAATCGATTCGTACGCTGACCACACCCCCTGGCACGCGCACCGCGACGGTTCCGCAATCGCGGTCCCCGGCAGCCAGGTGCACCGCCGCGGCGGCCACCGTTCCGGTGCCGCACGACCGGGTCTCCCCCGCGCCTCGTTCGTAGACCCGCATCGTCACCGCATCCGGACCGAGACTTCGAACGAACTCGATGTTGACCCCGGTCGGGAACACGGTGTGGTCGTAGCCCGGTGGGTCTCGCAGATCCAGTTCGGCCGGATCCTGGTCGATCAGGCAGACCAGGTGCGGGTTCCCGACGTCCACGGCCCTGCCGGGTATCTGCCGGCCGCCGACAACAGCCGCCGACAGTTCACCGATTTTCACCGGACCCATCCCGATCCGAACCTCGCCGACCCTGTCGAGGTCGGCGGTCCTGACACCGCCGACGGTCTCGAACTCAAGACGCCCGGGCGCTGACCAGCCGGCGTCGACCAGGAACCTGGCGAACACCCTGGCCCCGTTGCCGCACATCTCGGCGAGCGAGCCGTCGGAGTTCCGGTAATCCATCAGGAACCGGCCGGCCTGCCCCTTCGCGACCCTGATGGCGCCGTCCGCGCCGACGCCGGTGCGGCGGTCGCACAGCCGGCGGGTCAGCTCGGCGGTCAACTCCAGATTCCCGTCGGGATCGGGCAGCAGCACGAAATCGTTCTCGGTGCCGTGGCCCTTGACGAAGGCCGGGTGCACGGGATCGGCGGAAGTCACGGTGCCAGGTTACGGCGGGTGGGTACCGATCACGATCGCAGCAGCGCCAGCGCCGCGTCCAGCAGGCCGGGATCCGCCGCATCCAGATCGTGCCGGCGGGGATCACGCCGGAACCAGGAGCGTTGCCGGCGAACGAACCGGCGGGTCGCGGTGACGGTGTCGGTGATGGCCTGTTCCACGGTCCGCTTCCCGTCGACGACGTCGATGAGCTGCGCGTAACCCAGCGCCCGCTTCGCCGTCGTCCCCTGCCGCAGTCCGGACCCGAGCAGGCGTCGGACCTCGTCCAGGAATCCGGCCGCCATCATCGCATCGACCCGCGCGGCCAGTCGAGCGTCCAGTGATGCCGTCGGACGGTCGAGGGTCAGGACGAGTGCGTCGTAGCGGGCCGGCCCGGGCACCGGAAGGTTTGCGGTGAAAGGTTTTCCGGTGATCTCGCGGACCTCGAGTGCGCGGGCGATCCGCCGGCCGTCGGTCGGCAGGATGGTGGCGGCCGCGGCCGGGTCGAGCGAGCGCAGCTCGCCGTGCAGGCTCTCCGGGCCACGCTCGGCCACCATCTGCAGATACCGTCGCCGCACCTCCGGATCCGTTCCAGGGAAAGACATCTCGTCGATCACCGCCTGGATGTACAGGCCGGACCCGCCGACCAGGATCGGCATCCGGCCGGCAGCCAGCAGGTCCTCGATCACGGCCCGCGCCTGCTGCTGGTACATCGCAACGCTGGCCGTCTCGGTCACCTCGAGAACGTCCATCAGGTGGTGAGGTACGCCGCGGCGCCCGGCCGGCGGCGTTTTCGCCGTCCCGATGTCCATGCCGCGGTAGAGCTGCATGGCATCGGCGTTCACCACCTCGCCGTCCAGCCGGTGTGCCAGCGCGACGGCGAGCTCGGATTTCCCGGTGCCGGTGGGACCGGCCAGCACCAGCAATCCGGGCATCAGCGCCACCAGGCGGCGACGTGGTAGCCGACGCCGAAGGGTGCTCCAAGATAGTGCGCCGCCGCCGCCCAGCGCCGGCCACTCGCCAGCTCGGCGAGTACTGCCAGCGATCGCGGAGCGGTGGCCCCCAACCGGCGCCCGAGTATCCGATTGCTCCGGCACCAGCCGAGCAGCCGCGCCGGATCTCCGGTCGCCAACACCGCGTGCAGCGACTGTTCGAAGGACCCGGCGGGGGCGTCCGGCTCCGTCGGCGCGGGCGCTCCGTGACAGGTGGCGCCGTCCGCGAGCACCAGCACACCGGTGTGCTCGTCGGCGACTTGGTCCCGCAAGTCTGTCGGGAGTTCGACATCGTCGTCGCCGTCGCCGACCTCCAGCACCGCCAGTGGTGCGTTCGGCAGCAGCCGGCGGCCGACCCAGGTCCCGGCGGCCCACGCCGGTGCCTCCGAGGACCGTGCTCCCGCCCGCGGGGCTCCAGCCAACGGTGCTCCAGCCGACCGCGATGCGCAGGGTCCGCCGGTGCCGTCGCTGCGCCCGAACGGGTCGGCGCCGAGCATCTCCGGCAGCCGCGGCGTCCAGCTGGTGCGCCGACCTGGTGTGACGATGACGATCCGGTCGGATCGGCGCAGCAATCCGGCAGCAGCGGTACGGACGGAGACGGCAAGTCCGGGTTCTTCGGCGGCCAGCGCGTCCGCTACGCCCGGAATCAGCAGCGGAGCTGCTGGACACAGGACGGCGCCGGCGATCACGCGGGCAGAGTAGCCCGGCGCGGGTGGCGCCGGCGCGGGAGGCGCCGGCGCGGGCCTCCGGTCGACGCGTCACCCCTCGCCCGCCGCCTACCAAAGAGGGCAGACTGTTGAGTGCCGTCGGCCACCGGCCGTCCGCACACGACTGGGGCGCCCCACGGGCGCCGGGGATCTTGGTCCCCTGACGCAGGAGGGCCACCTCGATGACCGAGCAGAACGCCGACAGCACGGAGGCCGATGGCACGCTCAAGACCGATGGGACGCGACCGGATGTCCCTCCGGGGGGCACCGCACCCAGCCCGGTTCCCGGCCCGATCGTGCCACCGCCCGGCCCCGCCGGCCCCTCGCCGCAGCCCGAGGTGCCGGTACCGGGGGATCCGGAGCCGTCGCCGAGCCCCGCGCCGCCCGGGCCGCCCGCGCCGCCCACTCCGGCTCCTCCGGTACCGCCGGCTCCTCCTGAGCCGTTGACGCCACCCTCACCCGGGCCGCTGCCCGCCCCCGAGCCGCCGACGCCACCCGCGCCCGGGCCACTTCCCGCGCCACCGCCCGCGCCCGGGCAGCCGACCGCCCCCGAGCCGCTACCGAAGCCAAGACCGCCCGCGATGGACTCCGCGTTGTCCGACTCCGCACCGGCGGCCGCGGAGTCCATGCCGCCGCTGTCGCCCACAGCTTCTGCCGTCCCCGCCGGAGCGCCTGCCCGCACCGGTGACGGCTCCCCCGATCCCGCTGAGGGCAGGCCGCAGCGAGATGCCGGGGGGCGTCCGGCACACCGCCACGAGGGTCATCCCGGGGGACACCCCAGGGGACGGCCGGGCGGACAGCCCGGCGGGAGGCCAGGCGGACGCCGGGGCGAGGGACGGCCGGTGCCGCCAGCCGCGGCTGCCGCACCGGTGGTGGTCGAACCGATGGTCGAACCGATCGACCCGCACCTGTGGGGCCGCATCGACACCGGCGGTGCCGTGTTCGTGAACACCCCGGAGGGAGAGCGTCAGATCGGCAGCTGGCAGGCCGGCGACGCCGAAGCCGGTCTGGCGCATTACGGCCGCAGGTTCGACGACTTCTCCACCGAGATCGCCCTGCTGGAGGCTCGCCTGGCCTCCGGCACCGGCGAGCCGAAGGCTGCCAAACAGCAGGCGATCTCCTTGCGGGAACAGGTGGCGACGCTGGCGGCGATCGGCGATCTGGATTCGGCGGCGGCCAGGCTGGAGGTGGTGATCGGGGCCGCGGACCAGGCCATTGCTGGCGCGTCCAGGGCCCGTGCCGAGGCGAAGGTGCGTGCCGCCGCCGCGAAGGAGGCGCTCTGCGCCGAGGCCGAGCAGATCGCCGAGTCGACGCAGTGGAAGACGGCAGGCGACAGGCTGAAGGCGATCGTCGAGCAATGGCGGCAGATCCATGGGGTGGACCGTAAGACCGACGACGCCCTGTGGAAGCGGTTCGCCAAGGCCAGAGACACCTTCTCCCGGCGCCGGGGGTCGCACTTCGCCGAACTGGACAAGCAGCGCACGGCCGCGAAGGACGTCAAGGAGGCGCTCATCCGGACGGCCGAAGAGCTCTCCGAATCCTCCGAGTGGGCCGACACTGCGACCGCCTACCGGCAGCTGATGGCAGGCTGGAAGGCCGCCGGACGGGCTCCCCGCGATGTCGAGGACTCGCTCTGGGAACGGTTCCGGGCCGCCCAGGAGCACTTCTTCTCCCGCCGAAATCAGGTGTTCTCCGAGCGGGACGCCGAGTTCGAGCAGAACGCCGAGCAGAAGGAGAGTCTGCTGGCCGAGGCGGAGCGGATCGACCCGCAGAGCGGTCTGGAGGGCGCCCACAGCAGGTTGCGCAGTGTCCAGGAGCGGTGGGAGGCGGTCGGCAAGGTGCCGCGGGAGCGCATCCGCGAGCTCGACTCCCGGCTGCGGGCCGTCGAGGACAGGATCCGCAAGGCGGAGGACTCCCATTGGCGGCGGACGGATCCGCAGACCCAGGCCAGGGTCGCCCAGTTCCGGAGCCGGGTCGAGCAGTTCCGCAGCCAGGCCGCGAAGGCGCGCAGAGCCGGCGACGAGCGCAGAGCGGCCGACGCCGAGGCGCAGGCGGTGCAATGGCAGCAGTGGCTCCAGACAGCCGAGAACTCCGTCGACGGCTGACCCGGCGGATCGACGGCTGACCCGGCGGATCGACGGCTGACCCCGGGCGGGTGGCCCCGCGCCGGACCGTCAGGTCCTGACGCCGCCCACACCGGCGAGTGTGGGCTGTGCCGCGGGGCGACGGAGCCCTGGCATCCCCAGTCCGACCCCGCTGGTGCGCGGCTTGTCGCCGGCTTCGTACCTGTCACCGGCTCTGGTCCGGCGGTGGGAGATCAATCCGCCGTCGGCGAGCAGGTGGTGCGGCGCCGCACCGGTGGCCACACCGGTCACCACGTCGCCAGGCCGGATCGGTTGCGCCGCCTCGGGTCCGGTGAGTGCGAAGTGAACGAGGCGGCCGTCCCTGGAGCGCCCGGACATCCGTGCGGTGGCCACGTCCTTGCGTCCTTCGCCGGCCGCCACCAGGATTTCCAGCTCGCGGCCGATCTGCTGCAGGTTGCCGGCGAGCGCCGAAG